>Ga0207661_10001880_pt1 | contig 14384 bp, 10 predicted proteins | sample KBSC713LmetaG_FD_184337 | JGI IMG/M metagenome (GOLD analysis project Ga0207661, IMG submission 184337) | Corn rhizosphere microbial communities from Kellogg Biological Station, Michigan, USA - KBS C7.1-3L metaG (SPAdes) (version 2) | ecosystem: Host-associated > Plants > Roots > Rhizosphere ...
GCGCGCCCGGGCGCGCGAGTTGGGCGACGATCGCGGACAGAGCCGGCTGCTCGAGGCCCTCGGCCTGCTCGCGGTCGAGCAGCGCAGGGACGCGCGGGCAATCGCCCTGCTCGAGGACGCCCTGGCGGCCGACCCGCGGGCCACTCCCCGCGAGCGGCCCGCCCTGCACCGCGCACTGGGCCGCGCCTATGCCGGATCGGGCGACCTGATCCGCGCGACCGCCGTGCTGCGATCGGCGTTCGACGACGTCGCCGGCGATCCACCCGACGTGGCACTGATGGCGCAGATGGGCACCTACCTCGCCAATGCGTACACCGACAACGGCGACTTTGCGGAGGCGGAGCGGGTGCTGGCGGCCATCATCAGCCACGAGGCGGAGCTGGCGCCGGGCAACGCTGTCCGGCTCGAGTGGACGCTGGCGCGAACCTACTCCGAACAGGGAAAGCTTGAGATCGCGGAGTCCTACACCCGGCGCGTCCTCGCCCGGCTGGAGAGCTCGGAACACGACGGCCTGATCGGGCGCGCGCACGCTGTGCTGGCCGGCGTCCTGCTCGACCAGCACCGGGTGGAGGAGGCGCTGACACACCTCGATACGGCCGAACGGCTCATGACCGACGCCTCACCGGTGGAGCTGGCCAGCCTCTCACTCGACCGCGCGCGGGCCGCCCTCGCCGCAGGGAACATCGACCAGGCGGAAGCGTTCGCCCGCCGCGCGCTCGACCAGAGCGAGGCGACCGAGCCGGGGAACGAGGGAACCGCCTACGGGCTGCTTGCCGAGGTCGAGCTGAGTCGGGGGCAGCTCGACGAGGCCCGGTTTCTCTGCCGGCAGGCGCTCGACCGGCTGAGTGGAACCACCGCCCCGCTGTACCTGCGATCGGTCTACGAGACGCTGGCCGAGGTCGAGGAGCGGGCCGGCAACCTGCCGGCCGCCCTGGCCGCTCTGCGAGCCAGGCCGACGGCCGTCCGCACGCTGCGCTGACGGCGCCTGCGGCAGCCGCTCAGGTGCGGAGAGCGCGCCGGTCGGCGGCCATCCGCGCCGCTTCAAGCGCTGCCTGAAGGTCGCCGGCCGCCTCTTCGACCCGCGACAGCACCTCGTACGCGCGGGCCAGATTGTGGGCCGCTGCGGCGCCTTCCACCACCGAGATCGACTCCCGGCAGAGTTGGCGGGCCTCGTCCAGGTTGCCGTCCTTCAGCTCGAGCTCGGCCAGCGTGGTCAGCGCGCTGCCGGCGATCACCGGGTCGGCGGTACCGGTCTGGTCGAGCGCCATGCGGGCAGCCTCGCGGGCCTCATCGGACTGGCCCAGGTGAGCCAGTGCCCGGGCACGCTCGACGCTCAGCCGGCCGCGCTCGGTGGCGTCCAGGTCGCCCATCAGCGGCTCGGCACTGTCCAGATGGGCGAGCGCCTCCTCGGCCTGGTCACCGTCGAGCAGGATCTGGGCGTTCAACACATGGGCGCCGCCCAGGGTGCGGCGCTCGTCCAGCAGGTCGAGCCTTTCGGACACGCGCTGCATGTAGCGCTGGGCCAACTCGCCCTTGCCTTCGCCGGCATAGGTGCGGGCCAGCGTCCACTCCCCACCGGCCCGGGCCCGGGCACCGCCGACGCCCGCCTCGATGGCCAGAATCTCCCCCAGCACCCGCCCGGCTTCGCTGAACGCGCCCTGGTCGCCGTGCACGGCCGCCAGGGCGCTGCCGAAGCGCACCGCAAGCGGGGCGTCGAGAGGCTCCTCGTTCACTTCTTCGTACGCGTCGCGGAGCAGCGACACGGCGCGGCTGGCATCGCCGGTATCGGCGTAGGCTCGGCCCAGCGCGTCGTACAGGCCGGGGCGGGACCGAGCGGTGGCCGCGGCGCTGGCGGCCCGGGCAGCCTCGAAGGCCTCGATCGCGCGGGGCTGGTCGCCGGCGGCCCGGGCCAGCTGACCCTGCGCCTCGAGCATCCGCGACTCGGCAGCCGAATCGCGCGCCGCACGCGCCTGGTCGAGCACGCTGTCGACCGCGGCCGGGGCGTCGTCGTCCGCCATCCTCACAGACAGCTCGGCAGAGCTGAGCGCCGACTCGCTGACTCGCCCGGTGCCGTCCAGCGGCCGGCCGACCAGCTCCTCGATCGAGACGCCGAGACGGGACGCGAGCTCCCGCAGCGTGACCAGCGCCGGCACCCGATCGCCGGATTCCACCCGGGAAAGAAACGATGCCGAACAGCCGGGAAACGCGATCTGCCGTAGTGAGAGTCCGCGGGCGCTTCGCAGCGCCTGGATCCGTCGCCCCAAGGCGACAGGATCGTCCACATGTGATGGAGGAAGCCGACCCATATGCTTGTTGAACCATACCGACCGCAGACGCACTTGGCGAGAGGAACCGTCCGCAAAAAGAGGACAACGCAGGCGTCAGGAGTCCAGCCGCGCCTCTTCGAGATCGAGGTCGCGGTGGACGCTGCGCATCGCCTCGTCACCGATCACCCCCTGCGAGCGGAGCGCCAGCACGGCCTCGCGCTCGGCCTGCAGCAGACTGCGCAGCAGCTGCTGGTAGGCCGCTGAGCGCTCCTCCACCTGGCCGTCGTCCTCTTCGTCGAACCGGGCTGCGAACCGGCTGCGGCGGAAGCGGTAGAGCCCCCGCAGCCGCTCGGCCGTGTCCTCCCGCACCCAGTCCTCGCCGGCCAGCTCCTCGATCCTGGCCAGCGCCGCCTCGGCGGCGTGGATGCGCGCCTTGGTCTCCTCGCGCTCGATGACATGATCGTCCTCGAGGCCCAGCGCCCGGATCACCAGCGGCATGCTGAGCCCCTGCACGACCAGCGTGGCGAGGATCACGGCGAAGGTCAGGAAGATGATCAGCGACCGGTGCGGGAAGGGGTCGCCGGCGTCCGTGGTCAGCGGGATGGCGAGCGCGGCGGCGAGCGACACCGCCCCCCGCATGCCGGTCCAGGCGATCAGGGTGGGATACCTCCAGGGCGGTGCAGGGTCGCGCTCCTGCAGGCCGGGGACGATCCGCCGCGGCAGGTAGGCGGTGGGGTAGATCCAAACGAACCGCATCACCACGACCACCAGGATCACGACAGCAGCCTGGCCGGCCAGAGCGGCGAACGACTGATCGCCCAGGGCGTCCAGGATCACCGGCAGCTGCAGGCCGACCAGCACGAACAGGAAGGCATTCAGCAGGAAGGTCAGGATCTCCCACACCGCGTCGCCCTGGAGCCTGGTCTGGACGGTCGTCAGCTCGGGCGTGTGCCAGCCGATGTAGACGCCGGCGGTGACGACCGCGAGCACCCCGGAGGCGCTCGCCAGATCGGCCGGGATGTAGGCGAAGTAGCCGGTCATCAGCGCGATCGTGATCTCGACCGGAGGGTTGTCGAGCCGCCGCCGCACCTGCCGGATCAGCCACCCCACCGCCAGGCCGATCCCGACCCCGGCGACCACGTTCCAGACGAACGCCAGCGAGGCGTCGAGCAGGCTGAACGACCCCGTGACGACGGCTGCCACGGCGAACCGGTAGGCGACCAGCGCGGTGCCGTCGTTGACCAGGCTCTCGCCCTCGATGATGGCGACCAGCCGGCGGGGAACGCCGAGCCGCTCGGCGATGGCGGTCGCCGCCAGCGGGTCGGTCGGCGATACCACGGCGCCGAGGACGAAGGCCGACCCCCAGGAGATGCCGTCGATCACGATGTGCGCGGCAACGGCGACGGCGAGTGTCGTCGTCAGCACCAGGCCCACGGCCAGCAGGCTGATCGTCCGGGCGTTGGCCCGCAGGTCGCGAAGCCCGGTGAAGAAGGCCGCGGAGTAGAGCAGCGGAGGCAGCACGCCGATCAGCACTGCATCGGGCGGGAGTTCGATGTTGGGGATCCCCGGCGCGATGCCGATCGCCAGGCCGCCGACCACCAGCAGGATCGGGTAGGGCACGCCCACCCGCGGAGCCAGCGCCAGCAGCCCGGTGGCCGCAAGCAGCAGGCCGAGCAGGACGACCAGATCTGACTCCGACATCGTCACTGCTCAGGGACTCTAATCAGCTATGCGGAAAGCTCATCCGCAGCGCGCAGCACCGCCCGTGCGATCCCCTGGTAGCCGGTGCAGCGGCACAGGTTGCCCGAGAGGGCGAGCCGCACCTGCTCCTCGGTCGGGCGCGGCGTGTGCTCGAGCAGCGCGGCCGCCGAGATCAGCATGCCCGGGGTGCAGAACCCGCACTGCACGCCGCCCTCGTCGAGAAACGCCCGCTGCAGCGGATGCAGCCGGCCGCCGGCGGCCAGCCCCTCGACCGTGCGGATCTCGCGCCCCTCGGCCTGGAGGGCGAGGAACGAGCACGAGTTGACCGGCTTGTTGTCCAGTAGCACCATGCAGGCCCCGCACTCGGAGTCGTCGCAGCCTTCCTTCGAGCCCGTCAGCCCGATCTCCGTCCGCAACACCGACAGCAGGCTCCGGCCGGGCTCGATCTCGACCGGGTATTCGGTGCCGTTCACGTTCAGACTCGCGGTGTATCGCAACGCTGTCCTCTCTAGTCGGCCGCGCCGTGAAGGGCGGGGCTGGCGGGAATGGGAACGTCACCGCCGCCGGCACGTGCGATCGCCGACGAGGCGGCGCGGCGTGCCATCACGGCAGCCATCGCGCGCCGGTAGCGGTCGGAGCCGCGCACGTCGGAGATCGGCTGGGATGCTTCGGCCACTGCATCGGCCGCGCGGCGGACGGCGTCGGCGCCGCCGTCGGTGCCGGTCAGGGCCCGCTCGGCCTCGGGCACGCGGCGGATGGTCGGTGCCAGAGCGGTGATCGCGAACCGGGAATCGGCCACCACGCCGTCCTCGAGACGCACCAGGCAGGTGGCGCCGACAACGGCGATCTCCATCTGGCGGCGGTACTCGAGCCGGACGTAGCAGCTGCCGGTGCCGGCCGCCGGGGACGGCAGCAGCACCTGGGTGAGCAGCTCGTCCGGCCTGGCGGTCGTGCTGCCCGGACCGGTGAACAGCTCGTCCAGCGGCACCTCCCGCTCGCCACCCGTCGACACCAGCCGGGCGACCGCCCCGAAGCAGATCAGCGGACCGCCGGTCTCCATCGCGGGCGAGGCGTTCATCACATTGCCGCCGATCGTGCCGACGTAGCGGGTGGCGTGGCTGCCGACGATCGCCGAGGCGTCGGCCAGCGCCGTGAAGCGCTCCCGCACGGCGGGGTGCTCCACCAGCTGTTCGTGGGTCGCCAGCGCGCGCAGGACGAGGCCGGCGTCCGTCTCTTCGATGCCGCGGAGGTCGGCCACGTCATGGATCGCCACCAGCGAGTCGGGAAGAGGGGACTTGCCCTGGCGCGCGCCGACCACCAGATCGGTGCCCCCGGCCACCGCCCGCGCGCCCTCACTGAGTGCCCGGACGGCGTCCTCGATACTGCCGGCCTTGACATAGGTGGCGGTCACGGGTGCATCGCCTCCCACACCCGCTCCGGCGTCATCGGCAACCGGTCGAGCCGCTTGCCGGTCACCTTGCGGAGGGCGTTGGCCACCGCGCCCGGCGTGGGCACGCAGGGCGGCTCGCCGATCCCCTTCGATCCCATCGGCCCGGCGTTGGGAGTGTCGATCTCGACCCAGTGGATGTCGATCGGCGGCGCGTCGGACATGGTCTGCAGCTTGTAGTCGAGCAGGTGGGGGTTGCGCTGGCGGCCGTCCTCGCTGAGCAGGCTGCCTTCCGACAGGGCCATCCCGATGCCCATCACCACTCCGCCCTCGACCTGGCCGTTGGCGCCCAGCGGGTTGAGGACGCGGCCGGAATCGTGGGCCGCTGCCACCCGCAGGACGCGGACCACCCCGGTGTCGCGGTCGACCTTGAGGTGCACCGCATGGGTGATGAAGGTCGGCGCCAGGAACGACTCCATGCCCAGCCGGCCGGTGCAGCCGGCGGCGTCGACCTCCGGCATCGGCGGCACCGCATCAGCGCCCCGGCCCAGCAACAGCCGGTCTTCGTGCGCTTTCTCGGCCAGGTCGGGGATGGAGATGCTCTTCGACGGCGAGCCCTTCACCCGCACCTCGCCGTCGGTCAGCTCGAGATCGCCGCGGGCAGCCTCCAGCGCCTCTTCGGCCAGGTCGAGCAGCTGCTCCCGCAGGTCCTCGGCGGCCCTGACGACCGCACGGCCGTTGTTGAACGTGGTCTGCGAGCCCGATGCGCCCGAGTCGAAGGGGCCGGCGTCGGTGTCCTGGTAGAGGATGCCAAAGTCGGTGGGCTTCATCCCCAGCACCTCGGCGGCCAGCATCGGCAACGCCATCACCGCGCCGGTGCCGCACTCCTGGGCACCGGTCACGATCGTGCCCGACCCGTCGCCGTTCAGCTTGATGTAGGCGCCCGAGGCAATCCCGAACGACGGCCACCAGGCCGACGCCACGCCGATCGCCTCGTCGTCCGGCAGCTCTCGGTCGTAGCCGATCATCTCGACCGCCTTCTCGAGCGTCTCCGCCGCCCCGATCGGATCGAACACCTGCCGGGTCGGCCCCTCGTCGCCCTGCTTGACGATCGTCCGGCGGCGAAGCTCGACGGGGTCGATGCCGAGCCGCTCCGCGACGCTGTCCATGTGCTGCTCGAGCGCCCAGGCGGCCTGCGGCGCGGTGGGGGCGCGGACGGAGCCGGAGGGCGTGGTGTTCGTGTACACCAGCATCGAGTCGACGGCCACGTTCTCGACCTTGTAGGGGCCGACCGCCATCATGGCCGCCAGCTGCGGGAAGAATCCGTTGTCTGTGGTGTATGCGCCGCCGTCCAGGATCAGCCGTGCCCGCCGGGCGACCAGGGTGCCGTCGCTGCGGGCGCCGGTCTCGATCTCGATCACCTGGCCCTCGCGGCGGTGATCGGGGGCCACGAACTCCTCGCGGCGCGAGAACACGATCCGCACCGGGCGGCCGGCGGCCCGGGCCAGCGCGGCGATGTGCGCCTCGTAGTGGAACTCGCACTTGCCGCCGAAGCCGCCGCCCAGGTAGGGAACGATCACGCGGACGTGGGCCTCTGGCAGTTGCAGTGTGTGCGCAACCCCGGCCCGGGCGACGAACGGCACCTGGGTCGACGACCAGACGGTCACCCGGTCGCCCTGCCACTCGGCCAGGATCGCGTGGGGCTCGATCGGCACGGCGTGCGACATGTCGGCCTCGTACCGCTCCTTCACGACGATGTCGGCACCCTCCATGGCGGCGTCCGCATCGCCCTTCACGATCGTGGAACGGGAGGCGATGTTGCCCTCTCGGACTACATCGTCTGAGCCCTCGTACGACTCCCAGTCGGGATGGATGACGGGCGCACCTTCGGCCACCGCAGCCTCTGGGTGGCCGATCGCCGGGAGCACCTCGTACTCGACCTCGATCAACTCCACCGCGTGGGCGGCGATCTCGGGCGACAGCGCAGCGACCGCCGCGATCACGTCACCCTCGTAGCGCACAACGTCGGCTGCGAACAGGGTCCGGTCCTGCACGTAGGCGCCGTGGCGCACGTCCGGCACGTCCTCCTGGGTGATGACCGCGAACACGCCGGGCAGCGCGCGGGCGGCCGACGTGTCGATGCGAACGATCCGCGCATGGGGGTGGTCGGCATATTTGAACCGAGCCTGGGCAACGCCCGTCGCCGACAGATCGGCGGCATACCTGCCGATTCCGGTGACCTTGTCCAATCCGTCGGCCCGGATGTGCCGGGTGCCCAGAACCGTCGCCATCGAGTCCTCCTACGAGGGGTGTGATCAGATCTCGGGCGAGGATACCGATCGCGAGCCTGTGCCGTGAAGTCCGCGGTCGCCGACCATAACGACGGCGGCATGTGCGAATCTCTGGCGTGTGACCATCGAGCGCCTGCAAAGCCGGCTGCTTCACCTCCAGCGTCTGTCCGTCGCCCTGGCCAGCGCGGTGTCGCAGAAGGAGGCGATCGACGCCGCGCTCGACCACGGGATGGCCGTGTTCGGGGCTGACAACGCGGTCGTCGCCCTGCTCGACGAGGCGGCCGACGAGTTCGAGACCGTTGCCCTCCGCGGCTATCCCAAGGACCTGGCCCGCACCTGGGGCCGGTTTCCCAACAGCGACCGCTTCCCGCTGCCGCAGGCGGTGCAGCTCGGCCGGCCGGTGGTGGTCGGCGGGCCGCAGCAGCTGGTCGAGCGCTACCCCGACCTGGCCGGCACCGAGCGGTCGGCGACGCTGGTCTGCCTGCCGATGGGCAAGATTGGCGGCTTCGCCCTCGGCTATGACCGCAGGGTCGATCTGGACGAGGAGGAGCTGGAGTTCATGACGGCCGTCGCCCGCCAGTGCGCGGAGGCGGTTCGGCGGGCGGCGCTTTCCGAGGGCGAGGCTCTGGAGCGCGCGCAGAAGGATGCGATCGTCGACGCGGCGTTCGACTCGATCGTCACGGCCGACAACAACGGCCGGATCCTGGAGGTCAACCCGGCCGCAGAGCGGACGTTCGGCTGGAAGGCGGCGGAGGTGGTCGGCAAGCGGGTCGGCGACGTACTCGTCCCGCCGCGCCTGCGTGAGGAGCACGAGGCGGCGCTGCGCCGCAATGTCGAGACCGGCGAACAGCGGATGCTCGGTCGTCCTGTCGAGCTGTCCGCGCTGCACGCCGACGGCCACGAGCTGCCGGTCGAGGTCACGATCACGCGCGTCGACACGATCGGCAGGCCGGTGTTCACCGCCTATATCCGCGACATGACCGAGCGGCAGGCCCGGGAGCGCTCGCTGGCCTTCCTGGCCGAGGCGGGCGCGGAGCTGGCGGGGTCGCTCGACTACCGGCAGACGCTGCGGCGGGTCGCCGAGTTGGCGGTGCCACGGCTCGCCGACTGCTGCATCGTCGACGTGGTCGAAGAGGGCGACCTGCACCAGCTGGCCCTGGTCCATGTGGACCGCTCGCGCGAGCCGCTGGTGACCGATCTCGAGACCCGCTATCCCGTTGACCCGTCGGTGGAGCACAGCGCCGTTGGCGAGGTGGTGCGAAGCGGCCGGCCGATGATGTTCGCCGATGTCGACGACCGGCTGCTGGCCACCATCACGCGCGACGCCGACCATCTTGCGGCCGTCCGCGCGCTGGGCATGCGGTCGCTGATCATCGCCCCGCTGATCGCCCGCGGGCGCACGTTGGGGGCGATCACGCTGATCATGGACGTCTCCGGGCGGCGGTATGGCGAGACTGAGCTGACGACCGCGCGGGGGCTGGCTGACAGGGCGGCGATGGCGATCGACAATGCGCGGCTGTACGAGAGCCAGTCGGGGATCGCCAGCACGCTGCAGCTGAGCCTGCTGCCCAGCGGGTTGCCCGACCTGCCCGGGATCGACGTGGCCGGCCGGTACGCGGCCGCGGGTGCGCAGAACCACGTCGGCGGCGACTTCTACGACGTCTGGACGTCCGGCGAGCGCAGCTTCGGCATCTCGATCGGCGACGTCTCCGGCAAGGGCGCCGAAGCTGCATCCGTGACCGCTCTGGCCAGGCACAGCGTACGCATCGCCTCCCGCTACGACCGCACGCCGAGCAAGGTGCTGGGGGTCGCCAACGACGAGATGGCGCGGGCGTTCGGGCCGGAGACCTTCTGCACGATGGTGTACGTCGACGTGACGGCCGCCGGTGACGGGCACGACCTGGTGGTCGGCTGCGCGGGACATCCGATGCCGTTGCTGCGGCGCAGCGACGGCCGGGCCGAGTACGTTGGGCGGCCGGGAACGCTGCTCGGGCAGACGCTGGCCACGGAATTCTCCGACGTCCCCGAGCGGCTGGGGCCGGGCGAGCTGCTGGTGCTCTACACCGACGGCGTCACAGAGCGCCGCGACGACGATGGCGGGTTCTTCGGCGAACAGCGCCTGCTGGAGCTGGTCGAGGGGCTCGACCCGCAGGCGGGCGCACAGCGCGTGGCCGAGGCGATCGAACACGCCATGCGGGCGTTCGGCGGAACCGAGCCTGCCGACGACACGGCGATCCTGGTCGTCCGTTCGCTGGGATCCGGGCGCTGAAAACGCCCTCGAAAGCCGTACACGCCCTTCATTACCTGCTTACAAACCACCCCTAGCGTGAGAATCGGAACGCAACACACGGGGGCACCAGATGGGGCAGCACGTTCAGGGATCGGCATACAGGGTGGAAACGCGGATGGGGACGCGATGGATCGGCGTTCGAGTCAGCGGAGAGTTCGACCTCGACTGCGAGATCGCAGCCGGCGAGCTCGTTGCTGAGGCACTCGACGAGAATCCGCTTGCCGGTGCGCTGACGCTCGACCTGTCGGAGTGCACGTTCTTCAACTCGAGCGGCGTGCGGTTCATCGCCGGGATCTACGCGCGCTGTCTATTGGGGGGCATCGCTGTGGATCTGCGCTCGAGCCCGTGCGTTGAACGCGTCCTCGCGCTGACGGACACCGACACCATGCTGTCGGCGTTCGAGCCGGTGACGCTCGCGGCCTGAGGCGGTCAGGTCAACGCCGATCTGGTGCCGGATCCCTACGGGGGTCGGGATCCGGCACCCGACGGCTGTCCAGGCGAAAGGAACCGGGTTCGGTACCAGGTTCGAATACGCCGCCCGTGACGTGGAAGCGCAGCGTCCGTTCGTCTCCCGCGCCACTTCCGCCACCCGCCCGCGAACGGCTTTCGGCCGTTTTGCAGCGACAATGCCTTCCTCGGCGCTCGCGCCCCGGAGCGGGCGGGCCGGCGGTCGAACCGGGTACCGAACCCGGTTCGAAACCGGGTTCGGTACCCGGTTCCTCCCTCCCTCCCACGGCGCAGGTCAGCCGCCGTCCAGGAGGGCTCCGAGCCGCATGGCGTTCTTGACGGCGAAGGCCTCCCAGTCGTTGTTGAAGTAGGCGAAGACGCGCGCGTCGCGGCGCAGGCCGCGGATGACGCCGGCCCATTCGGCGAGCTCCGCGTCGGAGTAGTTGCCGCGGCGGCCGCGGGCTCCGTAGTGGAAGCGGATCAGCGTGAAGGGCGCGGTCAGCCGCAGCTCCTGGAACGGCCGTGACGGCTCGATGCCGATCGCCAGCGCCGCCCCGTGCCGCTCGAGCAGGTCGTAGACGGACGGGCAGAACCAGCTGGGGTGCCGGAACTCGACGCAGTGGCCGACTCGCGGCAGCTCGTCGAGCGCGCGGGCGAGTCGGTCGTCGTCGCGGGTGAAGCGTTCCGGGAGCTGCCACAGCACCGGACCGAGCTTGCCGGCCGCGGCCAGCGGCTCGATCCGCTCCCACAGTCTGTCCCAGCCGTCTCCCATCCGGGCCAGGCGCGTGTAGTGGGTGAGGAACCGGCTGCCCTTGATCGTGAACACGAAGCCCTCGGGCGACTCGGCCGCCCAACGCTCGACGGCCGCCCGGGTCGGCAGCCGGTAGAACGTCGCGTTCACCTCCACCGTATCGAACAGGCCGGCGTAGAGCGACAGCCACCTCGACGGCGCGGTGCCTCCGTAGACGGGCTCCCGCCACGAGCGGTAGTTCCAGCCCGAGCAGCCGACCCTGACCTCTCCGCGCGGGCGGCCGAGGCGGTCCGGGTCGGGAAGGGCCATGCGCCGGACGTGCCCTGCGCCACCGGGCCGGAAACGGCAGGCGTCCGCAGAAATCGGGGCGGGTACCATTCTTCGACGGCCGGCGATGGATCGGCTACACCGCGGTTGGGGGACGGCGTGCACGTGCTCGGACGATGGCGGACATGGATGGTGGTTGCGGCCGCCCTCGCGGTGAGCCTCGGCGTCGCGCAGCCGGCGCGGGCGCTGCCCTGGATCTACACGCCGACACCGGAGGACGGCCCGGCCGGCGAGTGGCTGACCTCGATCTCGGTGAGGTCGCATACCGACGCGTGGGCGGTCGGGTCACGAGCGCCGGAGACGGCCATCGACCAGCCGGTCGCCGTCCACTGGAACGGTCAGGCGTGGTCGTCGGTCGACGTCCCGCCGATCGCCCGCGGCGGCAACCTGGAGGCCGTCAGCGTGATCCCCGGCACGGGTGACGCCTGGGCGGTCGGCGAGCGCTTCGGCGTGCCGACCCTGGGCCTGATCCTGCGCTGGCACGCCGGCACCTGGACGCGCGTCAGCAGCCCCTGGCGGGCCGCCCAGCTGTACGCCGTGCGGGCGCTGCCATCCGGTGAGGCATTCGCCGCCGGCGTCAGTCAGCGCGGGCGGCCGCTGGTGCTTCGGTACGACGGGGAACCTGGCACGCCCGAGCCCGGGGTCGGCACCCTGGCGCGCGACGGCATCCTTCGCGCCATCGAGCCGCGGTCAGGCCACGACGTGTGGGCTGTCGGCCTCCGCTGGGTGCTCGGCAATCCCCGCCCGCTGCTGCTCCATCTCGGCCCGGGCGGCTGGGAGCGCGTGCCGGCACCCGGCGACCGGCCCGGGTTCCTCCGCGGCATCACATCGGTGCCCGGCACCCGGGAGATGTGGGCGGTGGGCGCCAACATCGACCCCTGGAAGACGATGGTGATGCATTTCGACGGCCAGCAGTGGGCTCGGTTCCGGCACCCCGAGCCGGGTGGGATCGGCGGCGGCGAACTGCACGACGTGGTCGCCGCCGGGCACTCCAAGGCGTGGGCGGTGGGCCAGGGCGTGACCGCCGCCACGCTGATCTGGAACGGCGTCGAGTGGCGCGAGACGCTGACACCGCGGGGCCAGGAGGCGGGCCTCAACGGCATCGCCCGCACACCCGGCACCAAGGAGACGTTCGCCGTCGGGTTCCGCCGCGGGCACACATACGCGGTCTACCAGCACTGACCCTCAGGGCAGGCGAAGAACGTGTAGCCGGACGCCCGGCTCCCCCGTCTGCCGCGTGACCACCTCCCAACCGGCGGCCGCTTCGCGCAGGAACCGTTCGGCGGGAACCCGCCCGGGGTCGGTAACCAGCACCTCCCCGCCGGGCGCCGCCAGGCGTGGCAGCAGGGGCAGCAGCTGGTCGACGTTGCGCTGCTCGTAGAGCACGTCCGCGGCCAGCACGAGCGGCCAGGGCCCACGCTCGACCACTTCCCGCGCCTCGTCCCAGCGGCAGAGTGCGGTCTCCAGCCGGACGCCGTTCAGCGCAGCATTGGCGGCCGCGAAGCGCAGGGCGTCGGGCGACCAGTCGGTGGCCAGCACCGCTGCGCCGCGAAACGCGGCCGTGATCGCCGGCAGGCCCAGCCCGCAGCCCAGCTCCAGCGCACGCATTCCGCCCAGATCACGACCGGTGAGATGAGCCGCCAGCGCCCGCGCGCTGGGCCATAGCTCCGCCCAGTAGGGAAGGTACTCCTCGTGCTCGAACGCGTTCTCGTCGAGCAGCGACTCGCTGTCCTTCGGCCTCCGAAGGGCGATCCGCAGGCCCGGCAGCCGCACCTCTTCGTGCGTGACGTTACATTTTCCGTCGGTTTCCGTGTTCATCTCCTCAAGATCGGGGGTACGGCTACGGCATTCGGGCCATGGACGGCGAGGAAACCGTCTTCCAAGGTTTGTGGAATAGAAGACCGAATACCCGCGTTAGAACAGATGGACGGGTGAACGCGAGGCCGCCAGGGTGCGGCGCGCGACCATCGAACCCGGACGGGTCACAGAAACCACCGATACACGAGATGGACATGTGGCGGCGCCGCACGGCCGCGGCCCGCGACACACGAGAGGGAAGAAGCGGAATGACGACCATGACATATGAGCCGCAACTGCGGCAGCTGATCGAGAAGGCCCAGGAAGAGGGCCGGCTCGATCTGAACGAGTTGAACACGGTGTGTACCGAGCTCGACCTCTCCGAGGAGGAGCAGGCAGCGGTACGGGCCGACCTCGACGAGCTCGGCGTGGAGATCGCCGAGGTCCGCGAGCTGGAGTCGGAGCCGGTCGCCGAGCGGCCGGAGGCACAGCCACCGACCTGGTACCTGCCCCAGACGATCAACAGCCTCGACCTGTTCCTGGCCCAGATCGGCCGGGTGCCGCTGCTGACGAAGCAGCAGGAGCAGGCCCTGGCGCGGCGCATCGAGACCGGCGATGAGCTGGCCAAGCGGCGCATGGTCGAAGCAAACCTGCGCCTGGTCGTCTCGATCGCGAAGAAGTACCGCGGCCACGGCGTGAGCTTCCTCGACCTGATCCAGGAGGGCACGCTGGGCCTGGTGCGGGCGGTCGAGAAGTTCGAGTGGCGGCGCGACCTGAAGTTCTCCACATACGCAACGTGGTGGATCCAGCAGGCCGTGCAGCGCGCGGTTGCGAACCAGAGCCGCACGATCCGCGTGCCGGTGCACGTCCATGACCGGCTGCGCAAGATCGATCGGGCGCGACGCGACATCGAGGCCAAGCTGGGCCGCGAGGCGACGCTGGAGGAGGTGGCGACCCAGGCCAAGCTGAAGACCAGCGAGGTCGAGGACGCCGACAAGCTGCGGTCGCAGACCGTCTCCCTGCAGCGCCCGACGATGGAGGATGGCGACACCGAGCTGGGCGACCTGATCCCGGACGAGAACGCGGGCGACGTGACCGAGACGGTCGCCGACACGATGCGCTCCGA
>Ga0207661_10001882_pt1 | contig 14372 bp, 10 predicted proteins | sample KBSC713LmetaG_FD_184337 | JGI IMG/M metagenome (GOLD analysis project Ga0207661, IMG submission 184337) | Corn rhizosphere microbial communities from Kellogg Biological Station, Michigan, USA - KBS C7.1-3L metaG (SPAdes) (version 2) | ecosystem: Host-associated > Plants > Roots > Rhizosphere ...
GCGTCTTCAGGAAGGCGTTGAACGCCGCCGTCGACAGCATGTGGACTTCATCGATGATGTAGACCTTGTAGCGGGCACTTGCCGGCGCATAGCGCACGCTGTCATTGATCTGGCGGACATCATCGACGCCGGTGTGGGACGCGGCGTCCATCTCCAGCACGTCCATGTGCCGGCTTTCCATGATTGCCTGGCAATGCACGCCCAGGGTCGGCATGTGGATGGTTGGCCCCTTCACCGAGCCGTCCGGCAGCTCGTAGTTCAGCGCACGCGCCAGGATGCGCGCGGTGGTGGTCTTGCCGACCCCGCGCACGCCGGTCAGGATCCAGGCCTGCGGAATCCGCCCGGTCTCGAACGCATTCGAGACGGTGCGCACCACGGCGTCCTGCCCGATCAGATCCTCAAAGCTGGAGGGGCGGTATTTTCGCGCCAGCACACGGTAGGGCTTTGCGGCACCTGCCGTGCCGAGGTCGAAACCGCCCTGCTCGGCGCTGTCGGACTTGTGATCGGGAGCGCCAGCGTCGGTCATGGGTCGATCCGCAATGTCAATTCTCTCGGGGGCGCTTTTGCGGAAAGGAGCGCATCAAGGGCCGCGACGAGGCGCCGCTCGATCGCTCAGAAAAACAGGTAGGAGACTGACGAGCGACCCGATCCGGACCTCGTTAGGGCTGCTTCCTTCCGGACCTGACCCGGTTGGCGAGTGGCTCGTCCACCGCCAATCTCCCGGTCCCTATTTGGGGCCAAAAGGGTCGGAAAGCAAGCGGGGAGGCACGCATTTGCGGGACTTGTAAGGGAACACGGAAAAGCATTAGTTGCCGTCACGAGCGCCCTTGCCGGCCATAACAAGCGCTACCGCAATTTTTCCGGGAGACCGATGCCCGATTCCGCCTGGTCGCTGCATCCCCAGCTCAAGCAGGATACCATCGATATCGGCGACCTGCCGCTCAGCAAGGTGCTGGTCATCAAGGATGCCAATTACCCCTGGCTGTTGCTCGTGCCGCGCCGGGTGGAAACCAAGGAAATCATCGACCTCGACGAGGTCGAGCAGGCGCAGCTCACCACCGAGGTCTCCCGTGCCGCCCGCGCGCTGAAAGAGATCACCAAATGCGACAAGCTCAATATCGCCGCGCTCGGCAATGTCGTGCCGCAGCTGCATGTCCACGTGATCGCGCGCCGCACCAGCGACGCCGCCTGGCCGCGTCCGGTCTGGGGCGCGGTGCCGCCGATTCCGCATGATGCCGAGGAAGTTCAGCATTTCATCAGCGCACTACGCCGCAAAATATGGTTGGGTTGAAACAACAAAATGTCAGCATACAATTCCTTCGAAGCCTTTCCGCTGGGCCAGCCGGCCTTCGTCACCCATGCACTCGATCGCGCCGCGCATTTGCGCCACAACGACGAGAAGCTGTTCGCGCTGGAGAGCGATTCCAAGGCGCGCGCCTATGTCGTGCACCGCGACTCCCTGGTCGTGAAGAAGGAAGGTGACGCCACACGCGCGCTGCTCGGCGTCGAGGAGGCGCTGAAATTTGGCGCCAATCCCGGCACCATCTTCTTGGGGCTACGGGACGGCGCCGCCATCTTCGGCATGGGCATTTCGGCGGCCGCGGTCGAAAAGCTCATCACCCGCAACGATGTTGCCGTTTCTGAATTGCGCGGCATGGCGATGCAGGGCGCGGTGCCGCCGGACCAGCTCAATGCGATCGCGATGGCGAAATCGATGGTGAACTGGCATCAACGCCACGGCTATTGCGCCAATTGCGGCCAGCGCACGTCGATGAAGGAAGCCGGCTGGAAGCGCGAATGCCCGGGCTGCAAGACCGAGCATTTTCCGCGCACCGATCCGGTCGTGATCATGCTGGTGACCCATGGCAACAAATGCCTGCTCGGCCGGGCGCCGCGTTTCCTTCCCGGCATGTACTCCTGCCTCGCCGGCTTTGTCGAAGCCGCCGAGAGCATCGAGGACGCGGTCCGGCGCGAGGTATTCGAGGAGGCAGGAATCCGCTGCACCGACGTCAATTACTACATGACGCAGCCCTGGCCCTACCCGTCGTCACTGATGATCGGCTGCACCGCGCGTGCGACCAACGAGGATATTATTGTCGACCGCACGGAGCTCGAGGACGCGCGCTGGTTCGATATGGACGAAGCGCGGCTAATGATCACCCGGAAGCACCCCGATGGCCTCGCCGGGCCGCATCCCTTCGCAATCGCCCATCATCTGCTCGGGCGCTGGGTGCAGGGCGGAGGAAGTGCAGGCGCATAGCGGGGAACCGCGACACATCCGCTATTGTTAGACTGGAACTTGAACGGACATGGCGGAAGCGGGCATGAACTTTCAAGTTCGGACACCGCCGCGCATTCTCTGCATCGGCATGCCGGTCCGCGACCTCACTTTTCGTGTCCAGGGCGTGCCGACGCGCGGTTCCAAGGAAAATGCGAGCCACTTCGAGGAGATTTCCGGCGGCAATTCGCTCAATGCCGCGATCGGTATCGTGCGTCTCGGCGGCCGCGCCTCGCTCTCCGGGCCGATGGGCGATTCCCGCGAGATTTCCAGCCGCTATATTTTCGAGCAGCTCGCGCAGGAAGGCATCGAGACCAGGCACATCGTGCATATGCGGGGCCTCGTGACGCCGATCTCGGCGATCATGATCGACCCGACCGGCGAGCGCACCATCGCCACCTTCCGCGATCCGGAATTGTGGAAAGTGAAACTTCCGCTCGTCGATACCCTGCTGGAAGACTGCGATGCGGTGCTGACCGAAAGCCGCTGCGCGGAGTTCTGCACCGACGTTTGCGCCGAGGCGGTGCGGCGCGGCATTCCCGTGATCGTCGACGTCGATCGCGCGATGTCACTGAGCGAAGGCCTGCTCACGGCCTCCACGCATCTGGTGTTCTCCTCGGACTCGCTGCGGGAGACTGCCGGCATTGGCGATGACGGCGAGGCGTTACAGAAGATCGCCAAGCTCACGCCTTCCTTCCTTGCAGGCACCCGCGGGCCGCGTGGCACGATCTGGCTCGACGGGCACGGCAAGCTGCAGGAGACGGCGGCCTTCCCGGTGCACACCGTGGATACGCTCGGGGCCGGCGACATCTTCCACGGCGCCTTTACGCTCGCCATCATCGAAAACCAGGACCTTGCCGAGGCGCTGCGGTTCGCCTCCGCCGCCGCAGCGCTGAAATGCACCCGCTACGGCGGTGCCTTCGCCGCCCCGCAACGTGCTGAAGTTGAAGCACTTTTACGCCAGAACCGGACCGCTTCTCCATCGGGAATGGTCTAAAGATGGACTTGAAGTAGAAGATTTTTCTCTATATGAGGTTGGCTAACCTAATTTATGGAACAATCTTCTCATGACCGACGCAGCCGTTCAGCTTCATGAAATCAACAGCCGCCGCCTCGATGCCATCGACCGCAAGATCCTGATGGTGCTGCAGGAGGACGCCTCGCTCTCCGTCGCCGAGATCGGCGACCGGGTCGGCCTCTCCTCGACACCTTGCTGGAAGCGGATCCAGCGGCTGGAGGCCGATGGCGTGATCCTTCGCCGGGTCGCCCTGGTCGACCAGAACAAGATCGGGCTCGGCATTTCCGTGTTCGTCTCGGTGGAGAGCTCCGACCATTCCGAAGGCTGGCTGAAGAAATTCGCCGATGCCGTCAGCGCCATGCCCGAGGTGATGGAATTTTATCGAATGGCCGGCGATGTCGATTACATGCTCCGCGTCGTGGTTGCGGACATGCAGAGCTACGACGTATTCTACAAGAAGCTGATCGCGACCGTGCCGCTGAAGAACGTCACGTCGCGCTTTGCGATGGAGAAGATCAAGTCGGTCACGGCGCTGCCGGTGCCGGCGCTGGCGTAGGCGCGATACCTCGCCACAATGAAGACTGTCATCACCCGCCTTGTGCGCAATTGCGCACTGGAGCGGGTTATCCAGTATTCCAGAGACGGCACTGCTAGAGCCGATGGGCCGCGGCGTACTGGATGCCCCGCTTTCGCGGAGCACGACAGCGGAGATTGGGGCGGCGTTCCCCCTTCCTCAAATCTTCTGATTGTATTCGCCGACCTCGGGATGGGTGCGCAGCACGCCGTCGACCAACTCGAACATGTCGCGCATGCGCTTCTCCGATACCGGGCTTTCGACCACGACGACGAGCTCCGGCTTGTTGGAGGAGGCCCGCACCAGGCCCCAGCTGCCGTCCTCCACCGTGACGCGGACGCCATTCACGGTCACGAGATCGCGGATCGGCTGGCCGGCGAGGTTCTCGCCCTTCTTCTGCGCCGCCTCGAAATGTTTCACCACGGCGTCGACGACGTTGTACTTCACCTCGTCTGCGCAATGCGGCGACATGGTCGGCGAGGACCAGGTCTTTGGCAGCGCGTCCTTCAGATCGGCCATCGACTTGCCAGGTGCGCGGTCGAGCATGTCGCAGATCGCAATCGCCGAGACCAGGCCGTCGTCATAGCCGCGGCCGAACGGCTTGTTGAAGAAGAAGTGGCCGCTTTTCTCGAAGCCGGCCAGCGCGCCGAGCTCATTGGTACGGCGCTTCATGTAGGAATGCCCGGTCTTCCAATAGGCCGTTTTCGCGCCCTGTTTCGTGAGCACAGGATCGGTCAGGAACAGCCCGGTCGATTTCACATCGACCACAAACTGCGCATTCTTGTGGATCGCCGACATGTCGCGTGCCAACATGACGCCGACCTTGTCGGCGAAGATCTCCTCGCCGGTATTGTCGACCACGCCGCAGCGATCGCCATCGCCGTCGAAGCCGAGACCGACATCGGCCTTGTGCGCCAAGACCGCGTCGCGGATCGCGTGCAGCATCTCCATGTCTTCCGGATTGGGATTGTATTTCGGAAAGGTGTGATCGAGCTCGGTGTCGAGCGGAATCACCTCGCAACCGATCTTCTCCAGCACCTGCGGCGCGAACGCGCCTGCTGTGCCGTTGCCGCAAGCGGCGACGACCTTGAGCTTGCGCTTCAGCTTCGGACGATTGGTGAGATCGGCGATATAGCGCCCCGGAAAACTCTCGTGAAACATGTAAGAGCCGCCGGCCTTGTTGTTGAAGTCGGCGTTGAGCACGATCTGCTTCAGCCGCGTCATCTCGTCCGGGCCGAAGGTGAGCGGACGATTGGCGCCCATCTTCACCCCGGTCCAGCCATTGTCATTGTGCGAGGCGGTCACCATGGCGACACAGGGCACGTCGAGATCGAACTGCGCGAAATAGGCCATTGGGGTCACCGCCAGGCCGATGTCGTGCACCTTGCAGCCAGCAGCCATCAGGCCGGAGATCAGCGCATACTTGATCGAGGCCGAATAGCCGCGGAAATCATGACCGGTCACGATCTCCTGCTTGACGCCGAGCTCCGCGATCAGCGCGCCCAGCCCCATGCCCAGCGCCTGCACGCCCATCAAGTTGATTTCCTTGTTGAACAGCCACCGCGCGTCGTATTCGCGGAACCCGGTCGGCTTCACCATCGGCTCGGATTCGAAGGCGTAGGTATTGGGCAGGAGTGCAGGCTTCGGCTTCGGAAACATCGGGGCCTCGTCGGGGACGCGGGGAAACAGGTCAGGCAGCCATTAGCGAATGGGGGCGCGGAGCGGAAGGCTTTTAACGTGTATGTGAGAAGCCGTCGGCTTAGAAAACCCTAATGGCGTCGGCCGTCGCAACCGGACGGACATGGGATTTCAATGCGTCCCGGTTCACGACGTCCACCGGCTCGTCAAAGAGATTGGCGATATATTCCTTGAGGTCGACATAGTCGAACACCGTCATGCGAGCATCGGGATCGATCTCGATCATGATATCGATATCGCTATCGGCTCGGTCGTCGCCACACGCGGTTGAACCGAACAAAGCCGCATGCATCACTCCACGCTCACGCAAGACGCGCTGGGAACGACGCAGGGTCTCAATGGCTTCGGAGGCATTCATAAAGGCAGCATAGCACGCCGAAAGCCCAACAGCGAGGGCTCCTGTGCTCTACTGCTCCAGCACCATCTGGCCGTTGGAATATTCGAAGCGCTTCAGCCGCGACAGGAAGGACAGGCCGAGCAGGTTTTCCGACAGCGCCTCGTCGGGCAGCACCATGGCGTCGACGTCGCGCACGACGAGGCCGCCGACATCGAGCATCGCGATCCTGGTGCGCGCCGCCTTCACGGTGCCGTTGGCGGTGGTTACCGTCGCGGTGTACTGGGCGGGCGTCGGACGCAGGCCGAAGCGGACCGCGGAGGATTCGTTCAAGGCGACCACGGAAGCGCCGGTATCGACCATGAAGTCGATGCGCTGGCCGTCGACATGGCCTTCCGTGGCGAAATGGCCGCGGGCATCGCGGGGAATGCTGACGCTGCGCAGCGCGGTCTGCGCGGCCGGCGCCTCCTGCCGGGCGGCGCTGGGGGAGGCCGCGGCCGGTGTCATCTTGTCGGCCATCTGGGCCATGAAGACGCCAAGCCCGGCCATGATCGCCGCGGTGATTACAATGTTACGCATGACGCCACACTCGCTTCCACGCCCTAGCGCGATTTCACCACGCCGCCCGCGACAGGACGACTAAGCGGAACCCGCCAAGGCTGCCATTTTCGCGAAAAGGATGAGCGAAGGGTTAACGCGGTCTTATGTCCCGCGCGGCTTGACCCGGCGCGTCGGCAGCGCGCTGGCGGGATCCTCCGGCCAGGGATGCCTTGGATAGCGGCCGCGCAAATCGGAGCGAACCGCGGCATAGCTGCCGCGCCAAAAACCCGGCAGGTCGCGCGTCACCTGTACCGGCCGCTGTGCTGGCGACAGCAATTCCAGCACCAGCGGCACCTTGCCTTTTGCGATCGAGGGATGGGTGTTGAGGCCGAACAGCTCCTGCAGCCTTACCGCAATGGTCGGCCCCTGCTCGGCTTCGTAATCGATCGCGAGCATGGTGCCGGTCGGCGCCTCGAAATGCGTCGGCGCTTCGCGTTCGAGCCGCGCACGCAATTCCCAGGGCAATAGCGTGGGCAGCGCTTCGGACATGTCGCCTGCGGAAAGATCCTTCAACGAAGTCTTGTCGTAGAGCGCAGGCACCAGCCAGTCGGCAGCGCGCGCGATCAATCCATCGTCGGAGAGATCGGGCCAGCTCTCGCCCTCCGCCTTGCGCAGGAACATGACACGGTCGCGCCATTGCTTGGCGGATTTTGACCACGGAAGCTTGTCGAGACCCGCCGCGATCAGGCCGTCGGCAAAGATGCGTGCGGTCTCCGCCGAAGGCGACAGCGCGAGCGGCGCTTCCGACAGCGTGATCGCGTGCAGGGTTTTCCTGCGGCGTGCGCGGAGCGCAAGCGCGCCGCGGTCGAAGCTGATGTCGTCAATGGTCTCGATGTGATCGGCGAAGTGATGTTCGACTTCGTCCTGCGAGATCGGCGCCGCCAGCAGGATGCGGCCGCTCGCCGCCGTGCCGGTGAGCTCGCCGACCGAGATGTAGGGCGCTCGCGCCAGCGATGACGTTTGCTCCACCGCGGCGCCGCGGCCATTGGCAAGCACAAAGGAGCCATTGCCGCGGTTCTTCGCGACACGGTCGGGGAAAGCGAAAGCGAGCATCACGCCGGTGCTCGGCTCGGCATCTTTCTGCGGCGAGGATGACGCGACCTGCGCGGCCCAGCGGCGCGCCATATCGCGCGCGCCGGAAGCACGCTGCGAGCGGTCGCGGCGGAATTGATCAAGGCGATGATCCAGATCGACGCTATCGCCGCCGAGTCCGCGTTCGCTGAGCACGGCTGCGATCGTCGCCGCGGTCTCGCCCGCTCCGAACGCATCGGAATCCACGATCATGCGCGCGAGCCGCGGCGGCAACGCCAGCGCGCGCAACTTCTTGCCTTCGGCGGTGATGCGGCCGTCGGCATCGAGCGCGTTGAGCTCCCGCAGCAGGCTCTTCGCCTCCTTGAGCGCCGGTGCCGGTGGCGGATCGAGAAACGACAGCGTCGCTGGATCGCTGACACCCCATTGTGCGAGGTCGAGCACCAGCGAGGAGAGATCGGCCGAGAGGATTTCCGGTTGGGTGTAGGGCACAAGCGAGGCGGTCTGCGGCTCGTCCCACAGGCGGTAGCAGATGCCGGGCTCGGTACGGCCGGCACGACCGCGGCGTTGGTCGACAGCCGCGCGCGAGGCGCGCACGGTCTCGAGCCGCGTGAGCCCGATATCGGGCTCGTAGCGCGGCACCCGCGCGAGGCCTGAATCGACCACGATGCGTACCCCTTCGATGGTCAACGAGGTCTCGGCGATCGAGGTCGCCAGCACCACCTTGCGCTGCCCCTTCGGTGCCGGCGCAATGGCGCGGTCCTGCACGGCGGCGTCGAGCGCGCCGAACAGCGGCACGATTTCGGTCACCGCATCCCGCACGCGCTCTTCGAGGAAATTCTGGGTGCGGCGGATTTCGGCCGCACCCGGCAGGAACGCCAACACCGAGCCGGGATCGGCCCGCAACGCCTGCGCGATGCTGTCTGCCATCTGCCGCTCCAGCGGCACGTCGATCTTGCGGGAGAGATAGCGCGTCTCGACCGGAAAGGCGCGGCCCTCGCTTTCGACCACCGGTGCATCGCCGAGCAGCTTTGCCACGCGCGCGCCGTCGAGAGTCGCCGACATCACCAAGAGCCGCAAGTCCTCGCGCAGTCCCACTTGCGCATCGCGCGCCAGGGCCAGCCCCAGATCAGCATCCAGCGAGCGCTCGTGAAACTCGTCGAACAGCACCGCGGCGACGCCGGCAAGTTCGGGATCGTCAAGAATCTGGCGGGAGAAAATGCCTTCGGTGACGACTTCGATCCGCGTCGCGCGCGACACTTTGGAGCCGAACCGGACGCGATAGCCGACCGTCTCGCCGGCGCGCTCGCCCAGAGACTTCGCCATGCGCTCGGCGCTGGCGCGCGCTGCGATCCGCCGCGGCTCCAGCACGATGATCTTTTTGCCTTTGGCCCAGGGCTCGTCGAGCAGCGCCAGCGGCACACGCGTGGTCTTGCCAGCGCCAGGCGGCGCCACCAGCACCGCAGCGTTGCGCCTTTGGAGCGTGCGCGCGAGATCATCGAGCACCGCGTCGATCGGAAGGGGCGTGTCGAAGCTTCGGGGCAATCAAGGCTCGCATTGGCTCTTCCCCTCTCCCCTTGTGGGAGAGGGTGGCTTCGCGAAGTGAAGACGGATGGGGTATGTCTCCGCGGATACAGACCCCTTGTATCCGGCGCTTCGCGCCACCTTCTCCCACAAGGGGAGAAGGGTAGAAAGGCGAATTACGTATCCCGCATCAACGGCGGGCGACCGATGCTTTCGTAGACGAAACCGTGGGCGGCCATGTCCTCGGGGCGATAGATGTTACGGAGGTCAATCACCACCGGCTGCTTGAGCTCGGCCTTCAGCCGCTCCAGATCGAGGGTGCGGTAGTGCACCCATTCGGTGACCACGACCATCGCGTCGGCACCCTTCACACAGGCATAGGGATCCTCGACATATTCGATGTCGGGCAATTCCTTGCGCGCCTGCTCCATGCCGACCGGATCATGCGCGCGCACCTTTGCGCCCATGTCCAAAAGGCCCGTCACCAGCGGAATCGACGGCGCCTCGCGCATGTCGTCGGTATCGGGCTTGAAGGTGAGGCCGAGCACGGCCACGGTCTTGCCGCGCAGGGAGCTACCTACGGCGCTGGATACCTTGCGCGCCATCGCGCGCTTGCGGATGTCGTTGACGCCGAGCACGGCCTCGACGATGCGGAGCTGCACGTCATAGTCCTGCGCGATCTTGATCAGCGCGCGGGTATCCTTGGGAAAGCAGGAGCCGCCGAAGCCGGGACCGGCATGCAGGAATTTCGAGCCGATGCGGTTGTCGAGCCCGATGCCGCGCGCGACTTCCTGCACGTCGGCGCCGACTTTTTCGGAGAGATCGGCGATCTCGTTGATGAAGGTGATCTTGGTGGCGAGAAACGCATTCGCCGCGTATTTGATCAGCTCCGCCGTGCGCCGCTTGGTGTACATCAATGGTGCCTGGTTGAGCGACAGCGGCCGGTAGACATCGCCGAGTAGTTTTCGGCCGCGCTCGTCATCGGTACCGACCACGATACGGTCGGGGAATTTGAAGTCGCGGATCGCCGCGCCCTCGCGCAGAAATTCCGGATTTGATGCGACCACGACATCGGCGGACGGATTGGTCTCGCGGATGATGCGCTCGACCTCGTCGCCGGTGCCAACCGGCACGGTCGATTTGGTGACGACCACGGTGAAGCCGGACACCGCGGCGGCGATCTCGCGCGCGGCGGCGTAGACATAGGAGAGGTCGGCATGGCCGTCGCCGCGCCGCGACGGCGTGCCGACGGCGATGAAGACGGCCTCGGCGTCGGCGACGGGCGCCTTGAGGTCGGTCGTGAAGTCGAGCCGTTTGGCCTTCACGTTCGAGGCCACCAGCACATCGAGCCCGGGCTCGAAGATCGGGATCTCGCCCCGATGCAGTGCGGCGATCTTGCTTGCGTCCTTGTCCACGCAGGTGACCCGGTGGCCGAAATCCGCAAAGCAGGCGCCGGAAACCAGCCCCACGTAGCCCGTGCCAATCATGGCAATCCGCATGGATCAGTCCGCCCTTATGGTTAACGCGACCGCCGCCTCTTAAAACATTTGGCAGGTAAGGGGAAAGCGGAAAACGGCATATCTCTTGATTGAATAAAGAGGACAGCAACCGCTTTCGCCCATGATGCGGCGAAAAGGGACAGTGATGACCACAAACGGCACACAGGCCATGTCGGGAAGTTCTGCCGCTAACGCGGCGGGCCGCGTCGACTGGGTGGATTACGCCAAAGGCATCTGCATCGTCATGGTGGTGATGATGCATTCGGTGCTGGGCGTCGAACTCGCCGCCGGCAAAACCGGCTTCATGCATGCGGTCGTGATGTTCGCCAAGCCGTTCCGCATGCCCGACTTCTTCCTGATTTCCGGGCTTTTCCTGCCCCTCGTCATCGATCGCGACTGGCGCACCTATCTCGACCGCAAGGTCGTGCATTTCACCTATTTCTATGTGCTGTGGGTGACGATCCAGTTCGGCTTCAAGGCGCCCGCCTTCGCCGCCGAGCAAGGCTGGACCCATGTCGGGTTCGAGTATCTCGAATCCTTCGTCGAGCCGTTCGGCACGCTCTGGTTCATCTATCTGCTGCCGATCTTCTTTGTTGTCATAAAACTGACACGTGGCGTGCCGGCGATTCTGGTCTGGATCGCGGCGGCTCTGCTCGAGAGCGCGCATGTCGCGACTACTTGGACCGTGATCGACGAGTTCTGCGCGCGGTTCGTCTATATCTATTCCGGTTATCTGTTCGCCGATTATGTTTTCGCGCTGTCGGATCGCGCGCGGGCGTATCCGGTACTGGCGCTTTCGGGACTGGCGTTGTGGGCAATCGTCAATGGCGGCCTGGTCGCGCTCGGTTATAGCGAACTTCCAGTCATCTCGCTGATGCTCGGACTTTGCGGGGCCTGCGCGATTATCACCATCGGCACGCTGCTCGCGCGCATGCACTGGCTGAATTTCCTGCGCTTCTGCGGCGAGCATTCGATCGTGATCTATCTCGCCTTCTTTCTGCCGATGGCCTCGACGCGGACGCTGCTGCTCAAGACCGGCATCATCCACGACATCGGCGCGATCTCGCTGGTTGTGACCGCTATCGGCGTGGCCGGCTCGCTCCTGATCTGGCGCGCCGCGCTTTGGGCGCGCGCGAATTTCCTGTTCGAGCGGCCCGACGCGTTCTGGATCGCGCCGAAGAAGGCCAGCGGCAGGTTGCAGGCGGCGGAGTAAGCCCCAACCGTCATCGCCCGGCTCGACCGGGCGATCCAGTACGCCGCGGCCCACCGGCTCAATCACGGCCGTCTCTGGGATACTGGATCACCCGGTCAAGCCGGGTGATGACAGCGCGGGTTGGGTGATGACGATGACAGCGTGGATAGAGCTGGCAGCAGGGCAAAAATCGCCCTTCCCAGGCTGTCAATCGCCGCAAAAATTCTTAAATTGCCGCCATGCCAAAATCCCCGCAAAAAGCAGCCAGCCCGAAACCCGCCGCCAGCCCGAAGCCGGTTCCCGCCAAACCGCCTGCGCAGTCCCCTTCCAAGGCGTCGGCCAAGGGCGACCACGTCTTTCTGGTCGACGGCTCGTCCTACATTTTCCGCGCCTATCACGCGCTGCCTCCGCTCAACCGCAAATCCGACGGGCTGCAGGTCAATGCCGTGCTCGGCTTCTGCAACATGCTGTGGAAGCTGCTTCGCGAGATGCCCGAGGACAACCGGCCGACGCATCTTGCAATCGTCTTCGACAAGTCGGAGGTGACCTTCCGCAACAAGCTCTATCCCGACTACAAGGCACATCGGCCGCCGGCGCCGGACGACCTGATCCCGCAATTCAAGTTCATCCGCGACGCCGTGCGCGCCTTCGACCTGCCCTGCCTGGAGCAGAACGGCTTCGAGGCCGACGACCTGATCGCGACCTATGCGCGGATCGCAACCGAGCGCGGCGCCACCACGACCATCGTTTCCTCCGACAAGGATCTGATGCAGCTCGTGAACGACAAGGTCGTGATGTACGACACCATGAAGGACCGCCGCATCGGCATTGCCGAGGTGATCGAGAAATTCGGCGTACCTCCGGAGAAAGTGGTCGAGGTGCAGGCGCTCGCGGGCGACTCCACCGATAACGTTCCCGGCGTGCCCGGCATCGGCGTCAAGACCGCCGCGCAGCTGATCGTGGAATATGGCGACCTCGAGCAACTGCTGTTCCGCGCCACCGAGATCAAGCAGCCGAAGCGTCGCGAAGCGTTGCTCGAGAATGCCGAGAAGGCGCGGATTTCGCGAAAGCTGGTGCTGCTCGACGACAAGGTCGATCTTGAGGTGCCGATCGAGGACCTCGTCGTGCAAGAGCCCGATGCGAGGAAGCTGATCGCGTTCCTGAAGGCGATGGAATTTTCCGGCCTGACCAAGCGCGTTGCCGAATATTCGGAGATCGATGCTTCCCAGGTCGCGGCGGACATTGGCAACAACGGCAAGGCCGACGCTGCGCCCGCCAAGGCAAAATCTGCCGCGGCCTCCAGCGATCTGTTCGCGCCCGCTGCTCCCACGCCTGCGAAGACCGGCGGCAAGGAGGACAAGTCCGCGAGCCTCAAGGGCACGCCGATCTCGCTCGCCGAAGCGCGCAAGGAAGCCGCGCGAAAACTGCCGTTCGAGCGCGCCAAATATCAGACCATCCGCAAGCTGGACGAGTTGAACGCCTGGATCGCTCGCGCGCGCGATGCCGGCCGTTTCGTGATCGAGGCCAAGGCCAACTCGATCGATCCGATGCAGGCCGATATCTGCGGCATCGCGCTGGCGCTGGCGCCGAACGACGCGGCCTACGTGCCGCTTTCGCACAAGCGCTCCGGCGACGGCGTCGGCCTGTTCGATGCCGGGTTGGCGCCGGACCAGATCAAGGAAGAAGAGGCGCTGGAGGCGCTGAAGCCGCTGCTGGAGTCGGCAGGGTTCCTGAAGATCGGTTTCAACGTCAAGTTCAACGCGGTGATGTTCGCGCAGGCCGACATCACGCTGCGCAACTATGACGACGCGCAGCTGATGTCGTATGCGCTCGACGCCGGCCGCAACGCCCACGGGCTCGATACGCTCTCCCAGCTCTGGCTCGGCCACTCCACCATCGCCCATGGCGATCTGATCGGCAGCGGCAAGGGCAAGCTGACCTTCGACCAGGTCGCCATTGACAAGGCGACCGAATTTTCAGCCGAGAGCGCCGACGTCATCATGCGGCTGTGGCGCGTGCTGAAGCCGCGGCTCGTCGCCGACCGCATGACCGCCGTCTATGAGACACTGGAGCGGCCGCTGGTATCCGTGCTGGCGCGGATGGAGCGGCGCGGCATCTCGATCGACCGGCAGGTGCTGTCGCGCCTCTCCGGCGAATTCGCGCAGACTGCCGCGCGCGTCGAAGCCGAGATCCAGGAGATCGCGGGCGAGCCCATCAATGTCGGCAGCCCAAAGCAGATCGGCGACATCATCTTCGGCAAGATGGGACTAGCCGGCGGTACCAAGACCAAGACCGGCGCCTGGTCGACTACCGCGCAGGTGCTCGACGACCTCGCCGAGCAGGGTCACGACTTCCCGAAGAAGATACTGGAATGGCGGCAGGTCTCGAAATTGAAGTCGACCTATACCGACGCGCTGCCGACCTACGTCCATCCGCAGACCCACCGCGTGCACACGACCTATGCGCTGGCGGCGACCACCACGGGCCGGCTGTCGTCGAACGAGCCGAATTTGCAGAACATCCCGGTTCGTACCGAGGATGGCCGAAAGATCCGTCGCGCCTTCATCGCGACGCCGGGCCACAAGCTGGTGTCGGCGGACTATTCGCAGATCGAGCTGCGCCTGCT
>Ga0207661_10001884_pt1 | contig 14366 bp, 12 predicted proteins | sample KBSC713LmetaG_FD_184337 | JGI IMG/M metagenome (GOLD analysis project Ga0207661, IMG submission 184337) | Corn rhizosphere microbial communities from Kellogg Biological Station, Michigan, USA - KBS C7.1-3L metaG (SPAdes) (version 2) | ecosystem: Host-associated > Plants > Roots > Rhizosphere ...
GACATCAACCTGCCGGCGCCGTATCTGAAGCGGCTCTGGATCGACCCGGCGCGCGTGAGCGACCGTGAGGCCTATCCGTTCTGCCTGCCGTTCCTGCATGATGACTTCGATCTTCGCTTCGAGCGCGCCATCACCATCATCGTCGGCGAGAACGGCACCGGCAAGTCGACGCTGCTGGAGGGCATCGGCGTGTTGGCTGGCTATGACGAGGCTGGCGGCGGCAAGGGCTACATGCCGGTCGACCATTCCCAAGCGCTGGAGAAGATGGGAGGCGAGCTGTCAAAAGCGCTTCGCGCCAGCTGGCTGCCCAAGATTACCAACGGCTGGTTCTTCCGGGCTGAAAGCTTCTTCTCGGTGGCGAGATATCTGGATCTGGCCGCGCGTGAGGGCATGGGCACGCCGCCCGACTTCCTCTCGCATTCACACGGCGAAGGCTTCCTGCGCTTCTTCGAGGAGCGCTGCCAGCGCCAGGGCATCTTCATCTTCGACGAGCCGGAATCCGCGTTGTCACCTTCGCGCCAGATCGAGTTTCTGAAGCTGCTGCGGATGATGGATGAGTCGAGCCGCTGCCAGGTCATCATGGCCACCCATTCGCCGGTGCTGATGGCGTACCCCAACGCGACGTTGCTGCGGCTGACGAAATACGGGCTCGAGCCGACGACGGTCGAACAGACCGATCACTACAAGACGCTGCGGGAGTTTTTTGACGATCCGCGGGGGTTTGTCGAGGCGGCGATTTCCGAATGACTGGGTTCCATTCGTTGAAATTCAATGTTTCTCGTAGTATGTTTCTGCCATGATCAGGTCGTGGCGAAACTCCGCGGCCCGCAAGGTCTGGAGCGGTGAACAGCCGAACCAGTTCCGCGGGCTGGACTTCGAGGCGGCCGTTGATTTGTTGCTGGCGTTGAATGTTGCGAAGTCGTTGAGCGATCTGAGTCCCCTTAAGAGTGTGGGTCTCCATAAACTCAAGGGCGATCGGAAGGATCAATGGGCGATGACGGTGAACGACCGTTGGCGCATCTGTTTCGAGTTTCGCAAGGGCGACGCCTACGATGTCGAGATCACCGACTATCACCGAGGTTGAGTACATGGCGCCCATTGTACATCCCGGCCGCTTGCTGAAGCGCGAACTCGTGGCCCGAAAGCTCAGTGCTAATCGTCTGGCTCTCGACCTTGGCGTGCCGTCCGGGCGGATCACCGACATTCTCAATGGCCGTCGCGCGATCACGGCGGATACCGCGGTGAGGCTCGGCCGGTATTTCGGCAATAGCGCGCAGCTCTGGCTGGACTTGCAGGCCCAATACGACATCGGCGTGGTCGAGCGGGAAAAGGGCGCGGAGATCGCCCGGCGCGTGAGGCCGGCGGATGCGGCCTAGAGCGCGATGAGAGTAGGATGAATCGTCATCGCGCTCTAGATTCTTGTTTACGCATGATCTTTTCGGAAAAACGCTGCAACCCCGCATCAGGTGCGGGGCAGGCTTTTTCCGGATCATGCGCTAGCGAGGCAGTTGCGGTCCGCGGCGGATTACGCGTCGCTAATCCGTCCTGCGCTGCTGATGGCTGACGAAGTGCGGGCTTGAGCCAACGACCGCCGGGAGACCGATCACTACAAAACGCTGCGGGAGTTTTTTGACGATCCGCGCGGGTTTTGGCGATCAATCAGTAGGGCGACCGCTTGTTCGGCCAGTATCTCGTCGTCGAGGAGGGACGTCTCCGCTCGCGTCCACTGTGGGAAAGTTGAAGTGCGATGGGTCTCGTTGCGCTCACCCCCTCCAGGCTGGATTTGTGGCGGAACCGAATGAGGAGAAGCCGATGCCAACTCGCTCTCGTGGCCGTAAGCAGCTTGAAGAGCAACTGCTGATGCTCGGTGAGGGGACCATGCTCCTTGAAGAGCTTGATGGCTTCATCGCAGGTCTCTTAGTGTGTCCGGATATGATCTCACCCAGTGAGTGGCTTCCTGCCATCTGGAGCAAGGACGTCGACGGTCAGCCCCCGTTTCAGGATATCGACCACGCCAACTTTGTTTTTGGTCTGATCATGGATCACTACAACGATGTTGTGCTCACATTGATGAACAACCCTGAACGCTATCGTCCCCTCTTTCCCGTCGACAATGGCGAAGTCCTCTGGGAGGTTTGGATCGAAGGCTTCATGGAAGCCATGAAACTGCGGTCGGCGGCCTGGGAGCAGCTTTTGGATGCCGGCGGCGATACCGCCCAAGCGATGACGGGATTATTGGCAGCCAACGAAGTTGTCTGTCGCAGCAAGGACCTTCCTGAAGGCTTCGTGGATGAACTGACCGAGCGCGCGCCCGGCTGGATTCCCGGCTGGGTCGTCATTCTCCACAACCACCGGCTCGCCAAAACCAAGCCGCCGTCCGCCATCGCGCGGATGCCGAGACAGCAATCGTTTTCGGGGAAGGCCCGCCGCAACGAGCCATGTCCCTGCGGCTCCGGGAAGAAGTACAAGAGGTGCTGCGGTCTAAATTGAACGCTGGGCTGACCGGCGCAACAGCACCACGGAGCGGCAAGCAAGAAGCAAACCGGCGGAATATGCTACGCTGTTCCGCCCTACGCGCTGCACGCGAATACCGTTCGGCGACGCTCCGCCTCGCTTCGCGGTTCCAGAATTAACCGCCATCGCCAGCATTAAGCTAAACCGGCAAGCTTAACCGGCAAATTGCCTTGCATGCCGCTGCAAGCCAACTGAGGCTTTGCGCACCGACGAGCGCGATCAACCCTGAAAAGAAAGGGAGTGCTAGTGATGGTGCCAACGACAGGAAGACCCGTGACTGACATGGAGCGCGAAATCGAGGCGGAGCTTCGACAGAGGCCGCCGCTGCACGAGCCGCATTCCACCGCTGCCGATCCGCCAACCGTGGGCGCGCCGAATCTGGCGATGCCGGATTATGTCGAGCATCGCGACGGCGCCACCGAGATCGGCAAGCTTTCGGCCGAGGCCGTCGTTCGCGAATACGAGGCGACGGCAAAGGAGATCGAGTCGACGGGCTCCGAGCTGATCGAGCGCGTCAAGCAGTGCGAGGCGATGACCCGCGATGCGATCGCGGTGACCGCCGAGCTCAGGGAAGTCGCCGCGCGTTATCGCGAGGAGGCGAAACGGGTATTCGAGCACATCGAATCCTGCTCGCTCGTCGTGGCGGAGGCGCGCAAGACCTGCACCGATTTGAAAGACAAAATCGCCGTCTCGCTCCCGGCAGACAAGCTGAAGCCAAGAAAGAAGTGACGCGTAGGGCCCTTCGGCCGACCTGCGGCCAGGTGGGTCGCGTGTGCGCTTGCCTGGAGCCTTGATGGACGCCATTACGGGAAAGACAGCATCGCAGGCCGTGGGATTGCGCAAGCCAACCTTGCGCGCGAGCAACGCTCCGCAGGGAATGAAGGCGCGCAAGACCGAGGCCAGGATCCTCGAGATGATGCCGCCCAGGAGATGGATGCCCTCCACGGCGGTCTCGCGGCTGATCGGCTCCAGCGAGGACCGCAAGACGCGTGCCCGCCTCGATCGCCTGGTGGGCGAGGGCAAGCTCGAGCGCAAACGCGGACAGGGCGCTCACGGCCTGGTCTATTTGTTTCGAAGGATTTTGTAGCGGCCACATCGGTCGATCGCGAGCGTGCGAGGTTCGCTAGCGCCGTTCGGTTTCCGCTTCCCGCTCCAGCTGGAAAATATGCGCGCGCAGCGCGTCGAACCTCGTCTCCGTGGCGTCGCTGAACAGCGGGTCCTTGTGAGAGGATTGTGCCGAGGCGATTTCGGTCCAATCGTCAGGTTTCAATGCCTTCACCGCCGCCGGGAAGAAATCACGATCCTCCACCATGATGTGATGCCGCTCGTGCCCAAGAAAATCACGGACGATGGCATCCACGTCCTGGCGAAGGATCTCGTGGCCCGCGAGCACGGCATCGATCGCCAGAGCGACGCGGCGCAAACGCTCGGAGCCTTTCTGGTGCTCTCGCGCGAGATCGCCGATCCTGGCGGCGGCTGGGGGATCACGCAGTTTCAGCCTGGCAAAGACCTGGTCTTCCTGGGGATGGTGGTACAGTTCGGTATGGACTTCGAAATAGGCGATGATCGCGCGGATCACCTCGTAGTCCGGGCGGTCGGCGCGGTCGAAAATGTCGAGCTCGTGCTCGAGCACGGCAAGCAGCCGTTCGATGTTGCGGTGTTCCCGGCTTAGCAGCTCGATGATCATTGCGATGATCCACGGCGTATACCCCTCAGAAAGGGTAGGCGTGAAAATCGTCACGGCATTTGCGCTGGATCAAACCGTTGCCGAAAAGTCGGGGGTTGATTGGTGGCGGTGAATTGAAACGCAGTTCCGCTTGGGGAGGGCCAGCTTATGCGCCCGGAACCTGCATTTTCGTCCGTCGACTCTGGATTTCGGCGGAGCCGGCTTGGTCTTTTTGGCGGCCTTGTTGTCGCACCGTAGCGGGCCGAGCGCCCAAGCGCGGGCTCATTCGTGCTAGAGTGCAAATCCAATCAGAGAAATCAGGGAGGACGCCATGCACCATACCCTGGTGCCGAGTGATCGCGTGGAGCACATGAATGTCTTTGGTCGCGACGGCAAAAGGCTCGGCACGATCGAGCGATTGATGATCGAGAAGATGAGCGGAACGGTTGCCTATGCGGTGATAAGGACCGGCGGCCCGTTCGGCGGCCACCACCATTGCCCGGTGCGATGGGACGCGCTCAGATTCAATCCCACGTCTCAGGCTTTCGAAACCGAGCTGACGCTGGATGAGCTGAGGAGCGGCCCGTCCGAGCTCGATGGCGACGCTTTCGACTGGGGCGACCGCTCGCGACCGCATCCGCACTACTGGACGGTCTGAATCGCGATGGATTTTGGTTGAATCGGTCCGCCTGCAGACTCGATGTCACCTCGCCCCGCTTGCGGGGAGAGGTCGAAATTCGCGTTAGCGAATTTCGGGTGAGGGGGACTCTCCAAGGGCTCGGTGCGTGGATGCAGCCCCTCACCCCAACCCTCTCCCCGCAAGAGCGGGGCGAGGGGGGGCACTTCCGATGCCGCTCCGATCCAATCGATTCTCATCATGCTTTAGAGCGAAGCTTCGGAGCTGTCGGCTTCAAGTTGTTGCTGCGCGCAACGACAGTTAGCAGACGAGCCTTGGTTGCGCGCGGTAAGCTCACTCCGCCGCCTCGCTCGCCCCGCCGCTCTTTTTCCGCGGCGCGCCCGCCTTCTTCAGCACCGGCGCCAGAAACTTCCCCGTGTAGCTCCGTTGTGACTTCACAATGTCTTCCGGCGTGCCCCAGGCGACGATCTCGCCGCCGCCGTCGCCGCCTTCGGGGCCGAGGTCGATGACCCAGTCGGCGGTCTTGATGACCTCGAGATTGTGCTCGATCACGACCACCGTGTTGCCCTGGGCGACCAGCTCGTGCAGCACTTCGAGCAGCTTCTTCACGTCGTGGAAGTGCAACCCCGTGGTCGGCTCGTCCAGGATATAGAGCGTGCGGCCGGTGGCGCGCTTCGACAGCTCCTTGGCGAGCTTGACGCGCTGGGCTTCGCCGCCGGAGAGCGTGGTGGCCTGCTGGCCGACATGGATGTAGTCGAGGCCGACGCGGCGCAGCGTCTCGAAGGTATCGCGCACGCGCGGCACCGCCTTGAAGAACTCGGCGGCTTCCTCGACCGTCATGTCGAGCACGTCGGCGATCGATTTGCCCTTGAACAGCACCTCCAAGGTCTCGCGGTTGTAGCGCTTGCCCTTGCAGACGTCGCAGGTGACGTAGACGTCGGGCAGGAAGTGCATCTCGATCTTGATGACGCCGTCGCCCTGGCAGGCCTCGCAGCGGCCGCCCTTGACGTTGAAGGAGAAGCGTCCGGGCGCGTAGCCGCGTGCCTTCGCCTCGGGGAGGCCGGCGAACCACTCGCGGATCGGCGTGAAGGCGCCGGTATAGGTCGCGGGGTTGGAGCGCGGCGTGCGGCCGATCGGCGACTGGTCGATGTCGATGATCTTGTCGATATGCTCTAGCCCCTCGATGCGGTCGTGGGGCGCGGCGCCCCCGCTGGCGCCATTGAGCTTTCGCGCGATGGCCTTGTAGAGCGTATCGATCAGCAGTGTCGACTTGCCGCCGCCGGAGACTCCCGTCACGCAGGTGAAGAGGCCGAGCGGAATCTCGGCCGAGATGTTCTTCAGATTATTGCCGCGCGCGTTCACCACCTTGATGGTGCGGCGATGGTTCGGCGGTCGCCGCTCGGGGATTTCGACCGCCAATTCGCCGGTGAGATATTTGCCGGTCAGCGATTCCGGATTGCGCATGATGTCGGCTGGCGTGCCCTGGGCCACGATATTGCCGCCATGCATGCCGGCGCCGGCGCCGATGTCGAGCACGTAATCGGCGAGGCGGATCGCGTCCTCGTCATGCTCGACCACGATCACGGTGTTGCCGAGGTCGCGCAGCCGCTTCAGCGTGTCGAGGAGGCGCGCATTGTCGCGCTGGTGCAGGCCGATCGAAGGCTCGTCCAGCACATAGAGCACGCCGGTCAGCCCCGAGCCGATCTGCGAGGCCAGGCGTATGCGCTGGCTCTCGCCGCCGGACAGCGTGCCCGACGAGCGCGACAGCGTCAGATAATTGAGGCCGACATCGACCAGGAAGGTGAGGCGTTCGCGGATCTCTTTCAGGACGCGCGTGGCGATCTCGTTCTGCTGCGCGTTCAAGGCGGCCGGCACGCCCTCGAACCATTCCGCGGCGCGCTTCACCGAGAGCTCGGCGATCTCGCCGATGTGCTTGTCGGCGATCTTGACGCACAATGCCTCCGGCTTGAGGCGGTGGCCGTGGCAGGCCGCGCAGGGCACGTCCGAGAAATATTTAGCGAGCTCCTCGCGCGCCCATTCGCTCTCGGTCTCGCGATAGCGTCGCTCGATGTTGGTGATCACGCCCTCGAACGGCTTCTTGGTGTCGTAGGAGCGGACGCCGTCCTCGTAGGAAAACTTGATCTCCTCCTCGCCGGAGCCATAGAGGATCGCGGTCTGCGTCTTCTTCGGCAGGTCCTTCCACTTGGTGTCGAGGGTGAACTTGTAGAATTTACCGAGCGCGGTCAGCGTCTGCACGTAATAAGGCGACGACGATTTCGCCCAGGGCGCGATCGCGCCCTTGCGCAAGGTCGCCTCCTTGTCGGGGATGACGAGGTCCTCGTCGACATGCTGCTCGACGCCGAGGCCGCCGCAGGCGGGGCAGGCGCCATAGGGATTGTTGAAAGAGAACAGCCGCGGCTCGATCTCCGGGATCGTGAAGCCGGAGACCGGGCAGGCGAACTTCTCCGAGAACAAGATGCGCTCGGGGCCGCTCTTGTCGTGGATCTTTGCGGTCTTCTTTTTCTCTTCCGCGGGCTGCGCCGCCGGCGCATCCGCATATTCGATCACCGCGAGCCCCTCGGCGAGCTTCAACGCCGTCTCGAAGCTTTCCGCGAGCCGCTGGCCGAGATCGGGGCGCACCACGATGCGGTCGACCACGACGTCGATGTCGTGCGGGAATTTCTTGTCGAGCGCGGGCGCCTCGGCGAGCTCATGGAACGTGCCGTCGATCTTGACGCGCTGGAATCCCTTCTTGAGGTAGTCGGCCAGCTCTTTCTTGTACTCGCCCTTGCGGCCGCGCACGACCGGCGCCAGCAGATAGAGCCGCGTGCCCTCGGGCAGATCCAGCACGCGGTCCACCATCTGCGACACCGTCTGGCTTTCGATCGGCAAGCCCGTGGCCGGCGAGTAGGGCACGCCGACGCGGGCCCAGAGCAGGCGCATGTAGTCGTAGATCTCGGTGACGGTGCCCACCGTCGAGCGCGGGTTCTTCGAGGTGGTCTTCTGCTCGATCGAGATCGCCGGCGACAGCCCGTCGATCTGGTCGACGTCGGGCTTCTGCATCATCTCCAGGAATTGGCGCGCATAGGCGGAGAGCGACTCGACGTAGCGGCGCTGGCCTTCCGCGTAAATCGTATCGAAGGCGAGCGAGGATTTGCCGGAGCCGGACAGGCCGGTGAACACCACGAGCTTGTCGCGGGGAATCTCGACGTCGATGTTCTTCAGATTGTGCTCGCGCGCGCCGCGAATCGTGATCCCGCGCAAGTGGGAAGGCGATTGTTGGCGTCGCGCTTTCAGAATTTCATCCATGAACCGTCCCAGGCGCGTGAGGCGCGCAAGTTCTAACCGCGCCGCGCCGGAAAGGAAAAAAGCCGGGAACGCCGTTTCTTTCAGAACGTAGGAAGAACGGGCGGAAATTTCCAGTCTTGTCTGCGAATCATCAACGCTTTCGTGGCCTGCATCGCGTTTTCACGCGAAGTGAGGCCGGTTCGCGTGAAGAAAGCGCGTCAAGGACACGATATGGCAGCATGGGTCAGCAGTTCCGCGTGCAGACAAGAAGGCCGGCGCAAGGCCGGCCTTGAGGTCCAGTAGAGAGGTCTGCGTCCCGTCGTATTCGAGATCAGATACTTCGGGTCAATACTTGGCGACCAGCGGGCCGCCGAAGGTGTAGTTCACGCGGACCGTGCCGATGTCGACGTCCTGACGGATGTTGTCGATGCGGCTCAGGCCGACGAACGGAGCAGCCGCCGCCGTGAGCGTGAAGCTGTTGTTGCGGTTGCCCATGAACAGGTGGTCGTACTCGAAGCCGACCGACCAGCCCGGCGCGAAGCCGATTTCGAGGCCGGTGCCGACCGTGCCGCCCCAGCGGGTCTCGCTGGCGGTGTCGAAGACGACGCCGAGGACCTGGCCGTTGTACTTGTCGTGGGTGACGGCCGCGCCGCCCTTCACGTACCAGAGCACGTTGTTCCAGGCATAGCCGACCTGGCCCGTGAACAGGCCGAACGAGTCCACCCTGCTGTTGTTGTTGAAGACCCTGAACGGAGCGGTCAGCAGGCTGACGTTCGAGCCGGTCAGGTCCGCCCAGTCGCCCTGCGCTTCGAGGCCGAACACCCAGTTGGTGGCCTGCCAGCGATAACCGATCTGACCACCGACCACGCCGCCGGTTGCGTCATGGCAACCCTCGCTGATGGACGGCGCGACCACCACACCGGCGACATTGTTGATGTCCCAGCACTTGTGGGCAGAACCACCGCCGCCGTTGATGCCGATGTAGAAGCCACTCCAGTTATAGATCGGCGCAACCACCGGAGGTGGCGCCTTGGTGTAAACCCTCGCAGGAAGGTCCGCGGCAAGAGCAGGGGCAACCCCCAAACCAGCCAGACCCACCACCGTGACCAAGAACTTTTTCATGGCTCGCTTTTCCCCATTCTTGACGCGGAGCCGACCTCGGCCCCCCAGAGCTTTCAGGCTGCCGCAGCCTAGGTGAATCGAGCGCGAAACCCCGTTACCCCAAAGCCACATTCGCGTGCAAAAGCGGGCGACCACTCAACTTTAAAGTGTCATCCCGGTGTCATCGAGCCGAACAAAAAAGGCCGGCTCGAAGCCGGCCTTTTCTCAACAGAGCTTGCTGTCGCAGCGATCAGTATTTGGCGATGACCGGGCCGCCCCAGCGGTAGTTGACGCGCACGGCGCCGATGTCCACGTCCTGCTTGATGCTTTCGGTGCGGGTGAACGCGCCGGTGATGGTCGAGTTGAAGTTCAGCGTGCGGTTGCCCATGAAGAGGTGGTCGTATTCGAACGCCACCGACCAGTTCGGGGCGAAGCTGATTTCCACGCCGGTGCCGACCGTGCCGCCCCAGCGGGTGTCAGTGGCGTTGTCGAGCGCAGCATTGGTCGCGGTGACGAAGCCGGTATAGCGGTCGTCGACCACGGCGGCGCCGCCCTTCACGTACCAGAGCACGTTATTCCAGGCGTAGCCGACCTGACCGGTGAACAAACCAAACGCGTTGATCTTGCTCTGGTTGGTCACGCCGATGCCGAACGGAAACGCGCTGGCGTTGCTGCCCTTCAGGCTCGCCCAGTCGCCTTGGGCTTCGATACCGAACACCCATGCCGCCGACTGCCAGCGATAGCCGAGCTGGCCACCGGCAAAGCCGCCGGTCGCATCGTGGCAACCCTCGCGGAACGCCGGGCCGACCAACGCGCCGGCAACGTTGCTGAGGTCCCAGCACTTGTGCGCCGAGCCGCCGCCGCCGTTCAGACCGATGTAGAAGCCGCTCCAGTCATAGAGCGCGGGGATCATCGCCGGCGCCTTGGTGTAGGGTCGCGCGGCCAAGTCGGCGGCGCTTGCAGGCGCAGTCATGCTCATCGCAGCAATCAGACCGGCCGCGCCCAGCAAAAACTTCTTCATTGTCCCCACTCCGGCTTCAATTTTCTCAGCGCTTCCGTTGGTCCCCAGACGCGCCTTGATCAGTAGTGACCGCCCCAAGCGATCTAAAAATCCGGCGTGACTATAGGCCGATTCAGCCGGCGATGCCGTCGCCCAAATGCAACACTGAGCCGGGAAGTGCAGCAGGCCGAAGCGAATGATTTCTTGGGTGTTTTTCGATCGCCGGCGGGGCGGGATCCGGCTCGGCCGCGCCATCGGCAGGGGCAAGGCCGGAAGGACATGCTTCGGGAAGCGGAAAGTACAGCGATTTCGACTGGAACAAACCTGGAACATTGGGGATTTCGCTGCTATATGTGGATAACCGGGGCGACTTTCGCCGTTGCGCCAGCCGCAACGTGGCTGCGAGCGTATAGGGTCGGTCCGAGAACGGAAGTTCGGGCCTCTTGAAGCGTTCGCGAAGGATGTAGCGGAGCCGGGGTCGAGGCGGCGGCGATTTCAAGCGTGGAGAGTGGCGATGGCGGGAAGTGTGAACAAGGTGATTCTGGTCGGAAATCTCGGCAAGGATCCGGAGATCCGGCGGACCCAGGACGGCCGGCCGATCGCCAATCTATCCGTTGCGACCTCGGAGACCTGGCGCGACAAGGCCACCGGCGAGCGCAAGGAGAAGACCGAGTGGCACCGCGTGGTGATCTTCAACGAGGGCCTCGCCAAGATCGCCGAGCAATATCTCAAGAAGGGCGCCAAGGTTTACGTCGAAGGCGCGTTGCAGACCCGTAAATGGACCGACCAGAGCGGGGTCGAGAAATACTCGACTGAAGTGGTGCTGCAGGGCTTCAATTCCACTCTCACCATGCTCGATGGCCGCGGTGGCGGAGGCGGCGGATTTGCCGACGAGGGGGGTGGGGACTTTGGCGTCAGCAGCCCCTCGAGCGCACCGCCGCGTCGCGTGCCCGCCGCGGCCGGCGCACGCAACAGCGACATGGACGACGACATTCCGTTCTGAGCTGCGGCGAAGCCAGGCCTCTCACGCAGATCGTTCTAACGCTTGAAGCGAACCCCGACGCACGGGCCTAATGCCGGGACGGGATCATGCGCAAGGTCGCCTCCAGCGACTGATGGAGGCCCATTTTGGAGCCTCCTCGATCGGGCTTCCAACGATTCCCTGATATGGCCGTAAGTGCCTGTAAAAACGAAGGGAAAATCCACTTCTTTTAGGGCTCAAAGGGTGGTTTTGAAGCCCTCGATGGGCTATATGATTCCCGACTAGAAACCACCCGGATTTCCCACTTGGCCGATAACGACGACGAGACGCCCGGCGAGCCGCCGGTGCCGTCAGATATTCGCCCCGTCTCCATCCTCGACGAGATGAAACGCTCCTACCTCGATTACGCCATGAGCGTGATCGTGGCGCGCGCGCTCCCTGATGCGCGCGACGGCTTGAAGCCGGTGCATCGGCGCATCCTGTTCTCGATGAACGAGAGCGGCTACACGCCCGACAAGAAGTACAAGAAGTCCGCCGGCATCGTCGGCGACGTCATGGGCAACTATCACCCGCACGGTGACCAGGCGATCTATGATGCGCTGGTGCGCTTGGCGCAGGATTTCTCCATGCGGGCGCCGCTGGTCGATGGCCAGGGCAATTTCGGTTCCGTCGACGGCGATCCGCCGGCGGCGATGCGCTACACGGAATCGCGGCTGACCAAGATCGCGTTGCACCTGCTCGACGATATCGATCGCGATACCGTCGATTTCCAGGACAATTACGACGGCTCGCGCAAGGAGCCGGTGGTACTGCCGGCCAAATTCCCGAACCTGCTGGTCAACGGCGCCGGCGGCATTGCGGTCGGCATGGCGACCAACATTCCCCCGCACAATCTCGGCGAGGTCGTCGACGCTTGCATCGCGCTGATCGACAACCCCTCGCTCACGATCGACGAGCTCATCAACATCGTTCCCGGACCCGACTTCCCGACCGGCGGCATCATCCTTGGCCGCCAGGGCATCCGCTCGGCCTATCACCTCGGCCGTGGCTCGATCGTGATGCGCGGCAAGGTCGCGTTCGAAACCATCCGCAAGGAGCGCGAAGCGATCGTCATCACCGAGATCCCGTACCAGGTGAACAAGGCCTCGATGGTCGAGCGCATTGCCGAGCTCCACAAGGAGAAGAAGATCGACGGCATCTCGGATCTGCGCGACGAATCCGACCGCGACGGCTACCGCGTCGTGGTCGAGCTGAAGCGCGACGCCATGCCGGACGTCGTCTTGAACCAGCTCTACAGGTACACGCCGCTGCAGACGAGTTTCGGCGCCAACATGGTGGCGCTTGACGGCGGTCGTCCGCAGACCATGAACCTGAAGGACCTGCTCACCGTTTTCATCGCCTTCCGCGAGCAGGTGGTGACGCGCCGGACGAAATTCCTGCTCAACAAGGCGCGCGACCGCGCCCATATCCTCGTTGGTCTCGCGATTGCGGTCGCCAACATCGACGAGATCATCCGCGTCATCCGCACCTCACCCGATCCGAACACCGCCCGCGATACGTTGATGTCGCGCGACTGGCCGGCGCGGGATGTCGCCGCCATGATTACGCTGATCGACGATCCCCGCCACAAGCTCTCGCCCGATGGCACCGCGCGATTGTCGATGGAGCAGGCCAAAGCCATCCTTGATCTGCGCCTGCAGCGCCTGACCGCGCTCGGACGCGAGGAGATCTCCGAAGAGCTCGACAAGCTCGCGGTCGAGATCGCCGACTATCTGGACATCCTGCGCTCGCGCGCCCGTATCCAGACCATCGTCAAGACCGAGCTCGCCGGGATCAAGGAGGAGTTCGGCACGCCGCGCAGGACCGTGATCATCGAGCAGGAAGGCGAGGTCGAGGACGAGGACCTGATCCAGCGTGAGGACATGGTGGTCACCGTGTCGCACGCGGGCTACGCCAAGCGCGTGCCGCTGTCGGCCTATCGCGCCCAGCGCCGCGGCGGCAAGGGCCGCGCCGGCATGCAGACCCGCGAGGAGGATTTCGTCAGCCGGCTGTTCGTGGCCTCCACGCATACGCCGGTGCTGTTCTTCTCCTCCCGCGGCCAGGTCTACAAGGAGAAGGTCTGGCGGCTGCCGGTCGCTGCCCCCAATGCGCGCGGCAAGGCGCTGATCAACATGCTGCCGCTCGAGCAGGGCGAGCGCATCACAACCATCATGCCGCTGCCGGAGGATGAATCCTCCTGGGCCAATCTCGACGTGATGTTCGCCACGACAGGCGGCAATGTCCGCCGCAACAAGCTCTCCGACTTCGTCGATGTCCGCCACTCCGGCATCATCGCGATGAAGCTCGCCGAGGAAGAGGCGATCGTCGATGTGCAGATCTGCACCGATCGCGACGACGTGCTGCTCACCGCGGCCGGCGGCCACTGCATCCGCTTCCCCGTCACTGACGTGCGCGTCTTCACGGGCCGGACCTCGATGGGCGTGCGCGGCATCGCGCTTGCCGAGGGCGACAAGGTGATCTCGCTCGCCATCCTGCGCCACATGGATGCAGACGCCGAGGAGCGCGCGGCTTACCTGCGCCGGGCCAATGCGGTGCGCCGCGGTGGCGCGGAGGAGGAGGCGGGCACCGATTCCGAGGATGCATCCGGGACCATGGAGCTCGGCGAGCATCGCTATGTCGAGATGTCGGCGGCCGAGCAGTTCGTGCTGACCATCAGCGACAACGGTTTTGGCAAGCGCACCTCGTCGTTCGAGTACCGCACGACCGGGCGCGGCGGCAAAGGCATCGTCGCCATGAGCGTGAACGAGCGCAACGGCAAGCTCGTCGCATCCTTCCCGATCGAGGATTCCGACCAGATCATGCTGGTCACCGACAAGGGCCAACTGATCCGCTGCCCGGTCGAGGACATCCGCATCGCCGGCCGCTCGACCCAGGGCGTGATCGTGTTCGACACCGCCGAGGACGAGCACGTGGTCTCGGTCGAGCACATCGGCGAGGAAGAGAACGGCGAAAACGGCAATGGAAATGGCAATGGCAACGGCGGCCACTGAGGTCGCCGATGTCACTGTCGGCTTTCCTGCTGCATCGGCCCTGAAATTGGAGTAAGCAGGCCGCGAGGCCGGCGGGCGCGCCAATATCGGCGCGAGGCGGAGCAAAGATTCCGCCAGGAGACTTGAAA
>Ga0207661_10001885_pt1 | contig 14366 bp, 17 predicted proteins | sample KBSC713LmetaG_FD_184337 | JGI IMG/M metagenome (GOLD analysis project Ga0207661, IMG submission 184337) | Corn rhizosphere microbial communities from Kellogg Biological Station, Michigan, USA - KBS C7.1-3L metaG (SPAdes) (version 2) | ecosystem: Host-associated > Plants > Roots > Rhizosphere ...
CGCCGCTCGCGCGCTCGCTGCCCGCGCGACTCAGCCTCCACGAACACCACCTCGGGATCCATCAGGGCGGAGAGGTCCTCGAAGTTACGCCGGTTGAACGCGTCGTAGACCGCTCGCATCTGCGTGACGAGGTCCATCGCTAGACCACTAAGTCGCGCGCACCACCCAGACGGCGCCGGCGAGGTGGTAGCCGTCGTCGCCGCGAAACTGCTCGGCGCGCTCCGCGATCGCGGCGCGGATCGCGCCCTGCTCATCCTCCGGTTGCTCGGAGATCGCCTTGGCGAGCGGCCCCATGGTGGTCGACACACGGTTCCACAACGCCTCCTCGTCCGCGATCTGGTGCTGGATCTCCACGTCCTCGATGTCGCTCGGGTCGAGGCCGGCGGCGTCGAGTGTGGACTCGAGCCTGCCGCGATCGCCGAGCGCGAAGATGCCCGGGCCGTCCGGGTCGGGCGGCGGCAGGTGGCCGCGCTCCAGCAGCACGCTGGCCGGCACGAGCGCCCAGGGATTGCGCACCGCCTCTCCCCACACGGCGAAGACCACGCGCCCGCCGTCGCGCAGCACGCGCCCCGTCTCCCGCAGCGCCGTCACCGGATCGGACATCAGCATGTAGCCGAAGCGGCAGGTGGCACCGTCTACGCTCGCGTCGTCCAGGTCCATGTTCTCGGCGTCCATCTGGCGGTACTCGACGTTGCTCAGTCCGCGCTCCTCGCCGCGGCGGCGCGCCGCGGACAGCATCCCCTCGGCGAAGTCGGTGCAGATCACGCGCCCGACGCGGGGCGCCACCAGCTCGGTGAGCTCGCCTGCTCCGCAGGCAATGTCGAGCATCGTCTCGCCCTCTTCAGGGTCGAGGAGCTCCAGCATCCGGTCGCGCACTGGCGCCACGGGTGTGCCGATCTCATCCCGCAGCTCGTCCCATGTCGGCGCGAGCTGGTTCCAGGTCTCGAGGCTGTTCTGTCGGTATTCCGTGCGGTCCATTGGTTGACTCTAACCGCGTGAGGATCGTCGCCGGAAGCTTCAAGGGCCGCCGCCTGCACGCGCCGCCGGGACGCGACACCCGTCCCACCGCGGACCGAGTGCGCGAGGCGCTGTTCTCGATCCTCGGGCCGCTTGCCGGCGAACGCGTGCTCGACCTGTTCGCGGGCTCCGGCGCCCTCGGGATTGAGGCGCTCTCGCGAGGGGCGGTCAGCGCCGTCTTCGTCGACTCGGACCGCCGCGCGATCGACGCGATCACGCGCAACCTGGACGCTGTGCGTGCCGAGGCGCGGGTCCACCGCCGCGACGCCCTTGCCTATCTTCGCGCTGCAAGCGACGCCCCGTTCGACCTCGTATTCCTCGACCCGCCATATAGTTCCGCTTCCCAACTGGTCGGTCCGCTGTCCGAAGCGCTGCCGGCCGTGCTCTCGAAAAACGCCCGAATCGTGTCCGAGTCCGACAAGCGCAACCCGCTGGAGCTGACGCTCCCGCTCGTCGACGAGCGCGTGTACGGCGACACCCGGATCGCAATCCACCGTGCCGCCTGATCCCGCCAAGGGAACCGCGGTGTGCCCGGGCTCCTACGACCCGGTCACGCTCGGGCACCTCGACATCATCACGCGCACGGCACAGGTGTTCGACCAGGTGGTGGTCGGGGTGGTCAACCAGCCGGTGCGCAAGCAGAAGACGATCTTCAGCGCCGAGGAGCGCGTGTCTTTCATCCAGGCCGAGGTGAGCAAACTGGCCAATGTGCAGGTAAAAACCTTTGATACCCTGCTCGTCGAGTTCGCCCGGGAGCACGGCGCTAACGCCATCGTGAAGGGCCTGAGGGCGATCTCGGACTTCGAATACGAGTTCGAGATGAACCAGCTCAACCGTAAGATGGCGCCGGAGATAGAGAGCATCTACCTGATGGCGTCACCCCAATACAGCTTCCTCAGCTCTAGCGGGGTGAAGGAGTTGGCAATGTTCGGGGGAGATATCGAGGGACTGGTGCCTTCAGCCGTGGCCAAGCGGTTGGAGGAGGAAGTCGGACGCTGACGAATTTGAGGCTGCAATGGACGTCCTGGTACTGATCGACAAGCTCGACGACCTCATCCACAACGCTAAGCCGGTCCCGCTGACGGACCAGGTGCGCGTTGACAAGGAGGAGATCTACGACATTCTCGATCAGATGCGCGCCACGATCCCCGAGGAGATCAAGCAGGCGCGCTGGATCGTCAAGGAGCGCCAGGAGATGCTCGCCGAGGCCAAGCGCGAGGCGGAGCGGATCATCAAGGAGGCGCGCGACGAGCAGACCCGCCTGATCTCGAACGAAGAGGTCGTGAAGCAGGCGGAGCGCCAGGCCGACGAGATCATCGAGGAAGCCCGCGCCCGCGAGCGCGAGATCCGCCTCGGCGCCGAGGACTACGCCGACGACATCCTCAACACCCTCGAGGTGAACCTCACGAAGTTCACCGCCGCCGTGCAGCGCGGCCGCGACCGGCTGGCCGGGCGCGAAGAGGCCGAAGTCCGCTAAAGCCGGCTGGTCGCCGTCGCTACCGTTGGGTGGCGATGGCTCAGAGGACCGACATCTTCGATCTCGGTCGCCTCTCGCTGCACTCGGGGGAGGGCCGTCGGATCGACACGCACGTGACCGTGGATCCGCTGTCGTTCGGCGGCCAGACCTACGACACGGCTACTCATGAGGTGCCGGTGCGGCTGGACGTCTCTCGCACGATGGGCGGCTACGCGCTGCGGTTGCGCTTTTCCGTGAAGCTCGACGGCCCGTGCATGCGCTGCCTCGAGCCGGCGGATCGGAGGCTCGAGGTGGACGCCCGCGAGATCGACCAGCCCGACGCGGGCGACGACGACGAGCTCACCTCGCCGTACCTTGACCGCGATGAGCTGGATCTGCGTTCCTGGTCGCGCGACGCGCTCGTGCTGGCGCTGCCGGCGCAGATCGTGTGCACGGAGGACTGCAAGGGACTCTGCCCGACCTGCGGAGAGAACCTGAACACGGCCGATCCGAACCACGCGCACGAGTCAGCGCCGGATCCGCGCTGGGCGAAGCTGAGCGAACTGAAGTTCGAATAGTCCACGGTCCACGGTCCACAGTCGACAGGTCTGTGGACCGTGGACCGTGGACTGGGGACCGCTAGACTCACGCAGCCGATGGCGGTACCCAAGCAAAAGCAATCCCACGCGCGCACCAACAAGCGCCGCTCCACGCACAAGATCGAGGCGCCGCGGCTCGCCACGTGCCCGCAGTGCCACTCTCCGCGCCTTCCGCACCGGGTCTGTCCCGAGTGCGGCTACTACGGCGGCCGCGAAGTCGTCCCGCCGCAGGGCTAGCCACAATCCGCGCCGATGATCGCGCTCGACGCGAACGGCGCCGACAACGGACCCGCGACCGTGGCCGAGGGCGGCAAGCTGTCCGGTTCCGAGGTGACGCTCTTCGGCCCAGCGGCTGAGCTCGCCGCATTCGAAAACGTGGTCGACGCCCCGGTGGCGATCGGCAACCACGAGGAGCCGGTGCTGGCGGTGCGCTCCAAGCCGGAGTCCTCGATCGTCCAGGCGATCAGGGCCGTCGCCGCCGGCGACGCCGACGCGGCGGTCTCCGCGGGGCCCACCGGCGCGGCCCTCGCGGCATCCGTTCTCCATTTGAAGCGCCTCCACGGCGTCCACCGCCCCGGCGTGGCCGTCATCGTGCCCGTGCCCGGCTCGCCGACACTGATGGTGGACGTCGGCGCCAACGTCGAGGTTCGCCCCGAGCACCTCGTCCAGTTCGCCTACATGGGCTCGGCGTTCATGGAGGCGGTGCACGGCGTCGCGCGCCCGCGCGTGGGACTGCTGTCGATCGGCGAGGAGGCGAACAAGGGCACGCCCGACGTGGTGGCCGCGCACGAGCGCCTGGCAGCCGCGCAGGCCAGCTCGATCAACTTCATCGGGAACGTGGAGGGCACCGACATCACGAGCGGCGCGGCCGACGTGATCGTCACCGACGGCTTCACCGGCAACGTTGCCTTGAAGCTGATGGAAGGGACGGCAAAGACCGTCGTGGCAGCGGTCCGCGAGGCGGTGCGGTCAAGCACCGTCTCGACCCTCGGCGGCCTCCTGATCCGCGGCTCGGTGGGCACGCTCCGCCGGGAGCTCGACCCGAACACCACCGGGGGCGCGATCCTGCTCGGGGTGCGGGGGATCGTGGTGATCGCCCACGGCGGCTCGAGCGCGGAGGGCATCGCAAACGCGGTGAAAGTGGCGCAGCGTGCGGTGGATGAGCGCATGATCGAGCGCACGGCGGCCGCTCTGGAGGCCGGCGGCGCCTTGCGATCCGCACCCACTGCTACGGTCGCCCCCATCGATGAATAGAGACGACGTTCTTCAGCTCATTCGCGAGCATCTCGCCCAAGAGCTCGAGGTCGACATCGACCGCATTCAGGAGGACACGCGCTTCAGGGAAGACCTCGAGGCCGACTCCCTCGACCTCGTCGAGCTCACGATGGAGCTGGAGGACACCTACGGGATCCGCATCCCCGACGAGGAGGCGGTGAAGATCAAATCGGTCGGCCAGGCGGCCGACTTCGTCGCCGCCCACGCCCCACAGAAAACGCCCTAGAGACCCTGGAAACTCTCAGCTCCCTACTCGACGAGCTCCCAGCCGACCTTGCTAAACAGGCATTCACTCATTCGAGCTGGGTGGACCAGCGCTGGGAGTCGTATGAGCGGCTGGCCTTCCTCGGGGACGTGGTCCTGAGCCTCGCGATCTCCGACCACCTGTATCCGCGCTTCCCGCGCTACGGGGCGGGGCGCCTCACCAAGCTGCGCGCGCAGGCGGTGTCGCGGCAGGCGTGCGCGCAGGTGGCTCGTGACCTCGAAGTGCCGGATCGGCTGCGCGAGCACGCGCCCGAGGGCACCGGCAAGAGCGCGGAGATGCTGATCGAGAGCGACCGCATCCTGGCCTCGATCTGCGAAGCGATCATCGGCGCGGCGTACCAGGAGTTCGGCTTCGAGCGCGTGGCGCCGGCGGTGGTGGAGGCGTTCGCCGAGCAGGTGGACGAGGCGCTCGAGCACCCGGTGGACTTCAAGTCGGTGCTGCAGGAGCGGCTCGCGCGGCGCGCCGAGGTCGTCATCTATCGGATCGAGTCGGAGGAGGGGCCGCCGCACGACCGCAACTTCGTCGCCGTCGCCGAGGTCAGCGGGGAGGAGATAGGGCGCGGCGCGGGAAGGACCAAGAAGAGCGCGGAGCAGGAAGCCGCCCTGCGCGCGCTCGACAGGCTGGAGGAGACGGCCTAGCAATGCATCTGCGCTCGATCTCTCTTAAGGGCTTCAAGTCCTTCCCCGACCGGACCAAGCTCGACTTCGTGCCTGGCGTATCCGTGATCGTCGGGCCGAACGGGTCCGGTAAGTCGAACATCACGGACGCGGTGCTGTGGGCTCTGGGGGAGCAGTCGCCGCTGGCGGTGCGCGGTCAGACGATGCAGGACGTGATCTTCGCGGGCGGTCACGGGCTGCCGTCGCGGAATCTCGCCGAGGTGGAGGTCGTGCTCGACAACGGCGACGGCACGCTCGAGAGCGACTTCTCCGAGATCTCGATCGTGCGGCGGCTCGACCGCGGCGGCGATGGCGAGTACCGGCTCAACGGGGCTCGCTGCCGCCTCGTGGACGTGCTCGAGGTCCTGTCCGACACGGGGCTCGGCAAGGAGATGCACTCGGTGGTGTCGCAGGGCCGCGTCGAGGCGATCATCCACTCCAAGCCGCGCGACCGGCGTCTGCTGATCGAGGAAGCCGCCGGGCTCGGCAAGCACCGCAAGCGACGGCGGCGGGCACAGCTCAAGCTCGAGCGCACGCAGGACAACCTGGACCGTGCTTTGGATGTGGAGCGCGAGGCCCGCTCGCGGTTGCGGCCGTTGAAGCGGCAGGCGGAGGCGGCGGAGTTGCACGAGCGGCTCGAACGGCAGTCACTGGAGGCGCGGCTCGAGCTGGCGCGCGACGACGTGCGCGCGGCCGGGGTGGAGCTGACGGCGGCGGAGCAGGTGGCTTCGGCGGCAGCTTCGGAGCGCGCTGAGACCGAGCAGCTCTTGTCGGCCGTGAGGGCGCGACGCGAGGCCGCGGAGCAGGCCTTTGCCGAGCACTCCCGGGCACGCGAGGCTTTGTCCGCGCGGGCGTACGGGGCGCGCTCAGCGTGCGAGCGGATCGGGTTGCGGCTCGAGCGCGCGCGGGATACGGCGGCGAGCGCGTCGGAGGAGGCGGAGCGGCGGCGGCGCGAGCTCGCGCTGATCGAGGAGGCGCTGAGCGCGGACGAGGCGGCGGCGGCCGGGGAGTCCACCGGCCACCGCATCGCCGAGATCCAATCCGAGCTCGCCGCCCTCGAGGAGCAGCGCGCGGCCGGGCTCGAGGCAGAGCTCGAGGGCCTGCGGGCCGAACAGGCGCGTGCGGAGGCGCGGCGGGACGAGCTGGCCGCCGTCTTGGAATCGCGCCGGGCGGATTTGGATGCGGCTGAACGGGCGGCCGAGGAGGCGCGCCGGGCGCGTCGCGAGGCTGAGAAGAGCGTGGACGCTGCACGCCAGGAGGCCGCGCGGATCGGTGCCGACCTCGCGGCCGTCAACCACTTCCTGCGCGCGGCGGGTGGCGCACCTGCCGGTGTTCGCTCTCTGGCGGAGGACGTGGGCGCCGACGAGGGTTATGAGCACGCTGTGGCGGCGGCGCTCGGGTCGCTCCTGCGGGCGGGTGTCGTGGCGGATCTGCGCGAGGGGCATGCGCTGCTGGATGCCGCGGGTAGCGCCGGCGGCAGCGCGCTCTTGCCCTCTGCCGAGGCGCCCGCCGCTGGCTCGCCGCCGATCGGCGGAGCCGAGCGCTTGCTCGACCACGTGCATCCAACGGCTGCGGTGGCCGCGCATGTCGAGCGCGTGCTTGCGGACGCGTGGGTGGTGTCTTCGCTCGAGGACGTTCCGAGTTCGTTCCGCGGTATCGCGGTCACGCGGGCAGGGCGAGTCCTGTTCGGCTCCACGGGCGAGCTGCGCCAGGCACCGGCGGGCGGCGAGGAGCGGGTGCTCGAGCAGCTCGGCCGGCGCGATCGGCTCGCCGCCGCGTCAGCGGAGGCGGTGCATGGCGAGCAGGAAGTTCAGGCGGCAGTGGAGCGCGCTGCGGCGGGGGTGGCCCAAGCCGACTCGGCGCGCGACGCCGCGGACGCGGCGCTGCGCGCGGCGGGACGTGAGCTCGACGAGGCAGCCGAGACGGTGCGGCGGCTCGAGCGCCAGGCGGAGTTGCGGCGCGAATCGCCGGCCGAGGGGGCGCTGGCGGTGCGCCAGGCCGAGCTCTCCGCGGAGCTGCGAGCCGAGCGCAGGCTGGCTGAGCAGATCGAGCGCGAGCGTGCCGAGCGGCGCAGCCGTGCGGATCTGCTGCGCGCCGCGATCGAGCGGCAGCTGGAGGTCGCGGCCGAGGCCGAGCGAGCCGCGGCGGCGCTGGAGCGCGCGGAGGTCGCGGTGGCCGAGCGTCGCGATCAGCTCGCGCACGAGCTCGAGGCCGACGAGGCGTTGGGGGAGACCACCGCCACCGAGCTGCGGGCGTGCGCGCAGGAGGAGGCGGGTCTGCAGGAGCGGCTGCGCAAGGCGTCGGAGGCGGTCACCGGCGCCGAGGTGCGGGCGCAGCAGGCGCGCGACCGCGCGGCCGAGCACCAGGCGGAGCTGGGACGGCTCGCGGAGCGGCTCGGGTTCGAGGCGGTGCCGGGGGAGGAGCCGCTGGACGAGGAGGCCCGCGCCGACCTCGGCGCCCGCATCGAGCGCCTCGCGCGCCGCCGCGAGCAGCTCGGTCCCGTCAATCCGCTCGCCAAGCAGGAGTACGAGGAGGCGGTGGCGCACGTGGAGGAGCTCGAGGCCCAGCGGCGCGACCTCGAGTCCGCGCTCACTGAGTTGCAGGGCCTCATTCGCGACACGGACCGTCGCATCCGAGAGGCCTTCGAGGAGACGTTCGAGGCGGCGGCAAAGAACTTCGAGGACGTCGTGCAGCACCTCTTCCCGGGCGGCCGCGGTCGCTTGCGGCTCGTGCATCCGGATGGGCCGCGGCCGGTGATCGGAGGCGAGCAGCCGGACAATGCGGCAGCTGCCGCTCAGGACGGCCCGGACTCACCCGAGCCCGAGGCCGAGGACGAGCTGGCCACCGACGGTCCCGGCGTCGAGGTGGAGGTCACGCCGGCGGGCAAGTCGATGAAGCGGCTGTCGCTCTTGTCGGGCGGCGAGAAGTCGTTGGTCGCGCTGGCGTTCCTGTTCGCCGTCTTCCTTGCGCGGCCGTGCCCGTTCTACATCCTCGACGAGGTGGAGGCCGCGCTCGACGATCTCAACATCGACCGCTTCCTCCAGCTCATCGGCCGCTTCTCGGACCGCGCCCAGTTCATCGTGGTCACGCACCAGAAGCGCACGATGGACGCAGCCGACTGCCTCTACGGAGTGAGCATGGGCGGCGACGGCGTGTCCAAGGTCGTGTCACGTCGCCTGCCGCAGTCGCAGCGGGTCACCGAGCAGGAGACGCCACCGGCGCCCGCTGCCGAAGCAGCGGCCTGATCCGCACTCCGCACTCCGCACTCCTATCCTCACTGGCCGCATGGCCCGCAGCTGGCAAGAGCTCTTCATCACCGGCGAGGACGCGCCCGCTTCGAGCGAGGAGGCGGGCGAGGAGCGGCGCGGCTTCTTCCGCCGGTTGCGCGAAAACCTCTCGAAGACGCGCGAGGCGCTCGGCGCCGAATTGCAGGCCAGCGTCTTCCAGACGCTCGACGACGAGGCGTGGGAGCGCCTCGAGGAGACGCTGATCTACGCCGACGTGGGCGCCACCACTACGGCGAAGATCGTCGAGCGGCTCGAGACCGAGGCAGGATCCGGCGAGCTCTCCGGCGGCGAGCAGCTCGCGCAGCGGCTCGCGGAGATCATGGCGGAGGTGGCCAACCCCGGTGAGCTCACGATCGACCTGCGGCACAAGCCCACCGTGATCCTCATGGTTGGGGTGAACGGCACGGGCAAGACGACGACGATCGGGAAGATCGCGTGGCACCTCCAAAAGGAGCTCGGCAAGTCCGTGATCCTCGCGGCGGGCGACACGTACCGCGCCGCAGCCGTGGAGCAGCTCGTGGAATGGTCGGCCCGCGCGGGCTGCGACATCGTGCGCGCCGCCCATGGCTCGGATCCCGGCGCCGTCGCGTTCGACGCGATCGAGGCCGCGCAGGCGCGCGGCCACGACGTGGTGATCGTGGACACCGCGGGCCGCCTCCACACCCAGCACCACCTGATGGACGAGCTCACGAAGGTGCGCCGTGTGATCCAGAAGCAGATGCCGGACGCGCCGCACGAGACGCTGCTCACCATCGACGCGACCACCGGCCAGAACGGCCTGCGCCAGGCGATGATGTTCCGCGAGGCTGTGGACGTGACGGGGATCGTGCTCACCAAGCTCGACGGCACCGCCAAAGGCGGGATTGCGCTGGCGATCGCTCAGGAGCTCGGCGTGCCGGTCAAGCTGATCGGCATCGGCGAGAGCCTCGAGGATCTCCGTCCCTTCGACCCCGACGACTTCGCCCGGGCGATCATCGGGTCATAGTCACGACATGGCCGATCCGTCCAAGAACGAGGCCACGCGCGTAGTCCGTGCCGGCCTGCCGGAGTTCGAGCAGGGCACGCCGTTCCTGCCGGGACCGACGTTCGCGGCGCCGTACCACTTCGAAGGCGCGCCCGAGACGTCCGACTACGTCTACGGCCGCTACGGCAACCCCACCTGGTCGCGCTACGAGGCGGCGCTCGCCGAGCTGGAGGGCGGCACCGTGCTGCTGTTCTCGTCCGGCATGGCCGCCGCGGCGGCGATCCTGCTGCCACGACTGCGCCCCGGCGACGTGCTCGTCGCACCCAACGACTGTTACATGGGCGTTCGCCAGCTGATGCGCGATTACCTGGGCGAGCGCGGTGTGGAGGTCCGGCTCCTGCCCACCGCAGACCCGGGCTTTGCGGACGCGATCGACGGCGCGTCGCTGGTCTGGCTCGAAACGCCGTCGAATCCGGGCCTCGACGTGTGCGACCTGCGCGTTCTGATCGACCGCGCCCACGCCACAGGGGCGCCGGTGGCGGTGGACAACACGTTCGCGACGCCACTGGGCCAGCGACCGCTCGAGCTGGGCGCGGACTTCGCGATGGCCAGCGCCTCCAAGTACCTCAGCGGCCACGCCGACATCATCATGGGCTACGTGGCCGCCGCCGATCCGGCCGACGCCGAGGCGCTCCTCGACTGGCGCATCCACGCCGGGGCGGTGCCCGGGCCGTTCGAGGTGTGGCTCGCACACCGCTCGCTCGCCACGCTCGAGATGCGGCTCGACCGCGCGGTCCAGACCGCACAGGCGCTCGCGGAGCGCCTGGCGGGGCGCGACGACCTCGAAGCGATTCGCTACCCCGGGCTGTTGAGCGACCCGGCTCACCAGATCGCGAGCAAGCAGATGAGCCGCTACGGCGCCATCGTGTGCTTCACGCTCCCGAGCGAGGAGCAGGCCGACCGCTTCCTGTCGGCGTGCCGGCTCGTGAACGTGTCCACGAGCTTCGGCGGAGTGCACACTTCGGCGGAGCGGCGCGGGCGCTGGGGCGGCGACGAGATCGCCGCCGGCTTCATCCGCCTGAGCGTGGGATGCGAGGACCCTGCCGACGTGATCGCCGACGTCGAGCAGGCCCTCGACACGGCCGCCTCCCGCTAGCCTCCGCAAGGCATGTTCGACACGCTTTCCGAACGCCTGCAGTCGGCGCTCTCCGATGTCCGTTCGCGCGGCTCGCTGACCGAGGACGACATCAACAAGGCCATGCGCCAGATCCGCCTGGCGCTGCTCGAGGCCGACGTGAACTTTCAGGTGGTCAAGCGCTTCACCGCCGCCGTGAAGGAGCGTGCGCTCGGGGCCGATGTGCTCGAGTCGCTAAACCCCGGCCAGCAGGTCGTGAAGATCGTCGACGAGGAGCTCACCTCGCTGATGGGAGGGGCGGGTCGCGACCTCGTGTTCGCCTCGTCCAAACCGACGGTGATCCTGATGGCGGGCCTGCAGGGATCGGGCAAGACCACCGCCTGCGGAAAGCTCGCCCGCTACATCCGCGAAGAGCAGAAGCGCGACGTGGCGCTCGCGGCCTGCGACGTCTACCGCCCGGCGGCGGTCGACCAGCTCGTGAAGGTCGGCGAGCAGGCCGGCGCGACGGTGTACGAGCAGGGGACCGGTCGCAACCCCGTGGACATCGCCGAGTGGGCGCTCGGTCGTGCGAAGTCGGAGGGGAAGGACGTGCTGATCGTCGACACCTCCGGTCGCCTCCACATCGACGAGGAGCTCATGAAGGAGCTCGCCGAGATCAAGAAGCGCACGAAGCCGCACAACGTGCTGCTCGTCGTGGACGCCATGACCGGCCAGGACGCGGTGAACGTGGCGGAGCAGTTCGCCGACGTGGCCAATTTCGACGGCGTCGTGCTCACCAAGCTCGACGGCGACGCTCGCGGCGGCGCGGCGCTGTCGGTGAAGGCCGTCACCGGGAAGCCGATCCTCTACGCCTCGACCGGCGAGAAGCTCGACGCCTTCGAGCGCTTCCACCCCGACCGGATGGCCCAGCGGATCCTCGGCATGGGCGACGTGATGACGCTCGTGGAGAAGGCCGAGCGCGAGTTCGACGAGAAGAAGGCGGAGGAGCTCGAGCGCAAGATCCGGCGGCAGGAGTTCACCTTCGACGACTTCCTCGACCAGCTGCACCAGGTGCGCCGGATGGGGCCGGTGAGCGGTCTGCTCAAGATGATCCCCGGGCTCGGCGCCCAGCTGAACGGCCTGAAGATCGACGACCGCGAGCTCGACCGCGTGCAGGCGATCATCACCTCCATGACCAAGGAAGAGAGAGCCAACCCTTCGATCCTGAACGGATCCCGCCGGCGCCGCATCGCCCAGGGCTCCGGCACGACCGTGAGCGCGGTGAACCAGCTCGTCAAGCAATTCGGCCAGATGCAGAAGATGATGCGCTCGCTGTCCCAGGGAAAGATGCCCAATCTGTCGCAGCTCGCGCGGGGCCGCTAACGTTCTGCGCCGCTGTTTCCATCTAGAGAGGTGAACTGAGATTTGGCAGTACGTGTAAGGCTGACGCGCGTGGGTGGACGGAAGAACCCGATCTGGCGCGTGGTCGTGGCCGACCAGCGCTCGCCGCGCGACGGCCGCGTGATCGAGACGATCGGGCGCTACAACGCCCAGGTCGAGCCGTCCGAGATCGTGCTCGACGCCGAGCGCCTCGAGCACTGGATCGCGCGCGGCGCGCAGCCCTCGGGCACCGTGAAGAAGCTGATGCGCGCCAAGGGCCTCTCGCCCGCCGGCACCGCCGGCAGCGGCAGCTCGAGCTAAGCGACCGTCATGGACGAGCTCGTCGAGTACCTGGCCCGGTCGCTCGTCGACAAGCCGGCCGAGGTGTCCGTGGAGTCCTACGACGAGGACGACGGCACCGTGGTGTACGAGCTGTCGGTCGACGAGAGCGACGTGGGCAAGATCATCGGGCGCGGCGGCAGGACGGTGAACGCGCTGCGCTGCATCCTGCGCGCGTGCGGGGCCAAGCAGGGGCGCCGGCTCCTGCTCGACGTGGTGGATTGACCGCCAGCGGTCGCCTCGTGGCCGTAGGCAGGGTGGGCAAGGCCCACGGGCTCGATGGGAGCTTCTATGTCTCTAACCCATCCCACGACCTCCCGCTCGGGATGACCCTGACAGTGGCGGGGCAGTCCGTGCGGATCGAGCGCCGCGGCGGGACCGACGAGCGGCCGCTCATCCGGATCGGCGGCGTGGGGGACCGCGAGAGCGTCGCGGAGCTCACCGGCGAGCCCCTCCTCGCCGACATCGCCGACGCCCCCCTCGAAAGCGACGAGTGGCTCACCGCCGATCTGGTGGGCTGTGAGATCCCCGGGGTCGGGACGGTGACGCGCGTCGTGGAGGGGCCGTCCTGCGACGTCCTCGAGGTCGGATCGGCCGGCGTTCTGATCCCGTTCATCTCGGATGCGGTGAAGGAGATCGATCTCGATCGCCGCCGGATCGAGGTGGACCGCGCCTTCCTCGGTCTCGAAGACGAGGCAAAGGACGAGCGATGAAGATCGACGTCTTCACGCTCTTCCCGCAGTGGTTCGACTGGTTCCGGGACCAGCGACACGTGCAGAACGCGCTCGGGCTCGGTCACCAGTTCGAGACGATCGACCTCCGCGCGACGACCCCGCTCACCGCCGGCCAGGTGGACGACACGCCGTACGGCGGCGGCGCCGGGATGGTGATTCGCGTGGACGTGGTGGAGGAGGCGTTGCGGGCCCGCTACGGCGGCGACGCGCTCGAGCTGCCACGGCGGCGGAAGGTGATCGCGCTGTCGCCCGGGGGCCGGCAGTTCGACGAGACCCTGGCCGCTGAGCTTGCGCAGCAGCCGGAGATCACGCTCCTGAGCGGCCGGTACGAGGGCTTCGACGAACGCGTGAACGAGTACCTCGCATCCGATGTCGTCTCGATCGGGCCCTACGTGCTGTCCGGTGGCGAGCTCGCGGCGATGGTGGTCTGCGACGCAGTGCTGAGGAAGCTCCCCGGCGCGCTCGGCCATGAGGACAGCGCGCTCGAGGAGTCCTTCAGCGAGGCGCTCGCGGGGGCGCCCGAGTACCCGCACTACACTCGTCCGGCCGACTGGCATGGGCATCTCGTCCCGGACGTGCTTTTGTCGGGCGACCACGGCAAGGTCCGCGAGTGGCGCCTCGAGCAGAGCCGCCGGCGCATGGGATCCCGCTGAGCCGGGACGCAAGGGAAGGTTTCCTCGCCTTCGATACCATTGACCGACACGCGTCAAGCCTGGGCGCCGCCCATGCTCTGGCGCACTTCTTTTGTCATGAGCAACATCATCGACACCCTCGAGCGCACGCAGCTGAAGCGCGTGCCGCAGTTCCAGGCCGGCGACCGCGTGAAGGTCCACTTCCAGGTCGTCGAGGGGACGCGTCGCCGCACGCAGGTGTTCGAGGGCGTCGTCCTCAAGCGCCAGGGCACCGGAGCCCGCGAGACGTTCACCGTTCGCAAGCAGTCGTTCGGCGTGGGCGTGGAGCGAACGTTCCCGCTGCACTCGCCGAAGATCGAGCGCATCGAGGTGGCGAGCCGCGGCGACGTGCGGCGCGCGAAGCTCTATTACCTCCGCGGCCGTGTGGGCCGTCGAGCGCGCGTACGCGAGCGCCAGTACACCGGTCCGGAGCCGCTCGACGTCATCCCAGAGGCGTTCGACGAGCAGGGCGCACAGGCCGACGCCGAGGTCCTGACTCCCGAGGAGGCGGGGACCGCCGAGGAGGCGCCCGCAGCCGAGCAGGCCGAGCAGCCTGAGGTGGCTAGCGCCGAGGAGACTCCGGCCGACACCGCGGCTGCAGAAGAGGCA
>Ga0207661_10001887_pt1 | contig 14357 bp, 8 predicted proteins | sample KBSC713LmetaG_FD_184337 | JGI IMG/M metagenome (GOLD analysis project Ga0207661, IMG submission 184337) | Corn rhizosphere microbial communities from Kellogg Biological Station, Michigan, USA - KBS C7.1-3L metaG (SPAdes) (version 2) | ecosystem: Host-associated > Plants > Roots > Rhizosphere ...
ATCGTTCCGCGGATTGTTTACCAGAGGCGAAATGGGGTAGTGCTCGAGCTCCTCATCCGAGTGCGACGCCGACCGCTGCAGCAGCTCGAGCTGGCCTGATTTGCGTGGATCGAGCCACTCGTCGTAGGAATCGGGTGAGAGAATCACCGCCATCCGATCGTGGAATTGCCGGTACCATTCGTCGGCATCCCTCACGATCACGGTGCACGACCACAATTCCTCGCCCTCGGTGCTGCCCTGCCAGCGGCTCCAGAGGCCGGCCATCGCGAACGGCGCGCGGTCCCGGCGGCGAATGAGGTGCGGGACCCTCTTCTTCTTCGTCCGCCCCACCCATTCGACGATCCCGTCCACGACGACGAGGCAGCGCTGGCTGCGCCACGCCTGCTGAAAGGTCGGCGCACTCGCTACCGTCTCGATGCGCGCGTTGAAGGTTGAGTACTGCGAGTCGAACGCCACCACCTTGTCGCGACTCTGCAGCTTGGACGGCACCAGGTTCCAGTGCATCGTCCGCAGCACTTTCTCTTTCAGAAACGGATCGAAGTAAACCGACGGAATGTCTTCGTGCGGACTCAGATTGTAGCGCGGCTTCCAGTCGCTCGGCACGAACTTCTTGGTGAAGCCATAAAGCTTCTCCGTGATTCCGTCGGGGTTAACCACCGTCGCGCGGCCGCACATTCGCGAACCTTACCCTTAACCGCTCGCGACGTCCAGATCGCGCCTGGAAGCTGGCACCCCTAGTCGTAAAGGTGGCAGGTGGGAGAGAAGCACAGAGATGCACGGGTAGCAGTTGTTCCACTCGCATTCTCGCTGCGTCGCGCGGCGTGGAATGCGCCGGATAAACTCACACCCGTGCTCTCTGACCGTGTCTCCCACCTGCCACCTTTAGGACTACAGTGGCCAGCGATGAGTCCCGATCCCTCCCCGGAGATGAGTCCCGATCCCTCCCCGGAGCCGTATATTCGGGCGTGCCGGTAATTGGAGCCGACCTCGGCGGTACGAAACTCTCCGTCGCCGCGTTCAATGACGAAGGCGATATCATCGCGCGCGAAGTCACGCCACTCGGCGGCAGAAGCGGTGCCGATGTCGGCGCGCTCATAGCCGACCGAATCAAAAGTATGAATGCGCAGCACCGGGCGGCGGCGGCGGGAGTGTGCGTGCCCGGGCTGTACCGCGCTGGCCGCGGCACCGTCTGGGCGCCCAACATCGGCGGCTGGGACGACTATCCGCTGCTCGAGGAGCTACGCGCATCGCTCGGCGCCGGCGCGCTCGTCACCATCGACAGCGACCGCGCCGCGTACATCCTCGGCGAGACGTGGCGCGGCGCGGCACGCGGTGCGGCTGACGCGATCTTCCTCGCCGTCGGCACCGGCATCGGCGCCGGGATTCTCGCCGGCGGGAGAGTGGTGCGCGGCCACGGCGATGTCGCGGGCGCCATCGGCTGGCTCGCGGTCGACCGGCCGTTCATGCCCCGGTACGTCCAGCACGGCTGCCTCGAGGATCAGGCGTCAGGCCCTGGACTCGTGCGTGTCGCGCGCGACCTGATCGGGCCCGATCTCACCTACGATGGCGTGCTGTCGCGAAAGAATCCCGACGAGCTGGAGACCGCCGCAATATTCGCGGCGTATGAAGCGGGAGATCGCATCGCCAAAGGCGTCATTGACAACGCCATCGAGCTGTGGGGAATGGCGGTCGCGAATCTCGTAAGCCTGTTCAATCCCGAGATCATCGTGTTCGGCGGCGGAGTCTTTGGGCCCGCGGTTCAGTTTCTCGATCGCATCTACGCCGAGTCGAAACGATGGGCGCAGCCGATCGGCATCCAGCAGGTCAGACTCGTCGCCAGCTCGCTGGGCAGCGACGCCGGCTTGTACGGCGCGGGCCGGCTGGCGATGCTTGCCGCCGAGGGAACGCTGTCATGAGCTCGAGACGATTCCTGTTCGCGTGCGCGTGTCTCGGGATGCTCAGCTTCGGCATCGTCCTCACCGTGCTCGGCACGGTGCTGCCGTCGATCATGACCCGCTTCGGGATCGGCAAGGCGGAAGCGGGCTCGCTGTTCCTGCTGATGTCGTTCGGAATTCTGGCGTCATCCCTCATATTCGGGCCGTTGGTCGATCGCTATGGCTACAAGGGAATCCTCCTCGTCTCGACGCTGCTGATCGCGACAGGTCTGGAGTGGATCGCCTTCGCATCATCGATGACGTCGCTCCGCTTCGCGGTGCTGGTGATCGGTTTGGGCGGCGGCGTCATCAACGGCGGCACCAACGCCCTCGTCGCCGACATCAGCAGCGATGGACGCGCTGCGAATCTCAACCTGCTCGGCGTCTTCTTCGGCGTCGGCGCGATGGGTGTTCCGTTCGCGCTGGGCACACTCAGCGGCCGCTTCAGCGAGACTGCCCTGGTCGCCGCCGTCGGCGTGCTGGTATTGATCGTCGTCGCATTTCTCGCAGTGGCAGTATTCCCCGAGCCGAAGCAGCCACAGGGATTCCCGATTGCCGCCGCCGGAAAGCTCGTGCGCGATCCACTTCTGCTGTTGATGGGCCTGATGCTCTTCCTGGAGAGCGGGATGGAGATCAGCGTCGGCGGCTGGACATCGACCTTCGTCTCGGAAGTCCTCGCCGTGCCGGCCCGCAAAGCACTGATGATCCTGTCGCTCTATTGGGCGGGCATGATGCTGGCGCGACTCGCGCTCGGCTACATCCTGCGTAGGACATCGCCGTTCACCGTGCTCTACGCGTGTCTCGCGATTGCGCTCGTCGGAGCCGGACTGCTGCTCACCACCACCAGTGTGTCGATAGCAGCGATCGGAGTCTTCACCCTCGGCGCCGGATTCGCGGCGATGTTTCCGACGGTGCTCGGCTTCATCGGCGATCGCTACGCCACACTTTCGGGAACCGCCTTCAGCGTCGCGATTGCGATGGCACTCATCGGCGGAATGCTGCTACCGTACACCGCGGGTGTGCTCGGCAGCAACTATGGGATGCGCGGATCCTTTGCGATCGTTCCCGTTGCGCTCATCATGCTGGTGATCTTCGTCACCATTCTCTCGCGGAAGCTTCGCTCACTTTCAACGACATTATGACACTTAGCAAAACCTGGCTGTCTTCGACGCGGTCCGTCCTCGACGACATCGAGAAAACCCAGCTCACGAACATCCAGCGCGCGGCAGAGCTGATGGCGGATTCGATCGCAGCCGACCGGTGGGTGCATACCTTCGGCTGTGGCCACGCCACGATTCCGGTGGAGGAGATGTACCCGCGCATCGGCGGATTCGTCGGCTTTCACCCGATGATCGAGCTGCCGCTGACCTTCTTCACGCGGATCACGGGTGAGATGGGAATCCATCAATTCCTCTTTCTCGAGCGCGCCGAGGGATACGGCAACGCAATCATGAAGAGTTACTCGTTCGACAAGCGCGACACGATGTGGATCTTCTCGCATACGGGAATCAACAACGTGAACATCGATGTCGCCCTGCGCGCCAGGGAGCAGGGAATGCGTCTCGTCGCGACCGGCTCCGCCGCGCAGGCCGCAGCCTCGCGTCACCCGTCCGGCAAGACCCTGTTCGAGCTCGCCGACGTCGTGATCGACACCCGCGTTCCAGCCGGCGATTCGTCGGTGCCACTGAAGAATCACGTCGACAACGTTGGGCCGGTCTCGACGATGGCGTTCGTGGCGGTGGTGTGGATGACCATCACTACCGTCGCCGAGATCCTCGCCAACCGAGGCGTCCGCCTCTACATCCATCCGTCGCACAACGTGCCGGGCGACACCACTGCTCGCGAGAGGCTCGACGAGGCGCTGGCTGAGTACAAGCGGCGGGCAGTCTCTCTTTAAGCGGCGTTGAGATCGCGCCTCGCAACTGGCCCCTATAGTCCTGAAGCCGGCGTTGAGATCGCGCCTCGCAACTGGCCCCTGTAGTCCTAAAGGCGGCAGGTAGGAGACATGGTCAGAGGCACGGATGTCAGTTTATCCGGCGCGTTCCAGAGTGGCGTGACGCAGCGAGAATGCGAGTAGAAAAACTGCTGCCAGTGCATCTCTGCGCACCTCTCCCACCTGCCACTTTTGGGACTAGGGGCGCCGGCCGTCAGCGGCGAGGTCTTGGAATGCCGAGCGTTAAAAGCGCCACTCCCGAATCAGGAACGCCCCGAACGCCGAAGTAGTCCCGATGTTCTGGTCGCGCGACAGAGTCGGCTCGCGCAGAAGGTAGCGCGTGTCGACGCCCGTCTCGAGACGGTAGCCGCGGAGGCCACCGAAGCGGTGCACGACCTGAACGCCCGGGCGCTGGAGGGCGGCGGGGTCGAGCGGGGATTTGATCGCCACGAAAGTGTGCGACTTGATGTACTTGCCGAACTCGAACTGGGTCGCGCGCAGGAAGTTGCCGACATCGGTCTGGACGTCCGCCGGAGTGATGGTGAATACATCCGCGCCGAGCGAGCGGGCGGCGCTGCCGGCCACCTGATCGGCGAGAACGCCGAGCGCGACACCGGCGAGCTGACGGCTGGCGAGTGCTGCGCCGCGGCCGACTACGTTGTCGCTGCCGCCGCCGTTGGTGAGACCGGATCCCTCGAGCTGCAGCAGCGAGCTCGACGAACGGCCGAACGCGAGATAGCTGAGCAGATCACTCTGATTGATCGGCGGCTGGGCATCGCTGGTCAGAGAGATGTTGGGACTGTTCAGCGTGCCGCCGACGACGATCTGGATGTTGATCGCTTCGCGGTTGGGCTCCCGCACCTCGTATTCTGCCGTCCCCTGCAGTGTCGGATTGAGCTCGGTCGAATTGATGAAGGTCGCCGACCCGCGCTTGATGTTGAATCGACGAGTCATGAAGGTGTACTCGCCGCGCTCGGTGAGCAACACGCCGTCGATCACCAGCGACTCCTTGGCGCGGTTCACGTGCACACCCATCGGCACCTCGGTGTACACCTCGACGTTGGCCTCGCGCGAGCGCACGAACACGTCGCGATCGACGCGCAGCTCGACATCCATCCGCAGATTGGCGAGCAGCGGCGACTGGCTGGGGAATATCTCCTTGTCCGCCATCACCGCGGTGTCGATGACACTGAACAGCGCGGGATCGCCGGCGCCGACGAGATTCTTGTTCTCCGGCGGCGGGATGTACAGCACACCATCCATGACGCGGACATCGCCGGTGACGTGCGCGCCCTTGAACGGGCCTACCAGCGCCAGGTTCGCACTGACGGTAAGGTTGCCGCGATCGTTCTTCAGCACCTGCGCCCCATTGGCGTGGAGCTTCAGGTCGAAGCTCGGAGCCGTCAGCGATTTGAGTCCAATGCCGCCGGTGATCGCGATGCGCCCGTTGTTGTACGCCACCACGGAGTCGACCACGATCGTGTCGCCGAGCAGTCGGACCGACGCTTCGAGCCGGTTGAGAGTGATCCCGGCCATCACCACTTTCGCCTGCCCTTCGTGCAGCGAGAACTGCCCGGTGACCTGCGGGTGATTGAGGGTGCCCCCGATCTTGAAGTTGCTGGCGACCTTGCCCTTGAGATTTGCCACGTAGCCTTGCAGCTGTGGCACCATGTCGAGCGGCAGGCTATCGGCAGTCACGTTGAGCGCGATTTGCCTGTCAGCGGGGAATCTGGAGCCAGTGACGCCCGTCACAGCGAGGTTGATCGGGACCGTTCCCTCGGCGATCAGGAAAGGTGTCTGACCCGCGCGCATCGCCTCGGCTCGGCCGGTCAGGGTTTGATTCGCGTACTCGACGTTCCCGTGCACCTCCGGCATCACCGTGCCGTTGTAGACGAGATCGGTGGCGCCGAACACGCCCTTGAATTGTGGGTTCTCCAGCGTGCCGGTCGCATGAACGCTGAACGACACCAGACCCTCGGCGTTCAAGTCGCTCTCGGTGAGCGCGATCACGTCACCGACATCGACGTTGTCGACGGCGATGTCGAGATTTGCGTTGCCCTGCTTGGGCACGAAACCGTTGACGTAGATGCGGCCGTTGGCGCCGTTGCGGAGCTCCAGATTCTGGACATCGACACCGGCCTGGCCCCAGTGCAGCGCCGCCGTGTGGGTGCTGGCCCAGACGCTGGTGTCGAACTGCAGCTTGAGATTGTTGAGCGTCAGCTCGTTTCGGACCTTGTCGAGCGTAAACGCTGCGTCGGCGGCGTAGGTCCGCGAGTTGTCCTGATTGACGACGAGGTTCAGGGTGCCGTTCGGCTTGTGATAGGTGAGCTTCACTCCGACGCTGTCCAGATCGAATCCCGCCGCGCGCACCGACCGCGCTTCGCCATTGACGCGCACCTGTGACTGCGGCGTGCGCGCATTGATCCAGTCGTAGTCGGCGCTGAAGGAGCCGACGCTGTTGCCCTGGGCGATGATGTTGGTGCCCGATGCCGTGCCGCGGAGGCTGAAGTTTCTGATGTTGCCCGTCGCCACGCCGTCGGCGCGCAGTGATCCCGAGAGAGTATTCTTCGCGATTGCCGTCGGAGTATCGACGACAGTCGGGGGAATCGTGCGGCCGGTGATCGCGCGCTCCACCACTGTCGCACGGGCGAGCCGCGACGAATCACTCTTTGCCTTCGCTACCCTGCGGGCGAGAATCCCGGGGCGCGGCTGCACCAGAGTGGTGTCCTTCGAGATCAGACCTGCGAAGTGCTCCAGCGAATCGATCGCGACGTGGTAAGTGAGAGTTCCTGTGCGCCCTTCGGTCAATCCGAAAGTACCCTTGGCTTCCACGATCCCCTCCGGCACGCCGACCGCGAGGGTGTCGAAGCGGGCCAGGCCATTGGCGATCGCGACGCGTACGTTGGCGCTGTCGACCGAGATCGTATCGATGCGTGATGCCGCGACATCGGCCACGAGCTGTGCCTGCATCGTCGCCGGATCGAAGCCGCGTCCCTTGAACGACCCGACCGCACTCAGTGACGTCGAAGGCGCTTTCGCGACGATCGTGTGGGCGTTGAAGGACCGCGCATTGAAGTTCAGGTTGTAGCCGGTCTCTCTGCTGGCGAGATCCATCGTCCCGCGCAGATCGAGATAGCCGCCGTCGGGGAAGGTGAGCTGGGTATTGATCGCCAGGTCGTTGAGATTTCCCCGCAGCTTCACGGGACCACTCGCCGACCCGCGCAGCCCGACGCTGGGCATGAACTGTCCGAGGGTTGCCAGCGCGATCGGATGCATCCGCGCATCGACGTCGAACCACGGCATGCCGCGCATCCGCATCGCCGCGCGTCCGGTGGCGTGCGACACCGCGCCGTTCTGGACATGCGTGACGTCGCCCTGCGCGGTCATCACCGACGCCGATGATCCGTTCAGTGTCGCCGTGCCGGACAGAGTTCCGCCGATCTTGATCGACGGCGCGATCATCTTCGCCAGTCCCATCTGCAGCGGCAGCATCCGCACGTGCAGATCGCGCGCGGTGAAGACGTTGTTCGACAAACCCATCAGACCGACGGCGACGAGATGGCTACGCCCCGATTGCCGGTCGTCGATGACGACGTCGCCATCGACATTGAGCGCGTGCTCACCGCCGTTGAACTTGGCGTTGCCAGTCAGCGTCAGCGGCCGCGGAAACTTCATCGTCGGGAAGAGCTGGGTTATCAGCCGCGTCTCGAGGTTTGCGAATCGCAGATTGGCGTTTCGGTACGCGACTGTATCGGTGACCGTCGCCTCGATCTGACCGGCGATGTGCGAGCGCTGCACCGTCATGTCCATGTTCTGGACGAGATAGACGCTCTTGCTGCCCGTCCAATCGAGACCGAAATCGAGCTTGCCCGATCCGTTCTCCGGCAGGTTGATCCACGCCCAGCGGAGGTCGGCCGGATTCACCGGATCACCGTGCAATCGCAGATGCAGATCGCCGTTGGTGAGAAGATACTTGCCGTCGCCCGTCGCCTTGGTCTTCGGGAACGCCACGCGCGCACCCTTCCACCACAGCGAATCACTCGTGAACTGGAAAGTGCCCGTTAGTCCCCTCACGTCCGCCACCGGCGGGCGGAACGGCTCGGCGATCATCCGCAGCGCCGCGACATCGACCAGATGCGTCTTGTACGCGGGATCCTCTAGTCGCACCAGCGGGAAGATGCCGTTGATGTGGTGGAAGCTCGACTCCCGCTGGTAGCCTTTCGCGAGCTGAATGATCTTGAGCCTGCCCTGCGGCCCGAGTGCTCGTCGCACCGCGTCCTGCTGCTCGGCGGGAGTGATGTTCGGATCGGGCGCCCAGGGCGCGCGGACGGTGACATCGCCCTCGATCATCGTCACGTCGCTGAAGCGAATCCACGTTCCCCAGCCGGTTTTCTTCGGGCCGGTGGGGGTTGTCGTGTCACGCGGAAAAATCCGCTCGTAATTCCACTTGCCACCCGGCAGCTTGTCGATGACGATCACCGGGCGCACCAGCTTGACCTCGCGGAAATCGATCCGCTTGCCGCGCAGTGTGGTGAGACTGTAGCGCGCCCACGCTTCGTCGACCTTGATGAACGGTCGCTTCGCGCTGTCGGTGATCACCACGTCGTGAAGAGTGAACCCGCGCAGCAGATTGCCGGTGACGCCGCCGATGTGAACGAGGCCGTGGCTGTTGCGTTGAATCAGTCCTTCGACGTAGCGGCGGACGCGCTCGCGTCCCCAGTCGGTGTTGGTGATGAGCAGCACGCCGCCGATCAGCAGCAGCACCACCACCACCAGAGCGAGGAGGAGGCGGACCCACCACCTACGCATTAGAACGCTTCGCCGATGGACAGGTGAAGGACCATCCGATTGAGGATGCCGCCGCCGGAGGCAGGATTGTACGTCCGGCGCTGTTGTAGTAAGACGAGCGTCCTTTGGCCATTCACGATTTTCTCGGTTACAACCGGCAGGGACTCACTGCGTCCCGGGTTGAACCCTATATCGGCACGGATTGGGCCTACAGGTGAGCGGTAGCGCACCCCAAATCCGGGAGTTATGGCCGCCTTGGAGCGGGGAAGCGTCGGATTGGTCGCCTGCCGCACCATTCCGGCGTCGATGAAGACCGCGCCGAGCAGGTCCTGCCAGACGGGAAACCGCGCCTCGACACTGGCCTCGAGCACGAGGTTTCCGCCCAGAGGACGCGGCTCGAAATCACGGTCCTTGAGGTTCGGGGCGTTGGGATCGCACTGCGTCGGATCGGTTCCCGACAGGCACGCGACGTTGGAGCTGTCGTGGGTTTGCAGCACGCCGATCGGAACGGTGAGCACTCTCGGTCCGAGCTGATTCTCGCCGAAGCCGCGCACCGAATGCGAGCCGCCGGCGTAGAAGCGCTTGCGCGGATGCAGAATGTCGTCGCCGATATTGGCGGCGATTCCCACCGCCTGCGCAGTGCTGCCTAGTGAGCGCACCCAACCAGCGCGGAGATGCGCTCCGATCGCGCCTCGTTTCCGGATCTGGTAGAACGCGGCGCCGTCGGCGCTGGCGCGGTTGTACCGGTAGTCGGAGAACGTGTATGTCGACGCATGCTCGACCGCGCCGTTGAAGCGGAATCCGCGATTGGGCGAGAACGGATCGTTGGTGCGGTCCATCGCGATCGAGCCGGTCAACGGAGACAGCCGGCGATTGCCGCGCAGCGATTCGAGCGTCGGCTGGTCGCAGACGCCAAAATTGATGCAGAAGTAGACGTCGCCCGCATCGACCTTGCTCATCTCGAATCTGTAATTGAAGCTGAGTGGCGCGCGGTCGGTGACTTCACGGGTGAAGCTGAGGCTCGTGCCGTAGCCGCGATCGACGTAGATGCCGGGCGCGCTGCGACGGTGCGTGAAGACGCTCGCCGCGAGATCGTTGCGCGGCGATCCGAACCACGGCTCGTGGAGCTCCACGCTGGCGTTGTAGGTCGGCACGAAGTAGCGCGCCAGCGCGCTCGTCTGCGGCACCGACGCGTTTCGGAAGATCCCTTTCCCATTGAGCGAGCCGGCGAACAGGTTGCCGACCACGAACTGGACGTCGAGCCGTCGCGCCGCGCCCAGGAAGTTGTAATGGGTGAAGCGTGACTCGAGCTGGACGAAGTCGATGGTGTTGAAGCCGGCGCTCAATCGCGCTTCGCGCGGCGGCGATTCCGCGACGGTGATGACGACGACCTTCGCCGAGTCGGGTGTGGAGATGTCGATCGGCGGCCGCGGCTCGATCGAGGCGCGGCGGAAGAGGTTCGACTCGTACAGCAGCCGCTGGCTGCGCAGCATGTCGGATCGCCGGAAGATGTCGCCGATGTTGAAGGTGAGCGATTTCCGGATGGTGCGGTCGTCCACGCCCTCGTTGCCGTTGATGACGATGTCTTCGACGGTTGTCTTGTATTTGGGAACCGTCGTCAGTGTCACCGCCGCGGTGCGCGTCACGCTGTCGATCACTATCGCCGTATCGATCTCGGCGTCCGCGTAGCCCTTGTCGAAAAGACTCGTCAGCAGATTCAGCCGCGAGGTGTCGAGCCTGATCAGATTGAGCGGCCCGCCTTTGCCGAGCACCATCCGGCGGCCGATCTCGCGCTCGGAGAGGAGCGGCGGCGGCGGCTGATTGACCGTTATGCTCGAGACGAGGGTCGGCGGCCCTTCCTGGATGGTGAAGGTGACGCCGACCTGATTGTGCCCGCGCGGCACGACGGCGGTGTCGACTTCGGCCTCGCGGTAGCCGCGCTTCCAGTAGAAGATCCGGATGCGCAGCACGTCGCGCTCCAGCTCCTTGTGATCGAGATACTTTTTGGTGAAAAAGTACTTCGACTTGCTGAACCAGCAGAACGGCTTGAGGAGAATGCTGTTGCAGTACGAAGCCGTGGTGTAGATGCTCGATTCGAGCTCCGACGCCTTGACGACCTTCACGCCCTTGAGGGTGAGGTTTACGACTTCGGGGTGTTCGGGAATGACGGGCGCGGTGCTGGCCGGCTGCGCCGGCTGCGCCGGCTGCTGCGAAAAAAGCAGCGCTGGGACGAGCAAAATCGTCCCAGCGCCGATGGCCGCTCTAGAGCCCTTCCAGCAACGCGTCGTTACTCGGCGTTGCAGCGATGCGCTTAATGAGCCATTCCATGGCCGAACTGGACGGCATCTGTTGTAGGCCGCGACGAAGGGTGTAAACATGCTCTAGCTGATCAGGACGGAAGAGCTTGTCTTCACGACGCGTGCCGCTGGTCGCGACATCGATGGCGGGAAAGATTCGTTTCTCCGAAAGCGAGCGATCGAGCTTGATCTCGCAGTTGCCGGTGCCCTTGAACTCCTCGAAGATGACGTCGTCCATTCGGGAGCCGGTCTCCACGAGGGCAGTGGCGATGATGGTGAGCGACCCGCCGCCATGCTCCGGTGCGACCGATCGCGCCGATCCGAAGAAGGCCTTGGGTTTCGCCATCGCGGACGAATCGAGTCCACCGGAAAGCGTGCGGCCGGTGCCGCGCTCGACGGTGTTGTACGCGCGTGCCATGCGCGTGATCGAATCCAGCACGATGACGACATCCTTACCAAGCTCCACTAGTCGGCGCGCCCGCTCGAGGACCATCTCGGTGACGTCGGTGTGACGCACAGCGGGCATGTCGAAGCTGGAGGCAACAACCTCGCCATAACCCCAGGTGATCATCTCGCTCACTTCCTCGGGTCGCTCGTCGACGAGCAGAACGAGCAGCACTGCCTGCGGATGATTGATCGCCACGCCCTCGACGATCGCCTGGAGGAGCATGGTTTTGCCGGCGCGCGCAGGCGCGACGATGAGCGCGCGCTGGCCGTAGCCGATCGGCGCGATCAGGTCGATTGCTCTACGGGTTAACTCGGGGCCGCCCTTGGCGGGACGTCCCGTCTCGAGCTTGAGTTTGCGCTCCGGATAGGACGCGATGAGAGAGCCGAAATCCGGTCGACGCGCCGCGGCATCGGGATCGCCGCCGTTGATCTTCTGTACTTCGACTACGACGACGCGATTGCGGTGATCGTGGCCGGTGGTGGCGAGAACCTCGTCGCCGCGGCGCAGCATGTACTGCCGCATGATCTGCGTCGGCACGTACGCATCTCCGGGCTCGGCGAGGTAGCTGTTGGCGGAACGGCGAATGAATCCGCCCTCACGCTGTGGATCGAACCAACCGGTCGTTTCACCATCCGGAACTACCGGCGCGAGTGGCGCGCGCTGCCCGCCGCCCTGCTGCTGCTGATCACCGCGCGGGCCGTTCGGTTGTCCGCCGCCGCCACGCTGTCTGCGTCCGCGCTGGTTGCGCCCGCGACGTCCGTTGTGCCGATGATCGCGCTCGCGCTGCTGTCCGCCCCCACCCTGGTGCTGCTGACCACCGCCACCGCCGCCGCGATTGTTCTGTTGATCGAACGACTGCTGCTGTGATTGCGGAGGAGCGCCCGCGTCATTGCCGTTGCCGCGATTGTCGGGTGCGTTTGTTTCGGGGCCGGCTTCGGACGAGGGTCCGGAAGACGGCGCGGCCGGAGAAGGGATTGCTGGTGATGTCATGTTGTCGCGAGCGTCTGGAATCTGCGCTGCGTCGGGGGTTGGTGTGGAAGGATCCATTGGCTCCAGGTACGGATCTGCATCACCGTATGATTCGGAGGAAGGGCTGTGTGATTGATGGCCGGACGGACGAGACCTCCGGCCGCGACGAAAAGGACGTCGGCGTTCGCTCATGCAATTGTGGTGTGGCTGAGAAGAAAAGTGCTGCTTCGAATGGCTCACGCGTATCGCGGGGCAAACTCACGCGAAAACCGGAACCCTATTCTGTATGGGAATGCGCGCTACGTGGCTGCGCTTGTTCAGTAATGCTACTATCGGGGTTTGGGAAAGTCCAGCACTAACTACTTTGGATTCAGAACGGGGCGTTACCTTAAGCTTGGTTCGATACAAAAGATGGCAGGTGGGAGAGGGCACAGAAGCACAGGAATCAGCGTCGAATGCGCAGTCCATCCGACTGCACGATCTCGGCGGAAATAAGTTGCTGTGTCACCAAATCGGAGCGGTCGTGAGCGGGAGATTTCAGGAGTGAGTGGCCAGACATCAGGCGATCAGATTTCAGGTGTGAGTGATGAAGGTGCGGACCCGTTGCCGGCGCTCGAGAGAGCGGTGCAGGAGCGGCCCGACGATGCGACTGCGCTGGTCGCGCTCGCCAATCATTACTGGTTGATTGGCGCCGGACCGGAGGCCGTCGGCGACCTGGCATCGCGTGCGATTGCGAGTGATCCCGCCAATCGCGCCGGGTGGCATTTGTGGGCGCTGGCCGAGTCCAATCCGCGCCAGCGCGTGGCTCGCTGGCAGCAGGTGTCGAAGCGCTTTCCGCAGGACGAGCTCGCCAGGGCGAATCTCGCCGACAACGCCGCCAGTCTCGCCGGCGCCGAGCACGACTACGAGGCTGTCGATCTCGCAATAGCGACGTATGAAGAGCTGCTCGCAACGGCGCAGCGCGCTGACCAGCGTGCCGCGCTCGAGAAAGCGATCAAGACCCTCAAGGCCTGGAAATTTTGAGCAGGCGTAACGCGTCGGGTGCCAAGGCGGGGGCGCCCAAAGCCGCTAAAGGCGTCGGCCCGTCGGCGCGAACCGCCGCGGCGAACCGAGCGTCCGCTGCTCCTTCAGCAACCCGGTCGTCGTCGCCCCCGCACGACCACGGCGAGCAGAATTCGCTCGACGAATTCCGCCGTTTTCGCGAGCGAATGAACGCCGAGATCCTCGGTGAAAACAATCTCGTCATCAACCGCTTCTTCGCGCTCGACACCCGCACCTACGAGCGCGGTGCGCTTGACGTCAAAACGAAAGAGCTGCTCGGCCTCGTCGCGTCGCTGGTCCTGCGCTGCGACGATTGCGTGACCTATCATCTGACCCGCTGCGCCGAAGAGCGCGTGACGCGCGCCGAGCTGTTCGAGTCGCTGTCCGTCGGCCTGATCGTGGGCGGCTCTATCGTCATCCCCCACCTCCGACGCGCGGTCGATCGCTGGACCGAGCTCGAAGCGCTCTCTTAGGCTCCACGCTTCGGACACATCTCGTTCGTGGTCGGCGAGGGGCGTGCTCTTCGGGGCAGAGTCCTCGCCCGTCCGCCGATTGTGTGCGCGCGTGTGCGCACACAATCGGCGCACTTGTCTGCGGATGCCCCGCCGAGCACCCCCCTCGCCTCCCTGCCGAGACATGTAACAGCGCGCGCCGGGAATGGCGCAAACGCCCGGTCCACCGCTCGCCCGCGCGCCGCGAAGCGTCGCGATTTACGATGGCCGTGGGAAGGAGGGCGGGGGTTGTCTAAGGCGAGGTTCAGCGAGCGTCCTCGCCGTGGCGACCCCTCACCCGACTGACCCGCGAGCAAATACAACAGCGCGATGCTACTTCTTCGCGGCGACAGTCGCGCTCGTACCTGCAGGCCTCGCGACGACGGAAGGGTTGCCATCAGAGATGTACGCGTTGTTTGCCTGCTCGAGCTTGCCAATCGTCTGCTCGATCGCGTT
>Ga0207661_10001888_pt1 | contig 14357 bp, 11 predicted proteins | sample KBSC713LmetaG_FD_184337 | JGI IMG/M metagenome (GOLD analysis project Ga0207661, IMG submission 184337) | Corn rhizosphere microbial communities from Kellogg Biological Station, Michigan, USA - KBS C7.1-3L metaG (SPAdes) (version 2) | ecosystem: Host-associated > Plants > Roots > Rhizosphere ...
CTGAATACTTCCAGGTATCCCGCCCGCCAAACGCCGCCGCCATGCAAAGCACTCCAAGCCCGATCAGCGCTTCTCCGCCTCGGCTCCGTTCAACGCGGGGGCGACGCCGGCGCTCGTTCTTCACGATGATCTCGTCGGGCGTCCAGGCGTCGAAAACGAGGCCGAGTCCGATCAGGCCGACGATTCCGGCAAGGATGAGTGGAATGATCTCGAGACGCATACCTCGATTGACCGAGAGTCGTCATCCCGAGCGAAGCGAGGGATCGCTATCCCCGCGCCACGACATCGATCCCTCGTCGCGTTGCTCCTCGGGATGACACACGAGGCTGTAAGGCAGGATTCAGGCCCGGGGGTGTGCCTTGTCGTACACCTGCTTGAGACGCTCGATGCTCGTGTGGGTGTAGATCTGGGTCGTCGAGATCGACGAGTGGCCGAGCAATTCCTGGACGGCCCGGAGGTCGGCACCGGCGTCGAGGAGATGGGTGGCGAACGTGTGACGAAGAGAGTGAACGCTGAGCCCCGCGTCTTCGTCGATCTGTTTCAAGAAATTCGTGACCGCTTTCTGCACCGCGCGAACGCCGATCCGCTTGCCCGTTTTCGCGAGGAACAATGCGTTTCGATCGGCCTTCGGACCGATGCCGCGCAAAAGGTCGTCGCGCTTCGACTCATAGTTCCGAATGGCGAGCACTGCGTGATCGCCGATCGGGATGATGCGCTCTTTCCGACCCTTCCCTCGAACCTTCACCTGCTGCGAGACGACATCGAGATCGCCGCGACTCAAGCCTTGCAGTTCCGACAAGCGCATCCCCGTCGAATAAAACAGCTCGAGGATGGCCAGATTGCGCACGTCGACGAACTTCCCTTCCCACGCGCGAACTTCAGCCATCTGAAACAGCAAATCGATCTGCGCGCGATCGAGATACCCTGGCAAGTACTTCTCGAGACGAGGCGCTCCCACAGCGCGGGCTGGATTGGCGTCGACGATCTCGTTTCGATGCAGATATCTATAGAAGCTTCTGATCGCCGACAGCGTCCGCGCCATCGAGCGCTTGCTCAACCCTCGCTTCGAGAGCTGCCCAAGGAAACCGCGCATCGCGATGCGATCGACGCCCTGCCAACTCCAAGCGCTTCCACCGTAGTATTTGCCGAGGAACTCGACGAACGCGCTGAGATCTCTGTCATACGCGCGGACGGTGTTTGGAGAGACGTCGCGCTCTTTCGCGAGATGATTGAGATAATCGGCGACTTCCGCGCTCACCGCGCGACGCCGCTCAGCGAATTCGAATCGCGCCACGTCGTCAGGTCGGCCAACGCCCGCTCGGCGATCTTTTCGCGCTTCACTCGCTTGTCCTTCACGCGCTCGGGAAGGTCGTCGACCAATCCGAAGTTCGCGTTCATCGGCTGAAAATGCTTCGGATCGGCCTCGCGCAAATAGCGATACAGCGCACCGAGCATCGTGGTCGGCGGTGGGACAACGGGTGCCTCACCGGCGAGCAGGCGCGAGACGTTGATTCCCGCCAGCAATCCCGTGGCCGTGCTCTCCGTATAGCCCTCGACGCCGGTCAGCTGTCCCGCGAACAGGAGCTTGTCGTCGTCGCGCGCCGATAAATGAGACGAAAGTGTGGCCGGCGAGTTGAGATACGAATTTCGATGAATCGATCCGAAACGCAGAAATTCAGCGTTCTCTAAACCAGGGATCATTTTGAACACGCGCTGCTGATCGGGATAGCGAAGACGAGTCTGGAACCCGACGAGATTCCACATCCGGCCGCCGCGGTCCTCCATACGAAGCTGCGCGATCGCATAGGCCTCGCGACCAGTCTTTGGATCTCGCAAACCGACAGGCTTCATCGGGCCGAAGCGAAGCGTGTCGCGGCCTCGACTCGCGATCTCTTCGACAGGCATGCAGCCCTCGAAGTACGGCACTTCATCGAACTCGTGGCCGTGATGTTGATCCGCGGAAATGAGTGCGTCGAGGAACGCGTCGTACTGCTCGCGCGTGAACGGGCAGTTCAGATACGCGCCGCCTTCACCGGCTTCACTGAACGTCTCTTTGTCGTAGCGAGACGCCTGAAAGACGATCGAATCATCGACGGACTCGCGGGAGACGATCGGAGCGATGGCATCATAAAACGCGAGCGCCTCAATGCCGAGACGTTCCCGAATGGCCGTCGCGAGAGAGTCCGACGTCAGTGGCCCGGTCGCGACGATGCAAGGCGATTGCAGCGACGTTACCTCCTCTCGCACGACGGTAACCTGTGGATGCGACGTCACTCGGTCATGCACAGCGGACGAAAACACGTCGCGGTCGACCGCAAGCGCGGTTCCACCGGGCACGCGAGCCTCGTCCGCCGCCCACAGCACGATCGAGCCAAGCTGTCGCATCTCCGCTTTCAGAAGGCCGTGGGCGTTCGATGTTTCCGTGCTCTTGAACGTGTTCGAGCACACGAGCTCCGCGAGACGATCGGTCTTGTGCGCCGGGGTCCCGCGAACGCCACGCATCTCGTGAATGACGACGTCGTGACCACGCTCGGCGAGCTGCCACGCGGCTTCGCTGCCGGCCAACCCACCGCCGACGATATGGACGACGTCCGAAGAGGATTTGCTCACACCCGGAAGCTAATCGAAGTCCGATAGATCCGATCGCTCCCCTCTCGGCGTAACCGTGGCGTTCGGGAACGCAGACAAGCGTACGACACGACGTCTCGCGCGGCGGTTCTCGACCTGACATACACCCGTGAGAGGAGACCACATGCAGTTCCGCTTCCTGAAGCACAAGCGACTCGTGCTGTCCGCGCTCGCCGCGACCGCACTCGTCGGCGCAGCGGGCATCGGCGTCGCGCGCGCGTCGGACCACCAGGATAATCCCGTCGTCGAAGCAAGTCCTGCGACCGACATGACCGACGTCTACGCATTTCCGGGCGCGACCAGCGATCGAATCACGCTGGTGCTGAACAGTTGGCCGTTCATCACACCGGCACAAACGGCGAGCACGACGTTCGACTCGAACTTGCTGTACCAGTTCAAGATCGACAACACCGGCGACGCGAAAGAAGATCGAGTGATCCAAGTGCTCTTCAAGGGCTCCGGCGCGACCCAGACGGTTGAAGTGCGCGGACCGCTCGTACCATCGGTCGTCGGTGCGACTAACAATCAAGTCGCGGACGTTGCCCCGGTCGTCTCAGGACCGATCAACCAGGTGCTCGGTTCGGCGACTGGCGTCCAGGTGTTCGCCGGCTCGCGCGAAGATCCGTTCTTCATCGACCTCGAGCAGTTCTTCCGCATCGTGCCGGATCGCAAGCCGTCGACAGGGTCGCTCTCGCAACTGCCCGATGCGCCGAGCGCGTCGTCATTCCGCTCGCCGACCAGCGCGGTCGACTTCGTAAAGGGCTTCAACGTTCTCTCAATCGTCATCGAGCTCCCGACGTCGATGCTGACACAGGGCGGCACCGCGAAGCTCGGCATCTGGGGCACGATCAGCAAATGAGTCGCGCCAACTCCACCCATCGTCTCGAGGAATCAATCATGTCGATCACACACAATGCCGCCCGCGCGCGCCGCACATGGCTTGTCGCCCTCGGCGTTGCGTTTCTTCTCGGCGCGGCCGCGTGCGGTTCGGATAGCCCGACGTCGCCCTCGCAGCAAAACCGCAGCTACAACCAGGTTCAACGTCTCGGCAATCCGCTCCTGAGCGAAGTGTTCTTGCTGAAGAAGGATCATCCGACGCACGGGAGCATCGGTCCGTCCGACGACGTCGCAGCGTTCACAACGAACGTGAAGGGTTTCGTCGCCGCCTTCCGTCCTCAAGCAACGACGCTCCAGAACACACTCGCCGGCGCATTGCTTCCAGATGTTCTCATCGTGCAGACGGACAGAGCTGGATCCACGGCCGGTTGGCTCAGCTGGGCACTCGCGAACGGTTGGGGCGGACGCAAGCTCACCGACGACGTCGTCGATATCGGGCTCTCCGGAATCTTCAGTGATCTGCTCGATCCAACACAGGCGGTCTGCAAGCCGTTCACCCTCCCGCTCTGCACCGACAACGTCGGTTCGCACAGCGCGTTCACGGGCACCTTCCCGTACCTCGCAGCGCCGAAGTGAGAATCGCCAATCTCGCTCCGTAGTCGCGACGCGACATCGACGTCATTCAGAGTGAAGTGACGACGCTCGGCACGGTTGCTGCCCGGCGTCGCACCTCACACGGCGAAGCACGCAACGGGACGGGAGAAATGGCGGTGGATCACGGGCGGCGATTCTCGCGTCGTCGTTGGGCGTTAACGGGCGCTAGCCTGCGAGCGCCTCGGCGTCGACGGGTTCTTCGACGTGCGGCGCGTCCCACTCGTTGCCGCATTTGAGGCACTTCCTGAAATCGCCGCGCGTCTTCGTCGATTTCATTTCAGCGCCGACGAAACCGCACTCGGGACACTTCTCGTTCACCGGCTTGTTCCACGCGACAAAATCGCATTCCTCGTTCGAGCAGGCGTAGAACGCGGTACCACGTTTCCGCGAACGACGTTCGACGAGCTCACCCCCGTCCTTCGGGCAGAACACTCCCGTCGGCATCGAGCGAGTGCCACGGCATTTCGGGAACGTGCTGCAACCAAGGAACTGGCCGCTGCGTCCCTGGCGGATCACCATCGGTTGGCCACAGATGTGACACATGTGCTCCGTCATCACGGGCTTCGCCTTCTCGCCCTTGATCGGACGCGTGTACTTGCACGTCTTCGGGTGGTTCTCGCACGCGAGGAAGGGCCCGAAGAATCCGCCGCGCGGCTCGAGGCGTCCGCCGTCCTCTGGACAGCGCAACGAATCGATCGCCGACAGATCGTACGCCTCGGCGATCAACGCGCCCGCGTCGACTTTGTTGAGGCGAGCGGCGAATGGCGAATAGAAGTCCTTCAAGACCTTCTGCCACGCCAGATCGCCTTCTTCGATCTTGTCGAGCTCCTCTTCCATCTCAGACGTGAAGTCCACGTTGAAGACGTCGGGGAACTGCTTCACCATCACCTTCTCGACGCTCTCACCAAGCTCCGTCGGGAAGAAACGACGCTGCACGAGCTCGACGTACCGGCGATCCGCGAGTACCGAGATGATCGATGCGTAGGTCGACGGACGACCGATGCCAAGTCGTTCGAGTTCTTTAACGAGGCTCGCTTCGGAGAAGCGCGGCGGCGGCTCGGTGAAGTGCTGGCTCGGTGTCACGCCTTTGCACGGCACTTTTTCGCCGACGGCAACGACCGGCAACGCCTGCTCGTCTTCCAGTGCCTTCGAGTCGCCCTCTTCCCGAGCCTCGCGATAGAGCGCCAGGAAGCCCTGGAACTTCACGATCGAGCCTGTCGCGCGGAACAGATAGCTGCGACGACCGATGTCCGGCTGGGTCGTCGACGGAATGTCGAAGTCGACCGTCGTCGTATCGAAGACGGCCGGCGTCATCTGCGACGCCATGAAGCGCTGCCAAATGAGCTGATAGAGCTTGAACTGATCGGCGCTCAGGAACTTTTTCACTTCGTCGGGGCGACGCGACGGCTCCGTCGGGCGGATCGCCTCGTGCGCCTCTTGAGCATTCTTTGATTTGCCATCGCCGTACAGCTGCGGCGTCTTGCAGACGAACTCCTCGCCGAACAACACACGGAGATACTCGCGCGCTGTCTGCGATGCGCTGTCGGCAACCCGAGTCGAGTCGGTACGCATGTAGGTGATGAGACCGACCGCGCCCTCGTTCCCGAGCTCGATACCCTCGTAAAGATCCTGGGCGACGCGCATCGTCCGCTTGGAGCCAAACGACAACTTCTTCGCTGCTTCCTGCTGAAGCGTCGACGTCGTGAAGGGCGCCGAAGGATTCTTACGACGCTCGCGGCGCTTGACCTCCGTCGCATCGAACGTCGAACGCCCCTTTAGATCATTGAGGATCCGTTCGGCCTCGACCTGATTCGGGATCTCCGCCTTCTTTCCGTCGATGTGATGCAGCTTCGCGGTGAACTGCTGGTTGTCCTTCTCCAGCAATGCCTCGATCGTCCAATACTCTTGGGGCTTGAACGCGCGAATCTCCCGCTCACGCTCGACGATGAGTCGCAGCGCGACCGTCTGCACTCGGCCAGCGGAGATGCCCTTCTTCACCGTCTTCCAGAGAACAGGGCTCGCCTTGTAGCCGACCAAGCGATCGAGCACACGACGCGCCTGCTGCGCTTCGACCTTTTTGTTGTCGATCTTGCCGGCGTTTTGAATCGCGCGTTGAACAGCGTCCTTTGTGATCTCGTGGAACAGCACTCGCTTGATCGGAACCGACGACGCGCCACGCTTCGGCGAGATCTGCGTCGCGACGTGCTGCGCGATCGCTTCGCCTTCGCGATCGGGGTCGGTCGCGATGAGGACTTCCTTGCTGTCCCTCGCGGCGCTCTTCAACTCCGCGATCGTCTTCTCTTTGCCAGGGATCGGCACGAGGTCGGGCTCGAAGCCCCCGTCGATGTCGATGCCGAGTTTCTTCTCCGGCAGGTCCATGATGTGGCCAACCGTCGCTCGAACGCGGTATCCGCGGCCGAGGTATTTGCCGATGGTCTTGGCCTTGGCCGGAGACTCGACGATGACGAGCGTGCTCGTCCCCGCCGGAGCGCCGACGTCGTTGTCGACCAACACCTCGACCGGCTTGCCGCGGCGGGCTTTCGCCTTCGTCGTGGCTTTTGCCTTCGATGCCTTCTTCGCCGACGCGCGGGTTTTCGTCGCGCCCTTTCTCGTTGCCATGCTCAGTGTACCGTCTGTGTTTGCTCGTTCTCGCCCTGTTCGACGAACCCTGCCCCTTCCATAAGAGAGCGAAGGTCGTCCAGGGCAATGCGGCCATCGATCTGCAACAGCGCACGCTCGATGATATGCTCAAGCTCGGCTGCGTTTAACGCGCCGGAGCCATTCAATGCAAGCAGATGTCCCCAGGCCTCGGGGGCGAAACGCCCCCGCTCATGGGGTCCTAAAACTCGAAATGTCATGGTCTCAACTCCTTGTCAAACTCGATTGGCCGAAAAGCAAGAAGGGGAGGATTTGCCGTTCCGCGGCATCAATCCTCTCCCTGTCGGACCCTTCGATTCCAGCCAATCGGCCTTCGATTTTCCAGACGCCGGCGAACCAGCGCGGTAACGTATGACTACCTGGTCAACGAAGCAAGCTCAATGACCTTTTCTATAACCCGTTGCAGGCTATAGGGTTCCGTGTCGATGACGCTGTCAGCCGTTTCATATATAGGCTTTCTCAGGTCGTAAAGACGTTTCAATTCGCTTAGCGGATCCGGTCGACTGAGCAACGGTCGGGCGTTCCGCGAGGGGCCCAAACGCTTCAGCGCCGTCTCCGGTCTGACCTTAAGGTAGACGATCCGGCTAGGGGGTCTGACCAAGGCCACGACATCGGGGTTCATCATCCACCCGCCACCCGGTGACACGACCATGTTCCCGAGCAGTGCCAACTCCGCGGTCACTTCATGTTCACGCCGCCGAAAGTATTGCTCCCCTTTCTCACCAAAGATCTGACTGATCGATTCCCCCTCACGCCGCTCGATTTCGAGGTCGAGATCGAGAAACGTACGTCCGGTCTGTGCCGCCACAGCCTGACCGACCGTCGTTTTCCCAGATCCGGGAAGTCCGACGAGGATCAGGTGCGGCTTCGACGGATCAGCCGCCGAGCCGGGCTGCGACGTGCGAAAGGTAGGAATCATAGTTTCGTTTCGTTTCGCCGAGCGAATCGCCGCCGAACTTCTCGAGGAACGCATCGGCTAGAACAATCGCAAGCATCCCCTCGGCGATGACTCCCATGGCAGGCACCGCGGTCACGTCGCTCCGTTCCGCCGTCGCCGCGGCCGCCTCGCCCGTTGCGACATCCACGGTACCCAGGGGGCGCATCAAGGTGCTGATCGGCTTCATGGCTACGCGTACGACGAGCGGTTCGCCCGTCGTCATGCCGCCTTCGAGACCACCAGCACGATTTGTCTTCCGTCGAACATTGCCGGTTCGAACGCGATCGGGTGCCATCTCGATCTCGTCGTGCACTTCGGCGCCGGTAACGCGTGCGGTTTGAAAACCCATGCCGATCTCGACGCCTTTCACGGCGGGAATAGACATGATCGCAGCGCCGATCCGACCGTCGAGCTTTCGGTCCCACGAGACATGCGAGCCGAGTCCAACGGGCAGGCCGTCGACGACGACTTCGCAAATGCCGCCGAGGGTGTTGCCGGCGCGCTTGATCTCGTCGATGTAAGTGATCATGCGCTGCTCGGCAGCCGGATCGAGCGTTCGAAGCTGGGATGCGTCTGATGCAGCGTTGATGTCCTCGGGCATGGTGGCCGGACGAACTGCATCGATGCCGCCGAGGTGCACCAGATGGCTGCCGATGCGGACGTCGAACTCGTTTAGAAAACGCTTACAGATCGCCGCGGCTGCCACACGCGACGTTGTCTCGCGGGCCGACGCGCGCTCGAGGATGTCGCGTGCGTCATCGCGATCGTACTTGAGGATCCCCGTAAGATCCGCGTGCCCCGGACGAACGCGGGTCACCGCGCGCCGACGAGGATTGGGATCGTTCTCACGAGGCGCCGGATCCATGATCTCTTGCCAGTTCTTCCAGTCGCGATTGTGGATCAACATCGCGATTGGAGATCCGAGCGTTTCGCCGGCCCGAACCCCGGAGAGGAATTCGATCGTGTCTTTTTCGATCTGCATGCGGCGTCCCCGCCCGTAACCTTGCTGGCGACGCCCGAGCTCGATGTTGACGTGTTCGGCGAGCAGCGGGAGTCCGGCCGGCATTCCCTCGAGCGTGCTGACGAGGGCCGGCCCGTGCGATTCACCTGCGGTCGTAAAGCGAAGAGTCATGCGGGAACGATAACAGGTCTCGGGTCGCTGGTCTCAGGTCGCAGAGCCTCGATGACGAATCACTCGGTGCCGCGAACGTGCGCCAAGACCTGCGACCCGAGGCCTCAGAAAACAGAAATCGCTCCGACTCGGTATCAAATCCGAGTGGAGCGATTTCATTTCCAGCATCACCGATCTATCACGGCGGGCCTGGCTTGATGTCTGCCGCCGTTAGATCGACGACGATCAGGCCATCCTTACTCACCGCGTAGATCTTCATCACCACGTCCGGTGCGTCACCCGGCATCGGGCCGCTCGTGCGGAGCGGTCCATAGATCGCGGATTTCAACTGCAGTTTGCCGCGTGCGATGTAGTACGCGATGTCCACGATCTCGATCTGTCCCGACGACGAGCCGACGAAGGCGAGGCGCTGGTCCGCCGGCGAAAGAATGCCGTCGGCCTGCGGATGGAATGCGATCCCCGCGCCGTTGTCCGCCGAGTCGTACTTGCCCTGCAAGCGGAGGTGGAACGGATCCTCGACCATCGCGAAGTACGCCTGGAGACCGTGTGACGCGACCGTTCTGCCGGTTCGGTCGAGTGCAAGTCCGAAGACCTTCTCGGCAGCGTTGTTCGTCAGATCGGTCACCGTCACGAGCGGCGAGAAGAAGTTCGGCACTGCACCCGCCGAGTCCTTCATCATCATGACGCGACCCGCGCCACCCGTGTGTCCCTCGCCGAACGCGATCCAGTTACGATTGCCGCTGACCGCGGAGAACGTCGTGTCGGTCAAGGCGAGCGAGGTTTGGTCGAGGCGCAGAATCGCTTCCGCGTCGCTACCTGCCGCAACCGCCTTGGCAATCGCGTTCATCGGATTGACGTCCGAAACCGCGATCACGCCCGTGGTCTGACCGTACGGGTGATCCCAGATGAAGAGCGTGTCAGACTCCGTCGACGTCGGCAACGATGCACCGATCGCGATCGAGTCGACGTTGAACAGCGCATACACCTGGTTCGTGCCCTGGATGATCGTGCCGTACTGCCACACCTGGCGCGGATCCGGAGCCGGCAGCGCCGGATCGATCCAGCGAATGGTTCCCGCCGGTGCGGTCGTCGTCGGACGCGTCGAGTAGTAGATGCGTCCAGCCGCCGCCTGTGCGATGTACTGCGGGCGATCCGAGTACTGGAGCGGTCCCTGAGCCGTCAATCGGATCTTTCCAGTATTCTCATCACGCGAGACAGTGATGTTGTACGAGTACGTCGCGCGGGTGAGGATGCGATGGGCCAGATCTTCGTGGACCGCCGCGGCGCCACCGCCGATGTACACTCGGCTGATGTTCGTACCACCGGAGTTCGCAACGAGCAGCGTATCCGGATTGTTCGAGATGAACATACCCCACGGCATCGAGCCGACTGCGACACCGTTCGGGGTGAACGCCTTCGAACCGCCCTGCCAGACTTCGAGCAGGTTGAAGTTCGTGTTCGAGAGGAAGACGTTGCCGCGAGCTGCGTCGACGACGACGTCACCGACGGTGCCGTTGTGCGGCAGCGCGTAGGTGTGGCCGTAGACAACGAGCGTCGAATCGATGAGAGCATTGTTGACGTTGCCCTCGGACGAACCGCGGCTGGCCGGAACGGCGTAGCCGACGCGACCCGCCTGATCGACTGCAAACGCCGTGATACCGAGCTTCTTGCCTTGCAGCGCCGGCGCCAGGTTCAGGGCGACGTTCGCCTGCACGTTCGCATTGTACGGCGCGGAAAGTCGGAGCGAGTCGGTCTGCACGATGGCGTTGGTGCTGTCGCGGACGACGAGACCGAGCGTCGTGATGCCTTCGCCCGTCGCGCGAACGAGAACGGAATCGCCTGTCTCACTCTTCGCCGAAACCGTCTGTGTGACGCGCGGCTGCGCGGTGCTCGCGCTTCGTACGTACACCGCAACCGGCGACGCAGAACCCGGCTGCCGATTCACGTCCACCGCTGTCGCGGTAACGGTCACTCGGCCGCGGAGCGGCGCGTCGATCGGTATGCGCGCGATCGCGTTGAACGTCGCGTCGCGTGGGCTGTCACCATACACCTGTGAGAAAGTCGTATCGAGCTTCGTCGGCCAGTTCTTTTCGCCCTGGATACGAAGATCGATGCGGCCAACACCATTCGGAGTCTGTGCGCGGCCGGACACGCTGATGCCAACGCCCGCTGGGACGCTGTCGCCGTTCGTCGGCGAGATGATTGTGACCTTCGGGCCGGCAACGATATCGATGCGCCGGCTTGCGGTATCGGCGACGGCGGCGGAATCCGTGGCAATCGCCACGATGACGAGGCTGTCGAGGGCCGTATCAGCCGGATTCACTGGCTGGATGTATCGACGGATCGTCGTGTCGCGAAGGCCAGGACGGAATGCGCCTGACGCCGGGATCGTGACACCGGCGTATCGCGCGGTCGCTTTGAATGTGCCGAGGTCGACGCTTCCCTTTTCAGAGTAGCCGATGATCGACGCGTTGCGCAGCGATTTTGCGCCGTGCAACCGGACGGTGACGAGGATCGAGTCGCCTGCGTTGATCAGCGTACCGACGCTCGGCGAGTCGATGGTCACCGTCGGGGCGTTCGCCTTCGACGGGTTCGACGACGACGAGATGCCTGTGACGCTGCCCGACGTTGGGAGACGTGTGTCGCAACTCGCGACGAGCGTCACCGCAGCGCCGACGGCAGCTAGACGGACTAAGACTGTTCTCATGAAGTTCGCTCCAGAGCCGCCCGATTACGGGCGGCCCGTCTCCGGGACGGCCTGCTGGCCTTCGTCGATGATGTGAGGCGTGATGAGGATCAGGAGATCGCGCTTCGTCTCCTGTCTGTTCGTCACACCGAAGAGGCGACCGATGATCGGCAGGTCGACAAGAATGGGGATACCGGACTTGCTCGAGCTCACGGTGGTCTGCGTGAGACCGCCCATGACCGCCGTCTCGCCATCAGCGACGAGAACTTCGTTGTCGACGCTTTGCTTCGGGAACACGGCGCCGACGTCATTCGCCTGGAACTGCACGTCGGAGTTTTCGACGTGGACCTTCATTTGGATCTGGCGATTGTTCGTGATCTGCGGCGTCACCGTGAGGATCACGCCCGTCTGTTGGAACTGCACGGTGGCGCGCGGGAAGCTCGAGGTCTGATTGCCGCCGGCGCCTGCGTCGATGACGCGCACCGGAACCTGCGTTCCAGCGGTGAGGTTCGCCGTACGATTGTTCAAGACGCTCGCGCTGGGCTCAGCCTGCACGTCGAGGAGCGTGTTCGTCTGCAGCGCCTCGAGGAAGGTCGAGAAGTCGAAGTTGCCCATCGCTGTCGAGTACACGAGCTGCAGCGCGGCAGCCGGAATTCGCTGCGTCGCGTTCGCGATCGCGGAAACCGTGTTACCGCCGAGGAGAATCTGTCCCGGGCCGGTCTGCGCCTTACCCGTAGAGTCGAGTCGCGGGATGACGTCGTTGAAATACTGCTGTCTGCTACCGAGATCGTAACGAAGGCCCAGTCCCTCGAGCGACGTGCGATCGACGAGAATGATCTTCGCCTTGATGTTCACCTGCGGCTGGCGGAGATCGAGGCTCTTCGTGTACTGCTCGAGCTCAGCGAGTGCGCTCGGCACATCCGTGATGCTGACGCTGTTCGTGATCGTGTCCGCCGTGACTGCGCCGCGCTGCGGGCAGGTAAGGCTCTGCACCGTCCCCATCTGCACCGGCGCTGCAGGCGCTCCGGGCGCGACCGGCATTTGGATCTGCGCCTGGGGGCAGGTGCGGCTCAACCGTGCTTCGACCATCGGCTTCACGCCGTTGGCGCGAGCGTAGTTGAGGCGAACCGTGCGCGTCATCAGCGGAATTGTCGCCTGACGCTGCATGATCGATTCAAACGTGTCGACGATGACGACGCCGTCCGGATCGAACGTGACGTCGTAGCCGTACGCGTTCATGACTTTGCGGAGCGCGACGTCCCACGGAAGGTTGATGATGTTCGCCGTGACCTGGCCGCTCACGTTCTTCGACGGAAGAATCGTTTTGCCGGTGAACGCCGCGAAGACGCCAAGGACGTCGTTGATCGGGGCGTTTTCCCAGTTCACCGTGATGCGCGGCTCCGTCGACTGCGCGACGGCGGCCTTCGCGGCGCGCGTCGTGGCGCGGGCATCCACTTCCTTGAGCTGCGGCGCGGCTTCCTGCTTCACCGGCGCCTGCATCGTGGACTTCGGCGCTTCGGTCTCCGCCTCGCTCGACGCACCTTCGATCTGCCACGGCTCGAACTTCTCGGCGGCACCGTCGACGCTGATACGCACTTCGCCGTTCTGCTGCTTGACGTCGTAGTTGTGCGCGGCGTCGAGCGTCACGACGACGCGGACGGTCGATTTCGTAAACTGTGAATAGCGGATGCGCGTGATACCGCCGCGCGAAACGCCATCGTACGCATCACCGCCCGGCATGCCGAGCGACGCGCCGGCGAGATCGAGAACGATCTTGTCCGGCTTCGTGAGCGTGAAGTGTTTGTAGGAAATGGTCCCGTCGACGCGGATGACCACGTCGGCGCGGCCGGTATTCGGCACGACGCTGAGGGATACGACGGTCGCTTCGTTGGCAGTCGGTGTCGCAGGAGCTGCGTGACTCCCAATCGCGCCGAACGCAGCGAGCATCGACGATGCAAGCGTCCGGAATAAAATCATTTTCCCCTCACTTTGGTGGAATCGCCGAGGTACAGAGAGTCCTGGCGTGTCGTGCCGAATTCATCGATCGTGAAAACGACAGTCTTGAGACGAATGGCCGAGACACGCATGCGTCCGAGGATCGCGCCTGTCGCGATTCGATACGATGCGTTGGTTCCAAGGTCGCGCAGCGTCGCGACGGAGTGGCCGCCCTGGTCGAACAGAATGCCCGTGAGCCGGAGATCGCTCATGGTTGGCCGCAGCTCATTGGTCGTGAGCAGCGACACAAACGGATCGCGCCGGCCTTCGCGCGAATAGTCGTACGCCTCGCGCATGATCACGGGCGCGGTGCCGATCGTGTCGACGACGAGTTCAGGCTTGGTGTTCGGCAGGTGCTCGACGACCTTCGCCGGCGCTTGCGCGGCAACTTTCGTCGCCGGCTTCGGACTATCCACCATTTGCTCGGCGGCGATGTGTGCGTTCGTCGCGGCGACGGCGCGCTGCGCCGCGGCTTTTGCCGCGGCGCCGGGCACTTGAGCCCACGCGGTCGTCGCGACCGCGAGGGAGATCGCGGCCTTCAACAGAGAATTCATCACGGCGCCCCCGCTCTGCCGGCGGATTCGCCGGCGGGCTTCAAGATCTGTGTATGTGCGACGTAGGTCTGGACCTGGAACTTCGCGTCGAGGAATTGCTCGAGCTTCTTCGGCTTGAGCTCACCAACCCGGCTCGTCGGGGAAACCGAGAGATTGATCGGCGAGATGATGCGCGGCAGCTGACCGACGTTCGACAGGAAGTCCGCGACCTGGTGATACGGGCCGGTGACACCGAGGCGGTAGCGATAAGTATCGAACTGGTCGCCGTTCACGACG
>Ga0207661_10001892_pt1 | contig 14350 bp, 15 predicted proteins | sample KBSC713LmetaG_FD_184337 | JGI IMG/M metagenome (GOLD analysis project Ga0207661, IMG submission 184337) | Corn rhizosphere microbial communities from Kellogg Biological Station, Michigan, USA - KBS C7.1-3L metaG (SPAdes) (version 2) | ecosystem: Host-associated > Plants > Roots > Rhizosphere ...
AATCTCCGTTCTCGATACTCACTCGTCGGGTGAGGTCCGAGAAATTCGACACGTCAACCAGAACTACGGTACGTGAGCAGCACGACACCCGAGGCGAACCGGCGGACGTCGGCCAGCCGCAGGCCGAGCCGCCCGTCGCCGAACAGCCGTCGCCCATGGCCCTGTACCACCGGGTACACGAACAGCCGATACTCGTCGACCAGCCCGGACCCGGCGAGCCACTGGGCCAGCGCGGCGCTGCCGGTCACCACGATGTCCTTCCCGGCGTCCTGCTTGAGCGCGGCGAGTTCGGTCGGTTCGCGCAGGATTGTGGTGTTGGCCCAGCCGGCCGTCGCGAGCGAGCCCGACACGACGTACTTGGCCACCTCGTTCAGGTAGGCGCTGATGCCGGTGGTGTCGGTCTCGAGCTGATCCGGCCAGAACGCGGCGAACTCCTCATATGTCACCCGGCCGAGCACGAGCGCGTCGGCGCCCGCCCGGTGCCCGGCGATCACGGCGGTCAACTCGTCGTCCTGGGCCGTCGGGTCGAACCAGCCGTCCATCGGCGCGATGACGCCGTCGACGGTGATGTTCTCCGTCACCACAAGATCTCGCATGTGGTCTCTATACCAGATCGTGAGCGGACCGGTAGCGTATCTACAAGCATCGATCCAGCTAGCAGCGGGAGTCGACCATGCGCAAACTCGCCGCGGCCCTCACCACAGCCGCAGCCATCGCCGCCACACTCACGGTGGCAACCACCAATGCCCAAGCCGCCACCCCGGCACCCGGCCCGATCACCGCGCCTCCCATGGGCTGGAACAGCTGGAACCGCTTCGGCTGCAACATCGACGAGGGCCTCATCCGCTCCACCGCCGACGCGCTGGTCAGCACCGGCCTGCGCGACGCCGGGTACAAGTACGTGAACATCGACGACTGCTGGATGGCCGGCAGCCGCGACGCCCAGGGGCGGCTTCAAGCCAACCCGACCCGCTTCCCGGGCGGAATCCGGGCGCTCGCCGACTACGTGCACGCCCGCGGGCTCAAGCTCGGCATCTACGAGTCGGCCGGCACCGCCACCTGCCAGGGGCTGCCCGGCAGCCTCGACCACGAGACGGTCGACGCCCAGACCTTCGCGTCCTGGCAGGTCGACTACCTCAAGTACGACAACTGCAACAACCAGGCACGCCCGGCCGCCGACCGGTACCGCGCGATGGGCGAGGCACTACGCAACTCCGGCCGCGCGATCGTCTACAGCGTCTGCAACTGGGGCCAGGAAGATCCGTGGATCTTCGCGCAGCAGGTCGGCGGGGTCGCGTGGCGCACGACCGGCGACATCAACGACTCGTGGGGCACGATGACGTCGCTCCTCGACCAGCAGGCCGGCCTGGAACTCTTCTCCCGCAAGGGATTCTACAACGACCCCGACATGCTCGAGGTCGGCAACGGCGGGATGACGCCGACCGAGTACACGACCCACTTCTCGCTGTGGGCGCTGCTGTCGGCGCCGCTGCTGCTCGGCAACGACCTCCGCTCGGTCTCGGCGGCCACGCTGTCCATTGTGGAGAACGCCGACGTGATCGCGGTCAACCAGGACTGGGGTGGCTCGCAGGGCCGGCGGCTCGTCGACAACGGCGACACCGAGGTGTGGGGCAAGCCGATGAGCGACGGCTCGTTCGCCGTTGTACTGCTCAACCGCGGCGCATCCGCGACGACTGTTTCGACGACCGCGGCGGCGATCGGTTTGGGTGGCTCTTCCCAGTACACGTTGAAAGATCTCTGGTCGAAGAACACGTCGACGTCCACGGGGGCGATCGCGGCGACGGTGCCGTCCCACGGTGTGGTGATGTACCGCGTGAGCCGCGCCGGAACGCTCGCCGCGGGCCCGGGCGCCGCCACGATGCAGGTGAGTGACATGACGTGGCTGGCGTCCGCCAACGGCTGGGGCCCGGTCGAGCGCGATCGGTCCAACGGTGAGCAGGCGGCCGGCGACGGCAAGACGCTGAACATCGGCGGCACGGTGTACGCCAAGGGCCTCGGCGGGCACGCCGACTCGGCCGTACACGTCTTCCTGGGTCGCGCCTGCCGCACGTTCACGGCGCAGGTCGGCGTCGACAACGAAGCGGGTGCGAACGGTCTCGTGCGCTTCGCGGTGTACGGCGACGGGCGGCTGCTCGGCTACTCGGCAGCCAAGGCCGGCGGCCAGGCACCCACGCGGCTCTCGGTGTCCACCGTGGGCTATACGACGCTCGAGCTGCGGGTCACCGACGCGCGTAACACGATCAACTACGACCACGCCGACTGGGGCAGCCCGACGCTGGTCTGCGGCGGCGCGGCGACGGGATCGTTCGTGTCCGACCGGACCTGGTCCGCGTCGACCAACGGCTGGGGCCCGGCCGAGCGGGACCAGTCCAACGGCGAGCAAACGGCCGCTGACGGCGTCGTCCAGTCGATCAACGGCGCGTACTACCCCAAGGGCGTCGGCGGGCACGCCGCGTCGGACGTGGCGCTCGCGGTGAGCGGCTGCACCCGGTTCACCGCCGTCGCCGGCGTCGACGGGGAGACCGGCGGCCGCGGCCGGGTCGTGTTCTCGCTCGTGGCCGACGGGTCCACTGTGTACACGAGCCCGGCGGTCACGCCGAGCGCACCGTCCCAGGTGGACGTCGACATCACCGGCCACACGACGCTGCACCTCGTGGTCGGCGACGGCGGCGACGGGGTCGACTACGACCACGCCGACTGGGCGGATGCGCGGCTGGCCTGCTAAAACGGTTATGTGATCGAACGGGTCGACCTCGGCGAGGTGGAATACCACGACGCCATGTCGCGGATGGACGGCTGGCGGGAGGAGCGGCGCACCGGCCGGGCCGGCGACCGGCTCTTCCTGCTCAGCCATCCACCGGTGATCACCTACGGGCCGCGGACCAACCCCGACGACATCCCCGACGACCTCGGCGTGCCGACGGTCGCCGTGGACCGGGGCGGGTTCGCCACGTACCACGGGCCGGGGCAACTCGTCGGGTACCTCGTCGTGAGCCTGAATGACCGCGGCCCCGCCGACATCGTGCGCTGGCTCGAAAACGGCCTGATCGCCGCGCTCGACACGCTCGGCTTCCCGGCGATCCGGCGCGACACCCCGGCGGGGGAGGCCAGCCTGGTCGGCGTGTGGACGCCGGACCACCGCAAGCTCGCCTCGATCGGCATGCGGATCCGATCCGGCGTCACCAGCCACGGCTTCGCGCTGAATGTCGACCCGAACATGTCGATCTTCGAGCGGTTCACCGTCTGCGGCCTGCACAACGTGACGATGACGTCGCTCAGCCGGCTGGCCGCCGAGTCGTTGACCGAGACGCCGTCCGATGCGGCGGTCCGGGACGCTGTGAGCGCGGCACTAACCCGATTGGGTGACACCCCGTGACGTGAGCGTTGCTCCGGTACGCGATCACTACGATCAGTGATCATCCGGTTGCCACAATCACTGCGAATTGCGTTCGGGGGACGGAATGCTGGGTCGGCACGCGCTGGTCGTGACGTTGGCGGCGACGATGGTGGTGACCACGGCGACCACGGCCGGGGCGGCGGACGTCGTCGGCTACCCGGTCGCGATCTGGAAGATGAACGAGGGCACCGGCGCGCGCGTGATGCTCGACAGCAGTGGGCACAGCCTCAACGGTTCGATCGGGCGCGAGGTCCAGGTCGGCGGCGGCCTGTTCCGGTTCGCGCGCCTGCAGCCGGACACCCCGCCGCCGCACCCCGGGCACATCATCACCGTCGCCGACAACGCCATGCTCGACCCGGGCAGCCGTGACTACGCGGTGACGATCCGGCTGCGTACGCGGTATCACTTCGGCAACATCGTCCAGAAGGGCCAGGCGACCGTCCAGGGCGGCAACTGGAAGTTCCAGATCCCCAACGGGATCGTGCAGTGCCTGTTCCGGGGCTCGGCCGGGTCGATCGTCGTGTCGGCCCACCACGCCATCAACGACGGCGCCTGGCACACGGTTCGGTGCGACCGGACGGTCAACCGTGTGTCGATGACGGTGGACGGGGTCGGAGAGGCATACCGCAACGGGAGAACCGGCACGATCGCGAACTCGTGGCCGGTCACGATCGGCGGCAAGGTCAGTTGCGACCAGGTGAACGTCGGCTGCGACTACTACGCGGGCGACCTGGACGGCGTCGAGATCGACGCTAGGTAAGGTCGCGCAGCGTCGCGTTGGCGCCGCAGGCGACCACCCCGACCACCGCGTCGGCCGGCCGGTCGGGGGGCGATCCGCTGCGCCGCGGCGAGCGCGCATCGGCGGCCAGGGCCTCGGCGCCGGCGGCGACGTAGCCTGCGGAGGCGCCGCTTCGGCGCGTTTCTGGCGGCGGCCAGGCACGGCGAACCGGTCGGCTCACCACCCCACACCGGCACCCGGTCGGCCGCCGCCGCGCACACCCCGGCGAGCAGTGCCCCGCCGCCGACGGCGACGACGATGTCGGTGAGCGCCGGGACATCCTCCAGCATCTCGACGGCCAGCGTCCCGTAGCCGGTGGCCGCGATCGCGGCGGTGGCCGCGGCGAGTCCGTCTGGCAAGATGACGGCCGTGGATCCCCAGCGGCCCGAGCCACGGGTCATCGCGATCGTCACCGTCGAGTCCGTGCACGGATACCTGCCCACGCGGTACCTCGGGCTCATCCACGAGGTCGGCTCGACCGTCGGCGAGGCCATCCAAGCCCTGGAGGGCCGGGCGCTGCGGCGGGCGTCCGCGCGGATGGCCGACCCGCACGCGGCCCACGAGGGACACCTTTACGCGGTGCTCGGCATGCGGATCACGGCCGGCATCACGGCCGCGGGTGAGCCCGAGTGGGTGACATACGGCACGCTGACCAGCGGCCACCCGATCCAGAGCGTCTAGCGCCTGGATCAAGGTGGATGGCCGGGCGACGCCGGAGCAGTTTCATCCCGCCGCCGGGAACCACGCCGGCCGCGCCTGGATAAACTCCCCTTGTCCGGCCGCGCCCGGCGCGGCCCCAGCCAACGCCTGAGCCTCGCACCAACCCCCACTTTGATGCAGGTCCTAACGGAACTGCCGAGCCACCTTCTCCAGGTAGCCGAAGAACGCGCTCACCGCCGGCGCCCTCGTGCGCCCGGACGGCGTCGCCGCGAAAATACGGCGTACCGACTCGTCGTCGGCGTGCAACCGCAGCAGCGCGATGTCGGCCGGGACGCTGCGGGCCGCGAGCGCGGGCAGCAGCGTCACCCCCAGTCCGGCCGCCACGCAGCCGAGCTTGCCGGTCCACTCGGCGGCGACGATGTCGATCCGCGGCCGGAAGCCGGTCGCCACGCTGGCCCGCATCAACGTGTCCTCCGCGGTCGCCGAGCCGACGATGAACGGATCCTCGGCGAGTTCCGCGATCCGGATGCTCCGGCGGTGAGCCAGCCGATGCGTCCGAGCCACCGCCACGAGCAGCCGCTCGTCGAGCAGATGGTGCAGTTCGAAGCCGTCGATGGGGTGGTCGGGGGCGGCGCTGACCACGGCGACGTCGGCGTCGCCGGTGCTGAGTCGCTCGAGCAGTGCCGGGGTGAGCCCCTCGACCAGCGACGACGCTACGTCCGGGTGGTCGGCGCGAAACGCGGTCAGCGCCTGCGGCACGAGCGCGGCGACCGCGGTCGGGAACGCTCCGACCCGTAGCCGCCCGGTTTGCAGGGTCCGGAGCTGATCCAGCTCACGGCGGGCCGTCGCGAACCGGTCGAGCACCGCTTCCGCGTGCGGCAGCAGCGCGCGGCCCTCCTCGGTGAGCGCCACGCCCCGCGGGAGCCGGTCGAAGACGCGCGCGCCGAGCTCGGCCTCCAGCGTCGCGATCTGCCGGGACACGGCCGACTGGGTGAAGCGCAGCGTCTGCGCGGCGGCGGTGATCGAGCCGTATCGGGCGACCACCCGGAACACCTCGAGCAACTGAGTCTCCACCCAATCCATACTAGATACGCATGGCACCAACAAAGAACAGTTGTTTGTCGCATGACAGCCAAGAAACCTAGGCTCCCACCATGCTCCTCGACAACCCCGCGACCGTGGCCGCGCCGTTCGGCGACCGGTTTTCGCACGTGGCCCGGATCGACTTCGGCGCCGGTGCGCTCCTCGTCCTCTCCGGCCAGGTCGGCGTCGACGACTCGGGCGCGATCGCCGAACCGGGCGACGTGACCGCCCAGGCCGAGCGGATCTTCGCCCTCATCGGCGGCATCCTGGAGGCGCACCGCGCGTCGTTCGCCGACGTGCTGCACATCCGGACGTTCATGACCGACCTCGACGACCTGGCCGCATACGGGGCGGTCCGGCGGCGCTACTTCCCGGGCCCCCCGCCGGCCAGCACGACCGTCGAGGTCAGCCGGCTGTTCCTGCCCGGCGCGGTCCTGGAGGTCGAAGTCACGGCGGTAGCCCGCGGCTAAGGAGCCGACACCCCGATGAAGCGCAGCACCGCCAGCACCCGCCGGTGGTCGGCATCCGCCACCGCCAGGTCGAGCTTGGTGAAGATGCTGCTGACGTATTTCTCAACCGCGCTCTGACTGATGTGCAACTGCTCGGCGACGCCGCTGTTGGACCGGCCCTCGGCCATCAGCCGCAGCACTTCCAGCTCGCGCGGGGTGAGCCGGTCCAGCGGGTCGCTCGGTCGCCGCACCAGGAGCTGCGCGATCACCTCCGGGTCCAGTGCCGTGCCGCCGGCGATCACCCGGCGCAGCGCCTCGAGGAAATCGGAGACCTGGGCCACCCGGTCCTTGAGCAGGTAGCCGACCCCGGAGGTCCGCGTGGACAGCAGGTCGGTGGCGTAGCGCTCCTCCACGTATTGCGACAGCACCATCACCGCGACCTCCGGGTGCTGGCGGCGGATGACCAGCGCGGCCCGGATCCCCTCATCGGTATGGGTGGGCGGCATCCGGACGTCGACGACGACGGCGTCCGGCCGGTGCTCCTCGACCGCGCGCAGCAGCGCCGCGCCGTCGCCGACCGCGGCGACGACGTCGAAGCCGGCGTTGGTCAGCAGGGTGGTGAGGCCGGCGCGGAGCAGGACAGAATCTTCGGCGATCACGACTCGCATGGCAGGACCACGGTAATCGCCGTCGGTCCGCCGTGCGGGCTTTGAATCGCCAGCGTGCCGTCGACGGCGGCCGCGCGGCGGCCGAGACCACGCAGCCCGGTGCCGCCGTCCACACCGCCGCCGTCACTCAGCCTGGCGCCACCCCGGCCGTCGTCGATGACCGAGACGAAGAGCTGGTCGCCGACCCGCTCGACGGTCACGTCGGCCCGGGTGGCCTGCGCGTGCTTGGCCACGTTGGTCAGGGCCTCGGAGACCACGAAGTAGGCGATCGCCTCGACGGTCGGCGAGCAGCGCACCGGGATGTCGACGGTGAGCCGGACCGGCACCGGCGCCCGCGCGGCGATGCCGGACAGGGCGGCGTCGAGGCCGCGGTCGTTGAGGACCGCCGGGTGCAGCTCGCGGACGAACTGGCGAAGCTCGGTCAGCGCGGCCAGCGCCTCCTCGTGCGCCGACTCGATGGCCGCCCGGAGCGGCGGCGACTCGTCGGTCAGCCGTTCCCGGGCCATGCCGAGGTTCATCGCGAGCGACACCAGCCGCTGCTGCGGGCCGTCGTGCAGGTCGCGCTCGATGCGCCGGCGCTCGGCGTCGGTCGCCGCGACCACCTCGGCCCGGCTGCGCGCCAGGTCGTCGACCCGCCGGCTGAGCTGCTGCGCCTTGGTCGGGCCGAGCAGCGCCCGCCCGGCCGCCCGGTCGGCCGCGACCGCCCCGCGTGCCACGACCGGTATCCCCAGGATCAGCGGCACCAGGGACAAACTCAGCCACCAGTCGGATATCACCGGCAGCCAGGCCAGGCCGCAGGTGAGCATCAGCACGGCGCCCAGCCCGTTGATCACCGCGCCGGACACGTGGTAGGCGAATTGCCGGTAAGTGCTCGGCATTCGCCACGGGACGAACGGGTTGCGCAGCCGGACCAGGTCGCGGAAGGTCACCTGTGGCGGGTCGGGGATGGGCTCGCGCAGGATCCGCCGGAATCGCGCACGGTGCACGTCGCCGAGGCGGTCGAAGATCCACCACAGCAGCCACGGGTTGGCCACGATGAGCGTGATCCACAGCACGTCATAGATCGGGCTCAGGCCGGCGACCACGAAGAGGGCGGCGAACGACCAGATCCAGGACACGAACAGGACCATGACCGCGAGCGCGGTCAGGCCGGCCACGAACACCCCGGCGAAGACACTCCCCGCCGCTCGCCCGGTCTCCGCCAGCCAGCGCTGCATGAACTCACGGTAGGCGCGGCGTATGACAGAACACCATCAGATAGGCCTCAGCCTCCCGGGTGAGGTTAACCGCAGTGCGTGTCGGGAGTCCGACGGGCCAGCTCAAGGGCCGTTACCGCGAGGTACACAAGTCAGGTGTCGAACATGGTTCCCTTCACCAATAACTACACCGACATGTCGACCCGCGAGGGCTACCAATTCGAGTTCCATTGCATGCGGTGCGGCAACGCTATGCCTCGACCTTCCAGCACTCGGTGACCGGCTTCGGCGGCCGGCTGCTGCGCCTGGGGGGCGACCTCCTCGGCGGCGAGATCGGTCAGAAGGCCTCGGAGGTCGGCCGGCAAAGCTCGTCGACGGAGGGACGCTGGAACTGACCCAGCTCGGCGCGATGCGCACGCAACTACTCGCCGAGCTCCGCGACGCTCGCGCCAATGTGCTCAGAGGCCTCGGCGAGGCGGAAGTCTTCCCAGGGATGGCGCTCGGCGGGGCGGCCGATCTGTGCCTCTACGACGACGCGCTCGTCATCGTCCCGGTGAGCGGGCCGCCGCTGAAGGTGCCGTTCCCGTTCGTGCAGGGCGTCGAGACGGACGCGAGCGGCTATGCGCTCACGCTGCGCGTGGTCGGCGGCGATCCGGTGCTGATCGAGCGGCTGGCCAGCCGTACAACGCAATTCTTGGACCTCCTGCGGACCCGCAGCGGCGCGGCGGCCGGGCGGACCGCGCACTTTCTCGCCGCGTTGCTGCCCGAGCTCGGCCCGATCGCGCTGCGGGCGGTCGCCGCGCGGCTCCGCGACGGGGTGGCCGCCCCCGCGCGCCGACCTCGACGCGATCGACGCGAGCGTGTTCCCGGCTCTGCTCACCGCGGCGACGCTGCCCGAACGGCGCGACGACGCCCGGCGCCTCGCCGAGCGCGGGCCGGCGTGGCTCGGCTTCAAGCAGGTCGTCTCGGTGCAGCGGCCGCCGGTCGAGGTCAAGCCGTGGCGGGATTCGGCTCTCACCCCCACGTTCAACCACGGCGGGCACGCGGGCACGTTCGCGGGCGGGGTGTTCGGGTTCGGCGGCCCGTACGCGTCGTACGGCCCGATGCTCGCCTACGATGTGCTCGGCGTCCCGTACGGACGGCGCTCGCACCGGCCCCGGGCCGACGTCACCCGCCGCTCAACGACCCCGGCGCGGCAATGCGGGAGTTCCCCGGCACCGATGTCGCCGCCGTCAACCGGCAACTGGACCTTGCGGAGTTTCACTGATGCTGTTCATGGTCATCGAGCGCTTTCGCGACCACGACATGGTGCCGATCTACCAGCGCGTGCGCGACGCCGGCCGGTCGCTGCCGGACGGGCTTGAATACGTCGACAGCTGGGTCGAGCCCAACTTCTCCCGCTGCTTCCAGCTGATGCGCTGCGACGACCTGCGCCTGTTCCAGGAGTGGGCGCTCAGCTGGCGCGGCTACGGCGTGGAGTTCGAGATCGTGCCGGTCGTGAGCAGCGCCGAGACCCGCGAGGTCGTCGCGCCGTACCTCAGCGGAGGCTCTTGAGCATCTCCACGGTGAGCTCGAGGGCCTGCGGCTGGATCTGCGTCAGCTTGTCCGCGCCGGCGTTCGGCGAGGTCAGCTTCATCGTGATGACGGCGTTGGCCGAGCGGGCCAGCACGGTGACGGCGGGCGGGTCGAGCACGACGGTCGCCTCGTCGCCGACCCCGGCCACCTGCGTCATGTCCCCGGCGGTGAGCACCTGCCACTGCGCGGTGGCGGCGTCCGGCTGGTGCCAGACGTTCAGCCGCATGGCGGCCGCCGTTCCCTTGCCGTCGGTCGAGCCCCACGCGCAGTCGGCGACGAGGTCCTCGCCGTAGTCGCCGTAGTCGGGCGTCGGCCGCCCGGCCCCGGCGACGCCGAGCGCGTGCGCGGTCGGGCTGGCCAGCGTCGGGCACTTCGCGGTGAGGCTCTTCCACTTGCCCGGGCTCGGCGGGCCGCCCGGCCGTACCCGGCTGTCACGGTCGCCGCAGCCGGCCAGTGCCAGGGTCGTGACCAGGGCAAGCGTGGCCGCGCGGCGCATCGAAGCCTCCTCGTCGTATCGATCGCCGGAAATGGTAGCCGACGTTGGGCTCTGAGCGATCTCCGTTGCCGCCGGGGTCGCCGGGATCAAGCCGTGCTGACCCACCCGCAGCTGCGCCGGGTCCGGCCCGGTCGACGCTGCTCGGCTGCGCCGCCGGCACCATTGCGCTGGGGCTGCTGTTCGCCTTTGCCGGCCGTCGAGCCGAGAAGTCGGGCGGTTTGCCGTTGGTCCGCGTCGATGACAAGATCGGCCGGTGCGGCCAGACTTCACGGCCCTTCGGGAGGCCATGCGCGGACAGTTGTTCACCGCCTTCGACCCGGGATACGAGCCGGCCCGCGTCCTGTTCAACACCCGCATCCGCACCCGGCCGGCCGCCATCGCCCGCTGCGCCGGCACCGCCGACGTCGTGGCCGCCCTCGGGTTCGCCCGCGATCAGCGCCTCCCGTTCGCCGTCAAGGCCGGTGGCCACAACGCGAGCGGGCTCTGCTTAGTACAAGATGGCCTGGTCATCGACGTCGGAGCCATGCGGTCGCTCAAAGCCGATCCGGCCGGGGATCCGCCCACGGTGACCGTCGGACCGGGGATCGGCTGGCGGGACATCGACCGGGTCACGTACCTCGAGCACGGCCTGGCCGCGCCCGGCGGCGAGTGCCCGACGGTCAGCAACGCCGGCTACACCCTGGGCGGCGGTTACGGCCCGCTGACCCGGCGGTTCGGCCTCGGCCTGGATCACCTGGTCGCGGCCGAGGTCGTCACGGCCAACGGCGTCGTACAAGCGAACGACGTCGAGCACCCGGACCTCTTCTGGGCCATCCGCGGCGCGGGCGGGGCCGGCTTCGGCGTCGTGGCCGAGCTGACCTACCGGCTCAACCCCGTCCCCGGAACGCTGCTGACCGGGTTGCGAGCGTGGCCGATCACGAAGGGTCGCGAGGTTTTTCGCGCATACCGCGACCTCTACCACGACAACGACGACGACCGGCTCGCGCTCTGCCTGCTGCTGTCGACCGACCCATACCCCGACGGCGAGCCGGCGATCTCCATCTACGGCCTCTACGCCGGTCCGGTCGACGACGGCGAGAAGGCGCTCGCTTCGTTCCGAGCCATCGAAAACCCCTTGTACGACGCCTTCGAGCCGACGAGCTACCTCGATTTCGGCCAAGCGCTGGGCGCGGAAATCCCATACGGGCTGCAGTCCAAGTGGCGCGGCGGCTACTTCCGCAACGAGGCGTTCGATGAGGCCGCCTTCGACACCATGCTCGAATACTTCGCGACCGCGCCGTCGCCGTTCTCGATGGTGCGCTTCGACCTGCTCGGCGGCGGTGCGGTCGGGCGCGTGCCGTTCGACGCGACCGCCTTCGCGCACCGCGGCTCGACCCACTACGTGTCGCTGATTTCGCTGTGGCAGGAGGACGCCGACACCCCCGAAAACGTCGACTGGGTCGACCGCTTCTGCGAGGATCTGCGCCCGGCGCTCACCGGCGAGGTGTACCAGAACTACGCCGACAAGGATCTGGCCGACTGGCCGACCGCCTACTACGGCGCACACTATCCGCGGTTGCAGGAGGTCAAGCGGCGGTACGACCCGGACAACGTGTTCCGGCACGGCCAGAGCATTGCTGTTGATCGGTAACCTTCGATAAATTGCGACATATGGCCGTCGCGTATCCGTTCCCGCCGCCACCCTCCCTCTACGAACCCTCGACCAAGCTGGCCGAGCTGCGCGAGCACGAACCGGTCGTCGAGCTGCGCATGCCCGACGGCAAGACCGCGTGGCTGGTCACCCGCTTCGAGGACGTCCGCACCGTCCTGATCGACCCACGGTTCAGCCGGGCGGCGGCGAGTGGGCCCGACGTGCCGACCACCGGCCTCGGTGACCTCGCGAACGACTCGATCCTCGGCATGGATCCGCCGGAGCACACGCGGCTGCGCCGCCTGGTCGCCCGCGCGTTCACCGCCCGCCGCGTCGAGGACCTGCGCCCCCGTGTCACCGGCATGGTCGACGACCTCCTCGGCAAGATGCAGGACCGGCCGCGGCCGGTGAACCTGGTCGAGCACTTCTCGCTGCCGCTGCCCGTGCAGGTCATCTGCGAGCTGCTGGGCGTGCCGCCGGAGGATCGCCACACGTTCCACGAGTGGTCCGACCGGATCATGGGCGACATGCACGCCGACCCGGCCGAGATGCGGGCCGCGTTCGGCTCGATCGCCCAGTACCTGGGCCGGCACATCGCGGCCAAGCGCGCGCAGCCCGGCGACGACCTGATGTCGGCGTTGATCGCCGCGCGCGACCAGGACGACCGGCTCTCCGAGCACGAACTGGTCGGGATGTGCGTGAGCATCCTGATCGCCGGCCACGAGACCACCGCCAACCAGATCAACATGTTCCTGCTCACGTTGCTGCACTACCCGGAGGAGTTCGATCGGATCCGCAAGGATCCGCAGCTCGTCCCGCAAGCCGTCGAGGAGCTGATGCGCTTCGTGCAACTCGGCGAGGGCTCGGCCGGCATGCCGCGCGTCACGACCGAGGAGGTCGAGCTCAGCGGCGTCCGCATCCCGGCCGGCTCGGCCGTGGTCCCGTCGATCGCCGCGGCCAACCGCGACCCGCTCATGCACGAGCACCCGGACCGCCTGGACATCGTCCGCGGCGAGCTGGCGCACCTCGGGTTCGGCGCCGGCGTGCACCACTGCCTCGGTGCCCAGCTGGCCCGCATGGAGCTGCAGGAGTCCCTGCGCGGGTTCCTGCGGTGGATGCCGGGGATCCGGGTCGTCGTTCCCGACAGCGAGCTGCGATTCAAGCCCGGCATGCTGCTGCGCAGCCTCGAGACCCTGCCGGTCACCTGGTGAGCGCCGGCGACCGGTGGCTCGTCGAGGTGGACGGGGCGTGCATCGCCTCGGGCATGTGCCTCGGCATCGCCAATTCGTATTTCGTACGGGGTGAAGACGGCAAAACCCGCGCGGTCACGGCCGACGTCGACGCCGACGAGGTGCTGCTCGACGCGGTCGCCTCGTGCCCGATGGAGGCGATCAAGGTGTTCGACCAGAAGACCGGTGAGCCGATCGAGCCCTAGACACGCTCAGTAAGATCGGCGGGGTGCGCCGGATTGTCGGGTTGAGCCTCGGGTTGAGCACCGTCCTGCTCGTGCTGCCGGCGTGTTCGGCGAAGCCGACGGCATCGGCGTTGCCGGCCCCGTCGGCCGGGCCGGCTTCGTCCGGTGCGCCCTCGGCGACCGCCAGTAAAGCGCCCAGCGTGAGCCCGACTCCGCCGGTACCCAAAAAATGTGCGATATTCCCGGCGGACAATGTGTGGCACGCCGACGTGTCGAAGCTGCCGGTGAACGGCAAATCGCCGGCCTGGGTGAAGACCATCGGGGCGGCGACCCATGCGCACCCCGACTTCGGCAGCGACTTCGGCATCCCGATCACGTCCGTGCCGGCCGGACAGGCGACGGCCAAGGTGCGCTTCGACTATGCCGACGAAAGCGACAAAGGCGGCTACCCGATCCCGAAGAACGTCAAGATCGAGGACGGCGGCGACGCGCACATCATCCTGTTCGACAGCAACACCTGCAAGGACTACGAGCTGTACGCGGCTCATCGGGGCGGCGACGGCTCGTGGCAGGCCGGCTCGGGGGCCATCTACGATCTGCGCTCCAACACGCTGCGCAAGTCGGGCTTCACCTCGGCCGACGCGGCCGGGCTGCCGATCCTGCCGGGGCTGGTGCGCTACGACGAGGTCGCGGCCGGGCACGTCGACCACGCGATCCGCTTCACCGTGCCGCGCACCCAGAACACGTTCATCTGGCCGGCCCGGCACGCGGCCTCATCGAGCACCGACGCGGCGCTGCCCCCGATGGGCGCCCGGTTCCGGCTGAAGTCCACTGTGGACACGTCACACATGTCCAAACAGGCCCGGATCATCGCCGAGGCGATGAAGCGATACGGCCTGATCCTCGCCGACAACGGGTCGAGTTGGTTCTTCTCCGGCGCCCCGGACAGCCGGTGGAACAATGAGGCGCTGGACGACCTGAAG
>Ga0207661_10001895_pt1 | contig 14343 bp, 11 predicted proteins | sample KBSC713LmetaG_FD_184337 | JGI IMG/M metagenome (GOLD analysis project Ga0207661, IMG submission 184337) | Corn rhizosphere microbial communities from Kellogg Biological Station, Michigan, USA - KBS C7.1-3L metaG (SPAdes) (version 2) | ecosystem: Host-associated > Plants > Roots > Rhizosphere ...
GACCTCGCGATCCTCGAGCCACTGGTGACGGTTCTGGGCCCGCAGCCGATCGTTTACGACCAGCTCGGGGAGGTCCAGCAGCGCACGGGCAACCGCTCGGTCAACAACGCGCCGCGCAACACCTACCGGACTGCCGACGCCAAATGGGTGGCGGTGTCCACCAGCGCCAACAGCATCGCCGAGCGCGTGATGAAGCTGGTGGGGCATCCCGAGCTGATCGACGAGCCGTGGTTCGACACCGGCGCCGGGCGCGCGCAGCACGCGGAGCTGCTCGACGGAATCGTGTCCGAGTGGGTGGCCCAGCGCACGCGCGACGAGGTGCTCGACGCGTTCACCGAGGCGGGCGCGGCGATCGCGCCGGTCTACGACGTGGCCGACCTGATGGCGGACCCGCACGTGATCGAGCGCGAGACGATCACGACGGTGGAGGACGAGGACCTTGGGCCCGTGCGGATGCAGAACCTGCCCTTCCGGCTGAGCGCCACGCCCGGAGAGATCCGCTTCACCGGCCGGCCGCTCGGCGCGGACACCGACGCGATCCTGGGCGACGAGCTGGGCCTCGACGTGGCCGACCTGCGGGAGCGAGGAATCGTTGCCTGAGGCGCCGCCAATCCGCAGCTACCTGTACGCGCCCGGGTCCAGCCCGGCGGTGATGGAGAAGGCGCTGGCGGCCGGGGCCGATGCCGTGATCCTCGACCTGGAGGACGCGGTGGCGCCCAGCGACAAGCCGGACGCACGCCGCGAGGTGGCCGCGTTGATCTCGCGGGCGCCCGACCACGAGCTTCACGTGCGGATCAACCACGGCGACCGCGATGACGTGGCCGCCGTGACGCTTCCCGGGCTGACCGGTTTGCGCGTACCGAAGGTCGGCTCGGCCTCGGAGCTGCACGAGCTGGCGGCAGCGCTGGACGAGCTGGAGGAGCGGGCGGGCATGCCCCACGGCAGCGTCTGGCTCTACCCGGCCCTCGAGACCGCGGCCGCGGTGCTGGCCGCCGCCGAGATCGCCGCGGCGCCGCGCGTCGCGCGCCTGGTGTTCGGCGGCACGGACTTCCTCGCCGACATCGGCGCCCCCGGTGGTGTCGACGGGCCGGCCACGCTCGCCGCTCGCGGCGCGCTCGTGTTGGCGTCGGCGGCGGCCGGGATCGCCGCGCCGATCGACACCGTGCATCCCGACATCGACGACGTCGACGGGTTGAGGCGCGGCGCCCAGTTCGCGCGCGAGCTCGGCTTCTTCGGCAAGTCGGTCATTCACCCGCGGCAGATCGCGCCGGTGCACGAGGTCTTCACGCCGAGCGACGACGAGGTGGCCGCGGCGCGGCGGGTGATCGACCACGCCGGCGAGACCGGGGGCGCAACCAAGCTCGACGGCAAGCTGGTCGACCCGGCCGTGGTGGCGCGGGCGCGCCGGGTGCTGGAGATCGCGGGGCGCGCATGATCCTCGACGCGATCGATGCCGGGCTGCGCGTGTTCGACCTCTCGCGGCCGATGGTGGCGGGAATGCCGCAGTCGCCCAACCACCCGCAGTTCCGGATGGCGCTCGTGCGCCGCCACGGCGACATGGTGCGCGAGGGCGGCGGCTCGGCCGCCAGCGAGCTGATCATCACCGGTGGCCACGTGGGCACGCACATCGACGCTCTCAGCCACGTGTCCCAGGACGGCCACCTGCACGGCGGCTTGGACGCTGACGAAGCTCAGCGCGGCGGCCGCTTCGCGCAGCTCGGCGTGGAGACGATCGCCCCGATGATCTGCCGCGGCTGGCTCTTCGACGTGCCCGCCGCGCTCGGCATGGATGCCTGCCCGCCGGCCTACGAGATCACGCCCGACGACCTGCAGCGCACCGCCGAGGCGCAGAGCATCGACAGCCGCCCGGGTGACGTGCTGCTCGTGCGCAGCGGCTGGGCGCAGCGCTGGGACGACTTCGAGGCCTACGTGGGACACGACAGCGGCGTTCCCGGCCCGGGCGAGGCCGGCGCGCGCTGGCTGGCCGGGCTCGAGCCGCGAGCGGTCGGCGCGGACTCGATCGCGTTCGAGCATCTCGCGGCCGGAGCCGGCCACGCCCGGCTGCCGGCCCACCGGGTGCTGCTCGTGGAGCGGGGCATCCACATCATCGAGACGCTCAACCTCGAGGAGCTGGCGGCCGCCGGCGTGCACGAGTTCGCGTTCGTGCTCACGCCCCTCCCCCTCGTCGGCGCCACCGGGTCGCCGGTGCGGCCGCTGGCGGTGGTGTCGTGAGCACACTCGCGGAACGGCTCGGGGCCTTCGCGGTCGAGCACGACTACGACCGCTTGCCCGACGAGGTGCGCGCAAGCGTGTGCCAGCGGGCGCTCGACACCCTTGGGATCGCCGTGGCCGCCACCCGGCTCGACACGAGCGCCGCGGTGCGCGACTACGCGGTGGCCCAGGGCGGCCGGGCGGAGGCGCACGCGGTGGGAGTGGCTGAGCCGCTGCCGGCGGAGCTGGCCGCCCTCGTGAACGGCACGCTGGCCCACTCGCTCGATTACGACGACACGCACCTGCCGTCCGTGCTGCATCCCAGCGCCACGGTCGTGCCCGCGGCGCTGGCGGTGGGCGAGGCAACCGGGCGCGACGGCCGCGAGGTGATCGCGGCGATCGCCGTGGGGCTCGAGATCTGCGTGCGGCTGGGCATGGCCGGCTACGACGAGGCGGAGCGCAACAACACGTACTTCGACCGCGGCCAGCATGCGACCTCGATCTGCGGGACGATCGGCGGCGCCGCGGCCGCCGCGCGACTGCTCGGGCTATCCGCAGAGGGCGTGACCCACGCGATCGGCCTGGCGGTGAGCATGGCCGGCGGCGTGATCGAGGCCAACCGCACCGGCGGCACCGTGAAGCGCATTCACTGCGGCTGGGCGGCGCACGCCGCCGTCTCCGCGGCGCGGCTGGCGCAGCACGGGATCACCGGGCCGCCCACGGTGCTCGAGGGCCGCTTCGGCTTCTTCCGCGCCTACCTCGACGGCCACTACGACGCCAAGGCGATCGTCGCCGGGCTTGGCGAGCGCTGGGAGGTGCCGAAGATCTTCTTCAAGCCGTATCCCGCCAATCACTTCACCCACGCGGGCATCGACGCCGGGCTGGCGCTGCGCGAGCGCGGCGTGAGCCTCGACGACGTGGCGGAGCTCGAGCTGGGCGTGGCGGAGCCGACGGTGCGGACGATCGGCGAGCCGATCGACGCCAAGCGGGCGCCGAAGACCGGCTACCAGGCGCAGTTCAGCGGGCCGTACACAGTGGTGGCGGCGATGCTCGGCGGCGGCGGGCTGGGCCTCGGGCTCGGCGACTTCACCGACGAGCTCGCGACCGACGGCGAGCGCCGGCGGCACATGGCCAAGGTCAGCGTGGCCGGACGCGCCGAGTGCTCGGAGATCTTCCCCCACCAGTTCCCGGCGGTGCTGACCGTCCGGCTGAACGACGGCAGCGAGCTGGAGGAGGCCGTGATGAGCAACCGCGGCGGGCCTGAACGCCCGCTTAGCGACCGCGAGCTCGAGCTCAAGTTCGCCGACAACGCCGGGCGGCTGCTCGGGGAAAGCAAGCTTCGCCAGGTGCAGGAAAACGTGTTGTCGCTCGAGCGCCAGGACGCGATCGAGCCGACGATCTCACTCATGACTCGTCTCGAGGAGGGATAGCGATGGGCCGCTTCGACCTGGTCGTCAAGAACGGCTTGGTGGTGATTCCGTACGTGGGAGAGCTGCGGATGGACATAGGCATCCGCGACGGGCGAATCGCCGCGCTGGAGGACACGATCGACACGGCCGAGGCCGACGAGCTGCTCGACGCAGCGGGCAAGGCGGTGCTGCCCGGCGGCGTGGACAGTCACTTCCACCTCGGCATCTACCGCGACATCGCCGACGACGCCGAGAGCGAAACAACGTCCTCGACCGTGGGCGGCGTGACCACCGCGATCTCGTACTTCCGCACGGGCCAGCACTACCTGAACAAGAGCGGCCCCTACCGCGAGGTCTTCCCCGAGGTGCTCGACCTGATGGCCGGCCACGCGCGCATCGACTACGGCTTCCACCTGGCGCCGATGACCTCCGAGCACATCACCGAGATCCCGTGGCTCGTGTCCGAGATGGGCGTGTCGAGCTTCAAGTACTACATGTTCTACAAGGGCTTCAACCTGGCCTCGGACAGCCGCGATGCCGAGTCGTACACGATGTCCGAGGACTACGACCTGGGCCACCTGTTCGAGATCATGGAGCAGGTCGCGGCCGTGGATGCGAAGGCCGCTGGGCGGATCTCCGTGTGCCTGCACTGCGAGCAGGCGGAGTTGCTGCGGGTGTTCATCGAGCGCGCCAAGGCGGACCCCCGCGTGAGTGGGCTCGCGGAGTACCACGAGGCGCGGCCGCCGCTGACCGAGCGGCTGTCGATCGAGGAGGCCGGCGTGCTGGCCGACGCCACCCAGGTGAACCTCAACCTGCTGCACCTCTCCAGCGAGCTTGCGCTGCGCACCGCCGTGGATGTGGCGCGCCGTTATCCCTCGATGAACATGGTGCGGGAGACCACCGTGCACCACCTGGCGCTCGCGTTCGAGGACCTCGAGGGCAAGGGGCTCGGCGGGAAGGTGAACCCGCCGATCCGCACCCGCGCCGACAACGAGGCGCTCTGGGACGGGCTGCGCCATGGGCTCGTGACCACCGTCGCGTCCGACCACGCCTGCTGCATGGAGGACTGGAAGGGCGACGAGCTGTGGCCCGCGCTGCCCGGCTTCGGCGGCACCGCGCTGCTCTACCCCGTGCTGATCTCGGAGGGCGTCCACAAGCGCGGCCTCCCGCTGTCGCGGATCGTGGAGGTGGCGTCGGCCGCCCCGGCGCAGGCGTACAACCTCTACCCGCGCAAGGGCACGATCGCGGTCGGCTCGGACGCGGATCTGGCGGTGGTGGACCTGGAGCTCGAGCAGGTGGTGACCACCGAGCTCTGCCGCTCAGCCCAGGACCACACGCCCTTCGAGGGCATCGCGGTGAAGGGCTGGCCCACGGACACGATCCTTCGCGGCCAGCCGGTCTTCAAGGACGGCGAGGTGGTGGACGGCGCCCACGGCCAATACGTGCACCGCTCGGGCGAGCGGGCCGTGAGCCGCGCATAGCACGGCCCCCGGGACGATGAACGCCGCCGGGGGCCACGAGATGCCGCGAAATCGGGGCGCCCAGATTCGAACTGGGGACCTCACCGACCCGAACGGTGCGCGCTACCAGGCTGCGCCACGCCCCGAAATCGCTGACGAGTCTAGCCGTGCTCCGCCATTGCGGCAGAGCGCGGAACCTCCACGTCGTCAGCGGCCGCCAGCATCTCCTCCTCTGAGCGCCCATGCAGCGGCATGAGCGGCGTCAGCACCAGGACGAGCACGGAGATACCGGCCACCACCCAGAGGCTGCGCTCGGTCGCCGCCTGGAAGCCGTGGCGGTCCAGGACCGAGAAGAACACGGTTCCGATCACCGCCACGCCCACCGCGGAGCCGAGCTGCTGGATGGCGTTCAGCACGCCGGACGCCGAGCCGACTTCCTCGTCGCCCACCGCCGCGAGGATGATGCTGAAGAGCGGCGCGATCAGGAGGCCGATGCCCAGGCCCAGCAGCAGCATCGACGGCACCAGGTCCCAGCTCGTGAGGCCGGCGCCCTGCGAGTGGATCGTCTCGATCATCCACAGGACTCCGCCGAGCAGCACCACGGAGCCGCCCTGGATCACCGGCCGCCCGTACTTCGGGCCGAGCCAGCCGCCGGACAGGCCGGCGCCGAAGAACGTGCCGACCGCCCACGGGATCATCGTCAGGCCGGAGTGGATCGCGCTGAAGTGCAGGTCGATCTGGAAGTAGAGCGTCGGCACGAGCAGCACGCCAGCCATCCCGGAGAACAGCACGAGGATGATCGCGGCGCCGCTCACGTAGCCGGGCTTGGAGAACACGCTCGGCACGACAAGCGGGTCGCGGCCGCGGGCGTCACGGCGCCGCTCGAACCAGGCAAACAGCACGAGCGCAATGCCGCTGGCCGCCATCGACACGAATGCCCACGCGGGCCAGCCGGACTCGCGCCCCTGGATCAGCGGGAACACGAGCAGCACCGCCGCCGCGGTGAACAGCGCCGCCCCGCCGAAGTCGATGCTGAGAGAACGCCGCGAGCGCGACTCGGGCATGACGCGATACGCCCCGAGGACGCCGAGCGCACCGAGCGGCAGGTTGACGAAGAAGATCGAGCGCCACTCGACTCCGAACAGGTCGCCACTCACGAGCGCGCCGCCGACAATCGGGCCGAACACGGCGGCGATGCCCATGACCGGGCCCCAGATGCCGAAAGCCTTCGGCAGCTCCTCGGCGGAGAAGACCTCCTTGATCACGCCGAGGCCCTGGGGAATCATCAGCGCACCGAACCCGCCCTGCACGAGGCGGAAGGCGATGAGCATTGACGGTGACGACGCGATGCCGCAGGCCATCGACGCGAGCGTGAAGCCGGCCGCGCCTATCAGGAACATTCGGCGACGGCCAAAGATGTCGCCGAGCCGGCCGCCGGTGACCAGCCCGACGCTGAACGCGAGCGCGTAGCCGCCGATGATCCACTGCAGCTGCGAGGCGGTGGCGCCGAGGTCCGTGCGGATCGATGGAGCGGCGACGTTGACGATCGTCGCGTCGAGCAGGTCCATGCACTCGGCGGCGAGGATCACGAACAGGATCAGCCACCTACGCGGGTGGCCTGTGTTGGTGGGTGGTTGCATGGGGCGAGTTCCTTTGTGTTTCCGAACAGTGTTCGTTTATAGCGAACGTCGTTCTAGCATGCGAACAGTGATCGTGTCAACTACACTGATCGGGCCATGACGGCCGAGGCACTGCCCGAGCCGCCGCGTCGCGGTGTCCGCAAGACCGAGACGCGCAAGCGGCGCACGCTCAACCGCGATGCGATCGTGGAGGCCGCGCTCGCGATCGTGGACGAGGATGGGCTCGACGGGCTGAGCATGCGCCGCGTGGCGGAGCGGCTCGAGACCGGTCCCGCCTCTCTCTACACGCACGTGGCCAACCGGGACGAGCTGACGGAGCTCGTCTACGACCGCGTGCTGGCCGACCTCGAGATCCCGGAGCCGGACGGGCGGCGCTGGGAGGAGCAGTTCAAGGACGCGCTGCGCCAGCTCTACGACGTGCTGCTCTCCCACCGCGACATCGCCCTCGCGAGCATGGCCCGCATCCCGGTGGGGCCGAACATGCTCCGGGTGAGCGAGGGGATGATCGCGATCCTGCGCGCGGGCGGCGTGCCGGACCGCGTGATCGGGCTGGCCATGGACTACTGCTCCCTGGTGGTCAACTCGCTCGCCTACGAGCAGGCCCTCTACCCCACGGACGCGACCGACGAGGACATCGCCAGCTACTACCAGGAGATCATCGAGTACTTCGGGTCGTTACCGGCCGACCGCTTCCCGAACCTCGCGTCGATGGTGGGTCCGATGACCGAGCCCGACGCCGAGGAGCGCCTCCAGTTCCACTTCGACGCGATCGTCCAGGGCGTCGCCGCCCTCGCCCGTGCCGCCAAGCGGCGCAGGTAGGCTTTTTTCGACATGGCCGCCTCGCTCGCCCCCGCCCCCACCACCAACCCGCTCCGGCGGATCGCGTTCGACCTGAGCACCGAGCGCGCGGCGCGCTCGTCCGGCATTCCCTTCCCGCCCGGGCCCATGAGCTTCAGCCTCGTGCGCACGCGCCGCTTCTCGCAGAACCCGCTCCCGATCCTGCTCCGCTCCTACGAGCGCTACGGCCCGGTGTTCTCGCTGCGGCTGCTCCACAGCCCGGTGGTGTTCGTGCTCGGACCGGAGGCCAACCACTTCGTGACCGTGTCGAACGCTTCCAAGTTCCGCTGGCGCGACGGCAGCATGGGCGACCTGATTCCGCTGCTGGGCGACGGCCTCCTGACGATCGACGGCCCGTACCACCGCCAGTCACGCAAGGTGATGCTGCCCTCGTTCCACCGCGAGCGGGTGGCGCAGTCCACGGACATCATGATCGAGGAGATCACGCACGCACTCGACTCGTGGGCGCCCGGGCAGACGGTCGACCTCTACCACTGGACGCGCGCGCTGGCCCTGCGCATCGCGATGCGCGCGCTGCTCGGCTTCGACGCCGATCGCGGCGAGGATCTGCACGCCGCCGACGAGTTCGAGGAGGCGCTCGCATTCTGGGGCCGCGACTACCTGCTGCAGACGCTGCGCGGGCCGTTCTCTCCCTTCGCCCACATGCAGAAGCACCGCAAGCGGCTCGACGCGCTGATCTACGACGAGATCACGCGCCGGCGGCGTAGCGGCGAGCGGCGCGAGGACCTGATGAGCGTGCTGCTCGAGGCCACCGACGACACCGGCGAGCCGCTGTCGGACCGCGAGGTGCGCGACCACCTGATCACGCTGCTGTTCGCGGGCCACGACACGACCACCTCCACGGTCACGTTCCTGTTCTACGAGCTGCTGCAGGCGCCCGAGGCGCTCGCGCGCGTGACGGCCGAGCTTCACACCGTGCTCGGCGGCCGCGAGCCCACCGCCGAGGAGCTGGTTGCCGGAATGCCGGAGCTCGAGGCCGTGATGGACGAGACGCTGCGCATGTACCCGCCCGCGTGGGTGGGGCCGCGGCGCGCCGTCGAGAGCTTCGAGCTGGCCGGGGTGCCGGTGCCCGCGGGCGCGCTCGTGAACTACTGCTCGTGGGCCAGCCACCGGCTGCCGGAGGTGTTCCCCGACCCGGACCGCTTCGACCCCACGCGCTTCACGCCGGAGCGAAAGGCCGCGCTGCCCAAGGGCGCCTACGTGCCGTTCGGCGGCGGCTCGCGCACCTGCATCGGCATGCGCTTCGGTCAGCTCGAGATCAAGACGATGGCCACGCTGGTGCTGCAGCGCTTCCGGCTCGAGCTGGCTCCGGACTACGACCTGTCGATTCGCATGATGCCAACGCTCAGCCCCAGGCGCGGACTGCCGCTGCGCGTGGTCTCAGCCGCCTAGGACGGCGTAGCGCAGGTAGACGAAGCCGTTCGCGAAGCGGCGCTCGTCCAGCAGCTCGAGGTCCGCGCGGACGCGATCCGGGAGCGCGCGCCAGCCACCGCCCACCAGCGCCGGCGTCAGGAACAGCTGGCACTCGTCCACGAGGCCGGCGGCGATCGCCTGGCCGGCCAGCTCGGGCCCGCCGACGCTCAGGTCGCGCTCCGCCGATTCCTTCAGCCCGCGCACCGCCGCGGGGTCAAAGCCGCGCTCGATCCGCGTGCGCGCGCTCGACACCTTCTCGAGCGTTCGCGAGTACACGATCTTCTCCGCCGCCCGCCAGATCTGCGTGTAGTCGCGCATGACCGGCTCCGGCTCGTCCATCGTCTCCCAGGCGACCATCGTCTCGTACATACGGCGCCCGTAGAGGTAGGTGCCGATCGGTCGCTCGAGATCGTTCACGAAGGCGTGCACCTCTTCGTCGGGCATCGCCCAGTCGAACTTGCCCTCGGCGTCCGACACGTAGCCGTCGAGCGACTCGATCGCGGAGTAGGTGAGCTTCGCCACGCGAGCCCGGCTAGCTCTTGCCGGCGCCATTGCCGTCGGCGCCGATCGACAGCACCGACAGGAACGCCTCCTGCGGCACCTCGATCCTCCCGACCTGCTTCATGCGCTTCTTGCCCTGCTTCTGCTTCTCGAGCAGCTTCTTCTTGCGCGAGATGTCGCCGCCGTAGCACTTGGCGATCACGTCCTTGCGCACGGCCTTCACCGACTCGCGGGCGATGATGTTCGAGCCGATCGATGCCTGGATCGCCACCTCGAACTGCTGGCGCGGGATCTGCTTGCGCAGCCGCTCGGTCATCGCGCGGCCGGCGTTGTAGGCCTTGTCCTTGTGGACCACCATCGAGAGCGCGTCCACCATGTCGCCCGCCAGGAGGATGTCGAGCTTGACGAGGTCGGACGGGCGCAGGCCGATCAGGTCGTAGTCGAGCGACGCGTAGCCCTTGGTGCGCGACTTGAGCTGGTCGAAGAAGTCGAGCACGATCTCGGCGAGCGGCAGGTCGTACTGGATCTGCACGCGCTGCGGCGAGAGGAAGTGCATGTCCACGTGCGTGCCGCGGCGCTCCTGGCACAGCTCCATCACCGCCCCGACCGCCTCCTTGGGACACAGGATCGACGCGCGGATGTAAGGCTCGCGGATCTCCTCGATCAGGCCGCGGTCGGGCATGTCGGAGGGCGAATGCACCTCGTGCACCTCGCCGTTCGTGAGCGTCACCTCGTACTCCACGTTGGGCGTGGTGGCCAGCAGCTCCAGGTCGTACTCGCGCTCGAGCCGCTCGCGCACGATGTCCATGTGCAGCAGGCCGAGGAAGCCGCAGCGGAAGCCGAAGCCGAGCGCCTGGCTCGTCTCGGGATCGTATGACAGCGCGGCGTCGTTGAGCGCCAGCTTCTCGAGCGCGTCGCGCAGATCTTCGAACTGGTCCGTGTCCACGGGGAAGAGCCCGCAGAACACCATCGGCTTGACCTCGCGGTAGCCGGGCAGCGGTTCTCTCGCGGGGTTCTCGCGCGTGGTGAGGGTGTCGCCCACTCGCAGCTGCGACACGTCCTTCACGCCCGTGATCACGTAGCCCACCTCGCCGGCGCGCAGCCCGTGCACGGGCTTCATCTCCGGTGAGAAGAAGCCGATGTCGTCGATGTCCGCCTGCGTGCCGGTCTGCATCGCGAGGATCGGGTCGTTCTTCTTCAGCTCTCCGTCGACCACCCGCACGTAGGCGATCACGCCGCGGTACTGGTCGAACTCCGAGTCGAAGATGAGCGCGCGGGCCGGGGCGTCGAGCTCGCCCTCGGGCGGCGGGATCTTCTGCACGATCGCCTCGAGCAGGTCCTCCACGCCCTCGCCGGTCTTGGCGCTGAAGCGCAGCACCTCGTCCGGGTCCTCGCCGAGCAGCTCGTGGATCTCGCCGGCCACTCGCTCCGGCTCGGCGCCGGGCAGGTCGATCTTGTTCATCGCCGGGATCAGCTCGAGCCCGGCGTCCACGGCCAGGTAGGTGTTGGCGAGCGTCTGCGCCTCCACGCCCTGCGCCGCGTCGACCACGAGCAGTGCGCCGTCGCACGCGGCCAGCGAGCGCGACACCTCGTAGGTGAAGTCCACGTGCCCGGGCGTGTCGATCAGCTGGAGGCGGTAGGTCTCGCCGTCGCGAGCCTTGTACTCCACGCGCACTGCCTGCGCCTTGATCGTGATTCCGCGCTCGCGCTCGAGCTCCATCGTGTCGAGCACCTGCGGGCGGTGCTTGCGCGCGTCGACGGCGCCCGTGATCTCGAGGATGCGATCGGCCAGCGTCGACTTCCCGTGGTCGATGTGGGCAATGATCGAGAAGTTTCTGATGTTGCGGGCGGGTGCTGACAAGTTTCGAGTTTCGCGTTTCGAGTTTCGGGTTCGCTTGGATGCTAGACGCGGACCCTGTTCAGCAATAGCTGGCGGATCTGGTGCGCCTCAGGCACGTTCATGCGGGTCACACAGGCGGCATACACCACGATCCCGGCGCCGATCCCGGCGCCGAGGCTGATGATCTGGGCGATCAGCGAGCGACCGAGGCCGGCGTCGAACATCCACCACACCACGTACGTCACAAGGCCCATTGCGACTGTGGCGAGCGCGATGCGCGCGACCGTCCGCAGCGTCTCGTGGCCGTCGATCCCGTGGAGGTCGCGGCGCAGGACCACGGCCTGGCAGACGGCCATCACGAGCGTGCCCGCCACCGACCCGAGGACCACGCCGGTGATTCCCCACGGGTAGTAGAAGATCGCCGAGAAGGTGGCGTTCACCGCCAGGTTGACACCGGCGAGCCCGGTGGTGAACCACGGCCTCTGGAGGCTGAAGAAGGTGCGCGAGTAGAGCAGGCTCGCGCCCTGGAACGGCAGCGAGAACGCCCAGCACAGGAGGGCGATCGAGACCAGGTGCGTGGCGCCGCCGCCGAACGCGCCGCGCTGGTAGACGAGCCGCGTAATCGGCACCGACAGCACCGCCAGGAGCGCCGCCGAGGGGATGAGCAGGAGCAGCGTCTGGCGGACGCCGTTCGCCATCCGGTAACGAAGGCCGTGGTAGTCCTCGCGCGCGGCCAGGCGCGACAGCGTCGGGAACAGCACCGTGGCGATGGCGACGCTGAAGAGGCCCTGGGGCAGCTGGTAGATGCGGAACGCCTTGTCGATCGCCGCCGGTGCCTGGTCGGACACGAGCGTGCCGAAGATCGAGTTGATCAGCGCGTCGAAGTTGATGAGCCCGAGCGCGATCGTCACCGGCAGCATCAGCCTGAGCACACGCCAGACGTCCGGGTTCTTCCAGTCGAAGCTGAGGTGGAACGGGATCCCCGCCCTGAATAAGACGGGCAGCGGGATAAGGAACTGGGCGATGGTGCCGAGCAGGACGCCGATCGCGTACGCGTAGATCTCGTGCGGCCCGATGAAGCGGTCGCGCAGGAACACGAGGCAGCCGATGATGATCACGTTCCAGATCACCGGCGTGAGCGCGGGAATGCTGAAGTGCCCGAGCGAGTTGAGCATCCCGACGACGATCCCCGAGAGCGCCAGGAGCAGGACGACCGGGAACATGATCCGCGACATCACGATCGTCATGTGGCGGAGCTCCGGCGAGTGGTCGAAGCCGGGCGTGACGGCCGAGATGATCGGTCCGGCCAGCAGCAGGAAGAGCAGCGTGACCGCGCCGAGCAGGGCGGCCATGAGGCTGAACACGCTCCAGGCGACCGTGAGCGCCTCGCGGCGCTTGCCCTTCTCGAGCAGCTCCGTGAAGACGGGCACGAACGCGCCCTGCAGCGCGGCGTCGGCGAACAGGGCGCGCATCAGGTTCGGCACCTGGAAAGCGATGGTGAACGCGGACATCGCGCCGCTCACGCCGAAGTAGCTGGCGGCGATGATCTCGCGCGCGAGGCCGGCGACTCGCGAGATGCCCGTGGCTACCGAGAAGAACGCGGTGCTGACGGCGAGGCGGCGGCCGCCGCCGTCTGTGGCGCCGGGACCCCCGTCACCGGACGTGCCATCCTGGCGCGGCCGGGCTGCGCGGTCGGCCCCTCGGGGCGCGGCTGGGCGCTCTGGAGCCGCCACGAGGCCGCTATAGTAGGCCGCCGCCGCGACCAGAAGAGTCGCGGCGACTCTGTGTCATGGCAAACATCGCCTCACAAGAAAAGCGCATCCACCGGGCGGAGCGGGAGCGGCTCGAGAACCGCCGCTACACGTCGTCGATCAAGACGTACTTCCGCCGCCTCGAGGCAGCCGTCGCCGCCGGTGACGCCGCCGCCGCGGACACCGAGCACCGCGAGCTGATCTCGCGCATCGACCGCGCCGTGAAGCGCCACGCGCTGCACAAGAACAACGGCGCCCGCAAGAAGTCCCGCGCCGCCGCTCTGCGCAGCAAGCTCAGCTAGCCTGCCGCGCGCGTTAGAGCCAGGGAGAACGCCGTGTCCTCGTCGAGGCCGGCGGTTCCGCCTCCGCGCAGGTCGACCTCCAGGTCGGCGAACGTGCAGAGCGCGCGTTCGAGCGCCTGACGGTCCGCGCCCTTCGCCTTGGCCAAGATCTTCTTGGCCGCCCACGGCGGCCCGCCAATCGCGGCGGCCACCTTCTGCTCCGGCACGCCCTGCTCGATCAGCGACGCCGCCCGGTGCACCTCGCGCAGCCGGCGCGTGATCGCGTACATGATCTTCGAGCCGTGCTCGTCCCTTTCGAGCAGCGTCTCGGAGAGGGCGAGGGCGGCTCGGCCGTCGCCGGCCACCAGCGCGTCGGCCACGTCGTAGCCGCTGCGCAGGCTCTCCGCGGGCGCCAGCTCCTCGACCTCTTCGGCGCTGAGCGTGGCCGACGGATGGGCCGCGAGCACGAGCTTCTCCACCTCGCGCGCCAGCCGCTGCTGCCCGGTGCCGACCGCCGACACGAGCGTCTTGGCCGCGTCGGAGTCGAGCGTGAGGCCCTCCTCCTTCGCGCGCGCCATCACCCACTTGTGCATCTCCCAGGGCTTGGGCGCCTCGTACGAGCGCACCTCACCATCGGCCTTCTGCACGGCCTTCGACAGGCGCGCCTGCACCTTGCCGCGCGCGATCAGCACGAGCACGGTGTCCGGCGACATGTCGGCGAGCGCGCGCTCGAGCGGCTCGAGATCGCCTGCCTTCCACGCCTGGACGAAGTCCGCGAGCAGGTAGCGCGTGCCGGAGTTGAAGGTGAGCGTGGCGAGCTCGGCGGCGAGCTCTTCCGGCGTGGTCTCGCGGGCATCGAAGGTCTCGAGCGCTCCGGAGCCGCCCTCCTCCTCGGCGCGCTTTCGCAGGCGCGCGCGCCACGAGTCGATCTTGGCGTCGTCCTCGCCGGAGATCAGGTAGACGGAGTTGAGGCCAACCA
>Ga0207661_10001900_pt1 | contig 14333 bp, 12 predicted proteins | sample KBSC713LmetaG_FD_184337 | JGI IMG/M metagenome (GOLD analysis project Ga0207661, IMG submission 184337) | Corn rhizosphere microbial communities from Kellogg Biological Station, Michigan, USA - KBS C7.1-3L metaG (SPAdes) (version 2) | ecosystem: Host-associated > Plants > Roots > Rhizosphere ...
CGTGAGTTTTTGAGCCAGCTCCAATTCGGCGAGGGCTCTGACGAAGCTTCCTTTTTGTAGGCAGGCAAGGCCCAACCCGGCGTGTGCACGCGGAAAAGACGGGTCGAGATTCAGCGCTTTGCGAAACTGCTCGGCGGCCTCGTCATGCCGCCGCAGATAATAAAGCGTCTGCGCGAGGCAGTTTATGGCTGGCGGAGCGACGGGATCGAGCTCCAAAACCTTTCTGTGCTCTCTCAGTCCCTCATCCGCGCGGCCCATGCTTAAGAGGTACGTGCCATACCACGCGTGCCCGACCGCGTCCGACGGGCATAATTCCAACCCTTTGCGGAACTTTTCGTCTGCCGCCCGCCACTTGTAATCGTGGATCAGAGGCAAGGCTAAGGCGATGTGAGCTTCGCCCACAGAGGACTCCACCTCAAGCGCCCTCGAGGCCGCCGCATGGACCTTGGGAATGAACCCCGACGGCAGAACCGCCTTCAGCATCGGCAACATTACGTAACAGTACGCGAGGCTTGCGTAGGCTCTTGCATATAGGGGCTCCTTTGCAACCGCTTTCTCGAAGCAGCCGATTGCCGCCTCGAAGCCCTCGATAGTGTGCCGGTTCCAGAAGGAACATCCCTGTAAGTAGGCCTCATAAGTTCTGGGCGCGATGACGGCGTTTCTAAGGGGCGGCCTAGCATTGATCGCCTTGCCACCGCGAAAACGGGCACCGAGTTCACCGGTTATGGTTGTCGAAATCTCTCGTTGGACCTCAAACAGATTAGACCGCTTGCGATCATAGGTCTCTGACCACACCGTGTGACCATTCACAGCGTCGTCCAATTGGGCCAGGATGCGCAATCTGTTGCCGGTCCTTCTGACGCTACCTTCCACTACGGCGTGCACGTTGAGCCTTCGGCCGACTTCGCGAACGTCCGTGAGTTGACCCTTGAACTGGAAAGCGGACGTGCGCGCCACGACTTCCAGTCCGCGGATCCGCGTAAATGCGTGACTCAACTCATCCGTCAATCCGTCGCTGAAGAATTCATCCTGCTTCAAGGCGCTGCGGTTCACGAACGGGAGTATGGCGATACGAAGAGCCTGTCGATCCCGAAACACTACGTTCGAAAGCGGAGTTAGCGCCGCTGTGGGCGGCGCCTCAAGTGCTCTTGAAAAGACCGGTGTGTACTTGCCAAGTGGCAATTGGATCCGGAGAGGATCATCCTTGCCCTCGCTTTCAAAGTATTTGGCAAGCCTCACCCGAAGCTTGCGCGCCTCAGTCCGGACGATCGAATCGAGTCGGGGATCGAACGATTCCTTTTTGCGGAAGACAGCGACGCCGATCGAGTACTCCTTGAGCAGATGTCCCCGGCCGTGGAGCTTTTCCGTAACCGTGTAACGGAGGAAGTCCCGTTGCCCCGCTGCCGAACGAAAGGTCCGGCTTGCTAGAATCTTCTCGACCTGATGCCCGATAGATTCTGGAGAATACGCTTCGGGAAATTCATTACCCGTTGGGATGGCTTTCGATGATCGGGGCAACCGGGGCAATGCATCCTCTCTAGTCAGCGGGCTGCCGGTGTTTCGCGCACGGTCGGATAATTGATCCCGAGCTGTTCCATGTACGTATCGTACTTTGACGGATCGTAATAGAGGGCCTTCATGCGCGGACGATACTCTTCCATCGTTTTCTGATTCAGCCAGATCGCGGGTTTATCGTCTGGCCGAAGCAGGCTCTTATATTTCATGTCTTTCGTTTGCACGTTGTTGTAGTAATCCCAGGCCTGCTGAACAAGCTCAGGGTGCGTCAGAATGTCGAGCATGGTCATCGCCTCGACCTTAGCGCCAGCGATGACGCCCTTATGGGCAATGGGCGTCGCCATGGAGACACCGTTCGCCCAGTTGTGTCCGGGTCCGCCCGGAATATTGGACGGGTAGTTTAGCGTGACGGTCGGCACGGTCCACGTCACGTCACCGATGTCGTCCGAGCCGCCTCCGGTCGGTTCGTTCGCTCCTGGGCCATCGGCTTCGATCTCAGTTGCGGACTTAGGTCTTCGTAATTCAGGAATCTTAGCGGCTAAGCCACGTTCCGGAACCTTCAGCTCACGCTGTAACCCTTTGGCTAACGTCTGATCCGCTTCCGACCATTGCGGCAGTCCCACGCGCTTGATGTTTTCATACATATCTTCCGCTATGGGAACGTTAGAATGTCCGGGCCAGGCGCTTCCGAGCACCCGTGACGTATAGGTGGTGTCGGTCATTAGGGCCGCGGCTTGCGCCATGTTATCACCGATATGCCACAGATTCATGATGTGCTCGTAATCCGCCTCGCGGTAGTAATACCAGACGGCTGCGTTGGGCGGAACGACGTTCGGCTGATCACCGCCATTCGTAATAACGTTATGGACACGCGTGGCTAGTCGGAGATGCTCCCGCCTGAAGTTCCATCCTACATCCATGAGTTCCACCGCATCCAGAGCACTGCGCCCTCGCCACGGCGCCCCCGCAGCATGAGCGCTTTCGCCCTTGAACAAATACTCGACAGAAATGAGTCCAGTGGTATTCGTTGAGGGGCCGATCGACACTCGAAGGTTGTCGCCGACGTGGCAGAAAAGCACGACGTCGACGTCTTTGAAAACCCCAGCGCGGACATAGTACGCCTTCGTGCCCAGATCCTCTTCCGCCACTCCAGGCCACAGCTTAATGGTTCCCTGAAGATGCTCCCGTTCCATGACCTTCTTTACCGCGAGCGCGGCGATGATGTTCAGCGGCATGCCGGAGTTGTGGCCCTCCCCGTGTCCCGGAGCGCCTTCGATCATCGGATCATGGTACGCGACACCAGGCTTCTGGGAAGCCTGGGGGATGTCGTCTATATCTGAACCTAGAGCGATCACGGGCTTCCCCTGTCCCCATGTCGCGACGAACGCCGTGGGAATTCCGGCGATACCGCGCTCGATCCGGAATCCTTCCTTTTCAAGAATGCCGGTCAGGTATTTCGAGGTCTCGAACTCCTGAAATCCCAGTTCGCCAAAGCTGAAGACGCTGTCGACCATCACCTGAGCCTGCTTCTTCATGCTGTCGATCTGGCCCACCAGATCCGCTTTCAGTGACGCCTCTCTTTCGGGGGCGATCTTTTGGCCGAAGGCGCAGCCGGTAACCAACAAATACAAGAGCGTTTTGCGGATCACTAAGTACTCCTTTTGGTAGCTGCAATATAGCACCGGCGCGCAGATGTCACAAATGGTAACGGTTACCGGTAACATTCTAGTGCTTGTCTGCGAGCCTTTGGTACTTCAGACTGACAAGAGGATTACCTATGATACGTTCTCTCTTCACGGCAGCCCTTGCGAGCGTTGTCATGTTTGGAGCCGATTCAGTTCCGACTTTCGACAAGGATGTTCTTCCGATCCTTCAGCGGAACTGTCAGGTTTGCCACCGACCCGGCGAAATCGGGCCGATGTCCTTCATGACTTACCAGGCAACCCGCCCGTGGGCGAAAGCGATTAAAGCGGCGGTCGCGACTAAGAAGATGCCGCCGTGGTTCGCCGATCCGAAATACGGAAGGTTCGCGAATGAGAAGCGCCTTGCAGATGCAGAGATCGCCACTCTGACTGCATGGGCCGATAATGGTGCGCCCGAGGGTGATGCCAAGAATATGCCTCCGCCAGTACAGTTCCGCGAAGGATGGAACATCCGGCCGGATCTTATTTTCGAATTGCCCAAGCCACTCAAAATCCCCGCTAAGGGTACCGTCGAGTACACCTACATTGCCGTCTCGGCGCCCTTTAGGGAAGATACGTGGGTGCTGGCAGGAGAGATTCGCCCGACTGATCGTTCTCACGTGCATCATGTGATTGCCATGGTCCGGCCGAAGGGTTCGAAATGGATGGCGCAGGCCCAGCTGGGCGCCGAGCCCTATGCTCCCGGACCCACGCGGCAGCAGGACATGCTTAAGGCGAACAACGGCGATGCGTCCGTGCTCACCAGCGAGTTCCTGGTGGGTTATGTTCCCGGGATGGAAGCGCAGAGATTCGATATCGACCAGTCCGCGAAGCTGATTCCCGCCGGAGCTGACATCGTGTTCGAGGTGCACTATACGACCAACGGGACTGAAGGAGAGGATCAAACCAAGGTCGGTCTGGAGCTCGCGAAAGAACCGCCTAAGCGATTGTTCCTGTCGGTGGGTGCTGCGCAACCGGGTTTGGTCATACCTCCCGGCGATCCGAACGCGGAAGCCAAGGCGACGGTGAAATTCGGTCAGCCCGTGGATCTGGTGTACATGCAGCCGCACATGCACCTGCGTGGCAAGGACATGAAGATTGATGCGCTATACCCCACTGGAGAGCTGGAAACGCTGTTAAGCGTACCGCACTACGACTTCAACTGGCAGATCGTTTACTACCAGAAGGCTCCACTGCATCTTCCAAAGGGCACTGAACTCCATTTGACCGCTCATTGGGACAATTCTGTCAACAACAAGTGGAATCCAGATCCGACGGCCACCGTCCGCTGGGGCGATCAGAGCTGGCAGGAAATGTTGAGTGCTCCCATGGCCGTCATCGTGGATCGGAGCGTGGATCCCAAGAGCGTCGTCGTGCGGGGGGCTTTCCCCAACCCAGCCGGCGCGCAATAGCATTCGCGCGCAGACAACCCCGGGCACTTGACCCCCCGGCGGATCGTCCGGCGGGAACGGTGCTTCGATCGCCGCTGACCTGTGCTTCGGATCGTTGGCCATGTCCGCACCCTTCGAGACCGAGGTCTCTCATGGCGCCAGATTGAGGAGCGAAAGGCGGCCGGCTCCGCGTGGGTGGAAACTGGAAAGGTCTTCACGACACCAAAGGGAACTTTGCTGGAGCCCCGTAACATGCTTCGGGACTTCCATCGAATACGGAAACACCCTAAGCTGCCACAAATCCGCTTCCACGACCTTCCGCACTCGGCCGCTACGATCCTGAAAATGGGCGGAGTATCTGATCAGGCGATTCAACACCTACTTGGGCATTTCTCGGTACGGACGACGCAGGAAATCTACACATCTCACAACTGATGCACAGAAACAGGCCGCAAACAAGATAGATGAGATTTTTGGGTCAGTAGCGGTTAAGAACGCTCAGAAGAAACCCAGCTAGCCATGGAAATGATTGAAAGAATTGGTCGGGGCGAGAGGATTCGAACCTCCGGCCTCCTGGACCCGAACCAGGCGCTCTAGCCAGGCTGAGCCACGCCCCGACGAATCAAACAGTTAACAGTCGGGAACTGCTAACTCGACTCGTAGTATAGCATCGTCCGTTCCTTGCACTGAGAAACTTCGGCCCTTCGCGCACACTAACCTTGCGTGACCGAGGGATCAGCCAGAGTCTATCGCCCGGAACTCGACCTGCTCCGTTTTGGGGCGTTTCTGCTCGTGTTTCTGCACCACGCACTGCCGCACTCTTCCGCGGACTATCGGATTCCCGAGCAAGCCGCCATGCTGCTCGCCTGCATCGCCCGCGCTGGGGCGCTGGGAGTCGACCTGTTCTTCGCCCTCAGCGCGTATCTCATTACCGATTTGCTCTTGCGCGAGCAACGGTCCCGTGGCGCGATCGATATCCGTGCGTTCTACATCCGCCGGATCCTGCGCATCTGGCCGCTCTACTATTTCGCGCTTTTGATTCTGGTGCCGGCGATTTCGATGCTGCCCGAGGAACACATGCCCTGGAAGTATTCGCTGGCCTTCGCGCTTTTCGCAGGCAACTGGGCCTGCGCAGCATGGGGCTATCCACCCAGCTCGTTCGCACTGTTGTGGTCCGTGTCGATCGAGGAGCAGTTCTATATCACTTGGCCTTGGCTAGTTCGACGGGGAGAGATTCAACTTCGAAGGATCGCTTATGGCATGCTCGTGATCGCCACCGCGACCCGCGTCGTGCTCGTGATCCGCGATGTTCACCATCCAGGGACCTGGTGCAACACGCTCGCCCGTCTCGATCCCATTGCAGGCGGCGCGCTGCTGGCATATTTCCTGAACGGCGCGTTGCCCCAACACTCCGCACGCTCTCGGAGCCTGTGGATCGGCCTCGGTGGCATTGTGCTCATCGGCGCTGGATCGCTCGGGGGCAACGAAGGATGGCCGGTCCTGGTCACGTACCCTCTGGCGGCGGCCGCCTCGGTAGCCGTGATTTTTGGAACGCTTGGCTCACGAATGCGCGCGGGAGCCTACTTAGGCTCGGGGTCTTATTTAGGCAAGATCAGCTATGGTCTGTATGTCTTCCACGCCGCGGCCATCCGTGTCACTCCCTCGCCGCTAATCGCGCTTTCACTTACCATCGCGATTGCCGCCGTGTCGTATCGATACCTGGAATCGCCGTTCCTGCGGCTCAAAGAACGCTTCACTCGCATCGGCACGCCAGCCGTTTGAACACTCGTCCGCCATAAAGTCGCCCCCTTAACTCTGCCGATGTTACAAGAATAGGTGCAAGTCACGAGCACAAATACGGGCGGCGGATTTCCCCAGGGTTCCGGATCCAGTTCCGAGTTTCGGAATCTTGATATGCTGCGCGCGTTTGCTGTGCTCTGCGTCTTTGTAGCCCACCTCACGCTGCTCCTGATCAGGTTCGACTATCTTCCGGTTGCCGGTAAAGCGATTTGGACCGCGCTGCTCGAAATTCTGGGGCATCTTGGCGTTCTGTACTTCTTTGTCCACACTGCATTGGTGCTGATGTACTCGCTCGACCGGACGCAATCCGCGGGACTGGTTCTGAACTTCTATATTCGCCGGATCTTTCGCATCTACCCGCTCTGCATCGCGTGCATCATCGGCATTTTGATCCTGAAAGTTCCGCAGGTTCCCGAGGGGACGTATGCATCCTGGGATGGCGGCGAGATCCTGGCCAATGTCCTTTTGGTCCAGAACTTGTTTCGTAAGCCGGACATGATCATGCCGCTGTGGACGCTCCCCAGGGAGTTTCAGATGTACCTGGTGCTGCCGTTCATCTATCTGCTTCTGAAACGAATCCCGTCGGCAGTGGTGGCGTTGATTCTCTGGTTCGCGTTCTTCGCGGCCGTGCCTTCCATGCCGCTGCTGTCATGTTTTCCGTGCTTCATGGCAGGCGTACTGGCGTATCAACTAGGCAAGGAGCGGGTCTTCCGGCTTCCGTCCGCTGTCTGGCCCGCTACGATCTTTACCATCGCAGCACTCGCCTTCGTGCTCAATCTGACAATCTTCCCGGACTATCGTTCGGACTACATCGAGTGCATGCTGCTCGGCCTGGTCATCCCGAACGTTCTGGAGCTCAACGAGTCCTGGGTTACGCGGGCCAGCAAGAGCGTCGCCAAGTATTCCTACGGAATCTATCTGTGCCACGATCCGGTGATTTGGTTCGCGTTCGTTAAGCTCAAATCTTTTCCGGTTCCGGTGCGATGGGCCGCGCTGGTGCTGCTGATGGTCGCCGTTCCCATGGCTGCGTACCACTTGCTCGAAGCACCGCTGATCGAAATCGGACGGCGTCTGGCAACGCAATGGACTGCTGCGCGCACACGCCGTCTCGCCTCCCGCCAGGGCATTCTTCAGGAAAGTCCGCAACTCGCGGATTAAACTCCCGCTGCAGTTAGCGGAACAGGAGCAGGCAGGAAATGGCGGTCAGCGCGATCACCGCTACCTCGAATATCCGCTGTGGCGTGTGCCGGATCAGCCACCGCCCTGCCAGCGCGCCCGCGAGCACCGCAGGCACCATCAACAGGTCGAACAAAATCGACGCCCAACTGTAGAGGTGATACCAGGCATACACGGGAGCCTTCAGTAGGTTCACCGCGAAGAAGAACCACGCGCCGGTGGCCACAAATTTTTCTTTCGGCAGCTTCTTGGTGAGCAGATACAGATTCATCACCGGTCCAGACGCGTTGGCCAGCGTGGTCGCGAATCCGGCGCAGACTCCGTAGAATGCCGGATTGCCTTCCACTTGGCCGACCGGCCTGAATCGCCGCCAGAGGTACACCACCAGCATTCCCACGATGATGACAGCAATGATCCGGCGAATGATCAGCTCATCCAGGCTGAGCGCCAGGGCGCCGCCTGCGATCCCGACCAGCACCCAAGGGATTAGCGAGATGAGCTGCCGGGCTTCGGCGTGCCTGCGCCAATAGAGCACGGCAAATACATCCGCAGTGGATAACACCGGCAAGGTCCAGGCTGCTGCCAGACGCGCGTCGCCCACGGTCAACACCATCAGGGGCGCGATCATGGTGCCCACGCCCGGCGCACCGGTTTTGGCTACGCCGATCATGAACGCAGAGAAGATCCCGAGCAGCCATTGCCATGACGCCAGATGCGGCATTAGGAAACGACTATAGCAAGGGAGCGCACAGAACGCGGCATCTTCGACGTGCTCCGTTGTGGGCGATTAAGTAGCTGGGAGCGCACAGCGCGAGGCGAGAACGGCCAAGAACTTAGAGAGATCGAGCCTCGCTGCGTTGTGCGCGATGGAAACTACGCAGACTTTTGGACTTTGCCGCTCTTGATGCACGCCGTGCAGACACGAATGCGCTTGGGTGCGCCTTTGACCACCGCGTGTACGGTTTGCAGATTCAGATTCCAGCGCCGCTTGGTGATATTGTGGGCGTGGCTCACACGGTTTCCGAACCGGGGCCCACGCTCGCAGACTTCACACACTTTTGCCATATACGAGAACTCCTGCTGATTGACTCTTATGAGCTTAGCACAGCAGGAGTACCCGTGTTTACTGGACCGGAATCAGCTTGAAATCGCCGTTCTTGAACTCCACGTCGCGAACCGCGCCGTGCGGGCCCAAGGGACCCAGCGACTTCCCATTGGCGCGAACCGTCAGCCCGCCCGCGTTGCCGGCCCGTAGCACCGCCGTCTCGCGAATATTGACGGTCTGGCTTTTGCCCGGTTCGATCAAGCCCGCGAGCAGCGTGGTTCCGTCGCCGGCTCGAACCGAGACCCAGGATGGCTCGGAGGCCACCAGTTCAACGCGCATGGATCCCGCCACAGCGGGCGCCGAAGGTTTGGGCGATGCCGGCTTTGCTGCCGCGGTGACCGGCGGGGTGGAAGTCGTCGACGCAACGGGTGGGGTCGCGGGAGCCGCATTCACCGGGGTCGCAGGCGGCGGGACCGGCGCGGCCGTTACAGGCGAGGAATGGCCCCGCTCAGACGCCGAAGTCACCTGGTTGTTTCCACTTGAACTCGATCCAGTGGGCCAAAGCAAGATGCCCATCAGAATCACCACCGTGCCCAAGCCCACAACGATCACCAGAGGGGATCGCCACCAGATCGCTTGCCCATGATCCTTGAACGGGGCTGCGGTCATGACCGGCGTGGCGGTCCGCACCGGTGACGCGGCAGCGGCGGCGAGCATCGAAGCCACGGGACTCGGGGACGATGTCTCGGCTGCGGGTTTCGGTGCTTCCTTATGCAATGCGGTGGGCTGGGGAGCTGCTGCCAGCTTGGAAGCCATTTCGGGTTTAGGCGGCTCGGGCTTAGGCGCTTCGGACTTGGATATCGGTTCCGGTTTAGGCGTCGCGAACTGGGCGGGTGTCTCGGCGACTTTTGGTGCTTCAGGCCGGGGTGCTTCCGGCAACGACCGATTCTCCACGGGCGCTCGGGCCACACCCGCGGCGGCCGCCGACGCGAGAGCCGGAGTGGTCACGGTTTCCAGACGAATGGCCGCCTGCTCACAGAAACCTTCCACGGCCGAAAGCAGGCGACCCATGCTCTGCTCGGCTTCGAAGGATTTCGAGCGCAGATCGTGAATGTGGCTGGAGTGATCCGCCACCTCGCCTTCCAGCCGGCTGATGCGCTTGGAAAGGCTGGCTTCCACTTCGCGCACGGCGCCCGTTAGCTTGGTCGCTTCGACACTGCGATCGCGCCGGCCGAACATATAGCGTGCACTCGTGCTCACGTCGCCAGCAGCCGGCAGGTGCGATTCCTGCCCGACTTGGCCGGCACCCATCAAAACTTGAATTTCTTCGGCAATCCGCAACGCATCGCGGCGTGACAGGCAGCGCCACTCGCCGGGGTCCTCACTCTCATTGAGATACAGGCCGAACCCGATGACCTCGTCTTCCTCGATCGCGTCGGCGATACGCGCAAACTGGGCGATGGTGGCGCGCCGCAGAGGCGTGGTGCCGTCGAAGGCGGCATGAAACGCGGTGACTTGTTCCTGAGTCACCGCACCGACAAATTCCGCCGTAAAATTCAGCGACTCGTGGTCGAAATCGAATCCCAGCCAATCTCCCTGGCTCTGGTCGATGTGAACATCGTCGCCGAGCATACGGAAAAAGGATTGGGCTTGCTGGACCACGCTGGCCAGCTTGTTCAGAGGAACCCCCACTCCTCCACGGTTCAATTCGATGCGGACGCGCAAACGCGACATGTCATTCTCCTCAATAGCGGCGCTCAGCCGGGCCTGCGGGCCCGGTGCGCAGAAAATCTTTAAACTGATCGATGGCTTTGCGGTTCAAGCGATACTCGATCACATCCTCGGAGCTGTCCGAGCTGGGACGAATCGATTCGGCCGCGTGTTGCGCCAGCGTGGAAAAGTGGCGCGCGGCGGTTTCCATATCGCCCCGCTCCACCGCCACCAAAATGAGACCTTGCAGGCCCGGAATGGAGCGTGGATTGATTTCCACCAACCGGCGCGAGTAGCGCAGCACCCGATCCAGATCGAAAATTTCCAGGCTCATGGCGATCAGGTTGGCCAGCGCCTCATCCACTTTTCCGTCCAGCGCCAGTACACGCTCATAGGCGGTCTCCGCCTCGTCGAAGCGCCGGAGTTGCTGAAGAGCAACGCCCTTGCCGAACATGGCTTGGCGCTGCGACGCATCGGACCAGCATTGGTCAAAGCAGTTCAGCGCCTGCTCAGGCCGGTTTAAATGCAGAAGGCAGTCTCCCATTTCCAGGCGAATCGGATCGCGGTGGGAATCGGCACGCAGCACCAGCTCAAACGCCTGAACGGCTTCTTCCCAGCGTTCCAAGCGGCGCAGGCAGGAACCGAGATGCATCCGGGCATATAGATTGCCGGGCGCCGAAACAGTGGCGCTGTAGTAACTGCCGGCCGCGTCCGCGATACGTCCCAGTTCGACGAGAACATCCCCACGCAGTACGTAGGCATCCGTCGGAGGATCCGCGAGGCCTGCCAGAAGATCGAGCGCTTCCTGAAAGCGGCCCTGGGAACGCAGCCCGATTGCCACTTGAAGAGGATCATTGTGACCAGACGTGATTTCGGTTGCGGCCGCCGGAGCCGCGGCCGCTGCGGAACCAAATCCTGAGCTTCGAAATCCGTGTGGTGCCGTCATAGTTCTAAAATCACTGCAGTGAAGTTACGACGGTCTGGAGACCGCTCTTCCGGAAAAAAGTAAATCGAAGCGCCTGCAGCACCGGCCTTTCACCACGCTCCGCATAGAAGCCCAAACTTCCTGTTTCGAATCGTTCGTCCGTCCAATAGTCCGCCGGGCTACCTTGTAGATACAAGGTGAAGGCAGGACCGTTCGCATCCATCCGCACTTGAACCTGGCTGGGCGTACGGCCGAGAGTGATCACTTTGCGGGAATGCGGGCCTTCCACACCCTTGACCACAGCGAAATGTTCCGCGGACAGCATGGGCGTAGCGCCCGCTTGCAACAGGCGAAGGTTAGCGCCGTAGTAGTTGGCCGAATCGGTTCCCCGAAAGAGCCAGCCCACGCCCCGGGGATCCGGAACCCAGCCGAACTCGATGCGATAGTTCTTCACGTCCTCGGAACCGCTATATATCAGAATCTCACGTGGTTCCTTGGCGCCTACCAGGTACGCCGAGCGTCGGCTCCATGAGCCTGCCGCAGCGGGCGCAGCATTGCTGCCGGAGCGCGCGTCATTTCCCGGGCGAACCAAAGCGATCACGCCGCCGACCACCACCACGGCCGCGCCGAGGATCAGCATCTTCCAGCGTCGCGGGACGAAGGACGCTTCGCTGCCGGCGTAAAACGAGATTTCCGTAGGAGTCGGGGCGGCCATCGCCGGTGGAGGCGGGGCGGGCGGCGCTGCCTTTTCGATCGATCGCTGCGGACGGACCGCCGTCACAGGGCGCGCCATCTTGGGAATCACCATTTCCCATTTCGCGTCCGAGCCAGATGGTCCCGGGCCTGCCGGTTTCAAAGCCTGATTCGGCTTCGTCGTCACGACTTCCATGGTTGTAGCCATAGGGGTCGCCGCCACCACAGGGGTTGCAGCGGGCGTCGGGGCAAGAGTCTCGATGGGTTTCGGAGCAGGCGGCGGCACGGGGATCGGCCTGGCAGCGGACTTCGAGATCGCTTGCACCGGTGCCGGATTGGTTAAAACGGACGACGCCCTTGGATTGGACGTACCTGTGATGTACGACCAAGTTACCGGGAACCGAAAGGTTGCCCCGTAATCCAGGCTGGGATCGAACGTGAGCGTATTATCCACGTCCCTCTCGTGCCCCAATATATAGGGTTATCTGGAATTGAACTACCTGGTATGGTATCACAGGCGTCGCTTACTGCAAGGGGTATAATGATTCCGGGCGTTGCATGGCCCGACAAATAAAATCCGAGACCAAGCTATCGGAAGCGGCTGACAAAGCCACCGCGCTGCTTCAAGGTCTTCAATCGCGCCTCAATGTCCCGCGCCCGGAGAGTCCCGAAGAAGACCTGGATCGTCAACTGCGGGAATACTTCGTGGCTGAGTCCGGAAAATTTTCTGAACACGCGAACATGCTGGACCAGATCCGCGAACGAGTCATCGACGCGGTGGCCGATCGGATTCTCGAAAGCTGGGAGCGCGGCGATCATCGCGAGCTTGCCGCTCTGGAGAATCAGGTGATCGATCGCGTGGCCGAACGCATTCTCGAGCGAATGGCCAAGCGCTAGCCGACAATCCCGCGGAACTTGGGCTGTTCGTAACCCGGAAACACGCTGGCGACCCGCGCATTCCCCAAGTGACGCACTACCAGTTCCCCGAGCACATCGCGGAAATCGGTGGTGAGCTGAAGATCGCGCTGTTCGTAGAGCTGCTCCTGCTCGAGGCCCGGCCATTCGCCATAAACTTTGCCGCCGCGAATGCCTCCACCGAATGCGAGCATCACATTGGCGTGTCCATGATCGGTACCGCGTGAGCCGTTTTCGCGCGCGGTGCGCCCGAACTCGCTCATGGTGACAACGCTGACATCGGCCATGCGATCTCCGAGGTCCTGATAGAACGCCGCCAGCGCGCTGCCGAACTGCCCCAGCAGATTCGCGAGCTGTCCCTGAGTAGGCCGCGCGCCGACTTCGTTCACGTGCGTATCCCATCCGCGCGTTTCGGCGAACGCCACTTCCAGCCCGACGTTCGACTTGATCAGCCGCGCGATTTGCATGAGGTCTTGCCCCAGCCCGGAGTTTGGATATTGGGCGCCGTTATCAGCGGCATAGGGCTGCTTCTGAATCGACTGCATCAGCTTTACGGCTTCGAAAGTCTCGCGCCCGGCGCCGTTCAGCACCTGGTCCAGGGTGTTGTCATACATGCTCTCGAAGGTGCCCGCGCCGCGTGTGTCTTTGACTTGAAAGTCGTTCAGGTTGGTTATGGCGACGGCTTCGTTCTGCCCGCGCATCGCACGCGGCAGCGCCGTGCCGAGACTTACGGCGCGCACCGGCGACGGATTTTTCTGCGAGACTAGCGCCCGGTTCAGCCAGCCGTCGGAAGTTGCTTTTCGCCCAGGAGTACCGGACTCCATGTAATCCTGCGCGTCAAAGTGCGAACGCGTGGGATCCGGCGAGCCTACGGCGTGCACCACGGCCATGTGACCGGAATCGTAAATGGGCTTGAGCGGCGCGAGCGCCGGGTGCAATCCGAAAAAACCATCGAGATCAATGGCGGAGTTCTCCGTGCGATCGGGCTTAGGAATCGCGAGGTTCGGGCGCAGGTTGTAGTATTGCTTCTCGCCGAACGGGATCACAACGTTAAGTCCATCCACGGCGCCCCGCTGAAAAATCGCGACCAGGATCTTCTTGCGCGGGCTGGGCGCATCGGCAGCATAGAGCGCGCGCGATAACCAAGCAGGCGCGGTACCGACTCCAAACATTCCTAGCGCCGAACTCTTGAGAAACAGTCGTCGGGTAGGCATGATTATCTCCTCTGAAAATCCGGCGATCCCAGTACGAGGCCTGCTACGAGAGCCGGCGTCGGCTCTCTTTGCGCAAGAGCTTTCTCAATGGAATCGAGAGTCTGTTTCGTGGGCTCGTGGAACAGGACCTGGCGAGCTACGGCTGCGGGATCGTTCTCGAATCGGTTTACATCGACCGTGGAACCGGGTACGCGGTTGGCGGTCAGCGCCAGCGCGAAATTCATCCGGGCAAGCAGCGCGGCCGAGTTTACCCACTCTGCATTCGCG
>Ga0207661_10001901_pt1 | contig 14323 bp, 11 predicted proteins | sample KBSC713LmetaG_FD_184337 | JGI IMG/M metagenome (GOLD analysis project Ga0207661, IMG submission 184337) | Corn rhizosphere microbial communities from Kellogg Biological Station, Michigan, USA - KBS C7.1-3L metaG (SPAdes) (version 2) | ecosystem: Host-associated > Plants > Roots > Rhizosphere ...
GCTGTCCTCCACCGCGTCAAGCAAATGCCCGCCGCGAACTCTTCGACGGGCGAGCAGAAGGCGCTCTTGCTCGGCCTCGTGCTCGCGCATGCCGAGCTCGTCGCCGACCGGAGGGGAGAGCCGCCGCTGCTCCTCCTCGACGAAGTCGCGGCGCACCTCGATCCGAAGCGCAGGTCGGCACTCTTCGCTCGTCTCGAAGGCCGCGGCCAGGTGTGGATGACCGCGACCGAGGCGACGCTGTTTGAAGGGATCGGCGATGCGTCCCGCTTCCACGTCCAGTCGGGGCAAATCACCCCCGCCTGACGCCGAGGTGGACTTTCTTAGGGAAGTCTCTATATTGCACTGCAACACGAGGCGCTTTTCCAAAGCGGCGTGAACGGTCCCGGCAAATCCGGGGACCCGGCCCGCGCCTCGACCGATTTGCTCTCCAATTCACGCGGGGCGCGCTTTTGACCCCCTCGGACCGCGCGGTTCTGCGCGGCCCTTTTCATATTGGACTCTTCATGTCTTTTCATAATCTCGGGCTCTCGAAGCCCCTGCTCGACGCGCTTGCGGCGAAAAATTACGCCCAGGCCACGCCCATCCAGCTCAAGGCGATCCCGACGGTCCTGACCGGCCGCGATCTCCTCGGCATCGCCCAGACCGGCACCGGCAAGACGGCCGCGTTCATGCTGCCCTCGCTCGACCGGCTCGCCGCCGACCGCGCCTATCTCAAGCCAGGCCAGGTTCGGATGCTGGTGCTTGCCCCGACCCGCGAGCTTGCCTCGCAGATCGCCGCCAGCGCCGAGGCATACGGCAAGTTCATGCGCCTGTCGGTCGGCGTGATCTTCGGCGGCGTTCCGAACTCCAAGAGCGTCCGCACCGTCGCGCGCGGCCTCGACGTGCTCGTCGCCACTCCCGGCCGCCTGCTCGACCTCATCGACCAGCGCGCGCTGAGCCTCCGCGAGCTCGAAATCCTCGTCCTCGACGAGGCCGACCAGATGCTCGATCTCGGCTTCATCCACGCGCTGAAGCGGATCGTGGCGCTGGTCCCGCCCAAGCGGCAGACCCTGTTCTTCTCGGCGACCATGCCGAGGGCGATCAAGGAACTTGCGGACAAGTATCTCACCAACCCCGCGGAAGTGTCCGTCGCGCCCGCGGCGACCACGGTCGAGCGGGTCGAACAGAGCGTCACGATGGTCAACCAGGCCGAGAAGACCGCGCTTCTGACGCTCTTCCTGCAAAGGGATGGCGTCGAGCGGGCGCTGGTGTTCAGCCGCACCAAGCACGGCGCCGACAAGATCGTCCGCCAGCTCGAAGCCGCCGGAATCGCCGGCGCCGCGATCCACGGTAACAAGAGTCAGGCCCAGCGCGAGCGCGCGCTGGCGGCATTCAAGTCCGGCCATACCAAGGTCCTGATCGCGACCGACATCGCGGCGCGCGGGATCGACATCCCGGGCGTCAGCCATGTCGTCAACTTCGACCTGCCCGACGTTCCCGAGCAGTACGTCCACCGCATCGGCCGCACCGCGCGCGCCGGGGCGACCGGAATTGCAGTCGCGTTCTGCGCTCCGGACGAGCGCGGCAACCTTCGCGACATCGAGCGGACGACGCGGCAGAAGATCGCGGCTGCGCCCCTGCCGGAGGGATTTGCCGCCGCCGCCGAAGCGCTCAAGCGCCTGAAGCCCGCTCCGCGCGCGGCTCCGCAGCGTCCCGAGCGGTCCGCGACGAAGGCCGACCGCCGCCACGACGGCCAGCGGAGGCAAAACCGGAATTCGAGCCTGCAGCGCCAGCCGCAGCGTGACGGCTCTTCGGTCTATCGGCCCGAAGTCGGGCAGAGCCGCAATTCCCCCGATGCTCGCAATTCGCAGCGGAGCGATCGGCAACCGGTCCTCCACGGCGAGGGCGGGGATAACCGCAATTCGGCCCAGCAGCGCCATCCGCAGCGCACCGGCGGTCATCCCGCGCACCGTCCCGAAGGCGGTCAGGGCAAGCCCAAGTTCCGTGGACGCCGCCGTTTCGGTGGCGGCAACCGCGAGGCGCGCGGCTAGCGACTTTTCGCTGTCCTACAGGCGGAACGGAGGCGCATGGTCTCGCCGATGCGAGATCGCCTCCTTCCGCCTGCGCCGGCAGCCCGCGCACGTACACGCGCAGGGTCGCTGCGTTTCGCGCGGGTTTGGCAGTGTCCAGTTTGTCAACTTCCGCCGTACCGACTCACGCGCGCGTACGTGCGCGCGCGCGTGACTTCCTGCTGAAAATCCCTATATCCCGACTATGGCAACTACCCCCGAAAACGGCAGCAACGGCAATTCCTACGGCGCCGAGAGCATCAAGGTCCTCAAGGGACTCGATGCGGTGCGCAAGCGGCCCGGAATGTACATCGGCGATACCGATGACGGCTCGGGCCTCCACCACATGGTGTTCGAGGTCAGCGACAATGCGATCGACGAGGCGCTGGCCGGTCATTGCGACCGGATTCTGATCCAGCTGAACCCCGACGGCTCGGTGACGGTCGAGGACAATGGCCGTGGCATTCCGACCGGCATCCATGCCGAGGAGGGCGTCTCCGCGGCCGAGGTCATCATGACCCAACTCCATGCCGGCGGTAAGTTCGACAACACCAACGACGACAATGCCTACAAGGTCTCCGGCGGGCTGCACGGCGTCGGAGTCAGCGTCGTCAACGCCCTGTCGGAATGGCTCGAGCTCACCATCTGGCGCGACGGCGAGGAGCATTTCATGCGGTTCCGCCACGGCGATGCGGAAGCGCCGCTGAGGCTCGTCGGCCCGGCGCCCGACGGCAAGAAGGGTACTCGAGTCACTTTCCTGCCGAGCCCCGGGACGTTCAAGATCACGGAATTCGATTTCGAACGGCTCGAGCATCGTTACCGCGAGCTCGCGTTCCTCAATTCGGGCGTGCGGCTGATCCTCGCCGATGCCCGCCATGAGGAAAGCGTCGAGCATGAGCTCTATTACGAGGGCGGCATCGCGGCTTTCGTGAAGTATCTGGATCGTGCGAAGACGCCGCTGTTCCCCGAGCCGATTGCCATCTCGGCCGTGCGCGACGGCATCGGCATCGATGTCGCGCTCGAATGGAACGACAGCTATTATGAGAACGTCCTGCCGTTCACCAACAACATTCCGCAGCGCGACGGCGGGACGCATATGGCCGCGTTCCGTGCGGCATTGACGCGGACGATCAACAATTACGCTGAAAAGTCGGGCATGCTGAAGCGCGAGAAGGTCACGTTGACCGGCGAGGACATGCGCGAAGGGCTTACCGCCATCGTCTCGGTGAAGCTTCCCGACCCGAAGTTCAGCAGCCAGACCAAGGACAAGCTGGTCAGTTCCGAAGTGCGCCAGCCGCTCGAAAGCCTGATGAGCGACAAGATGAGCGAGTGGCTCGAGGAGCATCCGGGCGATGCGCGCTCGATCATCCAGAAGGTGATCGACGCCGCGGCTGCCCGCGAAGCTGCGCGCAAGGCTCGCGAAGCCAGCCGCAAGTCGGTCATGGGAATCGCGTCGCTGCCGGGCAAGCTCGCCGACTGCCAGGAGCGCGATCCGGCGCTCAGCGAGCTGTTCCTGGTCGAGGGCGACAGCGCCGGCGGCTCGGCCAAGCAGGGCCGCAACCGGCAGAACCAGGCCATTCTCCCGCTGAAGGGCAAGATCCTCAACGTCGAGCGCGCGCGCTTCGACCGGATGCTGGGATCGAAGGAGATCGGGACGCTGATCCAGGCGCTCGGCACGTCGATCGGCGCGGAAGAGTTCGATGTCGAAAAGCTGCGCTACCACAAGATCATCATCATGACGGACGCGGACGTCGACGGCGCGCACATCCGGACCCTGCTGCTGACCTTCTTCTACCGGCAAATGCCGCAGCTGATTGAAAACGGGCATCTCTTCATCGCCCAGCCGCCGCTCTACAAGGTCAGCCGCGGCCGGTCCGAGGTCTATCTCAAGGACGATGCCGCGCTCGACGACTATCTCGAAGAATCGGGGCTGGACGGCTTGCTCCTCGAAACGGCGGAAGGGCCGCGGTCAGGCGCCGATCTCAAGCAGCTGGTCGATCACGCACGTCGGATGCGGACCCTGATGCGCTATGCGCCGCGCAAATACGACCCGGCGCTGATCGAAGCGCTTGCAATCAACGGAGCACTCAAGCCCGACCTCAACGCGGGCGGCAGGACCAAGGCGATTGCCGAAGTCGCGGCTTGGCTCGCCCGCGGCGATCTGGAGGCAAGCTGGTCGGGCGAGGTCGCCGCTGAAGGCGGATACCTGCTGAGGCGGCTATGGCGCGGCGTGACCGACGCGCACATCATCGAAGCGAGCTTCCTGGTTTCTGCCGAAGCCCGCAAGCTCGACGCGCTCGCTCGTGAGCAGGTCGCCGCCTATGCCAGGCCCTCGACCCTGCGCACGCTCAAGAAGGGCGCCGCGGTGGAGCAGGAGCCGGCCGTCGGACCCGGCGAGGGCGAAGATGCGGCTGAAGAGGCCACCGCCGACACCAAGGGCAAGCCCGTACCGGTCACTCGTCCGTCCGAGCTTCTCGACGCGGTGCTGGCCGCGGGCCGCAAGGGCCTGTCGATCCAGCGCTACAAGGGCCTGGGCGAAATGAACGCCGAGCAATTGTGGGAGACCACGCTGGACCCGACGAACAGGTCGCTCCTGAGGGTCGAAGTCGCGCAGGCGGATGTCGCCGACGAGATCTTCACCCGCCTGATGGGCGACGTCGTCGAGCCCCGCCGCGAGTTCATCCAGGACAACGCGCTCAGCGTCGCCAATCTCGACGTCTAGGAACCATTCAGCAGCGACAGCTATTGGCGCAGGGATGAGCAGCGGGCCCTGCATCACCTTTGCGAGTTACAACATGCACAAGGCCGTCGGGCTCGACGGCCGGCGCGATCCGCATCGAATCCTTCGCGTGCTTCAGGAGATCGATGCCGACGTGGTCGCGCTGCAGGAGGCCGACCGGCGGATCGGCGGGCGCGGGTCGACCGTGCCGCACGAATTGATCGACAGCCACGGCCTCTACGAGCCGGTGCACCTCGGAGTGAGGCACAAGCGCGCGTTCGAGAAAGCGCGCAAGCACACCGACCGGCTCCTCAACGTCAACACGCGCAACATCGGCTGGCATGGCAATGCGATCCTGGTGAAGCGCCACATCGGCGTGCTCGACTGCGCCGCGCTCGACCTTCCGACGCTCGAGCCGCGCGGCGCGGTCATGGCCGAGCTTCTGATCGGCGACCGGCCGCTGCGGGTCATCGGGATGCATCTCGACCTTTCCGGCCTGTGGCGGCGGCGGCAAATGCGCTCGATTCTCGATGCGATCGCGCGTCGGCCGCAGAAGATGCCGACGGTGTTGATGGGCGACACCAACGAATGGCGCACGGCCGCGGGGTGCCTCAACGACTTGCAGCCCGAGTTCCTCGTGGCGCCCACCGGCCCCAGCTTCCACGCACGCCACCCGGTGGCGCAGCTCGACCGGATCATCGTCCACCGCGACCTCAACGTCGAGGCAGCCGGCGTGCACATGAGCCCCGCGGCCCGGCGGGCTTCGGACCATCTGCCCATCTGGGCGCGGGTGACCGCCTAAAATCCCTCTCTCGTCGGGAGAGGAAGGGAGCAGCTTCAGCTGCGGAAGGGCGAGGGTGGCCGGCCTCACCCCGCTCGTGCTCCGCACGAGTCGTCCCTCTCCCGACGGGAGAGGTTTAACCGCCGATCTTCCGGAGCCGCCGGCGCTGGATCGACGAGCCGATCCCCATCGACTCGCGATACTTCACCACGGTACGCCGCGCCACGTCGAATCCCTTTTCCTTGAGTAGTCCGGCGATCGCGTCATCGCTGAGGATGTCCGTCTCGGCGTCGATCAGCTGCTTGATGGCGGCCTTCACAGCCTCGGCGGCCGCTCCGTCGCCCTCCGCGGATTGCACCCCCGAGCCGAAAAAATATTTGAGCTCGAACAGTCCGCGGTCGCACAGCAGATATTTGTTCGAAGTGACCCGGCTTACCGTCGATTCGTGCATCCCGATCGCCTCGGCGACCTCGCGCAGGGTCATCGGCTTCATCGCCGACACGCCGCGCTCGAAGAAGCCGTGCTGGCGCTTAACGATCTCCGAGACGACCTTGACGATCGTCCGCGCCCGCTGGTCGAGCGCCTTCATGAGCCAATTGGCGCTCTGCAGGCATTCGCTCAGCCACGCTCGCGAGCTTTTGTCCTGCGGCCCGGACTTGAGCTCCTGATAATAGCGGCGGTTGACGAGCAGCCTCGGCAGGGTCGCGGAATTGAGCTCGACCCCAAAGCCGGCGCGGGTCCGGCGCACGAACACGTCGGGCGTCACATCCTGAGCCGCCGCTCCGGAGAAGCGGCAGCCGGGCTTCGGGTCATAAGCCCTCAACTCGCGGATCATGTCGGCGAGATCCTCGTCGTCGACGCCGCAAATGCGCTTGAGGTCGTTGGTGCGTCCCTTGGACAGCAGGTCAAGATTGTCGATCAGCCGCGCCATCGCCGGATCATAGCGGTCCGCGGCCTTCGCCTGCAGCGCGAGGCATTCGGCCAGCGAGCGGGCGCCGACGCCGGGCGGGTCAAGGCCCTGCACGATCCCGAGGGCCTGCTCCACGAGTTCCACCGGCGCTCCCGTGAGCTGTGCGATCTGGTCGAGCGGAACTGCAAGATAGCCGGTTTCGTCCAGCGTCTCCGCGATGATCCGCGCGAGATCGCCGACATCGCCAGACTGGCCGTGGAGCTGGTCGAGGAGATGCTCCGACAGGGACGCCGCGGCATATTGGAGCCGGTCGAAGTCGAACGCCTCCTCGCCGCCGCCCGACGTCACGACGTCGGAATAGCTGTCGGTCTCGAGCGCTTCGGACTGCCAGTCGACATCGAGCGGCCGGTCGTCGTCCGCCTGGCCGCTGATGAGATCGTCGGCGCCCGGATCGTCCGGCGCCTCGTCGGAATCGTCTGCGGTGAAGTCGCCGCTCGGCTGCTCATCGGGCTCCTCCGACGACGCTTCGAGCAACGGATTTTTCGATACTTCCTCGGCGAGATAGGCGTCGAGCTCGAGGTTGCTGAGCTGGAGCAGCTGGATCGCCTGCCGAAGCTGGGGCGTCAGGACCAGCTGCTGCGATTGGCGGATGCTTAGGGAGGGGCCCAGGCCCATCGCTGGATCTCGTTACAGCGCGAAGCTCTCGCCGAGGTACAGGCGCCGGACCTCCTGGTCGGCGACCAACGCTTCGGGAGTACCAGCGAACAGGACCTGTCCGTCGTAAATGATGCAGGCGCGGTCGACGATGTCGAGCGTCTCGCGGACGTTATGGTCGGTGATGAGGACGCCGATATCGCGGCTCTTCAGCTCGCGCACCAGCTCGCGGATGTCTGCGATCGAGATCGGGTCGATGCCGGCGAAGGGCTCGTCAAGCAGCATGATCGTCGGCTGAGCGGCGAGGGCGCGGGCGATCTCGCAGCGGCGCCGCTCGCCTCCGGAAAGGGCCATGGCCGGCGAATCGCGCAGCGCCGTCAGCCCGAACTCGCCGAGCAGCTGCTCGAGCCGATCGCGGCGGGCGGCGGGGTCGGGCTGGGTGACCTCGAGCACCGCGACGATATTCTCCTCGACCGTCATCCCGCGGAAGATCGACGTCTCTTGCGGTAGATAGCCGAGGCCGAGGATCGCGCGCCGGTACATCGGCAGCCCGGTGATGTCCTGCCCGTCCAGGAAGATCCGCCCGCTGTCGGGTTTCACCAGTCCCATGACCGAATAGAAGCAGGTCGTCTTTCCGGCGCCGTTGGGCCCGAGCAGGCCGACCACTTCGCCGCGGTGGACGTCGAGCGAGACGTCGTGGAGAACGGCCCGGCGATCGTAGGACTTGGCGATCGAACGCACCTCGAGACCGCCGCTCACCTGCTGCGCCTCGTTCGAGGGCCGCGCCAGGGTGACAGCTTCGTTCATGAATGGCCTATTGCGATTTCTGCGGCGGGTGCTGCGGCACGGTGAAGTGCCCGGTCACCCGCCCGCCGCTCGCGTTCACGCCCGGCGGCCCGCCGTCGATGACCGCGCGCCCCGAGTCGAGGTCGATGACGAGCCGGGCGCCGTTCACCCGATTGTTCTCGCGCAGCAGCTGCACGTTGCCGATCAACGTGATCAGCTTTCGGTCGAGGTCGTAGATGCCGAGGTCGCCCTTCGCGGTTTCCGACGGACTGCGCACCACCACCCCCCCAGCCGCGTCGAGGCGATTGATCTGAAGACCGCTCGCGCCCTGCCCGCCCGAATAAGCGACGGTCAGGCGTTCGGTGTCGAGCGTCAGATCGGACTGGGTGACGTGGACGTTGCCCGAGAAGACCGCGCGGTCGGCCCGGTCCTGGACCTCGATCCGGTCGGAGGTGACGTCGACCGGCGCGTTGGTGTTGTGCCCGCCAAGCGCCGAGCGCGGCTGCTCCTGCTTGAGCTGGGCGATGCCGGCCGTGCCCGACAGGGCGACTGCGACGGCAAGGATGATGCCAATGGCGCGCATGTGCATCATCTGACCGCCCCCTGGACGATTTTCAAGCGAGCACCGTGGTCGAGCACGACGGTCCGCTCGCCGAGGTCGGCGTGCAGCTGCCCCGCCTGGAACTGGCCGAGGCGCATGGCTCCGGAGACCGGACCTTCGCTGGCGAGCTCGCGCTGCTTGAGGTCGACGACGACGTCGCGCGTCGCCAGCCGGTAGCCGCCGCCGCCCGCGACCTTCACCGGCCCCTCGATCCGGACCTTCTGGCTGTCGAGATTGTAACGGCCCTCGATCGCGCGCAGCAGCAGCGGGCCCTGGGCGAGATCGAGCCGCGCCGACATTCCGCTGATGTCCACGACCGGAACATCGGAGCTGCGCTGGATCGCGCGATTGGCGAGGATCGTGAACTGCTGACCCTTGTTGTCGGTCCCCATGTAGCGCGCCTGCTCGACCCGCATCCGCTCGGGCGCATTCTCGACCTTCTTCTTGTCGAGGATGAAGCTGACGTCGCTTTTCTTGCCGAGCGGAGCGAGGGCGAGGACGGCGATCAGCACGCCGACCGCCATCGGCAGCAGGATCTTCGACCATCGGACTAGCCGGTCGTGCAGGCTTCCCGGAACCGCCCAGCGGTCCTTCCCGGCCCGCGTCGGGACGGCGGTGTCAGGCACTTGGGGCCTCAGCCGTCATGGGCGAAAATGTCCTGCTCGGGCCATCCGGCGAGGTCGAGGAGAGCGCGCGCCGGAAGGAAGTCGAAGCATGCCTGGGCAAGGGCCGTCCGCTCCTCGCGCGCAAGCCGCTCGTCGAGCTTCTCCTTGAGCTGGTGGAGGTAACGGACGTCGCTCGCCGCATATTCGCGCTGCGCGTCGCTGAGCTCGTCGGCGCCCCAGTCGCTGGTCTGCTGCTGCTTGGAAATCTCGACACAGAGCAGTTCCTTGACCAGGTCCTTGAGCCCGTGGCGGTCGGTATAGGTCCGGACCAGCCGCGAGGCGGTCCGGGTGCAATAGAGCGGCGCGGCCATGATCCCGAGATAGGCCTGCATGATGCCGACGTCGAAGCGGGCAAAGTGGTAGAGCTTGAGGCGATTGGGGTCGGACAGCAGCGCCTTGAGGTTCGGCGCCGAATAGTCGCTCCCCCTGGCGAAACGCACGAGATGCTCGTCGCCCTTCCCGTCGGACAGCTGGACCAGGCACAGCCGGTCGCGGCCGGGCATCAGCCCCATCGCCTCGGTATCGACGGCGATCGGGCCGTCGGCGAAGCCGACGTCGGCGGGCAGGTCTTCCTCGTGCAGGTGAACGGCCATTCCTGTTCCTCGGACGGTGATAAGGGACGTGCTTTAGTCCCCCTCCCGCCTGCCTTGCCAGCCCCGTCAAAATTCACTGCGATTTGAATCGACTAGAGCCGCCTCCAATTTTGCTGTAATGACGTGAACGGTGCGTGAGTGGATTACGCGTCATGACCGGTTGCGCCTTTTTGCCCGAGCGCGTTGGTTTCTGGGGTCAACGGGCAGTTTAAGTTCGGACGGATATGGGTTTCGATAGAGGGCGCAAAGGTGAGCGCGGTGGTCGCGGTCGCGACAAGCGCGACAGTTTCGGCGAAGAAAGTGTTCCGGAGTTTGGCGGCGGTTTCCAGGAGCGCGGCGGCTATGGCGGCCGCGGCGGCTACGGCGACCGTGGCGGCTTTGGCGGCGGCGGCGGCGGCGGTGGCTACGGTGACCGTGGTGGCTTCGGCGGCGGCGGTGCAGGCGGCTACGGCGGCGGTGGCGGTGGCGGTGGCGACCGCGGCGGCGGCGGTGGCGGTGGCGGCGGCGGCTTCCGCGGCGGCGGCGCAGGCGGAGGCGGAATGCCCCCGCAGGTCGTCGGCGAGGGCAAGGGCATCGTCAAATTCTTCAACCCGCAGAAGGGCTTCGGCTTCATCGTGCGCGACGACGGCGGCGAGGACGTGTTCGTCCATATCTCCGCGGTCGAGCAGGCGGGCCTTGCCGATCTCGCGGACGGCCAGCCGCTCGAGTTCACGCTCGTCGATCGCGGCGGCCGAATCTCCGCGACCAACCTTCGGATCGAGGGCGAGCCGATGGCGGTCGAGCGGGCCGAGCGCGGGCCGCAGCGCCAGCTGACCGGCGAAAAGGCGCAAGGCACGGTCAAGTTCTTCAATGCGATGAAGGGCTTCGGCTTCATTCAGCGCGACGACGGCCAGCCCGATGCGTTCGTACACATCTCGGCTGTCGAGCGCGCGGGCATCCCGACGCTCAACGAGGGCGACCGGCTCGAGTTCGAGCTCGAGGTCGACCGGCGCGGCAAGACCGCCGCGGTCAACCTCCAGACGATCAGCTAGACCGAATCAGTTCGGGGGCGAGAGGGCCGGCGGAGGAAGCTTCGCCGGCCCTTTTCCTTGCTACAATGCACTCGCGTAGAAGGCGGCGAGGTCGGCCTTGAGCTGGTGCGCCGAGGCCGGGTCCGTGTACATCATGTGGCCCGCAGGATAATAAGTGTAGCGGATGTTCGCCTGGAGCTGAGGCTCCAGCGCCATGTGCTTGAACTCATATTCCGCGCCGTGGAACGGCGTCGCGAGATCGTAATAGCCGTTCACCGACAGGATCTTCATCCGCGGATTCTGACGCATCGCGGTTGCGAGATCGACGCTGGTGTCGGCGATCTGCTGCTGGCCGTCGGGCGCGTTGTGGGTGAACTCCCAGTTCGAATCGCCGCCGTAGATCCCGCCGTAATTGTTCGGCCGGTACACCAGCGGAGTCTTGTAGCCGAGGTCGCGGAACAGATAATCGTTGAGCGCGCCGACGAACGCGCCGGTGATCGCGCTGCCCTGCGGATCATAGTCGGCGCTGGCGCCCACATTGTCCGGCTCGGTTCCGACATAGCGCGAATCGATTCGCCCGATGACCTGGTGCCGGTCGCGCAACAGCTCGCGCTGGAAGCGGTCGGGCTGGACGCGCAGGTTGGAGCGGAGAATGTAGTCGGCCGAGAGGCCGGTCAGCTGCGCCATCTGCTGCGCGACCGACTGCTTCTCCTCGTCGCTCAGCGCATTCCCCTTCTGGAGCGCCGCCGCATAGGGGCCGCTTGCGAACTGGCGCGCCTGGTCGAGGAAGGATTCGAGCGGCGGCTTGTTTGCGATCTTGCCGTGGTACCAGGCGTCGGCCGCATAGGTCGGAAGGAAGTTGATCAGCGACTGGTCACCCTGGAAGTCGGCGAAGTTGAACACCGTCGAGACGAAGGCGATTCCGTTCAATTGCACGCCGGCGTCGAGCAAGGAATTGGCGAGGCCCGCGGCGCGCGTCGTGCCGTAACTCTCGCCAATGATGAACTTGGGGCTGTTCCAGCGCTGGTACTTGGTGAGGTAGCGCTGGATGGTGCGGGTGAAGGCGTCGAGGTCCTTGTCGACCCCGAAGAAGTCCTTCGGCTCGGCCTTGCCGATCTCGCGCGACAGGCCGGTCGTCGGGGCGTCGATGAACACGATGTCGGTGACGTCGAGCAAGGTGTCGGGATTGGCGCCGTAGCGGAAGGGCGGGCCCTGAATCGTCTCGGGGATCGACGCGTCGACCTTGATCGGCCCGACCGATCCCATGTGCAGCCACATGGTCGAGGAGCCGGGGCCTCCGTTGAACATGAAGGTCACGGGCCGCGGGGTCGCGCTCGGGATCGTGTAGGCGACGTAGAACATGCTCGCCCTGGGCTCGCCCTTGTCGTTGCGGATCGTCAGGTGGCCCGGGGTGACGGTGTAGGAGAGCGTGCGGCCGTGGAACGGGATCGAGCGCTTCACCGGCTGCGCATCTTCCTCGACGCTCGCCTTGACGGTGTCGGCGTCGGGCTTCTTCGCCTCTTCCTTGACGTCCTTGGACGGAACGTCGCCGGCCGGCTGGTCCGCCGCATAGGCCGCGCTCGAAAGGAGCAGCGAGAGGGCAAGCAGGGTAGAGCGCATCATTGTCCTTTCATCGGGATGACTTTGCCCTCGACCATGACATAGGCGACGCGCTGCACCGCGGTCGGATCGACCAACGGGTCTCCATCGACTGCGATCAGGTCGGCCGACTTGCCGGGGTCGAGGGTTCCGGTCTCGCCAGAGAGGTTCATGAGCGCGGGCCCGCCCTTGGTCGCGGCGATCAGGGCGTCGCGCGGGCTCATTCCGCCCTTGCTGACCATCAGCTCCAGCTCCTTGTTGGCCTCGGTGTGCGGAGCGACCGCGCTGTCGGTGCCGAGCGCGATGTTGACGCCGTTGCGATAGGCGAGGTTAAGGCCCTTCCCCCAGACCGAGAAGGTCTGGCGCGCCTTGGCCTCGGATGCAGGGGCGAGCTTGCCCGAGCCCATCACCCGCTCGACGCCGCTGAACGCCATCAGGGTCGCGACATAATAGGTGCCGCGCGCCTTCATGTCCTTGACGCCCTGTTCGTCGATGAAGGTGCCGTGCTCGATCGAATCGACGCCCGCGCGGACCGCCGCGTCGATGCCCTTCGCGCCATGCGCATGGGCGGCGACCTTGAGGCCCATGAAGTGCGCCATGTCGCAAATGGCCTTCATCTCCTCGTCGGTGAAATGCTGCTCGAGCCCGCGCGCGCCGGGATCGAGAACCCCGCCCGTCGCCATGATCTTGATGACGTCGACGCCGGCGGCGGCGAGCTTGCGCACCGCCTTCTGGCATTCGTCGGGACCGGTGCAGACCTCGGGGTTGAGGTGCGCCTCATTGACCGCCTCGGCGAGCTCGGGCGGGAGGCCGGTCGCATAATCGGCATGACCGCCGATGATCGACAGGGGCTCCCCGGCGACCTTGATCCTGGGGCCCGGGAAGCGTCCTTCCGCGACCGCGTCGCGAACCGCGGTGACCGCGCTCGTGTCGCCGCCGAGGTCGCGCACGGTGGTGAAGCCGCCCTGCGCCATCTCGAGCGCATGGGTGAGGCCGACGGTGGCCCCGTAAGGCACCGAATATTTCTGAGTGAAGCCCTGGTACCAGGGTTCGCCCGACGTTCCGGTCAGGTGGACGTGGACGTCGGTCATCCCCGGCATGACGGTTCGGCTGCGCTCGTCGACCACGATTGCGCCCGCGGGGGCGGTGAAGCCGTTGTCGATCCGCGTGATCCGCCCGTTGTCGACGACGACCGTAGAAGCGCCGCGCGCGGGCTGAGCCGCATCGACGATCAGATGGCCAGCCTGGATCGCATAGGTTGCGGCATCGGCTGTCGCCGTCATCGCCAACGCCGCTGCGCCGGCAAGCAATTGCTTGAACATGAATCCCCCTTCACCCCGGAAGAGAGGGATGCTTAGCCTTCGTTAGTGCAGGCGTTCAAGTTACCATTGCCAGCAACGTCGCGAGCCGGTCGGCCTCGGCTGCGGGCTTGTCGGTGCGGATCCGGCTGATTCGCGGGAAGCGCATTGCTAGCCCGGACTTGTGGCGCGTGCTCTTGTGGATCGAATCGAACGCGACCTCGAGCACCAGCTGCTTCTCGACCTCACGCACCGGGCCGAAGCGCTGGACGGTGTGCCCGCGGATCCAGCGGTCCAGCCATTTCAGCTCCTCGTCGGTGAAGCCGAAATAGGCCTTGCCGACCGGGAGGAGCTCATTCTGCTCGGACCAGCAGCCGAACGTATAGTCGCTGTAATAGCTCGATCGCTTCCCCGAACCGCGCTGCGCATACATCAGCACGCAGTCGGCGGTCAGGGGATCGCGCTTCCACTTGTACCACAGGCCGGCGCGGCGCCCGCCGACATAAGGGCTGTCGCGGCGCTTCAGCATGATGCCCTCGATCGACGCATCGCGGGCGTTAAGCCGGAGGTCCTCCAGCGCCTCGAAGCTCTCCGCCTCGATCAGCTGCGACACGTCGAAACGCTCGGCGTCGAGTTGCGCAGCGAACCGCTCAAGCCGC
>Ga0207661_10001903_pt1 | contig 14313 bp, 16 predicted proteins | sample KBSC713LmetaG_FD_184337 | JGI IMG/M metagenome (GOLD analysis project Ga0207661, IMG submission 184337) | Corn rhizosphere microbial communities from Kellogg Biological Station, Michigan, USA - KBS C7.1-3L metaG (SPAdes) (version 2) | ecosystem: Host-associated > Plants > Roots > Rhizosphere ...
AACACCTCGGGCAACGGCACCACCACGCTGGGCCTGGAATACAGCGGCGTTGCCCATCTGACGGGCTTCGATGCCACGCCCGGGCAGCTTGTCTACACCATCAATCAATTCGGCCAACTGATCGGCAGTTTCAGCGCCTCCACCATCGCCAACCCGGTGGCTGAGCCGGTCTCGCTCGCGATCCTGGGCACCGGGCTGCTCGGCCTGGGCCTCGTGCGTAACCGTCGCCGTGATGTCTGACACCCCGCCGCTCGACCGGTTGGCGGGATGCGAGATGATGCTGACCCAGGACGGCACGCTGAAAGTCACGCTGCTCATGAACGATCTGGAGGAGGCCCGCGCCTGGGCCTCCTACCTGCTCGCCTGGCGCCGTTTCAAAGCCAAGCCTGACCACGAGCCGCTCGGCGGCCTCCTGCAGGTGCGGAATGCCCGCTAAGCTGTCTTACCCGGTGTATCGGCGCTGGCTGAGCGGCGCCAAGCCGCTCGAGGTGGAGGTGCTGCACGAGACCGGCACGCAGGCGCTGGTGCGGGTCTGGCGCGAGCCTGGGGCGCCGAAAGGGGAGCGCATCGCCTGGTGGGTGGCGATCAGCGCGCTGATGGACGAGCCGCTGCGGATGCGGCGGCGGCCCAAGCGGTGCCTGCAGGTGCAGCGGTAAAGCCAAGGCGCCATGAGCACGAGCATCAAAGCAGCATTCACCAAGGCCGGCTATGCGGATAGCACGGAGACATGGCCGTCCGAGGAGCTGCTGGCGGTGGGGGTGCGGGCGATGGTCAACCATGCCAACGACACCGAGGCCGCGCAGCATGCCATCATGCGGGCGTGCCGCAATGACCCGGCACTGCTGCGTCAGCTTATCATCCCCTGGTGGCGGCAATGCACCGCGCAGCTCATCAACGAGGCGCGGCGGCAGATCGAGCGCAAGCAGCGCACCGAGGCGCTGGAGACGCCGCTGGAGCGCCGCGCCGGCAAGGTGGTCTCGCTGATGGCAGAGCATGACGCGCGGGAAGCGGCCAAGGAACATCGGGCGGAGATGGCGCGCATCGCGAAGCTCGACGCTGAGAACAAAGCTATGATCGCAGTCCAGGTTGAGCGTTGGCGGCAGACCAGGGCTGGCAACTTCACCATCAACGACAAGCCATTCTGGCAGGTCAGCACATTCATGGCGAAGCAGTGGCAGATACGCCATGAGCAAGGGACGCGGTTCGTGGACCTGTTGCTGTCAGGCGTGCCATTGGACGACCGGCCCATCGGGCACTACCGCAGGCCCGAGGAGATCAATGCGCTGTGGGAGCGGTCCTTACAGACCTAGGAGATACCCGTAAACGGTCGTTTGCAAACGTTCCCACATGAGTGACGAGGACGAGCGGGCGATGGCGCTGTTGCGCTGGCTGCTGGCGTTGTCGCTTGTGCCGCAGGGCGAAACCGCAGCTAATCGGCGCCGCCGCCGCAAATTGCTCGTCTGGGTCAAGAGCCAATTAGCCGGCTAAACCCGGGTGCCGCCGTCCGCACCAAGTTGCTTACCACGCCTTATACAGCGCTGCCTTAATCGGTCGTCACAATCGCCAAAGCCCGCGCCATGGGCCTGACTCCCAGGTTCGGGCCAGGGCCGGCACGGTGGTAATGACGCCGGCCGGCCCGCTCACCGCCGCTTAACCCCACGGTCCGTCAGCGGTCCGTCAAACTCCGTCAGACTCCATCAAATCCCGTCATGTCCGAAACACAGCGCCAGAGGCTGGAGGTGCCGTTCGCGCCTCGCCCGTGGCAAATCCCGCTCATCGACGACCCGGCCCAGCGCATCGTGGCCGTGGTCCATAGGCGTGCCGGCAAGAGCACGGCGCTGCTCTGGCGCGGCCTCAAGCGGGCGGTGACCACCAGGCGCCCGCAGCCGCGCGTCGTCCATATCCTGCCCTACGGCGTCATGTGGACCCGCACAGGGCTGTGGGACCAGGCGGTCAAGGCAGCTGAGGCGATCCCCGGCAGCCAGGTGCGGCGCTCCGAAATGGCGATCCGGCTACCGAACGGCGGAACGTGGCAGGCGGGAGGGGCGGACAATCCCGACAGCTGGCGCGGCGGCTATGGCGACGAGATCATCATCGACGAGTTTGACGACACGCCGCAGAGCATGGTGCCGCTGGTCATAGAGCCGATGCTGGCGGATCGCGACGGGACGCTGGTGCGCAGCGGCACGCCGAAGGGCCGCGGGCTGCTCCAGGCGGCCTATGAGCGAGCGCGTGTCACGCCCGGCCACTCGGCCTACCTGCTCGACTACCGGGCGACCGGCGCACTGTCCGACGCGGCGATTGAGCGCCTGCGCGCCGAGATGAGCGATGAGGAGTTCGCCCAGGAACTGGAATGCTCGTTCAGCGCGCCGAACTCGGGATCGTATTACGGCAAGCTGCTGGACGAGGCTGAGCGCGCAGGACGCATCACCGCGGTGTCGCACGACCCGGCGCTCAAAGTGTGGACCGGCTGGGATCTGGGCGTCCACGACAGCACGGCGATCTGGTTTGCGCAGGTGACCCGCTCCGGCGAGTGGCGGCTGATCGACTACATCGAGGATTCGGGCGTCGGGCTGGACCATTATGCGCGGCTACTCCAGCAGCGGCCTTACGTCTACGAGCGCCACATCCTGCCGCACGATGCGGCGGTGAAGGAGCTGGGCAGCGGGCTGGCGCGCACCGAGACGCTCAACAGCCTCGGCGTGCGGCCCTGGCGGGTGCTGCAGCAGCACGGCGTGGCGGACGGGATCAACGCGGTGCGCATGGTGCTGCCGAAATGCTGGATCGACGCAGAGCGCTGCGCCAAGGGCATCCACGCGCTGCGGCACTACAGACGCGAGTGGAACGAGGCGGCGCAGACCTGGCGCAGCAGTCCGGTGCATGACCACGCCTCGCATGGCGCGGATGCCGCGCGCTATCTGTGCCTGGGCGTGCGGCAGGACCAGCCGCCGCCGGTCGAGCGGGCGCCGCGCGAGCCGTGGGAATATACCCAGCCCGGCGAACTCACACAGGACTGGATGCGGCTGTGACGCACAAGCTCGATCCCACCGGCAAGAAGCACCGCTTCGACTTCGACGGCATGGTCTACGAGGTGTCGGACGACACCCTGCAAGAAGCCCTCCACCACTGGACCGATCTGGAAGGCGAGAAGCGGGAGCCTGATCCGGAGATGTTCGGCGAGCGGGTGCAGAATTTGGCGCAACAGCTCGGCCTCGCTCTCGTGATGTTCGTCGGCAAGGCCGAAAAGCGCGACAAGCCGGTGGATTTCGGCGCGTATTACGTGAACGCCGGCGAACGCAGCATCAGTCAACTCGAAGCGACGGCAATGGCCGACTTGCGCAAGGAGTTCGACGAGGCCGTCGCGGATCTCAGGCAGAGGTTTGCGGATTATGCCGACCCAATCCGCGCAGCGATGGACAAGCTGAAGTAATGGCACGCAAGGACACCGACAGCGAAATCGTGCGCGAGGCGCAGGACCGCCTCAACCGCGCGCACGAGTATCAGAACAACGCGCACCGTCACTACAAGGCGGACATGGCCTTCGCCAATGGCGACGACGACAACAAGGCGCAGTGGGCCGATGGCATCAGCGCCGGCCGGCAGGCCGCCGGGCGTCCCGCGCTGACCGTCAACAAGACCCGCGTGCATTGCCTGCAGATCATCAACGACGCGCGGCAGAACCCGGTGCAGATCCGCGTTAATCCGGTGGGCGACGATGCGACCTACGAGGCGGCGCAGATCTACGAGGGCATCATCCGCCACATCGAATACGTGTCCAACGCACAGCAGGCGTATGCCAACGCCACCTACTGCCAGGTGATGGGCGGCATCGGCTACTGGCGCGTGCTGGTGGACTACATGCACGACGATACGTTCGACCAGGAAATCTACATCAAGCGCATCGCCGACCCGACGCAGGTCTACCTGGACCCGGACATCCAGCAGGCGGACGGCAGCGACGCGAAGTGGGGCTTCCTGTTCTACGAGATGACGCGGGAGGAATACGAAGCCGAGTATGGCGTCGATAAGGACGACACCAACCTGAACAATGCCGCACTGTCGCTCAACTCGCCCGGAGCCGGCGGCACGGTCTACCGCACCAACGACAAGCATGTGCAGGTGGTGGAGTATTACCGGAGCTGCACCAGGAGCGACCGGCTGCTGCAGATGCACGACGGCAGCGTGGTGCGCGAGAGCCAGCTACCGAAGGGCATGCTGGAGGAATTGGCGCAGGTCGGCGTCACGCCGCGGGCCGAACGCGACATTGCCGAGCCACAGGTCGAGTGGTTCCTGATCGCCGACAGCAAGATCATCGACCGCAAGGACTGGTTGGGACAGTTCATTCCTATCGTGCGCGTGCCGTGCGAGGAGATCGTGCTCGACGGCAAGCTCGACTGGGTCTCGCATGTGCGACACCTGCGCGATCCGCAGCGTCTATACAACTGGTACACGAGCCAGGCGGCCGAGTTTGTGGCCTTGCAGACCAAGGCGCCGTTTGTCGGCACCGCGGAGGCCATCGGGCCGTATCTCAACGACTGGGAGGCCGCCAACACCGAGAACAAGGCGGTGCTGCTGTATCGCGGCACCGGCGAGAACGGCCAGCCAATCCCGCCGCCGGAGCGCTCGCAGCCGCCGGTCATGGCACAGGCCTACATCGAGGGGCTGAAAATCAGCCAGGCCGAGATGATGATGGCGACCGGCCAGTATCAGGCGGTCATGGGCGAGCCGAGTAATGAGACCAGCGGCAAGGCGATCAACGCGCGGCAGCGGCAGGGCGACAACGCGACGTACCATGTGATTGACCGGCTGGCGTCGGCGATCCGCTACACCGGGCGCATCATCCTCGACCTCATTCCACGGGTCTACGACACCAAGCGCGCTTTGATGATCATGGGCGAGGACGGCACGCAGACGCAGGTGCATCTGGACCCGGAAGCGCCGCAGCCGCACCAGACGACGCTGGACCCGCGCCAGCCGCCGCAACAGCCCAGCATGAACCCGCAGCAGGACCCCGACAGCGAGCGCCAGCAGGCGCTGCGCACGGTGTTCAACCCGCTGAAGGGCCGCTACGCGGTGGTGGCGGACGTTGGCCCAAGCTACGCCACCAAGCGACAGGAAGCGTTCAACGCGTTCAGCCAGGTGATCGCGCAGAACGGCGCGGCGTTCCAGGTGATCGGCGACTTCTGGGCCAAGAACGCGGACTTCCCGGGCAGCGACGAGATGGCGGCGCGGCTGAAACAGGGGCTGCCGCCGCAATACAAGGCCAACACGCCGTCGCCGGAGGTGCAGCAGCTCACCCAGGCCGCGCAGCAGATGCAGCAGCACGCGCAGGAATTGCTGCAGAAGGCCGATGCGGAGATCGCGCAGTTGAAAGCGCAGGTCGTGCATGCGCAGGAGCAGCTCAAGGACAAGAGCGAAGAGCTGAAGATCAAGGACTATGACAGCGAGACCAAGCGGCTCGACGTGGTGAGCGGCATTGATCCGATGGGGTCGCAGGTGGTGGTGCGGCAGATGATCCGCGACATGCTGCAGGACGAGCTTGGCGAACTGCTGAAGCACCACGGCGAGATGGAGATGGCGCTGCAGGGCAACGTGCAGGCGGCCCAGCCGCCGGAGCCGGAGGGCGCGGACGTTGGCACGGGCGCCTAACGCGCTGACGCGTCAAGGCTACGTGGCGGACGTGAACCCGCTGGCCGAGAGCTATGTGCCGGTGACGGACGCCGATCCGGGGCTATTTGGTCGCGTCATGGACTGGGTGCTGCGCCAGCAGCAGATATCGCAGGAACGTGGGCTGTGGACCGGCGGCCAGGTGTGGCAAGGCGGCCGCCCCACGGTGAAGGGTGTGGCCGACGCCGCGCAGCAATATGCCGGCAACTTCGAGGGCGGCATCAAGGCGTATCACGGATCGCCGCACAGCTTCGAGCGGTTTGACACGTCCAAGATCGGCACGGGCGTAGGCGCGCAGCCCTATGGGCGCGGACTCTATTTTGCCGGCAGTGAAGACGTGGCCAAGCCTTATCGTGGCGGTCCATCCGGCCACATGTACGAGGCAGACATCAAGGCAGAGCCGCATCAGATGCTCGATTGGGACCTGCCGTTTGCGGCACAGGGTGGTGTCGGCAAGGCGGCGCACGAGATCAGCCGGGATCTGCTCGCGAAAGCCTATCAGAAATCGGGCGGGTCGGCGGAATTTGCGGAAGAGCTGATGAAGGAGGGTGGCGGTCTGGGCAAGCCGTTCTCACCAGATATGACACCCGGCGATGCCATTCTGTGGGCGCAGGCTGTAGGGGTTGCCCCGGCAGATGTCTCGAAAGCCCTGCACGCCGCAGGCATCCCCGGATTGAAGTATTCCGACGCTGCCGTGGCGGGCGGTCCAGCCAAACAAAACTACGTCGTATTCAACGCCGACACCATCGATATCCTGCGCAAGTATGGCATCGCCGGATTAGGCATCGGCCTCGGCGCAGCAGCCACCCAAGGCGAATAACCTTCCGGGCCGGGACGTACCCACTCTTCCACGGGGAGTGGCGACGTTGGCAGGCGTGTGGTCACCGAGCGCTCCGGTTCGCCGGTTCGGTGACGGAAAACCACAGTGACAATCCGATGAGCGAAACACAGCAACAGCCAGCTACCGAAGAGCGCGTCCCGCAGTCGCAGCACGTCCTGCAGAACGAGGAGAACGAGGACGCCACCCTACCGCTGCAACAGCCGCCGCAACCGGAAGCGCCTGTCGAGAGCGAGGCCAAGCCCGACGAGCCGGAGGTCGATGAGCGCGAGGAGCTGCTGCGTAAAGAACGCCGCGCCCACGCCAATCGCGTCGGCCAGATCGTCAAGCAGCGCTACGCCGAGAAGGCCCGCGCCGATGCGCTGGAGCAGAGGCTGCGCGAGATCGAGCAGCGCCAGGCGCAGTATGATGGCAGCCCGCAGCCGGCGCCGACGCAGGAAGACATCGACCGGCTGATCGACCAGCGCGCCGCCGAGAAACTCGCCATCCAGCAGCACAACGCCCGCGTCGAGGAATGGGACAAGGCGGGCAAGGAATCGTTCGGCGAGGACAAGTTCAAAGCGGCCTGCGAGACCGTCGCCAATATGTCGTCCGCCGAGCAGCGCCGCATGCTGCTGGCCATCGCGCTGGACGTGGAGGGCGGCCAGCGGGCGATCATCGAGATGGCGGATGATCCAGAGGAGGCCGAGCGCATCCTGGCGATGCCGCCGCACCGTATGGCGCTGGCTCTGACAAAGCTGGGCGCCACACCGACACCGGAGCCAAAGCCGGTGTCGAAACTACCGCCGCCGATCCGCCCGCCCTCAGGGGGACGCGCGCGCGGCCAACCCGATCCGGAAAAGGGATCGTGGGATGAGTTCAAGCGCTGGTCAGCCGACATGAACTGGCGCCGCTAACGCCTACGCCGTGCCTGCCGACTTGCGGCGGCTACCGCATGCATCCGCGACAGCGGACCTCCGACTGAGCGCGTAGATCGCTCTGCGACGGGCGGGAGCAATCCTGCCCGTCCTCAGGTGCCACCTGAGACCCGACTGGAAGCGGCTTCTTCCTGTGTGCCGAAGAACCCCTCCGGGGTGACGGCCTGCCTCCGAAACGAAGGGATCAGGAATGAGCCACAGTGCCCAATACCATCATTACGCCTACGCTCGTCGTGAGGCGCGCTATCGAACTATTCAGAAACTCCAACGCCTTCCTCCAGATGGTGGATCGCCAATGGCAGGACGAGTTCGGCGGGCCTAGCGTCGCCGGACAGAAGCCGGGCAGCACCATCCAGATCCGCCTGCCGAATGACTACGTAGCGCGCAGCGGACCCACCGCAGTCCCACAGTCCACAGTTGAATCAACGACCGCACTGACGGTCGCGACGCAGACCGGCGTGGATATCGCGTTCTCAATGGCCGAACGCACGATGTCGATACAGGACTACGACGTGCGCGTTATCCAGCCGGCGGTCAACGCGCTGGTCGGCAACATCGCCTCCAACATCATGCTCGGCGCCGAGGCGATCCCGAACCTGGTGCATAATGTCGATGGGAGCAACAACACACTCACGCCGACGCTGACCACCTGGGCGACCGCGGGCGCGCTGCTCGACAAGCTCTCGACACCACGCAGCCAGCGCCGCGTCGTGCTCGACCCGATCACCATGGCGCGCACGGTGAACTCGTTCAGCGGGCTGTTCAACCAGCAGTCCAAAATCGGCCAGCAGTACGAAACGGCGATGATCAAGACCGACGTGCTGGGCATGGACTGGGCGCAGGACCCAACGGTGCTCACCCACACCACGGGCGCTTACGGCGCGCTCGGCACCGTGTCGGGTGCCAGCCAGACCGGCAGCACGATCACCACGAGCGCACTCGCCGGGCCGCTGAAGAAGGGCGATATCATCACCTTCCCCGGCGCCTTCGCGGTCAACCGCGTGACCAAGACCACGACGGGGCAACTGGCGCAGTTCGCGGTGACGGCGGATGTCGCGGGCGGTGCCACCTCCATCCCGATCTACCCGGCGCTGATCCCGGCCAGCGGCGGCAATCCCGTCGCCTACCAGACGGTCACCGCCTCGCCCACCGCCGGTGGCACCATCGTCTGCCTGACCAACGCGTCCGAAACCTACCGCAACAACTTCATCTTCCATCCGCTCGCCGTCACCCTGGCGATTGTGCCGATGGAGATGCCGACGCGCGGCGTGGTCGAGAGCTACCGCGAGAGTCAGGACGGCGTGAGCATCCGTCTCATCAGTTTCTACGACGGCATCAACGACCAGATGATCACCAGGCTCGACGTGCTCTATGGCTGGAAGTGGGTCCGGCCCGAGTGGGCCTGTAGGGTGCCAGATATCCTCTGATCGTTGTTGATGGATACAGGAGAAACCAATGTCAGATACGACACGCAAGGACCACGCGGCGGACGAGCGGGAGCGGCAGCGCCAGGCGGCGCACCAGACCTCACAGCCGGCACCACAGGCCGCCACCGACGATGAGATCATGAAAATCCGCAAAGCGGCCGGCGCCATCGCCGAGGTGATCGAGCCGGTGCAGCGCGTCAGGCAGGAAAGGACCAACTGATGCCCAACAACACGGAGCACGAGCGCGAAGAGCAGCGCAAGCGCGAGGAACAGCAACAGCGCCAGCAGCAGGAGCGCGACCGCCAGCAGCGCGAGCAGGAGGCGGGGCCGGGCGGCGTCACGCCGCAGCCCAAGCCGGGCGACAAGGTGGCGAACCCGGCACATCCCGAGGCGCCCACCGAGGTGCCGCCGGATTATCCGAACGCAGCCGACGTGTTCGGCGAAGGAGCGCCGGGCGCACCCACCGCCTACCCGAAGGTGAAGTTCCACCCGATCTATGGCGGCGTGCGCGTCAGCGACGCTTCTGAGGAGGGCCTGCTGCAACCGCCTTATGCGTGGTTCGACAGCGCCGAACTGGCCGACATGGCCCGCACCTACACCGAAGCCGAGCAGGTGCGGACACATAACCAGCTCCGCAAGTTGAAGGAACTGGAGGACGCCGGCCTGCCGGTCGTGAGCAGCAGCGTGCAGGCCGAGGAAGCTGTGCGCCGCGGCATGGCCGAGCCACTGTAATGGCCATCCGCACATGCCAGGATCTACTCGCGTCAGTGCTGCGCACCAGCGGCGTGACCGGAGTGGGCCAGACGCCACTCGCCGAGGACATCACCACCGCGTTTGAATACCTGGTGGAGATGATCGGCATCTGGCAGCGCGAGCGCTTCCTGGCATGGCGGCTGACCGAGCAGATCATCCCGAGCACGGGCGCGCAGTCCTACGCGATGCTGGACCGCCCGCCACGGCTCGACAGCGCCTATGCGCGGCTGCTGACCGGCCAGCAGGTGGCGACCGTCTACAACGCCGGGCCGGTGGATTTCCCGCTCTACCTCATCGACAGCATGGACGAATACAACGAGATCAGCCTGAAGCAGCTCAGCACGTTTCCGGCTGCCGTCTGGTATTCGCCGGACTATCCGACGAGTTCGCTGTGGTTCTGGCCGATCCCGCCGGCCGGCCAGTTCGATTTGCACGTGTTCTACCGCGCCGGGCTGCCGACCTACACGGCGCTCACCGATCCGCTGGGCCTGCCGCCGGAGTATGTCGCCGCGGCACGCTACGAGTTGGCGGTGAAGCTGCAGATGGAGTACGGGCTACCGGCGCGGCCCGACCATGTGGCGACGCTCATGGGCATCAAGGCGGGCATCCGCGCGGCCAACGCGCATGTGGCGCAACTCAAGGTGCCCGGCCCGCTGGTGCCCGGCATGGGCGGCACAGGCGGCATCAGCGGGGCTGTGGGGCCGCACCAGAGCGTCATCGTGCTCGATAGCGGCCTGCCGGTGCTCGGATGAGCGGTTCATCCACAGGCTATCCGTGGGAGCCGGGGCAGGTGCTCACCGCCGCGGATCTCAACGCGGCGATTCAGATGCAGGCGGGTCCGTCCGGGCCGCCAGGGCCACAGGGGCCGGTCGGGCCAATAGGGCCAACGGGCGCCACGGGATTGCAAGGCCCGCCGGGGCCACAGGGCGTGCCAGGCGCCGCCAGCACGGTGCCGGGGCCAACGGGAGCCACCGGGCCGCAGGGCGTTCCTGGGCCTCCTGGGGCGACCGGCGCGCAGGGTCCGGCTGGCACTCCCGGCGCTACGTCGTTCTCCGGCCTGACCGGCAGCGCGACCTACGCACAGTTGCCGCCCGCCGTGCAGCAGGTGCCGATCTCGTTCCCGTTCTCCGGGAAGCCCGCAGCGGGCGCGCTCGTCAACGTGCCGATGGCGTTCGGCGTGACCGTGCCAGCATCGCTCGCTGGCAGCGTGGTCTACGACACCACCAAGACGACGGCTAATGCGGCATTCACCGTGAACAAGATCAGCGGCGGCAGCACGACAGCGCTGGGCACCGTCACCATCACCAGCACCTCGAACACGAGCTGCACGCTTGCGGGCGCTGGTGGCACGCTGAATGCCGGTGACGTGCTGCAGATCGTGGCGCCGACGCAGGATGCCACGCTCGCTGACGTGGGCATCTCGATCCTGGCGAGCCGCGTCTGATGCCGACGACGTGGAATCCCTCGGACAAGACAGCCGGCACCACACTATCGAATGGTAATCTGACTGTTGTATTCACGGCGACGGGAAACGGTGTCCGGTCCATCTACAGCGACACGGCTGGAAAGTGGTACTGGGAAGCGACGTACAACTCGGGCAGCTCGCAGTGCATCGGATTTGCCAATGCCAGCGCCGTGTTGAGCACGGTCTGGACCACTTCGACCAACGCTGTGGTGGCGTATAACGGTAGTATCGACGTCAATAACGTCTCCCAGAGCGGTGCTGGCTTCACAATTCTCACCGGCCACACGGTAGCAGTTGCCATCGACCTGGGTGCTCAACGCATCTGGTTCCGTAATGTGACCACCAGCGGCAACTGGAATAACAACGTCGCCAACAATCCGGCGACAAACGTGGGCGGGCTTAACATAGCAGTGCTTGGCTCTCCGTTGTTCGCACTACTCGCGGGGATTGGCACGGCTAACTGGAGCACCAACTTCGGCGCCACGACGCTTGTCGGCGCGGTGCCATCCGGCTTTACCGCCGGTTTTGGCCCGGCTGCCGCAGCGGCCACGCAGGCGCGCGTGATGGTGCTGGCGTGACCCGGCTCGCATTGAGCGGCGGCGCTTACGAGGCCCGCAGCGTCATCGCAAGCGCACAGCGGTGCCTCAACCTCTATGCCGAGACCGTGCCGACCGGCAACCAGAACACCGGTGCCACCGGCCAGGGCGAGCCGGTGCAGTTCGCCTATTACCCGACGCCCGGCCTGCGTAAGCTCTCCACCCTGCCGCAGAACGGCGTCCGCGCCATCAGGCAGGCGACGACCGGCGGTATCTACGCCGTGGCCGGCTCCGGCGTGTATCGCATCGACCCCAGCACCTGGGCCGGCACACTGCTCGGCTCCATCACCTCCGGCCACCGCACGCCCGTCAGCATGCAGGACAACGGGCTGCAGATGGCGATTGTGGACGGCTCGCCCTATGGCTGGTCCATCGACCTCACCAACGACACGTTCGCCGCCATCAGCGATCCCACCGGCATGTTCAGCGGCGCCGACGTGGTGCAGTACCTCGACACCTATCTGTTATTCAACAAGCCCAGGACGCCGCAGTTCTATTCGTCCGACAGCCTGAGCCTGAAATTCGACCCGCTGTGGTTCGCCAATAAGCAATCGTTTAGCGATCTGCTGGTGACGCTGGCGGTGGCCAAGCGCGAGATCTGGCTGCTGGGCGATAGAACGACCGAGGTCTGGTACAACAGCGGCAAGCCGGATTTCACGTTCGAGGAGCAGCCCGGCACATTCGTGGACCACGGCACCTGCGCGAAATACAGCGCCGCCGTTCACGATAATTCGGTGTTCTGGCTGTCGAAGGACCGGCAGGGCCGCGGCAACGTCGTCCAGGGCGCCGGCTACCTGACCAAGCGTATCTCCACTCACGCCATCGAGCAGGAAATGGCCGGCTACGAGACGCTCTCGGACGCCATCGGCTTCTGCTACATGATGGCCGGCCACGCCTTCTATGTGCTGACCTTTCCCAAGGCGGACAGGACCTGGGTTTACGATATCGTCACCGGCCTGTGGCACGAATGGTGCTGGATCGACAGCAACGGCGACGAGCACCGCCACCGCGCCAACTGCTGCTATCCGTGCAACGACACCATCGTGGTCGGCGACTGGCAGAGCGGCAACCTCTATGCGCTGGACCGCGATGTCTACACAGATGACGGCCAGCCGATCAAACGGGTGCGCGCGTTCCCGCACCTGCTCAACGACGGCAACCGGGTGTTTTACCGGCAGTTCGTCGCCGACATCGACACCGGCACAGGCGGCGGTGAGGTGATCGAGCAGACGCTGATCCGCACGACGTTCACCGCACCCGATGGCACGCCGCTTGAGAACTACACCAACGATGCGGATGTCGGGACGTGGACCGTGGTGAGCGGCGCGGCACAGATCACCAGCAATGCGCTGCTCGGGTCGGGCGTCGCCGAGTATCGCTCGACGGCACTGATGGCGGGACCGGATTACATCCTGACCTACAAAGCGATCCCGACCGATTACAGCATTGTGCCGACCGGCAACGTCCACGCCACGGCGCGCTCCGGCTACACCGCCACGATCCGCGGCGACGGCGCGCAATACTGGGTGGACCTGGCGGTGAGCGGCGGCTCGTCTACGTCGATTGCCATGGGCACCATTCCGTCCGGCTGGTATGCCGTCACGCTGCGGCTGCAGGGTGCCACCATCACGCTCTCGGTGCAGCGCTCGTCCGACAGTCTCTGGCTGCGCGGCGACGGCGCATGGACCGTGACGGCCAGCAACGCGGTGACGGTGAACGACGACACGCACCCGGCGCCTGGACAGGTCACCATCGGCGGCACCTGGTAAAATGGCGCTCAATCCGGTCTACCTGTTCCGCTCGGCGGGTAATCCCGGCATCTCGCTGCCGGCGCGGCCGCTGTTCTCCGGCAACCTGACATCGGCCGTCTGGTCGTGCTGGCTCCATGACCCGAACTGGGAGAGCGCGCCGCCGCAGATGCACAACATGGCGCTGGACGTGGACGACAGCGCACTGGCTCCGGCGACCTGGTGGAGCTTCGGCATCGGCTTTGACAACGCCAACAGCTTCGGCGTCGCGGTGCTGCGTCAGCCCAGCGGTGGTGCCAGTGAAATCGCCTGGTCGGTCGCCATGAATGCGCCGGCGCCGTGGCCGGCCTGCACCACGCATATGCTCGCCAGCATCGACTTCCTGACATTCACCGTGCAGGTCTATGTCAACGACGTGCCGGTCTCGGTTGCCAATGTCGCAAACCCGCCGGCGGCCTGGTTCACCGCCGGCATCCCCCTCACCAACACCGCACTGGACGAGCATTTCCCAGGCACCCACACAACGACGGCCTATGTCAGCGATCTCTGGTTCGGGCAGACGCCGAGTTTCGTTGACCTCACCGTCACGGCCAACCGGCGCAAGTTCGTCAATGCCGATCTGACGCCGGCCAATCTCGGACCTACGGGCGCGCTGCCGTTCGGCACAGCGCCGACAGTGTTCCAGCAGTTGCCGGAAGGCAGCACGACAGCCAGCGACTGGCTGATCAATCGCGGCGCCGCAGGAGGCACGCTTGCGGCCAATCCCGGCACGGCTACCGGCGCCTATGGCAATCCATGCGCGGACGAGCCGCCACCACCGCCTGACGTGTTCCTCACGCTGGACGACGTGCAGGTCCGCACCATCCCGACGCCGCCGTGCCAGATCTTCCTCGACTGGTCCG
>Ga0207661_10001911_pt1 | contig 14292 bp, 14 predicted proteins | sample KBSC713LmetaG_FD_184337 | JGI IMG/M metagenome (GOLD analysis project Ga0207661, IMG submission 184337) | Corn rhizosphere microbial communities from Kellogg Biological Station, Michigan, USA - KBS C7.1-3L metaG (SPAdes) (version 2) | ecosystem: Host-associated > Plants > Roots > Rhizosphere ...
AACGATATGGAGGGGGTGTTCAAACATCGTCAGGCTCTGCATCGGGGCATGGTTCAGAAAGTCGAGCATCGCGACTACGGCGAGCTGAATGTCATTGGTCCGGCGGTCAAGTACGGCAATTTCGACGTAGCATCGGGTTGGACGGCCCCGCCGCTACTCGGAGAGCACAGCGCCGAGGTCGCCAAGGACTGGCTGGGCTGATCGCATGGACTTCGCGCTCTCCGAGGGTCAGAGCCTTCTACTGAACGAATGGTAAAAAGCGCTCGACCGTGACATCGGGCCTGTCACCAAGCGATATCTGGATAGCTGCATCCCGAAGGACGTTGTCCGCGAACTTCTCAAGAAGACCGGAGAATTCGGAGTTGGTAACGGCTGGGTCCCGGAGGAGGGTGGCGGGCTGGGCCTCGACTTCCTCACGAGCGGATTGCTTTACGAGCAATTGTCGCGGACCTCTCCCGATCTTGCGGGCCTCGCCTTTGTGGCGGAGGGCGCTGCCCTCAAGCTCTACAGGACCGGATCCGAGGAGCTCAAGAAGCGCTATTTGCCCGGCTTGTTAAGCGGCGACCTTATCGGTTGCTCGGCCATCAGCGAGCCCGGAGTTGGATCGAGCGCGCGAGGTGCGGACGCGGGCGATGCGGGACGGCAAGAACTATCGCATCTCGGGCGAGAAGCTTTGGATATCTAATGCCACGATCGCTGACATTTCCATCTTGGTCGCAAAGACCGGCGAGCAAGAGTTCACGATGTTCGTCGTCGACCGCGAGGAGCATGGCTTTACGACGGCTGAAATACCGAAGCTTGGCCTGAATGGGTGGTCTCTCGGCCACATCGTTCTGGAAGATGTTGTTGTTCCCGAAGAAAACATCATTGGCGGCCTCGGGGGTGGGTTGCGCGAGAGCATGAAGGGCTTTGAGCGCTCGCGCTGCTTTGTCTCGACGTTAGCGCTTGGAATTGCGCAATCGTCTTTTGACGAGTGCCTCAAATATCTCAAAGAGCGCCAGTTCTGGCACGCATCCAGCCACGAGGCCGGCAATCGAAATGAAATCAGGCCAGGAGTATTTCGGCCGGACCGGTCAGCCGGTGATGTAAGGCCGGGTGGGGAAATAAAGGCCAAGCCCCACAACCTGTAACGACGTGTTCGGGAGGCTTTCGTTAGATAACTTCAATAGAGACGGGGGAGGCAATTTCCTGGCAGTCCCGGGCGTCGCCCGCCTCCCACATCAACATCGTCAGGATAGCTGCATCGTCCAGCGCCACCAGCGGCGAATGCCAGACACCCGCGCGATAATGTATCATCGTGTGGTCGTCGCCGATGAAGGTCACGGCGCGTTCGATGTCCGGCCAGCCGTCAGCGCGATCCGGCGCCACAGCGATCAGAAGCCGCGCGCAACGGATCGGAATGAACATCTGCGGTGTGAGGACGTGGCGCTCGAAGTATCCCAACGTGAAAGGCAGCAACGACGGCGCGATGTGATAAACATCAAGCGCCGGACGCGTGGCAGCGGCGTCGTGTTGCAGATCGCCGATGCCCGGAACACGGCGCGCGCGGCCCTGATTGACGGGCCGCCCGCCGACGGCATCGATCGTTGCGAGCGAGCCGAACGGCGCGAATGCTTCGGCGGTCAGCGGCTGCGCGCGCAGCCGGCGAGGCGCTGTCGCTTCGGCCGCCATGTCAGAAGTTGATGCCGAGCCATTGCTTGACCTGCTCGTGCAGGTCGCCGGCAAAATCAGCAGGCTCGCCGGAGGCAGTGATCTCGCCCAGGCTCAGCACATAGATACGATGCGACATCGCGATGACCCGTCGCACGTTGTGATCGACCAGCAGAATCGCCATTTCCTCAGACGCAAATGAGCGAATCCACTCGAACACTTCTTCAACGATCTTCGGCGCCAGGCCAATCGAGGGCTCATCGATCAGACACAGCCGCGGACGCATCAGCCACGCCTTGGCAAATTCGACCATTTTCTGCTGGCCGCCGGACAGATCGCCGGCCTGCGCCCGCAATTTCGCCCGTAGTGCCGGAAACTTCTCCAGCATCGTCTCGAAACGCTGCTCGATCGCGTCCCGCCCCGGCGCGCCGGTCGCGCGAAACAGGCTCTCCAGCGGCAGCCGCAGGTTCTCCATGACTGTCATAAACGGAAACAGGCTGGATTCTTGCGGGATGTACCAGATGCCCCTTGTGCTGAGCCGGTGCGGCGCGAGCCCGGTAATGTCCTCGCCCTCGTAGAGAACCTGCCCGGTCTTCGGTTGAAGAAACCCGCAGATCGTCTTCATCACCGTCGATTTGCCGGCGCCGTTCAGACCGATCAGGCCGGTGATGCGGCCTGCGTCGACGGTAAGGCTGAGATCGCGCAGCACGTCGATATCGATGCTGTAGCCGGCAGTGACGCGATCGAGGGTCAGCACAGCGCTCATGCCGCCTGTCCCCCGAGATAGGCTTCGATGACCCGTGAGTCGTTGAGAACCTCCCGCGTCGTGGCGTCGATGATGACGCTGCCGGCATTCATGCAAATGGCCCGCGGGCACAACTCGACGACCACGGGCATGTCGTGGCTGACGAGGATGAAGGTCTGGCCCTTACCATGACGCGAGCGGATGAAATCCCCCATGATCTCCTTCATGGTCGGGTGCACGGCGGCAAACGGCTCGTCCAGCAGTGCGATGCGCGGCGGCACCATGAAGCACACGCCGAATTCGAGCAGCTTCATCTGGCCGCCGGACAATTGTCCGGCATCGAGGTGACGGACCACGTCAAGGCGCAATTCAGCAATCAGCGCATTGGCGCGCGACAGCGCCTCGTCGGCGCCGAGGCCGAGCGCCCGGCCCGCGACAAGCAGATTGTCGATGACGTTCATGCGACGGAACACGCGGGTGAGCTGGAACATGCGCATCACGCCGCGATGGGCCAGCTTCTCCGGCGTCAGGCGATGACAGGGTCTGTTCTCCAGCAGGATCTCGCCGCTGTCCGGCTCGGCCAGCCCGCTCAGGATATTCAAGAGCGTGGTCTTGCCCGACCCGTTGGGGCCGATCAGGCCGACCAATTCGCCGGCCGCGACATCGAAGGAAACATCGTTCACGGCGGTGAGACCGCCGAAGCGCTTGCTGACGCGCCGAACGGACAGAAGTGTCATGCCCGCCTCCAGCGTTGCACGGCTGCCTTGGCCAATCCCCACAGCCCCTCGCGGAAGAACCGCGCGAAGATGACGACGAGCGCAGCGAACACCACAAGCTGATAGCCGCCGATATCACGCAGCCATTCCGACAGCACGTAGACCAGGAATGCGGCGACCAGCGGTCCCGCCAAGGTGCCCATGCCACCAATCACCGTCATGCTGACGATCAGCCCGGTCTGGCCGATCAATCCAAGTTCAGGCGTCGCCAGTTCGGCAAAATGCGCGTACAGCGCGCCGGCAAAACCGGAGGCCGCGGCCGAGATGGCGAAGGCCGCCGTCTTCCAGAATACGACATTGACGCCGGCGCGTCGCGCCGCAACCTCGTCGTCACGGATCGCCTGCAGAAACAATCCGGCCTTGGACCGCAACAGCAAGTAGAACAGGATCAGCAATCCGACCAGGGCGCCGAGAAACAGATAGTACCAGCCGATCCGGCTGTTCAACAGGCCTGCCACGCCGAGGCCGAGATCGCCGCGTGTGATATCGATCGAGTTCGAGGCGACCAGCCGCATGATCTCGGCGAAGCTCAGGGTGGTGAGAGCGAGATAGGGCCCCACCAGACGCAGCACCGCGCGGCCGAGCAGCAGGCCGATCAGGCCCGAGACGACGACCGCCGCGACGATGCCAAGCAGCGGCGGAATGCCGAAATAGTAATTGAGCAGCCCCGTCGTGTAGGCGCCGATCATGGCGAAGGTCGCAGGCGCCAGCGAGAACTGCCCGGTGTAACCGGCGAGCAGATTCCAGGCGCCAGCGAGAATGGCGAAGTACATAGAGACAATGAGTACGCCGAGCCAGTAAGCGTTGCCGACCCCAAGCGGGATCAATGCGACAACAGACATCGCCACCAGTGCAGCGCGAAACTCCACGGTGGTTTTCGTGGTCGAAAGCTGCGCGCCGGAAGGATTGGCAACGGGCAGTGTTCCGGATGACGACGCCATCACACCTCCCGCCCCTTCTCTCCGAACAGGCCCTGCGGACGAAACAGCAGAAACAGCATCAGCAGGACGAGGCCGAACCCATCGCGATACTGATAGGATAGATACACCGCGCCGAAACTTTCGATGACGCCAAGCGCCAGGCTGGCAACGATGGCACCCGGCACCGATCCCATACCGCCGAGCACAACGATGATGTAGGACTTGATTGCCGGGAAGATGCCGACATCGGGCGAGGCGTTGATCACCGGCGACAGCAGCGCGCCGGCGAAGGCGGCGAGCCCGCCCGACAGCATGAAGACGATGGCGCTGGCCTTCGCCGTGTCGATGCCGGCCAGCGACGCGCCGAGCCGATTCTGCGAGACCGCGCGGATCTGCTGCCCCCAGAACGACCACTTGATCAGTGCCGCCGTGAAGGCGATCACGGCGATGGCGATGCCGGCGGCGAGCAGCCGATGGCCGCTGATCAGCACTGGCCCGAGCACCACGCGGCTGGTCTCGACCAGCGGCGGACCGCGATAGGCATAAGGCCCGATCAGCTTGTCGACGAGATTGATGAGGAACAGCGAAAGGCCAAAGGTGACGATCACGGCGTACTCGTCGCGCATCAGCCCCCACGAGGTGTAGCCGGCATAGAGCGGACGCATCAAGGTTCGCTCCGTCACCCAGCCGAGCAGCGCGCCGGCGACGAAGGCGAGCGGCAGCGCAACCCAGACCGGCACGCCAAGCGCCAGGGCGGTCAGCGTATAAGCATAGGCGCCGACCATATAGAATTCGCCATGGGCGAAGTTCACGATCTTCAGGATGCCGAAGATCAGCGACAAGCCGATGGCCATCAGTGCGTAGAACAGCCCGGTGATGAGGCCGTTCACCGCGAGATCGACGTCGATGCCACTCATCGAGTTGGATCAGCCCGCATTACTTCGCGGGCGCCCAGAGCTTCGCTTTGTCGAGCGGCTGGCCCGGCTGTGACACCAGCACCGCATCCCCCACCTTCTGGTTAACCTCAGTCAACTGGAACGTCACATACGGCACATCAAGCCACTGGTTGAAGGCGTAACCCTTCTCCTTCGAGAAGATGATCTCGCCGCGCGTACCGGTGTACTTGGTCTCACCCAGCGCCTTGATGATTGCCTCGGCGTCGGTTGATTTCGCACGCTTGACCGCGTCGGCAATCAGAAAAAGCGAGTCGGCAGCCTGGAACAGCAGGCGGTTAGGCTCGTTCTTGGTTTTCGCAGTGTAAGCATCACCCACCTGCTTGCCGAGCGGTGGTTGCGCCATCTTCGGATGATAGAGGCCGAACACCAGCATCCCCTTGCCGGCTTCCTTCACGTTCTGCCAGAAGTCCGGATAGTCGGCGAGACCCGAACCATCATAGAGCCACGTCTTCGCCGATGGCGCGACGCCCTGCTCGTAGACTTGGTTCATCATGATGTAGGCCGCGGGCGGCAGCATCAGGTTGATGATCGCATCCGGCGGATTGGCTCGCAGCGGCAGGATCGCCGGCAGGAAGTCCTTCGACGCACGGTCCAGCGTCACGTACTTGTACTGGATATCGGGCGCAATCTTCTTCAGTGACTCGCCGATCGCCTTGGCGAGGCCGATGCCGTAGTCGGTGTTCTCGGCGAAGGACAGGACACGCTTGACGCCCAGTTCTTTCATGGTTGCGGCAGCCGCACCGCCCACGCGACTGTTGTAGTTACCGGGGTTGAAGACTTCAGGATATCCCTTCTCGCGAATGGCATCCGACCAGCCGTTGGTGTTGATGTAGGGAATCTTGTAGCGGTGCGCGACCTCGATGCCGGCCAGCGCAGCCGAACTCTGGTGTTCGCCCGTGATCGCCACCACCTTGTCTCGCGTGATAAGCTTTTCGACGGCGGCACGCGCCTTCTCCGGCAATCCTTGGGTATCCTCGATCACCAGCTCGATCTTGCTACCGTCCACGCCGCCGGCGTCGTTGATAATCTTGGTCGCGACTTCGAGGCCATCCTTGACCTGCGTTCCCTGCACGACCGAGCCGGGCGGCGATTGGGTGATGGTCACGCCAACCTTGATCGGATCCGCCGCCCGCGCTCCGGCGACCGGAAGCAATGCGGCTGCCACCGTCAGCGCGACACCCAGCATATCGAGACGCAATGAACCTGCCATGTTTGTTCCCCTTGATATTGGTTTCTATATTGGTTTCTCGGATGCGCCTTGAGGCGATTATGCGCAGAGACTTCTCAGTTTGAAACTCCAATTTCGATCTCTGTGTGAATTTGCCACGTCCCGCACAGTGCGCGCCTTTCTCCCTCCTCCGCGTCCACTAGGTCGACGGGTGCGCCATTCTGACAAATGCCTTGCGCAACTCGTTGCCCTGCAGGCCGACGCCAAGGAGGAGCGATAGCAGCAGCCGCGATTTCAGCCCGCTCAGCGCGCCAATCGATATTCATCGGCTTCAACTGTATCGCTTGGGAGCGCCGTCGTCGGCATACCAGTCGAACACCTTGTCCGAGAGGTTGACGATGATGTTCTGGATCTGCGTGTACTCTTCGTAGGCGACGAGCCCGTTTTCCCGGCCGATGCCGCTCATCTTGAATCCACCCCACGGCGAGGCCGGATCGATGCGATGATGATCATTGATCCAGGTGATGCCGCATTGAAGGGCGTGGGCAACGCGATGCGCCCGCGCGATGTCGCGGGTCCAAATACTGGTGGCGAGGCCGAACGGGGTGCCGTTGGCGATCGCCACGGCTTCCTGTTCAGTGTCGAATGGGATGACACAGACGACCGGACCGAAAATCTCCTCCTGTGCGATCCGCATGCTCGGCGAGACTTCCGTCAAGATCGTCGGCTGCAGGAAATAGCCCTTCGAGAAATTTTCGCCTTCGGGCCGCCCACCGCCATAGGCCAGATGCGCGCCTTCCTCCACGCCAATGCGAATGTAGCGCTCGACCAGATCGCGCTGCCTGGCGGACACCATCGGCCCCATCTGTGTCTCGGCGGATTGCGGGTCGCCGAGGCGGATCTCACCGGCGCGGCGGACCAACTCAGCGACGACCTCGCGATGAATCGAGCGGTGCACCAAGAGCCGCGAGCCTTGCACGCAGGTCTGACCGCTGGCGACGAACGACGCAAACAATGTCGCCGCCACCGCGCACGGCACCGCCGTGTCCGGAAACACGATCACCGCGGCCTTGCCACCCAGTTCCGCCGCGACCTTGACCAGATTCTTGCCGGCGATCGAGGCGACTGCCTTGCCGGTTTCCGTGCCGCCGGTCAGATCAAGCTTGCGGATGCGCGGATGCGATGACAGCGCGAGGCCGGCGGTGGCGCCGAATCCGGGGACGACGTTGTAAACGCCATCCGGCACGCCGGCTTCCTTGAGGATTTCGCCGAGCAGCATCGGCGTGATCGGCGCCAGCTCGGATGGCTTGACCACCATGGCATTGCCGGCAGCCAGCGACGGCGCAACTTTCTTGGTGAGAATCAAAAGCGGGTGATTCCACGGCGTCACATGGCCGACGACGCCGAGCGGCACGCGCCGAGTGTAGTTGAGATAGCCGCCGGCAAACGGCGGCACGGTATCTTCATGGGTGCGCGCAACCGCGCCGAAGTAGCTGAACCACTCGGGCAGGCGCGCCAATTGCGCCGCCATCTCCCGTCTTGGCCGGCCGATCTGCTCGATCTCGATCGACACCACATCGGGCAGGCGGCGCTTCATGATCTCCGCAATTCGCTGCATGATGTCGCCGCGCTCGGCGACGGTGAGCGCAGACCAGATCGGAAACGCGCGTTCCGCCGCGATGACGGCCTGCTCGATATCCGCCGCATCGCCTTCGGCAACATCGGCGACAACCGCGCCGTTACTTGGATTTTCCACCTCGAACGTCCGCCCCGAGGCGGCCGGACGATAGCTTCCGTCGACGAACAGGCCCCAAGTCTTCATCATGACAACGCCAACAACATGATCACCGCTCTACTGCACCCCGAGATAGCGCATCAGCGGCGATTGATCGTCCCGCACGCTCTCGGCGCTCGCCTCATGCACCACCTTGCCGGTCTCCAGCACGTAGAGGCGGTGCGCCACCGCCAACGCGCTGTAGAGATTCTGCTCGACCAGCAGAATCCCGAGCCCGGTCTTGCCGAGATCGGCGATGATGGTCTCGAGATGCTGCACCATCACCGGCGCCAGCCCTTCGGACGGCTCGTCCATCAGGATCAGTTCCGGATCGATCATCAGCGCGCGCCCGACCGCCAGCATCTGCCGCTCGCCGCCCGACAGTTGATTACCGTTGTGCCCCTTGCGCTCGGCCAGACGCGGGAACATCGCGAACACGCGGTCGACGGTCCAGCCGTCCTTGGCCTTGGCCGGCTTGAGCATGGTCAGATGCTCCAGCACCGTCAGCGACGCGAACAGCCGGCGGCCCTGCGGCACCAGCGCGATCCGCCGCGCGGCCACCTCGTGCGGCGTCAGCTGGCGCAGGTCCTCGCTTTTCCAGGTCAGTGTGCCCTCGCGCACCTGCGGCTGCGCCAGACGCATGATCGAGCGGATCAGCGTCGACTTGCCCATACCGTTGCGGCCGAGCAGCGCGACGACTTCTCCCGGCTTCACGGCCAGCGAGGCCCCGTGCAGCACGTGAGCGTCGCCGTAGAAACTGTGCAGGTCGCGGACTTCAAGCATCAACGCGCCTTTCCGAGATAAACATCCTGCACGAGCTGGTTGCTGCGAATCTCAGTCGGCGTTCCTTCCGCCAGCATCTGACCGTTGTTCAGACATGTCACCCGTTCGACAAGGTTCAGCACCAGCTCCATGTCGTGCTCGATCAGCACCATTGTCAGATCGTGCGGCAGCGACCGGATGATCTCGGCCACGATCACCCGCTCCGCCGGCGAAAGGCCCGCGGCGGGTTCATCCAGCAACAGCAGTTTGGGGCGCGCGACCAGCGCCATCGCCATTTCGAGCTGCCGCTGCTCGCCATAGGACAGCTCGCTGACGACCACCGCGCCGCGCTTGTCGAGCCGGGACGCCGACAAGGCCGATGCCACACGCTCCGCTTGTCCGACATCCAGGCCGGCGGCGCTCAGCATCGAGAATTTGCCCGCACCATTTCCCCGCACCGCGAGCTGCATGTTCTCATCGACCGTAAGACTCGGAAACAGGTTGGTGATCTGGAACGTGCGGCTAATCCCCATGCGCGCGCGTCCCTGCACCGATTTGCGGGTAATATTCTCGTTTTCGAAGACAACCCGGCCGGCGGTCGGCGGCCTTACTCCGGTGATAGCGTTGAACAAGGTGGTCTTCCCGGCGCCGTTCGGGCCGATGACGGCGTGTCGCTCACCGCTCCCGACGACAATTGAGACGTTGTCGACCGCTTTCAGCGCACCGAAAGCGACAACGATATTTTCCAGGACCAGCGCGGGCGCGGGATCGGACACCGAATAGACTTCCCTGAATGATGAAGGCGCGGCGGCCATGGCGGCCGCCGCCATGCTCATATGACTGTTACTTTTTGATGCCCTGGTAATCTCGCGAGAACGGCGGGTTCTTGAGATACTCCTCAGGCTTGTAGGTCCAGAACTGCGAGACAGCCGGATAGGTCTGGATCGGCACGTTCCAGTATTTGCCGTCCTTGTTCTTGACGACCTTGCGGATGTAGACGTCGTAGACCGGGTTGCCATAATCGTCGAAGCGCACGGGCCGACCGAGTGGCGAATTGGTGAGCTGGCTCTTCAGCACGGCATCGATGAACACATCCCGATTCGAGATGTCGCCCTTGAGCTGATTGATCACCTGATCCACCCACATGGCGCCTGAATAGTGTGAGAAGCCATAGAGCGACGGCATCTTGTTGTACTTTGCGGAATATGCTTTGACAAATTTCTGCGTCACTGGATTATCAGATCCTTCAGCGAAGTGCGCCGACGAAATGATACCGTCGCATTCCTCGCCCAGCGTGCGGATCACCGACTGGTCGGTGAAGTTCTGAGCGCCCAGCAGCGGAATCTGTCCCTTCAGGCCGAAGTCGGAATACTGCTTCATGAAGCGCGAGGCATCCGCACCGAGTTCCATCGCGAAGATCGCGTCGACCTTGAGATTGCCGAGCTGCCCGATATAGGGGCTGAAGTCGGCGGTATTGAGCGGATTCCAAAGCTGAGAGACGATCTGTCCGCCGCCCTCCGTGAACACCTGCGCGAAGCCGCCGCACTGCTCGTGTCCGAAGGTATAGTCCTGCGAAATGGTCGCGATGCGCTTATGGCCCTGCTTCAATGCCCAATCCGCCAGCGGGCGCGGCATCTGGCTTGCAGTATAGCCGGCGACACGAATGACGTTCCTGATGCGGTTGCGCTGTGTCAGGTCGTCAGCAGCAATCACCGGAATGAAGTACGGTACGCCGTTGCCCTTGACGTAGCTCGCGACAGCAAGGCCGGTATTGGCAAGCAGATTGCCGAACAGGAAATCGACTTTGGCCTGTTCGACCAGACGTCGCGCTTTTTGCAGGGCGGTGTCCGGGTTGCCGGCATCGTCCTCGATGATGACCTCGACGGCGCGGCCGCCCGACTGCTTGCCGTGCTCCTCCCAATACATGTTGAAGCCTTCGACGATCTCGCGTCCCCCAGCGGCGACAACGCCACTGAGTGGCGCCATCAGGCCAATACGGATCGGGTCGGCGGCGCGGACGATTCGTGGAGTGGCGAGGGTTCCGGCTGCAGAGACTGCGACGGTCAGGCTAGTGGCCTTCAGAAATTGTCGGCGATCCATTTTGTTCCTCCTTTGGTATTGCTATCATTGGTCACGATGTTGCTCGATCTCCGCCATCGCTTTCGGCTGATCAGCCAGCGCAGCGCACCGAGAATGCCCTCGGGCGCAAAGATCATCGTTCCGATGAACGTGAAACCCAGAACCATCTGCCAGCGCGCGGTGTAGGCGCTGACAACATTCTCGAGCAGGATGATCGCGGCGGCGCCGATGAACGAGCCGAACAGCGTGCCTACACCGCCGATGATCGCCATCAGCAAGCCCTCCACCGATTGTGACAATTGCACGGTCGACGGGCTGACGAAGTTGTTGAACAGCGCATAGAGCGCGCCCGCGACCCCGGCGAAAAAGCCGGTAACGATGAAGGCGACGAACATATGCACCGACGTGCCGTAACCGAGGCTCCGCATCCGGCTTTCGCTGTCGCGGATGCCGCGCAGCGTCAGGCCGAATGGCGAGCGCACGAAGCGCCACATCAGGAATGTCATCAGCAAAACCACGGCGAGGGTCGCATAATAAAACACCGTCGGGTTTGCGATCAGGTCCGGGCGGCCGACGCCGCGAATGCCGTTCTCGCCGCCGGTGACGCTGGTCCAGCGCAAGCAGACGCCCCAGACGATCATGCCCAGCGCAAGCGTCAGCAGCAGGAAGTAGACGCCGCTGACCCGCACCGCAAAGGCCGCGAACACCGTCGCGATGAGCGTTGCGGCAATGACCCCAAGCAGGCAGCCGACCCATGCCGATCCGCCATAGACCGACGTCCAGTAGATCACGACGTAGGTCGAGGCTCCGAACAACGCGCCATGGCCGAGCGAGGTGCGCCCGGCATAGCCGGCCAGGACGTCGATCGACATCGCCAGCAGCGCGAAGATCAATATCTCGTTGGCGATGCTCATCTGATACGACGAAATCACCAGCGGCAGCGCGCCGAAGAGCACGAGGACCAGAACGAAGCCCAAAGCCGAACGCTGGATCGCCGAAATTGCGCTGGTCATCACGCCCTCCCGAAGAGCCCGAGCGGACGGAAGGCGAGGATCGCGGCCATGGGTCCGAAGATGACGAAATAGGCCAGTTCGGGGAACATCACCTGACCGATGGTGTTCAGCATGCCGACCAGCAACGCGCCGACTGCCGCGCCGACCAGACTGCCGCTGCCGCCGATGATGACGATCGCCAGCGCGAACACCAGAATTTCGGAATCCGCAGTCGGATACAGCGTGAGGAACGCACCGCCGATGGTTCCACCGAGCCCCGCGAGCGAAGCGCCGAGCATTGAAGTCGCCAGAAAGACCCGCCGGATATTGATGCCCATCGCTTCGACCATTTCGGCATCGTCAACGCCCGCGCGGATCAGCGCGCCAAGGCGCGTCCGGTTGAGCAACAGCCACAACGCGATAAAGACGAGGATGCCGAGAAGCAGTACGAACAGACGGTAGGTCGGATAGTAGATGCCGGCGAAGCGCACCGCGCCGCGTAGCGCCGCCGGAATCTGCACCGAGAAGGTGTCGCCGCCCCAGATCACCAGCGCGATGTCGTTGAGCACGAAAGCGACGCCGAGCGTGAGCAGCACCTCGCGCAGCACAAATCCACGCACGAAGCGCAGCAGGCCCTGGTCGATCACAAGTCCAAGGAACGCCACGAACAGCATCGACGCCAGCAGGCCAAGAACGAAGTTGCCGGTGCCGACCGTGACCGAATAGCCAATATAACCGCCGAACAGATAGAGCGCGCCGTGCGCCAGATTGACGATGCGCAGCAAGCCGAAGATGAGCGTGAATCCGGAGGCAACAATAAAGAGTAACGCCGCCAGCGTGAGCCCGTTCAGAATCTGGACGAGGTTCAGGCTCGCCACGAACTAGCCCCCGCCCCGCAGAGCATCCGGCCGCTCAGACAAATACCAGTCGTAGATCTGCTCGCCGGTCCAGAACGCGATATCGGGCAAGCGGCTGATCTTTTCGAGGACGCGTCGGAAATGTTTCGCCCGGTGCGGCGCGCCCATGATGTACGGGTGGACGACCAGCGCCATGACGCGCACGGAACCGGCGCTGTCGTGATAGATCTGCTCGAACTGATCCATCGCCCGGTCATGGTACTCGCTCGCCTTGTGGTGCTGGATCAACATCATGGCGACGTCGTTGCATTCCTGCGTGTAGGGGATGTTGACGATCGGCTTCGAGCGGGTCTTCAGCACGACGGGCTGATCGTCGAGCACCCAGTCGCACACATACTTGAACCCCTCTTCCGCCAGAAGGTCAGGTGTCTCCCAGGTTTCAGTGAGACCGGGGCCAAGCCATCCGCGCGGTGCCTTACCGGTAAACTGCTTGATTGCCTGCGCCGTCTTGCGGATGTCCTCACGCTCGTCGGCGACCTTCTGCATGTTCTTCTGACCAAAGCCGTGGCCCATGAACTCCCAGCCGCGATCCAACGCCGCACGTGAGATCGCATCATAACTCCCGATCGCCTTTCCATTGATTGCCAGCACCGCTTTGATGCCGTGGTTGTCGAGCGCTTCGAGCAGGCGCCAGAAGCCGACGCGGTTGCCATATTCGTGCCAGGCCCAGTTCGGAATATCCGGCAGCGGCGCGCCGCCCGCCGGCGGCGTCAGCACCGTTCGAGGCATCGTCTCGCGAGGATCCCATTCCTCGATATTGACGATCACCCACACCACCATGCGAGCGCTGCCCGGCAGCTTGAGCGGCTCTCGATCGACGATTGCCGAATATGAAATTCTTTCCTGTGGCAACACGATCAGGACTCCTTTCCGACAATGGAGAACGCCAGCGGCGTCAATCCCTCTACCGACACTACCAACCTGTCGCCCGGCACAATGGCCCCGACGCCCGCCGGCGTGCCGGTCATGATCAGGTCGCCCGCTTGCAGTCGATAGGATTTGGACAGATTTGAAATGATCTCCGGAGCGTTCCAGATCATCTGGTTCAAATCGCCGCGCTGCCGCTCCACGCCATTCACCGATAGCGAAATCGCTCCCGTCAGCCGATGGCCAACGCCGGCAACAGGATGAATGGCGCCGCACGGTGCCGACTGATCGAACGCCTTGCCTACCTCCCAGGGCAGTCCGGTCTTGAACGACTCGCGCTGACGATCGCGCCGGGTCAGATCGACGCCGACGGCATATCCAAACACGACATCCAATGCCCGTTCGACCGAAATGTCCACAGCCTCGGCCCCGATCGCCACGACCAGTTCCGCCTCAAACTGGAAGTCTTCGGTTTGCGGCGGATAGGAGATGTCCACGCCACCAGCCACCACGGCATCGGCCGGCTTCTGGAAGAAGAACGGCGGATCGCGCTCGTCGCCCTCTTTCATCTCCCGGATATGCGCGACGTAGTTGCGACCGACGCAATAGACCCGTCTGACGGGGAAGCGATCCTCGCGTCCAACGATCGGAAGAGCTGTGATCCTGGGGTCAAAAACAAACATTAA
>Ga0207661_10001912_pt1 | contig 14292 bp, 12 predicted proteins | sample KBSC713LmetaG_FD_184337 | JGI IMG/M metagenome (GOLD analysis project Ga0207661, IMG submission 184337) | Corn rhizosphere microbial communities from Kellogg Biological Station, Michigan, USA - KBS C7.1-3L metaG (SPAdes) (version 2) | ecosystem: Host-associated > Plants > Roots > Rhizosphere ...
AGGATCAGCGGCACCGTCATGATCGGCTTGGACTCGTGCGGGTGTTCGATGTCCTCTGTCCACCGCTTCGGCCCGTGGAACGTGAGCACGAAAAGCCGGGTCATGTAGAACGCGGTCAGGCCGGAGCCCACGAGTGCGGCCGTGCCGAGCACCGGGCCGAGCCAGCCGCCGTAGTGGTATGCCGCCCCGATGATCGGCTCCTTGGTGAAGAAGCCGGACAGCGGCGGTATGCCGATGATGGCCAGGAAGCCGAGGCCGGTCGTGGCCCACGTGATCGGCATGTACTTGCGCAGCCCGCCGAACCGGCGGATGTCGGTCTGGTCGTTCATCCCGTGCATGACCGAGCCGGCCCCGAGGAACAGGCCGGCCTTGAAGAAGCCGTGCGCGAGCAGGTGGATCAGGCCGAGCGCGTAGGCGACCCCGCCGAGGCCGACGGCCAGAAACATGTAGCCGATCTGGCTCACCGTCGAGTAGGCGAGGACGCGTTTGATGTCGTCCTTGGCGCAGCCGATGATGCATCCGATCAGCAGCGTGAGCGCGCCGACGCACATGACCACAATGCGGGCGGTTTCCGAAGCGTCGAAGATCGGGTGCGACCGGGCGATCAGATAGACCCCGGCGGTCACCATGGTTGCCGCGTGGATAAGGGCCGACACCGGGGTCGGGCCCTCCATCGCGTCGGGCAGCCAGGCCTGCAGCGGGAACTGGCCGGACTTGCCGCACGCGCCGAGGAGCAACAGCAGGCCGATCGCCAGCTGGATGCCACTGCTCGCCTTGCCGATCCCGTTGAAGACGTCGGCGTAGCCGACCGAACCGATCGTGGCGAACATCAGGAAGATGCCGATCACGAAGCCGGCGTCACCGACCCGGTTCATCAGGAAGGCCTTCTTGCCCGCCGTGGTCGCGCTCGGCCGCAGGTACCAGAAGGAAATGAGCAGGTACGAGGCGAGGCCCACACCCTCCCAGCCCAGGTACAACATCACGTAGTTGTTGCCGAGGACCAGCAAGAGCATCGCGGCGACGAACAGGTTGAAGTAGCCGAAGAAGCGCCGCCGCCCCGGGTCGTGGTCCATGTAGCCGACCGCGTAGAGGTGGATCAGGAAGCCCACCCCGGTGATGAGCAGCACGAACATCGCCGACAGCGGGTCGAAGAGCAGCCCGAAGTCGACCTTCAGCCCGCCGACGTGGAAGAAGTCGAAAAGCTTGAGCTCCGCGCCGTGGCGATTGCCGCTGCCCTTGAGCGTGAAGAAGTAGGTCAGGCCGAGGATGAAGCAAACCCCGACACTCAGGACGCCGAGCCAGTGGCCCCAGCGGTCGGCTCGCTTGCCCAGCAGCAGCAGCACGGCTGCGCTCGCCAAAGGAATGGCGATGAGCAGCCAGAAGCTCCCTAGCCAGCCGCTGGCCGCGGCGAAGGCGACGTTTTCCACCACCCGCTCCTCTTAGTACTTCAGCAGGTTCGCGTCGTCGACGCTGGCCGAGCGCCGAGTCCGGAAGATGGACATGATGATCGCCAGCCCGACCACGACCTCGGCGGCCGCCACCACCATGACGAAGAACGCCATGATCTGGCCGTCGAGCGAGCCGTTGATGCGCGCGAAGGTGACCAGCGCCAGGTTGGCGGCGTTGAGCATCAGCTCGATACACATGAACAGCACGATGGCGTTGCGCCGGATGAGCACTCCGACGGCACCGATCGTGAACAGGATCGAGGCCAGGACGATGTAGTACGTAGGAGTCATCGGCTCACTTCTCCGTAGCCTTGGGCGCCGCCTCGGCGGAGGACAGCTCCCGCGTCGGGAGGATCTTGGAGATGCTGCGCTCGGCCGGCAGGCCGTCGGGCAGCCGCGCCGGCGTGGCGACCGAGTCGGACGTCGCGAAGACGCCCGGGCCGGGCTTCGGACCCGGGTAGTTGCCGGGCGCAAACCGCGCCCGCATGCGGCTCGGCTGGCTGACCTTGTCCTCGCGGCGCCGCTCGACGTGGGCGAGGATCATGGCGCCGACCGCGGCGGTGATCAGCAGCGCCGACGTGATTTCAAAGGCCCACACGTACTTGGTGAAGAGCAGCCGCGAGATGCCCACCACGTTGCCGTCGGCGTTGGGTCCGGACAGCCCGGCCGCGTCGGTCTGGCCGAGCGCGCGGTAGAGCGCCGTGCCCAGCAGGATGGCGAGGCCCAGGCCGAGCACGATGGCGGCCATCCGCTGGCCGCGGAGTGTCTCGATCAGCGAGTCGGACGAGTCGCGGCCGACCAGCATGAGCACGAAGAGGAACAGCATCATGATCGCGCCGGTGTAGACGATGATCTGCACCAGGCCGATGAACGGTCCCGCCTCGAGGACGTAGAAGACACCCAGGCAGAGCATCGTGACGACCAGGAACAGTGCCGAGTGCACGGCGTTGCGCGCGGCCACCATACCGATGCCGCACAGCACGGCGATCGGGGCGAGGATGAAGAAGACCGCCGCTTCGCCGCCCTTCACCGCTCCCGCGCCGCCCCCCGCCGCCAGCTGGTAGGCGAGCGTGCTGGTCATTGCTTGGCCTCCTGCCCGTACTGGACGGCCTGCGCATGCTCGACCTCGGACACCTGCAGCCGCTCGGCCCCGGCCGACGTGCCCGGGTTGGTCAGCGCACCGATGTAGTAGTCCTTTTCCGAGTTGCCCAGCCGCATGTCGTGCGGTGGCTTCTCCATGCCCGGCAGCAGCGGCGCGAGCAGCTGCTCCTTGGTGTAGATCAGGTCGCGCCGATTGTCGCGGGCCAGCTCGTATTCGTTGCTCATGGTCAGCGAGCGGGTCGGGCACGCCTCGATGCACAGGCCGCAGAAGATGCAGCGGGCGTAGTTGATCTGGTAGACGGCCGCGTATCGCTCACCGGGCGAGAAGCGCTCGTCCTCGGTGTTGTCCGCGCCTTCCACGTAGATCGCGTCCGCCGGGCAGGCCCACGCGCACAGCTCGCAGCCCACACACTTCTCAAGGCCGTCCGGGTGCCGGTTGAGGATGTGCCGGCCGTGGTAGCGCGGCGCCGGGGGCTTGCGCACCTCCGGGTACTCCTCGGTGACGACCTTCTTGAACATGTGCCCGAAGGTGACGCCGAACCCCTTGAGGGTTCCGCCGAAGCTCATGATTCAGTTCTCCTTGCCAGTGGATACCGGCTCGCGCTCGGCGACGATGCGCTTGGCCCGCGGACTCGGTGGCACCTCGAGGTTGAGCGGCGGCAACGGGAAGCCGTCCTGGCCGCCGATGCGTCCCTTCGGATCGACCGCCGGTGCCTCTTCGGCCTCGGCGTTGCGTTGCCGGCTCGGCCAGAACTGCAGCAGCGCGAGGACGACGACCAGCACCGCGACGATGATGATCACCTTGGTGACGGCGCTGACGTTGCCGCGGCCCCACAGCAGGCGGCCGCCGGCGACCGCCAGGATCCAGACCAGGTTGAGCGGGATCAGCACCTTCCAGCCGAACCGCATGAACTGGTCGTAGCGCAGCCGAGGCAGGGTGCCCCGTAGCCAGACGAAGACGAACAGCAGGATCAGGACCTTGATCGTGAACCACAGCAGCGGCCACCAGCCGTGGTTGGCGCCGCTCCACAGCGAGAGCGGCCACGGTGCCCGCCAGCCGCCGAGGAAGAGCGTGGTGCACAGCGCGGAGACGGTGACCATGTTGATGTACTCGGCGAGGAAGAACAGCGCGAACTTCAGCGACGAGTATTCGGTGTGGAAGCCACCGACCAGCTCGGACTCGGCCTCGGGCAGGTCGAACGGGGCCCGGTTGGTCTCACCGACGGCCGACGTGAAGTAGATCAGGAAGCTCGGGATCAGCACGAGGGCATACCACCCGGGCGCGTCGAAGGTCCACGAGCCGACGCTGAGCTTCCCGCTGGTCGCCTGGGCCTCGACGATCTCCGAGGTCGACATGCTGCCCGACATCAGGAACACCGCGACGATGGACAGGCCCATCGCCACCTCGTACGAGATCATCTGTGCGCTGGAACGCAGGCCACCGAGGAGCGGGTAGGTCGAGCCGGAAGCCCAGCCGGCCAGCACAATGCCGTAGATGCCCATGGACGAGCAGGCCAGCACGAGCAGGACGGCGACCGAGATGTCGGTCAGCTGCAATGGCGTGTGGTGCCCGAACACCGAGACGACCGGCCCGAACGGGATGACCGAGAAGGCGGTGAACGCGCAGACGGTCGAGATGACCGGGGCGAAGAAGAACACCACCTTGTCGGCGAGCTTCGGCATGACGTCTTCCTTGAACGCCAGCTTCAGCCCGTCGGCCAGCGACTGCAGCAGGCCAAAGGGCCCGTTGCGGTTGGGGCCGGGCCGGACCTGCATTCGAGCGACGACGCGCCGCTCGTACCAGATCGCGAACAGCGTCATGACAACCAGGAACGCGAAGATCACGACGACCTTGACGAGGACCAGCCACCAGGCGTCCTTGCCGAACTGGTCCAGGTTGGCGGCGAGCGTCACCGCGCACCTCCCGAGCTGATGTCTACGAGCGCACCTTCGGTGACGCCCAACGTGCGGCGCACCGTCGAGCCGGGCGAGTTGGTCGGCACCCAGACCACCCCGTCGACCATGTCGGTGATGAGCACCGGCAGCGTGATCGCGCCTCGCGCGGTGCCCACCGTGAGCGGGTCGCCGTCGACGACGGCGAGGTCGGCCGCGGTGCTCTTGGAGATCCGGACGACGGGGGTCCGGGCAGTGCCAGCCAGGTGACCGTCGCCGTCCTGCAGCGACCCCTCGTCGAGCAGATGGTGCCAGGTCGCCAGCACCGCCTGGCCGCTGGCCGGGCGCTTGGTCGGCGCCGGGGACACGTGCGGGGCCGTCGCCCCGAGCACGCCCGGCCCCTTCTCGATCGCGCCGACCGTCGAGGTCGACGGGAGCGGCATTCGCGCCAACGCGGCCAGCTCCGAACGCACCCGGGCGACGTCGCCGGCGGCGAGCTCGATGCCCATCTCCCGGGCGATCGCGTCGAGCACCCGGGCGTCGCTCATCGCGGCCGTATTCAGCACCGCCTCGAACGGCCGGACTCGGCCCTCCCAGTCCACATAGGACCCGGCCTTCTCCACCACCGGGGCCACCGGCAGCACCACGTCGGCCCGCTTGGTGACCGAGCTCGACCGAAGTTCCAGGCTCACCACGAAGCCGGCCCGTTCGAGCGCCTGCTCGGCCGTGCGCGGGTCGGTCAGGTCGTTGAGGTCGACCCCGCCGATCAGCAGCCCCCCGATGTCGCCACCGAGCGCCGCGGCGATGATCGCGTCGCTGTCGCGACCCGTCGCATGCGGCAGGGTGCCGGCCTCGAGCTGCCAGGCCTGGCCGAGCTCGCCCCGGCCGGCCGGGTCGAAGACCTGGCGGCCGCCGGGCAGCAGGTTGGGCAGGCAGCCGGCCTCGACTGCGCCACGGTCGCCGGCTCGCCGGGGCACCCACGCCAGCCGGGCGCCGGTCTGCCGGGCCAGGTGCACGGCGGCGGAGAGTCCACCGGGGACGGACGCGAGGCGCTCGCCGACGAACAGCAGCGCCCCCTCGGTGCTCAGCGCCTCCCGCAACTGCACCGAGTCCTCGAGCAGCGCCGCCTCGTCGCCCGGCGCGGTCAGCACCACGGTCGCGCCGAGCCTCTCGAGCGCCCGTGTGACGAACGGAGCGACGGCGACCGTGCGCAGGCCGCTCGCCAGGTAGGCCTTCCGCAGCCGCAGGAAGAGGATTGGGCACTCCTCCTCCGGCTCCAGTCCCACCAACACCGCGGCCGGGGCCCGCTCGATGTCCGGGTAGGTGACGTCGGCCAGGCCGACGACGTTGGCGGCCAGGAAGTCGGCCTCCTCCGTCGACAGTGGACGGGCGCGGAAGTCGATGTCGTTGGTCTGCAGCGCGACCCGCGCGAACTTCGAGTAGGCGTAGGCGTCCTCGACGGTCAGCCGGCCGCCGGTGAGCACGCCGACCCCGCCGGCGTCGCGGGCCCGCGTCAGGCCGTCGGCGGCGAAGGCCAGCGCCTCCGGCCAGCTCGCCTCGCGCAGCTCACCGTTTTCCCGGATGAGCGGGCGCAGCAGCCGGTCGGTCGCGTTGGCGTACTGGAACGCGAACCGGCCCTTGTCGCAGTTCCACTCCTCGTTGACCGCCGGGTCGTCACCGGCCAGGCGGCGCATGACCTTGCCGCGCCGGTGGTCGGTGCGCTGCGCGCAGCCGGCCGAGCAGTGCTCGCACACGCTGGGCGTGGAGACCAGGTCGAACGGCCGGGCCCGGAACCGGTACTGCGTGCTGGTCAGCGCGCCGACCGGGCAGATCTGGATCGTGTTGCCGGAGAAGTAGGAGTTGAACGGCACGTCGTCGGCCGGGTCGTCGGGGTCGCCGCGAAACACGCCGATCTGCTCGTTGGCCGAGCGCTCCATCAGGTCGATGAACTTGTCCCCGGCGATCTCGTCGGAGAAGCGCGTGCAGCGCTGGCAGAGCACGCACCGCTCGCGGTCGAGCAGGACCTGGGTCGAGATCGCCAGCGGCTTGGGGAATTGCCGCTTCTGCTCGACGAACCGGGTGTCGGAGTGGCCGGCGCTCATCGCCTGGTTCTGCAGTGGACACTCGCCGCCCTTGTCGCAGACCGGGCAGTCGAGCGGGTGGTTGATCAGGAGGAACTCCATGATGCCCTCCTGCGCCTTGCGCGCCACCTCGGAGGTCATCTGGGTCCGCACCACCATGCCGTCGGCCACCGTCTGGGTGCACGACGCGACCGGCTTGCGCTGCCCCTCGATGTCGACCAGACACTGCCGGCAGGCGCCGGCCGGGGCCAGCAGCGGGTGGTCGCAGAACCGCGGGATCGAGATGCCCAACTGCTCGGCGACCCGGATCACCAGTGACCCCTTGGGCGCCTCGACCTCGATGCCGTCGATCGTGAGCTTTACCGTGCCATCCGCCATTTAATGGGCTCCCACCAGCTCGCCCTTGAACATCGGCGCCGTTCGGCCCTCGATGTAGTCCAGGTAGTCCTGCTTGAAGTACTTGATCGACGACTGCACCGGGCTGGCGGCGCCGTCACCGAGCGCGCAGAACGCGCGGCCGAGCAGGTTGTCGCACGTGTCGAGCAGGGTATCGAGGTCGGCGTGCGTGCCCTGACCAGACAGGATGCGGTGCAGGATCCGCACCATCCAGTAGTTGCCTTCCCGGCACGGCGTGCACTTGCCGCACGACTCATGCTGGTAAAAGTCGATCCACCGGTAGGTGGCGTAGACCACGTCGTCCTGGTCGGAGAAGACCTGCACCGCGGTCGTCCCCAGCATCGTGCCCACCGCGGCCATGCCCTCGAAGTCCAGGGGCGCGTCGAGGTGCTCGTCGGTCAGCATCGGCGTCGACGAGCCACCCGGCGTCCAGAACTTGAGCTGGTGACCGGGCAGCATGCCGCCCGCCAGCTCGATCAGCTGGCGCAGCGTGATGCCGAGCGAGCACTCGTACTGGCCGGGGTTCACCACCCGGCCGGAGACCGAGTAAATCTTGGGACCGGGCGACTTCTCCGTGCCCATGCTGCGGAACCAGGCCGAGCCGCCCAGCACGATGTAGGGCACGCTGGCGATCGTCTCGACGTTGTTCACGACGGTCGGCGACGCATACAGCCCGTGCGTTGCCGGAAACGGCGGCCGCAGCCGGGGCTGGCCCCGATAGCCCTCGAGGGAGTCCAGCAGCGCCGTCTCTTCGCCACAGATGTACGCGCCCGCTCCGCTGTGGACCACCACGTCGAGCGCGAAGCCAGTGCCGAGGATGTTGTCTCCCAGGTACCCCTTGGCATAGGCCTCGTTCACCGCGTTGCGCAGCCGCCGCGCCGCGTGCACCGCCTCGCCGCGGACGTAGATGACGGCGTAGTTGGCGCGGATCGCGTATGACGCGATGATCATGCCTTCGATGAGCGAGTGCGGGTCGGCCATCATCAGCGGCAGATCTTTGCAGGTGCCCGGCTCGCCCTCGTCGGCGTTGACCACGAGGTAGTGCGGCTTGCCGTCGTTCTGGGGGATGAAGGCCCACTTCATGCCGGTCGGGAAGCCGGCGCCGCCGCGACCGCGCAGGCCGGAGTCCTTCACCAGGGCGATCAGGTCGTCCGGGTGAACGGCCAGCGCCTTGCGCAGCGCGGTATAGCCGTCCAGCCGCTCGTAGGTGTCGATGGTGTAGGCGTCGGGGGACAGCCAGCGCTTGGTGAGCACCGGCGTGAGCTTGGCCAGGGCCTCCTGCGACGGAGCCGTCATTACTTGGCCACCTCTTTCTGTGGCGTCGGACCTTCACCGGCTGGCTTGCCGTCGGAGGCAGCCTTGGGCGCGGTCGCCGGCTTCTGGTGACCGGGTCCGGTGCCGCTGGTCTCATCCTGTTTCCTGATAGGCGTCTCCGGGTCGAAACCGGGAACTGCGATGCCGTGGCGCTCGGCCAGCCGGTTGCCGGCGAGCGTCGGCTCCCCGGCCGGTCCATCGGCCATCGCCTCAGCACGCTCGTCGGTGAAGCCGGCCAACTGCACCGACATCTCCTTGAGCGTGCACAGCCGCGCACCGCGGGTGGGCCGCGGACGCTCGCCGTTCTGCAACTGCTTGACCAGCCCAACCGCGATTTCGTCGTCGACCTTGTCGAAGTACTCGTAGTTGACGGTCATCACGGGTGCGTAGTCGCAGGCCGCGAGGCACTCGGCGTGCTCGAGCGTGATCGTGCCGTCGGTCGTCGTCTCGTCGTGCCCGACCCCGAGGTGGTCGCTGAGCGCCTTGAAGGCGGCATCACCACCGAGCACCCCGCACATCGTGTTGGTGCACACGCTGACCAGCCAGTCACCGGCGGGGCGCCGCTTGTACATGGTGTAGAACGTCGCGACCGCGCCGACCTCGGCCTTGGTGAGCCCAAGCATCTCGGCGCAGAACGAGATGCCGCCCGGCGAGACGTAGCCCTCGACCGACTGCACCAGGTGCAGCATCGGCAGCAGCGCCGACCGGGACCGCCCCTCGGGATAGCGCGCGACAATCTGCCGCGCCTGGTCGCGGATGACTTCGGAGAACACCATTAACGATCACACCCACCCATGACGGGGTCGAGAGACGAGCCCCCCACGATGACGTCGGCGAGTAGACCACCCTCGGCCACCGGCGGGAGCGCCTGGAGATTGACGAAGCTGGGCTCGCGGTAGTGCACGCGGAAGGGCCGGGTGCCGCCGTCCGAGACCGCGTGAACGCCAAGCTCGCCGCGCGGCGACTCGATCGGGACGTAGACCTGCCCGGCCGGCACCCGGAAGCCCTCGGTGACGAGCTTGAAGTGATGGATCAACGCTTCCATCGACTGGCCCATGATCTTCGCGACGTGCTCGAGGGAGTTGCCGAGGCCATCGCTGCCCACGGCGAGTTGCGCGGGCCAGGCGATCTTCCGGTCGGCAATCATGATCGGGCCCGGCTTGAGCCGATCGACCGCCTGCTGGACGATCTTGACCGACTCGCGCATCTCGTTGAGGCGCACCTGGTAGCGGCCCCATGCGTCGGCGTCCTGGCTGACCGGAACCTCGAAGTCGTAGGTCTCATAGCCGCAGTAGGGCTTGGTCTTACGCAGGTCCCACGGCAGTCCGGCGGCCCGCAGCACCGGCCCGGTCACGCCGAGCGCAACGCAGCCGGTCACGTCGAGGACGGCCACGCCCTGCGTTCGTTCGCGCCAGATGGTGTTGCCCGACAGCAGCCGTTCGTACATATCGATGCGCTCGGGCATCCAGCCGAGGAGCTCACGGATCTTGGCGATCGCCTCGTCTGGCAGGTCCTGGGCCAAGCCGCCCGGCCGGATGTAGGCGTGGTTCATCCGCAGGCCGGAGGCGAGCTCGAAGATGTCGAGGATGTATTCGCGCTCGCGGAACCCGTAGATCATCATCGACAGGGCGCCGAGCTCCATGCCGGTCGTGGCCAGCCACACCAGGTGGGAGGCGATCCGGTTGAGCTCCATCATCAGCACGCGGATCGTGCGCGTCCGGTCGGTGATCTGGTCCTCGATGCCCAGCAGCTTCTCCACCGCCAGGCAATAGCCGACCTCGTTGAACATCGGCGCGAGGTAATCCATACGCGTGACGAAAGTCGTGCCCTGCGTCCAGTTGCGGTATTCAAGGTTCTTCTCGATGCCGGTGTGCAGGTAGCCCACCACCGTGCGGGCATCGGTGACCGTCTCGCCTTCCAGCTCGAGGATGATCCGGAGCACCCCGTGGGTCGACGGGTGCTGCGGGCCCATGTTGACCACGATGCGTTCCTCGGCGCCGACATCGCCAACCATCGCGTCCCAGTCGCCGCCGGTGACGGTGAAGACCCGGCCCTCGGTGGTTTCCCGCGCTGATGCGTAATCGGTGGTCATTGGTAACTCCTGCGCTGGTCGGGAGGCGGGATCTCGGCGCCCTTGTATTCGACCGGCACGCCGCCCAGCGGATAGTCCTTGCGCTGCGGGAATCCATCCCAGTCGTCCGGCATGAGAATGCGGGTGAGGGCCGGGTGACCGTCGAAGATGATGCCGAACATGTCGTATGTCTCCCGCTCGTGCCAGTCGGCGGTCGGGTAGACCGCGGTGACACTGGGCAGGTGCGGATCTTCCGCGGAGACGGCACATTCCAGGCGGATGAGCCGGCGGTAGGTCATCGAGGTGAGGTGGTAGACGGCGTGCAGCCGGCGCCGGTCGGCCCCGAGGTAGTCGACGCCGGAGACCGACGAGCACAGCTCGAAGCGCAGCGCTGGGTCATCGCGCAGCGCCCGGCAGACCTCCGCGATCCGCTCCGGGACGATGTGCAGCGTGAGCTCGCCACGGTCGACGACGATCCGTTCGATGGCGTCGTGGAAGCCCGGGTAGGCCTCCTCCAGCCCGTCGACCACCTCGTCGAACTCCCCGCCGAAGGGGCGCGGCGAGTCGCGCAGGACCGACCGGCGCCGCTGCAGGCCACCGAAGCCGGAGGTGTCGCCGGTGCCGCTGACCCCGAACATGCCACGGCCGGCCTCGGTCGAGGGCGGCAGGTCGGCCGGGGCGCCGGTCTGCGCGCCGGTCGGGGGCGCGTCGAGGGGCACGCCGCTCGGGGTTACGTCGCTGGGCGTGGTCACTTCGATCCTCCGGAGGTCAACCTCGCGCGCTCTTCCATCCACTCGCGGATGCGGAGCTGCTCCTCGCGGCCCTGCTCGGCAGCCTTGAGCCACTCGGCGCGCTTGGCCTTGTCGAAGCGGTAGCTGGACGGCATTGCGCCGGGGCCGACGACCGGCTCGCCTTCGCGCTCGATCTTCGCGGCGATCGCGCGGCGACGACGGTCACCGAGCGGCTCGTGCATGATCTTGTCGTGCAGGCGCAGGATCGCGTCGATGAGCATCTCCGGGCGGGGCGGGCAGCCCGGCAGGTACATGTCCACCGGCACGACGTGGTCGACGCCCTGCACGATCGCGTAGTTGTTGAACATGCCGCCACTCGATGCGCAGACGCCCATCGAGAGCACCCACTTCGGCTCGGGCATCTGGTCGTAGATCTGGCGCAGCACTGGCGCCATCTTCTGGCTCACCCGGCCGGCGACGATCATGAGATCGGCCTGGCGGGGACTGGCCCGGAAGACCTCCATGCCGAAGCGCGCGAGATCGTAGCGGGCCGCACCACTGGCCATCATCTCGATCGCGCAGCACGCCAAACCGAAGGTGGCGGGCCAGAGACTCGCCTTGCGGGTCCAGTTGACCAGCTTTTCAACGGTGGTCAGCAGCACGCCGCTGGGAAGCTTTTCCTCGATGCCCATGAGCTATCAGTCCCAGTCCAGGCCGCCGCGCCGCCAGACGTAAGCGAACGCGACGAATACGGTGACGATGAACAACACCATCTCCACGAACCCGAAGAGCCCGAGCGCGTTGAAGTTCACGGCCCACGGGTACAAGAAGATGATCTCGATGTCGAAGATGATGAACAGCATCGCGGTCAGGTAGAACTTGACCGGGAAGCGACCACCGCCAATGGGTTGGGGGGTGGGCTCGATGCCGCACTCGTAGGCGTCGAGCTTGGCTTTGTTATACCGGCGGGGTCCGACAAAAGGCGCGACGGCGACCGAGAAGATCGCGAAGAGAGCCCCGAGAGCAAAGAGCCCAACAATCGGGATGTACGGCGCGAGCGACATGATCTTGCTGCTCCGTCCTTTCGGCGAGCCCTCCAAGGCCTTTTGCCTGGCGGGACCACGTTTAACACTATTCGGTGATGTCCGGACATCTTCGTCCGGGATCCACAGCGGCCGTCAGGCGGCCGGAGCCAGGCGGGTCATCGCGTTGATCACGCGGTCCATCGCGTCGCCGCCCCTGGGGTCGGTCAGGTTGGCCAGGAGCTTGAGCACGAACCGCATGAGGGTCGGGTGGGGCATGCCGTGCTTGGTGGCCAGCCGCATCACGTGTGGTTGGCCGATGAGCTTCACGAAGATGTTGCCCAGCCGGTAGTAGCCGCCGTAGCGGGCCTTGAGCTCGGCCGGATAGTGCGCCAGGGCCCGCTCGCGAGCCGCGCCCGGGGTGCGGGCGAGCGCTTGGACCGCGACCTCCGCGGCCAGTTCGCCGGACTCCATGGCGTAGGCGATCCCCTCGCCGTTGAAGGGGTTGACCATGCCGCCCGAGTCGCCGACCAGCAGCACGCCGCGCGAGTAATGCGGCACACGGTTGAAGCCCATGGGCAGAGCGGCCCCCTGCGGCTTGCCGTCGGCGTTGGCCGGATCGGCCAGGCCCCAGTCCGGTGGCGTGTTGGCCAGCCAGTCGGCCAGGAGCGAGCGATAGTTGGTGTTGCCGAACGCCGTGCTGCTGTTGAGCACGCCCAGCCCGACGTTGACCCGGCCGTCGCCGAGCCCGAAGATCCAGCCGTACCCGGGAAGCAGCTTGTCGCCCGCCTCCCGGCTGCGCAGCTCGAGCCACGACTCCAGGTATTCGTCGTCGTGGCGCAGGTCGGAGCGGTAGTACTGGCGGACGGCCACGCCCAGCGGGCGGTCCTCCCGCTTGGCGATGCCGAGCGCGAGGGCGAACCGGCCTGACACACCGTCGGCGGCGATGACGAGCGGTGCGCGGAAGTCCAGTGGCTCCTTGTCGGGGCCGGTGGCGCTGACCCCGACGACTCGGCCGGAGCCGTCGAGGATCGGCCCGGTGACGGTGGTGCCGCTGCGCAGGACGGCGCCGGCGTCAGTCGCCGCGGTGGCCAGCATGTGGTCGAAGTCCAGCCGCGTACGGGTTAAGCCGTAGTCGGGGTAGGAAGCAAGGTCGGGCCAGTCGAGCTCGAGCCGGACCCCGCCACCGATCACGCGCAGGCCGCGGTTGCGCAGCCAGCCCTTCTCCTCGGTGGTGTCGATTCCCATCGCGATGAGCGACCGGACGGCGCGGGGGGTCAGCCCGTCGCCGCACACCTTCTCGCGAGGGAACTCGGTCTTCTCCAGCAGCAGCACCCGCAGGCCGTGGCGTGCGAGGTGGAACGCCGCGGAGGAGCCACCCGGACCGGCCCCGACAACGATGACGTCGGCGTCGTGGGAGTCGGCGGCCACGGTGATCACCTCCCGCTTCGGGCTCGTGAAAGTCTTCACAAAGTCATCCGGGGTGAGTCTAGAACCGTGTCGTGACCCGCTGACAGTTAGGCGACCCTAAGCGGCCCTTCCGGTCCTTCTCAATGATCGCGACTTCCCCTGCACGCCCCCGGCAAACCAGCAAAGTCCGCCCGAGAAATCGAGATCTTGCTACGGAGTTATCCACAGGCGAAGTTCTGGCCTCGACACTGGGCGGCAGCGTGCCGATGCTCGGAGCCATGAATGTCGCGGACCGTACTCCCGACCGCTCTGCCGATCGCTCTGCCGATCGCTCCGCCGACCGCTCTCCCGACCGCGAAGCGCTCGACAAGCACGCCGCCTCCCAGCTCGGCCTGTTTACCCGCGTTCAGGCCACGACGTGCGGCTTTGCGGCCGGCCAGATTGCGCGCCGCTTGAAGGAGGGCGACTGGGTCGAGGTGCGCCGCGGCGTGCTGGCCGAGCGCGGACTCGCGAGGACCGCGAAGGTGCGCGACATGGCCGTGCTGCTCTGCGTCCCGGGCGCGATCCTGGCCGGTCCGTCGGCGCTGCGGTGGCACGGCGTCGACCTGCCCGACACCGGGACCTGCATCGCGCTCGGGCCGAAGAGCCAGGTGCGGCCGCGCGGCGTGGCCGTCTTCCGCGAAGAGGTGCCCGACGAGGACGTCGTGCTGATCGGGCACGCCGCCGTGACCGCGTTCGAGCGCGCCCTCTTCGACAGCGTCCGGATCTTGCCCGACCGCACCGCCCACGCGCTGCTGGAGCAGGCCGTCGAGCGCGGCTGGACAA
>Ga0207661_10001914_pt1 | contig 14290 bp, 14 predicted proteins | sample KBSC713LmetaG_FD_184337 | JGI IMG/M metagenome (GOLD analysis project Ga0207661, IMG submission 184337) | Corn rhizosphere microbial communities from Kellogg Biological Station, Michigan, USA - KBS C7.1-3L metaG (SPAdes) (version 2) | ecosystem: Host-associated > Plants > Roots > Rhizosphere ...
GCAAGCTCTCCAAGATCCAACCCGCCTCGACCGAACGAGCGCTGGCCTCCTGCGGCGATGCCCTGATCGGCTCGGGGCAGTTCTGGGCCCACATCGTGCTCCCCGACCAGGGCGCCTACCCGACTCATGGGCGGCTTTTGATCTTCAACGGGCGCCAGAAGGGAAGGCCGGTGATCTTCACCCACATCTTCACCGCCAACCCCTTCTTCTCTTCCTTCGTCATCCCCTTCTCGATTCAGAAGAAGCCAAACGGCGTCTACGGGACCAGGCTCACCGCTTCTCTGCCGCAGGCCCTCGGGGACTGGGGCTACGTCGATCGGATCAAGCTGACCCTGAAGCGCAAATACCGCTTCGAGGGAAGACAGCTCTCCTACTTCAATGCGGGTTGTCCGGCTCCGCAGGGGTCCAAGCGGACGGTCTTCCCGTTGGCGCTTGCGAGCTTTGCCTTTGGCGAAGGGCTCTCGATAAGCGCCAAGGTTGAAAAGGCGTGTGGGGTTAAGGAATGAGGGGGCTCGAAGCGCTGCCTCAGAGCAGCGATTCAACCGTTGCGCGCAGTCTCTTCGGGTCTACCGCGGGAAATCGAAACGTCTCCGCTTCGATGCCCTCCAGCAGTCGGAGCAGCTCTTGGGGGTCGACCTGACCAGAACTCACCATGTGGTCAACGTCCTCGAGGTCCAGCTCAAAGCTGCGCTCCAGCTTTGAAAGGGCCTGGGAGTAGAGGTCAAAATCGAAGACCTCCAAATTTCCCTCTCTGAAACGGAAACGAGACCGCTCTTTCCAGCCGTCCAGTGCCGGTAGGAAATCCAGTGGGGAGGAAAGCTCGACATTCACCTCGAGCTCCTCCTTGAGGTCTCGAATCCGACTCAAGGCGGCATCGGAGTCCGGTTCGAAGCGCACATCGACGTCAACAGTCGAATCGCGCCACCCTTCGAGTACAGCGGTTGCCCCACCGGTCAGGTACATCCGGGTGCCAGACGGCACAGCCCTTCCCAACGCCCGGGCGAGCCTTCGAATGCGCTCCGCGTCAGCCTGGCTGCGCATGCTCTGCCCCAGCGGCGAAGCTCGCGACTCGAGCGAGGATCGCGTTGTAACGAGAATGGGCGCCGTCATCGAGCTCCTCGCGGAGCGCCAGGTAAAGCGCGTGGGCAGCTGGAACATCGCCGTTGGCGCTCGGCGCCTCCAGGCCAAGCTTGCGAAGGCGTGGAGCGGCGCACTGCACTGCCATCGCATTGATGCTTCTGTGTCCGGCCTGCAGATCCGCTATCCCAGCAAGTACGATCTCGGCTCCAGGAAGCCTCTCGAATTGGATGCTGTGTTCCACAGTGCCCCGAGCTGGATTCGAACCAGCGGCCTACTCCTTAGGAGGGAGTCGCTCTATCCAGCTGAGCTATCGGGGCGGGAGGCAGATCGTAGAACTATTGGCCGGCAGCATCGAGGTCTTCGAGGTCAACGGAATCGCGGGGTCTTCCTGCTGCTCGCTTCATCCGCTTTAGGTCGTCGATGGAGCAGATGGCGACCTTGATGTCGAAGATCTCGGTCTCGATGGCGGAGGGGCGCAATTCGTCATAGGACGGAACGCCAGCCAATCCTTGCACGACGTCCAACAGGCCCAGCTCGGTTTCAATTGCGACGCGCTCTCCGCTCGCAAGATGTGCGGCTATTGAGAAAGGCGTGCTGAGGAATGACTCACCCGTTTGGACTTGACCGCCGGCTTCCACTGCGACCGTGGCAATTCGTTTGAGGTTTTCAGGATCCGATGCGACCACGACGTCCACGTCCTTTGTGCCTCGAACCACTCCCCAGGCATTGACCGCGAGACCACCGATCAGAACAAACTCGACGCCTGCCTCCGAAAGTCGGCGTAGAAGTTGATCGAAAGCTGGCTCGGTCAACTGGAGCGGGCGATGCCGGTGAATCGCATCAACTTGTGGCTGAGAGCGATGCCTTCCGCCAGGTTCACGCTCATGGGACGTTCTGCGTCTTCACGTAGCCGCTGGCGGCGGGCGGCCTCGGCTTCTGCTGCGGGACCCTTGGACTCAATGCTTGGTGGGTGGACTGATGCCATACCGCAACGGTAGCTGGTGCTAGTCGACGTAGCGGGCGAAATGGTGGGCTGAGATGACCATGCCCGCGTTGAGGTAGAGGCGGTGGGCAGCAGCGCGGTCGAGGCCGACGCCGGAGTCGAGGTGGAGCTGGTCGCAGCCGAGGCGCTCGGCCTCCTCGAGCAGCCATTTGAGCAGGGCAGCGGCGTGCCCGCGGCGGCGCTCGGTCGACTTGGTGCAGAGGTCGTCGACGTATAGGTAGTGGCCCCAGGCGAGGCTGTGGCAGATGCGAAATCCCGCCGCGGCCGACGGCTCCGAGGCGCTTGCCTCGAACGCGGCTACGAGTCGGTAGCCCTCGGCGCGCTGGACCTCGTCGACTTGGCGGACGAATGACTCTTCGTTCTCGAGGTGAGTGCGGAGCTCTCGCATCGCCTTGAACGCCAGACCCGTATCCGGAGGCAGCAGCTCGCGGATCTCGGACTCGGAGCTCATCGCAAGCTCAGGCGTACAAGCTCTCGCTCGCCAGCTCCTGCGCGCGCCGGCTCCAGAGCTTCACCTGCATGAAGATGTCGTCGCCGTAGGCCTCGAGGGCGTCGAGGGCGAGCAGGGTGAAGCGGCCGTTGGAGATCTCTTCCTGGTCGACGGTCTCCTGGTCCAGCTCGGCGGTGGCGGCGACGGCGCCTTGGACCAAGGGGCGGCCCCAGACGAGGGTGACCGCGCCGGCGCGGCCGTTCTCGCCGCGCCAGCGGCCGACGACCTCGTCGTTGAGGTCGATCTTCCAGCCGGGGTTGTCCTCGGCGAGGACGTCGGTGAAGTCGGCTTTTGCCTGGAGCTCGCTCGGCTCCCCCTCCTGCGGCTGGACGTAGGAGACGTGGCCGAAGAGCTCCAGAGCGCCATCCGGGCCTTCGCCCCGCGCCGTGCAGGGCACCCACACCCGGCCGCCCCAGGCGCGCTCGGGGTACCAGTCGAGCTCAGCGGGCGGCTCGACCCCCTCCGGCAGATCCTCGATCTCCTTGCATGCATCGCGGAAAGCCTCGCCGAGCCGCTCGGCGAAGCGCCCGTGCGGAATCCCCTCTTGAGTCGAGTCGGCGATGAAGCGGGGGATGGGGCGGTGGTTGGGCGGCATCAGAGGCACTCGCGCAGGTCGGCGGCGGCGCGCTCGGGAGGGTAGGTGTTGATGTCGACTCCCGTCGCGAACTCGAAGGAGGCCTTGATGCTGAGCCGCGGCGCGATGTCAACGTGCCAGTTGAAGTGCTCGGCGCCGCGCGGGGCGGTGCGGACCCAGAGGTTGAGCTCGGGCGAGCTCTCGAAGCGCTCGGCGAGCAGGCGCAGGGCGGTGTGGATCATCGCCGTGCCGCCGCTGTCCTCGGCGAAGCCGGCCGCCCCCGAGCGGGGGATCACGCGCAGCTCGAAGGGCGAGCGCGAAGCCCAGGGGCAGATCAGCGCCGCCTCGTCGTCGATCGCCACCAGGCGATCCTTGCGCCGCACCTCCTCGACCAGGATCTCGCTCAGCAGCCCGCCGCCCTGCGTGCGTTCGGCGTAGGCGCCGACCCGCTCGCGCTCACGCGCCACCGCGGCGGGGACGAAGTCGAGCGCGTAGAGCTGGGCGTGGCTGTGCTCGAGCGAGGCGCCGGCGCCGCCGCCCTCGTTGACAATCAGCTGTACGTAGGAGGCGCCGGCGTGGGCGCGCATGCGCTCGCGCCAGGTCTCGACCGCCGCGCTCAGTTGCTCCGCGCTCAGCTCGCACATCGCAGTGATGTGCTCGGGCGCGTTGATCAGTACCTCGTGGGCGCCGGTCGCCGGGCGCGAGGAGAAAAGGTCGGGCTCGCCGGAGCGGCGCGACTCGAGCAGCGGGTCGCCGGCACTGGCGAAGGATCCGGCCTCGCCCGAGCGCGCCGTCGACTCGGTGCCTCCCGCTGAGCCGCCGGCCTCGTTCGCCAGGGCCGGGTAGAGGTTCGGCACCACCCGCGTCGTCCAACCTGGACTGTCCGCCTCGCCGCCATCAGGCCGCGTCGCGTAGACCTCGGGCGGGGTGCGGTCCTCGCGCCCCTCGCAGAAGGGGCAGTTCTCCGGCCCCTTCGGTTCGCTCTTGGGCAGGTTGAAGCTGTCGGGACGGGCGGCCCGCCCCGGGGCGAGGATCGCCGGCAGCCCGGAGAGCTGGTCGATTCGTAGTTCGGGGGAGCTCAGGAGCGGGAGGGTGGCAGGTCGGGCTCGGGCTCGACGGGCGGCGGTGGGGGTGGAGGCTCGGAAGGCGGTGTGGGTTTGGGCCGCTCGCCGGTCCCGCTCCGGTTCGTCGCGTTGACGAACGGCTCGAGCACGTCCATCGGCAGCGGGAAGACCACCGTCGTGTTCTGGTTGCTGCCGATTTCCAGCAGCGTCTGCAGGTAGCGCAGCTGCAGCGAGGCCGGGTTGGTGCTGATGATGTCGGCCGCGTCGGTGAGCTTCTGCGCCGCCTGGAACTCGCCCTCGGAGTTGATGATCTTTGCCCGGCGCTCGCGCTCGGCCTCGGCCTGGCGGGCGATCGCCCGCTGCATCTGTTCGGGGATTTCGACGTCCTTGATCTCGACCGCGGTCACCTTCACGCCCCAGGGCTCGGTCGACTCGTCGATGATCTTCTGCAGCTCTTCGTTGAGCCGCTCGCGCTCGGAGAGCAGCTGGTCGAACTCGGCCTTGCCGAGCACTGAGCGCAGCGCCGTCTGCGAGATCTGCGAGGTGGCGATGAGGAAGTTTTCGACCTCGACGACGGCCTTGCGCGCGTCGATCACGCGGAAGTAGGCGACCGCGTTGACGCCGGCCGGCACGTTGTCGCGGGTGATCACCTCCTGCGGCGGGATGTTCAGCGTCACCGTGCGCAGGTCGACCTTGACCATGCGGTCGACCAAGGGGATCAGCAGGATCAGGCCGGGCCCCTTCTGGGCGATCAGGCGGCCGAGGCGGAAGATCACGCCGCGCTCGTACTCGCGCAGCACCCGCACCGAGGTGCCGAGCGCGATCACGGCGAAGAAGGCGATGATGATCAGGACTCCGAGCACTGCTGCCATCAGCTAGCTCCTTCCTCGGCTTTGCCGGCGGGTGTCGGCTCGGGGCGGACCACCAGGGTCAGCCCTTCCACCGCGTCGATCCTGACTCTATCCCCAAGCCGGACCGCGCTTCCGTCGCCGGTGAGGCGGGCGCTCCAGATCGTGCCGCCGGCCCAGACCTGGCCGTCGGGGTCGAGGTCGCTGCGGGCCTCGGCAAGCGAGCCGATCAGCTCCTCGGTGCCGGTGCGGACCGGCTGGTCGCGGTGGGCCTCGATCACCTTGCGGGTGATGAAGTAGAAGGCGACGAGCGAGAGTAGGCCGAGCGCTATCAGCGCGGGGCCGACGTAGTCGGCGGCGCTGCTGTCGGATTCCAACGCCAGCACTCCGCCGGCGATCAGGCCGAGCGCGCCGAGCGCCGCCAGGACGCCGCCGGTCGAGAGCAGCAGCTCGCCGATCAGCAGGCCGACCCCGATGGCAGCGACGATTGCGGCTGTGTCCATCAGTCGATTATCCGCCTTCGCATTCTTCGCGCAGGGCGAAGCGCTGAATGTCGGCCGCCAGTTCGGCGTGCGCGGTGTAGGGCCCCAGCTTCAGGTAGCAGAGGTTTCCGTTGCTGCCGTAGAAGGCGGTGTCGGGCAGCCCGGTCCCGGCGCCGAGCGAGTGGGCTATCTCCTGGTTGCCGTCGCTGTAGCTCGGGTACGGCAGCGGCGCCTCTTCGAGGAAGGTTTCAGCGCCGGCGTTGGAGTCCTGGCTGTTGACGCCGAGGAAGGCGACCCTCTTGCCGTAGGCGGCGGAGAGCTTCTGCAGGGTGGGGAACTCGAAGCGGCAGGGCCCGCACCAGGAGGCCCAGACGTTGACCACGACCGGGTAACCCTTGAGCGCGGCGATGCGCTTTTCGAAGGCGCTTGAGCCGCCGGGCAGGAGCTTGTCGCCTTCCTTATAGAGAGCGGCGAGCGGCGCGGGTGCGCCGGCGAGCGCCTTGGCGTAGTCCGGGTGCCGGCCGCCGTAGTCGCCGCCGCTGCCGGCACCGCAGCCGACCGCCACCAGCCCCACCGCCGCGACCGAGATCAGACCGATCACGAACTGTCGTCCCTTTTTCGTCAATTCTCTGATTACAATACGTATGTTCGGTTCGCTGCTTCATGCGAACCGCTTGTGAGAGCGCTGGGGGGAGGCAGTAGGGCCGACTCCCGGCATTCCTCGTCTAAGTGCCCCCGCCCGCCATGCATTTGCGGCGGGGACGAAACCGAAAGCCTTCATGGCCAAGACCAGCGAAGTTGCCGCGCCGGCGGCAGTTCCATCTAGCGCCGATATCGATCGGGCGGCGAAGTTCGCCCGGGAGCCCTTCCTGCTCGACGGCGAGGGGCCGGAGGCGCTTGCGCCCGGCACCGCCCGGCGCCGTGCGCTTGACGCTGCCTTGGCCGAGCTCGACGAGGGGGCCGAGGATCCCTCGATCCAGTGGCGGCGCGACTTCTCCCTGCTGCTGGGGCTGGAGCGCCTGCTCGCTGACGAACCGCCGAAGCTGCGCGACGGCGCCGAACTGAACCCGCACCAGGTCGACGCGCTCTCGGGCACACTGACCGAGCTGATGGCCGAGCAGCAGGTCGCGATCGGCGACGAAGCGAACGGCAAGGCGAAGGGCAACGGCTCGGTGGCTGCGGCCGAGAAGGCGCCGCCCGCCAAGAAGGCGGCCAAGGGGAAAGCCGACGACGTGGATGTCGACGGCGACGGCGAGGCCGAGCTCGAGGACGAGGAGCTGGCGCCCGACGAGGAGCCGCAAGACTGGGAGGAGCAGCCGGCCGAAGACGACGAGGAGACGATCGAGGAGGCGCCCGACGATCCCGGCGCCGAGCGGCGCTTCTGGTTCGAGCACGCGACCGGCGCCGGCAAGACCGTCGCCGCCGTCGGCTTCATCGACGCCACCCGCACCGGCGGCGTGCTGATCCTCACCCACCGCCGCAACCTGGTCGACCAGTTCATCGGCGAGATCTCCGACCGCGGTTACAAGGAGCGCCTGCGCCCGCCGCTGTTGGGCGACCGCGACGATCCCGACGGCCCGGTAACGGTCGAGACCTACCAGTGGTTCGTCCGCAACCACAAGAAAATCTCCGACGCCTACTCGATCGTGATCTGCGACGAGGCGCACACCGCGCTGGGTGAGAAGACGAGCGCCTGCATCCGCGCCTGGACCGGCCCCGTCTTCATCGGTATGACCGCGACCGGGGCGCTGATCGCCCGCCACGTCGCCGACCTCTTCCCGACCCAGACCTCGCGCTTCGACCTGATCCAAGCGGCGCGCCGCGGCGTGATCTCGCCGCTGCGCTGCATGCGCATCCCGCCCGGCCCGGGGGTGCGGACGATCGCCAAGGTACCGCTGCGAAAGGGCGAGGTCGACCAGGACTTCGACCAGGAGGAGCTGGCCGCGCTGCTCGACCAGGAGCCCTTCAACGTCGCAATCGCCGACCTCTACAAGACGCGCTTCGACGGCATGCCCGGCGTCCTCTACACGGCCGGCGTGCAGCACGCCAAGAACGTGGCGCGGGCGCTGCAGGCGGCGGGCGTCACCGCGCGCGCCGTCTCTGGCGAGACGCCGAAGCGCGAACTGGCCGAGATCCTCGCCGGCTTCGAGCGCGGTGAGGTCGACGTGCTCTGCAACGCGATGCTGCTCGCCGAGGGCTGGAACTCGCCGCGGGCGACGCTCTGCATGCACCTGGCGCCGACCGCCTCACGGCGGATCTACCAGCAGCGGGTCGGCCGCGTCACCCGGCGCGCGCCGGGGAAGGAGGCCGGCCTGGTGATCGACTTCGTCCACCCGGCGACCACGCACGACGAGACGATCATCACCCTGCACAGCCTGCTCGACCGCGACGTCTACCGCGGCGGCGCGATCGTGATCGGCCCGGTGCGGCGCTCGCGCGGGCGGCGGATCCGGGTCGAGCGGCGGATCGTGCCGGTCTCCGGCGAGGAGGAGCGCCGCATGCAGGTGCTCGAACGCGAGCTCTGGCGGATCGCGGTCGAGAACCTCGACCACGCCGAGCAGCACGCCTGGGCGGCGCTGGCGGGGGCGCGGGTCAACCCGCAGGGCTGGCGGCGGGCGCGGGCGATCCTGCAGGGCTCCGGCTCACAGGAGCTGAAGCGCCGCTTTCTGCTCACCTGCGTGCAGCGCAACCGAACCTCGCAGCTGAAACTGAAAGCGCTGAGCGAGATCGCCGACCTCGGCGATGCCGACGCCTTCGACGATGCGATCGACATCGTCGGCACCTGGAGCCGCGACGACAAGCGCGCCGGGACGAAGACGCTGCTGCAGGCCCTGGTCGACAAGCGGATCGGCCGTCGCGACCAGGCCCAGGCCTGGGTCTGGCGGCTCGCCTCCTACACCCCGGAGCTGCACGAAGAGTATGCGGTGCAGCGCTGGCCGGAGACGAAGCGGCTGCTCGGCCTGCTGGTCAACTCCTCGGGCCGCGCGCACGGGCGCAACGCGCGCCGGCTCGTGCACTCGGCGCGCAAACAGGACCGCCGCCTGGCGGTGGCGCTGCTGGCCGGTGCGGTCTCGCACACGCCCGAGGGCGAAGAGGTGCTGCGCGGGGCGCGGATGCGGATGGCCCGCAAGCCCTCGGCGATCGCCCGCGAGCTGCTGCGCAACTTCCCCAAGGGTGGCAAGCGGCGCAACAAACGCGGCAAGAAGCGGCCGAAGCGGGATGGGGCAGCGGCGAATGGGGAGACGCCGGTGGCGAACGGGGCGCCTGACGACCAGGACAAAGGCAAGGCGCGGAAGGAGAGCGAATCGCGGCCGGATGCCGACGGTCAGGAAGGCAAGGACGAGGCCGCGAAGAAAACCGCCAAACCGAAACGGCGTCGTAAACGGGCGAAAAGACCCGCCAAAGACTCAGAGGCGCAGCTGGACCTCTCCGGCGCCGAGACTGACCCGGTCGCCGCCGGCAACGACGACGACGAGGTTGCCGCGGTCGTCGACGCCGTCGGCGACGCCTGAGCCACCCTCCCAGGAGACCTCGCGGCCGCGCAGCCCGTCGCGGCGACGCCACTCGCTCAGCACCTCTTCGTCGTCCGCCCAGACCCAGCGGTCTAGGTGGCGGCTCAGGGCCACCGCCGCGGTTGAGGGAGTAGTCGCGGCGAAGAGCGAAACCGCCGGTTGACGGAGGTCGGGGGGGAACTCGTCGGGAGCGATGGTGAGGTTCAGGCCGACACCGATTACTGCCCAGCCGTCTTGGGGGCGGGCCTCGATCAGGATGCCGGAGAGCTTGCGGCCTTCCAACCAGATGTCGTTGGGCCACTTGACCTGGCACTCAATGCCGGGGCGGAGCGCCTCGGCGGCGGCGCAGACCGCCAGCGGGACCGAGAGCGGCAGCAGTAGGTGGCGCTCGTCGAGCGGGCACAGGATCGCCGAGTAGAGCAGCGCCTTGCCCTCGGGCGCGGTCCAGACCCGGCCGACGCGTCCTCGGCCGGCGGTCTGTTCGCGGGCGGTGACCACGGTGCCGCCCGGGGCGCCGGCTTCGGCCAGCTCGCGAGCGCGAGTGTTGGTCGAGTCGGTGACGCGAAAGTGCCGATGCGGCGAGCCGAACTTCATACTGGTGCGCTTTATACGGCTATGGACCGGAAAAGGCGCACCGGAACGGCTAGCCGCCAGCGGCGTCGGCGAGGAGGGCGGTGAGGAGACCGTCGATGTCGTGGCGCTCGGCTTCAACGTCTACTTTGAGGCTGGCGCCGACGGCGGCCTCGCTGGTTACCGGGCCGATTGAGACGATGCGGGCGCCTTTGGGGAAGCGCTCGCCGAGCGCCTCGGTCAGGTTGCGCACGGTCGAGGACGAGGTGAAGGTGACGTAGTCGGCGGCCTGGGCAGACTCGATCGCCTCGGCGCCGGGCTCCTCACGGACGGTCTCATAGAGGGCGACGACGTCGACCTCGGCGCCGCGCCCCTCGAGATGCTCGGGGATGACATCGCGGGCGTCGGCGGCGCGAGCCACCAGGACGCGCTTGCCGGCCACCTCGACCTCTGCCAGGGCCTCCACCAGGGACTCGGCGACGAAGCGCTCAGGGACGATGTCGGCGCTGATCCCACGACGGGAGAGCGCTCGTGCTGTGCCGGGCCCGATTGCGGCGACCGTCGTGCCGGAATTGGCGGCACTCGATCCCGCCTCCCCTGCCTGTTGCTTCTTTGGACTGCCGAGCGCACGCGCGTCGAGACCGGCGTTTCGCATTGCCTCGAACAGCAAGCGCACCCCGTTTGGGCTCGTGAGGACGATCAGGGCGTACTCGCCGATCCGTTCGACCGCGCTCCGCACCTCGACGCTCTCGATGGTCGGCTCGATCCGGATCGCCGGCAGCTCGACCACCTCGGCGCCGAGGTTGCGCAGGGCCTTGGCCAAGCCGCTGGCTTGGGCGCGGGCGCGGGTGACGACGACCCGCTTGCCGTGGAGCGGGCGGTGCTCCAGCCAGGCCAGTGACTCGCGGCGCGCGACGACCGGCCCGACAACGATCAGAGCGGGGGCCTTGACCTGCTCGCGCGCGACCGCTTCGGCCAGGGTGCCAAGCGTGGCGACGACGGTGCGCTGGCCCTCCATCGTGCCGCGTTCGACCGCGGCCGCCGGCTCAGCGGCGTCGCGACCGGCAGCGATCAGGGCGGCGGCGTTGTCGCTCAGGCGCTTGACGCCCATGTAGAAGACGAGCGTGCCGGGGAAGCGGGCCAGCGCCTCCCAGTCGAGCGCGCTCTCCTCCTTCTCGGGATCCTCGTGGCCGGTGACGAAGGCGACCGCGGAGGCATCGTCGCGGTGGGTGACCGGGATGCCGGCGTAGGCGCTGGCCGCGACCCCGGCCGTGATCCCCGGCACCAGCTCGAACTCGACCCCCACCTCGCGCAGCGCCTCGCCCTCCTCGCCGCCGCGACCGAAGACGAACGGGTCGCCGCCCTTCAGCCGCACGACGCTCTTGCCCGCTTGCGCCGCCTCGATCAGCCGCTCGCCGATCTCCTCCTGCGGCACCGAGGGCACGCCCGGCGCCTTGCCGACGTAGACCAGCTCGGCGTCCTCACGCGCCCCGTCGAGCGCTCCCGGCGGGATCAGCCGGTCGTAGTAGATCGCGTCGGCCGAGCCGATCAGCGCCAGCGATCGCGCCGTCATCAGTCCCGGATCGCCTGGTCCGGCGCCGACGAGGTAGACGATCCCGGCGCGGGCGCTCACGCCAGCTCCTCCGCCCGCTCGAGCAGCTTGCGGGCACCGGCGCCGATCAGCCGCTGAGCGAGCTCGGCGCCGAGCGCGGTCGGCTCGGTCGAGTCGCCCTCGACGCTGTCTCGCACCCACTCGCTGCCGTCGGGCAGGCCGACGAAGGCGTCCAATCGCATTCGGTCCTTCTGGGCATCGACCCTGCCGTGGACTCCGATCGGGCTGGCACAGCCGGCGCCGAGCAGGGCGACCACGGTGCGCTCGGCGGTCAGCTCGCGCAGGGCCGCTTCGTCAACGATCGGGTCGACCGCGCGCAGCGCCTCCTCGTCCTCGTTACGAATCTGCAGCAGCAGGGAGCCCTGCCCAGCCGCCGGGGTCATTGCCTCCTCCGGAATCGGAAAGGCGATCTCGTCGGCCCGTCCGAGCCGGCGCAGTCCGGCGACCGCGAGCACGATCGCGTCGAGCTCACCTTCGGCCAGCTTGCCCAGTCGCGTATCCACATTCCCATGCAGCTCCCTCACCTCGAGATCGGGGCGCACCGCCAGGAGTTGTGCCTGCCGCCGCAAGCTCGCGGTCCCCACCTTCGCCCCCTCGGGCACCTCATCGAGCGAAGACCCGACCCCGATCCAAGCATCCCGCGCGTCCTCACGCTCCGGCACCGCGGCGAGCATCAGCCCCTCCGTCAACTCCGCCGGCAGGTCCTTGGCCGAGTGAACCCCAATCTCCGCTTCTCCAGCCAGCAGCGCCTGCTCGACTCCGCGGACGAACCGTGCCTTGTCCTCAGCTCCACCGTCGGAAGCGACCCGAACCAACTCAGCTCCGCCAAGCATCTCAGCGACCTGCCCGGCCTGGGCCAAGGCCAGTGCGCTGCCGCGAGTGGCGATGCGCAGCGTCAACTTGATTTGCGGCGGCGAAGCTCCGTTACGTTCGAAGCGTCGGTCTCCGCCTCGGGCTCGGTCTCTGCGTCCAAGCCGAACAGCTCCCGCAATGCACTGACGTAGAGGTACGCCTCGTCACTTCCCGCACTCCGCTTCATCCGAAGCGTCGGCTCGTGCAGGAGCCGCGAGGCGATCGCCTTCGCCATCACGCTGAGCCGCTCGCGGTCGGCCTCGCTGAGCTCCTCCCAGCGACCCTCGTTCTCGGCCAGCACGCGGCGCACGACCTCGTCGGCGCGCTCGCGCAGGGCGGCGATCGTCGGCACTACCTCGAGCGAGGCGAGCCAGCGCTCGAAGCGGTCCTGCTCGGCGTCGATCAGCCGCTCGGCCCGCCGCGCCTCGGCCTCGCGGCCGCTTGTGTTGCGTTCGATGATCTGCTGGACGTCGTCGATGTCGTGCAGGCTGACGCCGGCGATCTCGCGACAGGCCGGCTCGATGTCGCGCGGCACGGCGATGTCGACCAGCAGCAGCGGGCGCCCCTCGCGGGTCGCCATCACCTGCTCGAGGTCGTCGCGCTCGATGATGTGGTGCGGGGAGTTGGTCGCCGAGACGACGATGTCAGCCCGCTCGAGCTGCTCGGGCAGCTCCTCGAAGCGGACGGCGTTGCCGTCGAAGCGCTGAGCCAGCCCGATCGCGCGGTCGTAATGGCGGTTGGCGACGAAGACGGTGGAGACGCCGCGGCTGACCAGGGCGCGGGCGAGCAGCTCGGCGGTCTCGCCGGCGCCGACGACGAGCACGCGCCGATCGCTGAGATCGCCCAGCGTGCGCCGCGCCAGCTCGACCGCGACCGAGGGGATCGAGACGTTCTTCTCGCTGATCCCGGTCTCGTCGCGGGCGCGGCCGCCGGCGGCGAGGGCGCCGCGGAAGAGGCGGTTGAGGATCGGCCCGGTGCCGCCCTCGACCAGGGCGAGCTCGTAGGCGCGCTTGACCTGGCCCTGGATCTCGGCCTCGCCGAGGATCATCGAGTCGAGCCCGGCGGTGACGCGGAAGAGGTGGCGGACCGCCTCGCTGGAGCGCAGCGAGTAGAGGTGGCCAAGCAGCTCGGTTGGGCGGATCTCGGCCTGGCGGGTGAGCACGCCGAGCGCCGTCGACTCGGCCTCGACCGGGTCGGAGACGACGAGGTAGAGCTCGGTGCGGTTGCAGGTCGAGATCGCCGCCGCCTCGTGGATGCCGGCGACCTCGGTCAGCTCGCGCAGGGCGCCGGCGGCGCGGCCCTCGGTCAGCGAGAGCCGCTCACGCAGGTCGAGCGGCGCGGTCTTGTGCGAGACACCCAGGGCAAGAAGCTCAGACATCGGCGCTGACCTCCTCACGCTCGCTCCCGGCGGCCTCGCCATCGGCGCGGTGCTCGGCGAAGCCGGCGAGCTCGCGCAGCTCCTTCTCCATCCGCTGCAGTTTGCTCGCCATGATCGCGACGTAGATCACGATCAGGACGAGGAAGACGACGTAGGCGCCGGCGACGTACTTGCCGGCCTCATTCAGCGGCAGCGCCGGCGTCTCGGCAAGGAGCAGGCCGACCACTAGCTCACCTCCGGCGCGATCCGCGATCCGCCGCCGCCCGGCGCCGGCGCGTCGAGCGCCCGGCGCAGTCGCTTGAGCTGGCCCGAGGTGCTCTTCGCCGTCAGCTCGAGCTTGACCAGGGTCGCCCAGAGCAGTGCCGTCGCAGCAAGGCAGACGAGGAAGGTGAACATCATCGAGCCGGGCAGGCCACCGTTGGCAGTGGCGAAGACGCGCGGGTGGACGAGGCTCTGCGCCATCCGCACCGCCATGAAGTTGAGCGGCACGAAGGCGCCGGCGGTGACGGCGAAGACCGAGGCGTAGCGCGCCTGGCGCTCGGGGTCCTCGATCGCGTAGCGGAAGGGGTAGTAGGTCGCGTACATCAGGAAGACGATCAGGAAGCTGACCAGGGTCGGCTCGTCCCAGACCCACCAGTGCCCCCAGGAGGCCTTGGCCCAGATCGAGCCGGTGATCAGCACGGCGACGCCGAAGATCACCGACATGTGGATCGATACGTATGAGTAGGCGTCCCACTTGCGGTTGCCGCTGCGCAGGTGCGCGATTGCGAAGACGCCGCCGACGATGAAGCCGACCAGCGCCGTGATCGCCAGCGGCAACCGCAA
>Ga0207661_10001916_pt1 | contig 14287 bp, 10 predicted proteins | sample KBSC713LmetaG_FD_184337 | JGI IMG/M metagenome (GOLD analysis project Ga0207661, IMG submission 184337) | Corn rhizosphere microbial communities from Kellogg Biological Station, Michigan, USA - KBS C7.1-3L metaG (SPAdes) (version 2) | ecosystem: Host-associated > Plants > Roots > Rhizosphere ...
CGTGTAGCTGTGCACCACCGCGAGCCCGTGCGTGGCGGGCGAGGCCGCGCTCGCCCGGTGCGCCGTCAGGTAGCCCGACACCGCCGAGATGAAGATCGTGTTCAGCAGCGCCGTACCGAGTGACCCGCCCACCTGCTGTGCCGTGTTGACCAGCGCGCTGGCCACCCCGGCATCGTGGTCGGCGACGCCGACCAGGGCGGTGTTCGTCATCGGGCCGAAGACCACGCCCATGCCGAAGCTGATCACCAGCTCCGCCGGGAACACGTGCGACCAGTACCCGGTGTCCACGCCGATGCGGGTCAGCATGACCATGCCGACCGCCGCCAGTACCAGACCGGAGACCATCAGCAGCCGCGGTCCGACCCTCGTCAGCAGCTGTGCGGACAGCCCCGCCCCGACGACGATGCCGACCGCGAACGGCAGGAACGCCACGCCGGTACCGAGCGCCGAGTAGTGCAGGGTCTCCTGAAGGTAGAAGGTCAGGAACAGGAAGACGCCGAACAGGCCGGTACCGACCAGCAGCGCGGCCAGGTAGGCGCCGCCGCGGTTGGCGTCCATGATGACCCGCATCGGCAGCAGCGGGTGCTTGGTACGCAGCTCGATCACCACGAACAGGGCCAGCAGCACGACCGAGCCGATCAGCAGGCCCATGGTTCCCCACGAGGTCCAGCCGTGCGACGGAGCCCGTACAAAGGCGTAGACCAGGCCGACCAGGCCGGCCGTGGACACCAGCGCGCCCGGGATGTCGTACCGGGTGTCCCCGTGCGCCCGGCTCTCCCGCACGTACCGCAGCGCCGCGAGCGCGGCCAGCGCCGCGACCGGCGTGCTGACCAGCAGCGTCCAGCGCCACGAGGCGTACTCGGTCAGCACGCCGCCCAGCAGCAGCCCTACCGCGCCGCCGCCGCCGGAGATCCCGCCGTACACGCCGAACGCCCTGGCCCGCTCGCGCGGGTCGGTGAAGGTGACGGTGAGCAGTGACAGGGCCGCCGGCATCATCAGCGCGCCGAACGTGCCCTGCAGCGCCCGGGCGGCGAACAGCATTCCGGCGCCGGTCGCCGCGCCGCCCAACGCCGACGCGGCGGCGAAGCCGAGCAGGCCGATGATGAACGCGCGCTTGCGCCCGGTGTAGTCGGCGATCCGGCCCCCCAGCAGCAGGAAGCCGCCGAACGCCAGGGTGTACGCGGTGAGCATCCACTGCCGGTTCGCGTCGCTGATGTGCAGGTCGACCTGCGCGGTGGGCAGGGCGATGTTGACAATGGTCGCGTCCAGCACGATCAACAGCTGGCTGACCACGATGACCGCCAGCGCGAGCCAGCGACCTGGATCGGGTGCCACCGCCCGTGCCGGCGGTGCCTGTACCGCCTGGGTGGAGACGGACATGGTTCGGTTCCCCCCTTGATGAGAGCGGCCTCGGCCGCGACCGGGCGGTGCCCGGCCTGTGTGTTCCTTATGTGATTGGTCGGTGAGTTGTTCGGTCAGCGCCGGAGCAGGGGCAGGATGATGTCGTCGACCAGGTGGTCGACGAAGGCCGCGTCGAGCGGGCCACCCCGCGCGAAGCTGTGCATGAACAGCTGTCCCGGCACGATCTCGTCGATGAGATCCGCGTTGTACCCGGGTCGCAGCTCGCCGCGGGCCAACGCCCGGGAGCAGATGATCTCGGCGAGCGGTGCCTTCGAGGCGCGCAGGATCCGCAGCTCGGCGGCGAGTTCGGGGTCGGTGTGCATGGCCATCACCAGCCCGGCCAGCAGCGGACCGTCGGCGCCGGCGGTCGCCTCCGCCATGGCGCTGAACCAGGCGACCAGGTCGCCGCGCAGCGTTCCGGTGTCGGGCAACGCGTCGTCGACCGCGTGGCAGACCCGGACCGCGTCGACCGCGAGCTGGGCCCTGCTGCGCCAGTGCCGGTAGATCGTCGCCTTGCTGGCCTTGGCCCGCGCGGCGACAGCCTCGAACCGCAGCCCCGCGTAGCCGACCTCGCCGAGCAGTTCGTAGGCGGCGCGGAGGATGACCTGCTCACGCTCGCAGTCCAGCCGGGAAGCTCGTGCGTCGGGCGCCAGCTCCGCTGCCGTAACAGCGCCGTCGTGCATGATCCACCCCCGATCGGTCGGTACTGCGGAACGCCTGTTGTAACCCCTCCGCAGGCGTCGGGCCTAGCGAAACGGAACTGTTTCGTACCGTAACACGGGTCGCGTGACGGCCCGCAACGAATTGGCCCACCGGCCGGCGTGACCGTCGACACACGGGTATGGCAGTAAATCCGCGAGCCCCAACCGCTTTCCCGGTCGTCATACGAAAGGAGTCTTCGGCAGAATCGCTCCTGACGTGTGATCGACCGGTGGAGGCACGGATGTCGCGGCGGGGCTGGGCGCTGTTCATCACCATGAGCTTGATCTGGGGTGTGCCGTACCTGCTGATCAAGGTCGCGGTCGGCGGGATCAGCCCGGCGTCGCTGGTGTTCCTGCGCACCGGCATCGCGGCGCTGCTGCTGGTACCGCTGGCCCTGGCCCAGGGGCAGCTGCGTCCGGTACTGCGCCGGTGGCCCATCGTGCTGGCGTTCGCGTTCGTCGAGATGGCCGTGCCGTGGCTGCTGCTGGGCAGCGCCGAGCGCCGCCTGAGCAGCTCGCTGGCCGGCCTGCTGATCGCCGCGGTACCGCTGGTCGGCGCGCTGCTGGGCTGGGCGACCGGTGGCGAGCGGCTGGGCCCCCGGCGGCTGCTCGGGCTGCTCGTCGGCATCGCCGGGGTCGCCGCGCTCGTCGGGCTGGACCTGCACGTCGACGACGCGCTGGCGCTGGTCGAGATGGTCGTGGTGATCGTCGGGTACGCGGTCGGGCCGTTCCTGCTCGCCCGGTACCTGTCCGACCTGCCGGGGCTCGGCGTGACGGCGGCCTCGCTCGCGTTCACCGCGATCGGGTACGCGCCGGTCGCCGCCGTGCAACTGCCGAGGCACTGGCCGGCCGGGAAGGTGGTCGCGTCGGTCGCGGTGCTGGCCCTGCTGTGCACGGCAACCGCGTTCCTGGTGTTCTTCGCGCTGATCGCCGAGGTCGGTCCGGTACGCGCCACGGTGATCACCTACCTCAACCCGGCGGTCGCGGTGACCCTCGGCGTGCTACTCCTGCACGAGTCGTTCACGGCCGGCATCGCGGTCGGCTTCGTGCTCGTACTGGCCGGCTCGGTGCTGGCCACCCGCCGGTCGGTACCGCCCGCCGCGGTCGCGGCCGACGGCGCCGCCGGTCCGGTCGAGGTACCGGAGCCGACCGCCGCCTCCTGAGTCGCGCCTCCCTATCTGATCGGGCAATCCCGGTCGGCCCTTGCCGGTCGTGCTTCGCGGCGGTGGACGCCACGTCGGAATCATGGCGCGGCAAGATTCCGCCGGTGCGTCCAATGTCGGGTCGCCTTCGCGATCTTGAAGAGGCATTGGGCGTGAGAATGGAATCTTGCGGCCGATGATTCTGTTCTCGCGTCCACGACCTTCCGGCCCGCGTTCCGGTTCTGCGGTCAGGTAGCCGCAACCCGCCCGCGGGGTCGCCGTGGCGTGATCTCCCCGACCCGGTCGAGGGTTCCCCTCCCGTCGTCATGCTGGTTACACTCATGTCCTACCGACTAAGTCGACAATGTAGGGATGGGTGTAGTGAGACGGAGCATCGGAGCACTCGGCGCGGTGGCGGCCCTGGTCTTAACGGGTGCGCTCACCGGCTGCGGCGGCGTTGCCGCGTCCGACACCGCCTCGGACGGGGCCTCCGGCGGGAGCGTGACGCTGTCGCTGGTGGCGTACTCCACCCCCCAGGCCGCCTATGAGAAGATCATCAAAGCGTTCCAGGCCAGCGACGCGGGCAAGAACGTGAAGTTCACCCAGTCCTACGGCGCCTCCGGCGACCAGAGCCGGGCCGTGCAGAGCGGCCTCAAGGCCGACATCGTCGCCTTCTCGCTGGAGCCCGACATCACCCGCCTGGTCACCGCCGGACTGGTCGCCAGCGACTGGAACGCCGACCAGTACAAAGGGATGATCACCGACTCGGTCGTGGTGATCGCGACCCGCAGGGGCAACCCGAAGAACATCAAGACCTGGGACGACCTCGTGAAGCCCGGCGTACAGGTGATCTCGCCCAACCCGTTCACCTCCGGCGGCGCCCGGTGGAACGTGATGGCCGCCTACGGTGCGGCGTCCGACAAGGGCGCGGACAAGGCCGCGGGCGTCGCGTACCTGCAGAAGCTGTTTCCGAACATCGCGGTGCAGGACAACAGCGCGCGAGCCTCACTGCAGACGTTCGTCGGCGGCAAGGGCGACGCGATGATCGCCTACGAGAACGACTCGATCTTCGCCCAGCAGAACGGCCAGGCGCTGGACTACGCGATCCCGGACGCGACGATCCTCATCGAGAACCCGGTCGCGGTGACGAAGAACTCGGCGCACCCCGCGGAGGCCAAGGCGTTCCTCGACTTCCTGCACACCGCGGCGGCTCAGAAGATCTACGCGGACAACGGGTACCGGCCGATCGTGCCGGGCAGCTACGGCCGTACGTTCTCGACGCCGTCGAAGCTGTTCACCATCAGGGATCTCGGCGGCTGGACCCCGGTCGCCAAGGACTTCTTCGACGCCAACACCGGCATCGTGGCCGGCATCGAGCAGAAGCTCGGGGTGGCAACGGTGGCGAGCCCCACGCCCAGCGCGGCGTCGAGCGCGTCGAAGTAGCCGATGACCACAACGCAGGCCGCGCCCGGACCCGACGTCGCCATGTCGGGTCCGGCCCGCGGCCCGAACCCGCGACCGCGACCGCGGCGGGTCCGGCGCAGGCCACCCGTCGGTACCGGGCTGGGACTCGGCACCGCCGTGCTGTACCTGAGCCTGATCGTGCTGATACCGCTGGCCGCCGTGGTGTGGCGCGGTACCCGGCGCGGGCCGGACGCCTTCTGGCACGCGGTCACCACGCCCGACACGTGGGCCTCGCTCAAGCTGACCGTGCTCGCCTCGCTCCTGGTGGCCCTGATCAACGTGGTCATGGGTACCGTCATCGCCTGGGTGCTGGTGCGCGACAGCTTCCCCGGTAAGTCCATTGTGGACACACTGATCGACCTGCCGTTCGCGCTGCCGACGATCGTCGCCGGCCTGGTGCTCCTGGCCCTGTACGGCGCGACGAGCCCGCTGCACCTCAACCTCGCGTACACGAGGGCGAGCGTCGTGGTGGCGCTGCTGTTCGTGACGCTGCCCTTCGTGGTACGCACGGTCCAGCCGGTGCTGCTGGAACTGGACCGCGACATGGAGCAGGCGGCGTACTCGCTGGGCGCCTCGCCCGGGGTGACCTTCCGCCGGATCATCCTGCCCAACCTCCTGCCCGCGATGCTGTCCGGCGCGGGCCTGGCGTTCACCCGCTCGATCGCCGAGTACGGGTCCACCGTCCTGCTCACCGGCAACCTGCCGTTCAAGACCGAGGTGGCCGCGGTGAACATCTTCGGCCGCATCGAGAGCGACGACGTCACGTCGGCCGCCGCGGCGTCCACCGCGCTGCTCGTGGTCGCGTTCGTGGTGCTCGTCCTGCTGGACCTCGTGCAGCGCTGGGGAGTCCGCCATGACTAAATACGTCCTGCGGATCGTCGCGCTGCTGTACCTGCTGTTCCTGCTGGTACTCCCGGTGGGTCTGATCGGGTGGCGCACCTTCCAGCACGGCCTCGCGCCGGTGTGGACGGCGCTGAGTTCCCCCGAGGCGGTGCACGCCTTCGCGGTGACGCTGTCCGTCGCCGTGTGGGCCGTGCTGGCCAACACGGTGTTCGGCGTCGGTACCGCGCTGCTGCTGGTGCGCCACCGGTTCCCCGGAAAGCGGATCCTGGGCGCGCTGATCGACGTGCCGGTGGCGGTGTCCCCGGTGGTGGTCGGCCTGGCGCTCATCCTGGTCTACGGCCGGTTCGAGCCGGTCGGCGGCTGGCTGCGACGGCACGGCCTGCAGATCATCTTCTCGCTGCCCGGCATGGTGCTGGCCACCGTGTTCGTGTCGCTGCCACTGGTGGTCCGGGCGATCGCGCCGGTACTGCAGGAGTTGGGCGCGGACCAGGAGCAGGCGGCGCACACCCTGGGCGCGGGCCGTTGGCAGACGTTCCGCCGCATCACGCTGCCGGGCATCCGCTGGGCGCTGGCGTACGGCGTGGTGCTGTGCCTGGCGCGTGCGCTGGGCGAGTTCGGCGCGGTGGCGGTGGTCTCCGGCGGGCTGGTCGGGCAGACCCAGACGCTGACCCTGTTCGTCAAGGAACGCTTCGACAACTTCGACTCCACCGCGGCCTTCACGGCGGCCACCGCGCTCGCCCTGATCGCGGTGCTGTCCCTGCTGCTGGCCAAGCTGTTGCGACCTTCCACTGAGCGCAGCCGGAGCCGGGTTGTGGCGGAGGCGAGCACAGTCAAAGGAGATAACCACTAATGGCGATTGAGGTTCAGGGGATCAACAAGTCCTTCGGCGCGACGCCGGTGCTGCGGGATGTCTCGGTCGACATCGCGTCCGGCTCGCTGACCGCGCTGCTGGGCCCGAGCGGTGGCGGCAAGTCGACGCTGCTGCGCGTGATCGCCGGGCTGGAGACGCCGGACACCGGTACCGTCCGGATCGACGGTACGGACGCGACCCGGCTCGCACCGCAGCGGCGCAACGTCGGCTTCGTCTTCCAGCACTACGCCGCATTCAAGCACCTGACCGTGTACCGCAACATCGCCTTCGGGCTGGAGGTGCGCGGGCGGCCGAAGGCGGAGATCCGCCAACGGGTCGGCGAGCTGCTGGACCTGGTGCACCTCGGGCAGCTGGCCGACCGGTACCCGGCGCAGCTGTCCGGCGGGCAGCGGCAGCGCATGGCGCTGGCCCGGGCGCTGGCGGTACAGCCGCGGGTGCTGCTGCTCGACGAGCCGTTCGGCGCGCTGGATGCCCAGGTACGCAAGGAACTGCGCACGTGGCTTCGCCGGCTGCACGACGAGGTGCACGTGACGACGGTCTTCGTCACCCACGACCAGGAGGAGGCGATGGACGTCGCCGACTCGATCGTGGTGCTCGCCGGGGGAGTGGTGGAGCAGGTGGGCAGCCCCGGCGAGATCTACGACAAGCCGGCCAACGAGTTCGTGATGAGCTTTCTCGGCCCGGTGACCCGGCTGGGCGGCCGGCTGGTCCGCCCGCACGATGTGCTGCTGAGCCGCACGCCGGAGCCGTTCGCTGTGGAGGCCACCGTCACCCGGGTGGTCCGGCTCGGCTTCGAGGTGCGCGTGGAGGCGGCGACGAGCGGGGACGACAGCGCCGGTACCGACGTGTGGGCACAGGTCAGCCGCGGTACCGCGGACGGGCTGGGGTTGGCGCCGGGCGACACGGTCTACCTCACCCCGCAGCCGGCCTGACCGCGCGGCGGGTACAGCCTGGCCCGGCCGGCGGCGGACGTCACGCTGGCCGCGCGGCTGGACCGGCTGTGGTCCGCGGCGGCCGAGGCGAGCCTTCGGGTGCCGGACGGGTTGACGCTGGCCGACGTGGTCGCCGGCCGGCTCGACGTCCGAGCGGGGTACGTCAGGGGATCAGCAGGAGCTTTCCGGTGGTACGGCGAGCCTCCAGGTCCTCGTGCGCCCGGGCCGCCTCGGCCAGCGGGTACCTGCCGCCGATGCGCACCGACAGGGTTCCCGCGGCGACCCGGCCGAGCACGTCGCCGGCCCGGCTGAGAAGTTCGGCCGGCGTGGACACGAAGTGCCCCAGCGTCGGTCGGGTGACGTAGAGGGATCCGCCGCTGTTGAGCCGGGCCAGGTCGAACGGCGGAACCGGGCCGCTGGACTGCCCGTACAGCACGAGCACGCCGTGGCGGCGCAGGCTGGCCAGGCTCTCGTCGAAGGTGGCCCGGCCGACGCCGTCGTAGACCGCGGCCACCCCGTCGCCGTCGGTCAGGTCCCGTACCGCCGCGGCGAACCCGTCGTACCCGAGAACCGGGTTGGCACCGGCCGACCTGGCCAGCTCGACCTTCTCCGGCGTGGAGGCGGTACCGATGACCCGGGCGCCCAGCGCCTTGCCCCACTGGCTGAGCAGCAGGCCCATTCCGCCGGCCGCCGCGTGTACCAGCACCGGATCGCCGGGGCGCACCGGGTAGCTGTCGTGCAGCAGGTAGTGCGCGGTCATGCCCTGCAGCAGGACGGCGGCGGCGACCTCGTCGGGTACCCCCGCGGGCAGCGGCACCAGCCGGTCCGCCGCGACCACGGCGAGCTCGGCGTAGGCGCCGGCCAGGTCGGTGGAGGCGACGCGGTCGCCGGCGACGACGCCGGACACCCCGTCGCCCACGGCCACCACCTCGCCCGCGCCCTCTCCGCCGGGTACGAACGGGACGGCGCGCGGGTAGAGGCCGCCGCGGTGGTAGGTGTCCACGAAGTTGATTCCGATCGCGGACAACCGCACCAGGACTTGTCCGGGGCCGGGGCTCGGATCGGGGAGGTCGGCCAGCCGCAGCACGTCGGGGCCGCCGGTCTGGGCGATCTGGATTGCTTTCATGACTGGAACCCTAATTCGGTTTGGCGCGTCCCGCCGCCGCGTGACCGATCTGCCGCCGGTACGACAGCGCTCGATCTGGTTCGGGCACGGCACACCCGGTAGGGTGCCGGATACGGGGAGCCATGGCTGTCGAACGCCGCAAAGGGGCGGCACGGGCAGGGGGTCAAAATGTCTGCCGCGCCTGGACCGTCCACAATGGGCTACGCGCCCCGGGCACTGGCCACGATGGCCGGCTTCGCCGAGCGGGAGGCGGTGGTCGACGGCCGGCGCCGGTTCACGTACGGCGGGCTGCACCGGCGGATCCTCGGCGTGGCCGGCAGCCTGTGGCAGCACGGGGTGCGCCCGGGTCAGACCGTCGGGGTACTCGCGCTCAACCCGGCCGAGTCGCTGTTCCTCCAGTTCGCGGTCCACCTGCTCGGCTGCCGCTCCGCGTGGGTGGCGCCCAGCGCGCCGCCCGCCTTCCGCCACGACTTCCTGCGGCTGGCCGCAATCGACGCATTTGTGTATGACGCCCACCGGGTACCGGAGCTCGGCGCGGAGCTGGCCGACGCGTCGCCGGCCCGCGTGGTGTTCCGGTTCGGCCCGGCCGACCGGGACGTCGAGCTGGCCGGTGAGTGCTGGCCGGAGACGCTGCCCTTCGACCCGGCGCAGACCGCGCGGCCGGTGGGTTCGCTGTTCCAGACCGGTGGCACCACGGGCACACCTAAGCTGGTGCACCACGGGCCTGCCTACTTCGAGGCGCTGTACCGGATGTCCGTCCAATATGGACGCAGTGGCGCCCCGAGGCTGCGCCACCTGCTGCACTCCGGTACCTGGCACGCCAGCGCACAGGTCGCCGCGTACATGACGCTGCTGTCCGGCGGTACCCTGCACCTGCAGGAGGGGCTGGAGATCGGGGCGTTCCTGCACACCATCGAGGCGGAGCGCATCAACAGCACACTGGTCATGCCCGGCCAGCTCTACGCGCTGCTGGACGATCCCCGGATGGCCGGCGCCGACCTCGGCAGCCTGCAGACGCTGTCGGTCTCCGGCGCGCCGGTCGCACCCACCCGGCTCGCCGAGGCGGTACGGCGGCTGGGCCCCATCATCCGCGTGGTGTACGGGATGAGCGAGTGTCCGATGATCAGCGCGGCCACCGGGGCCCGGGTCGACCCCGCCCGCCCCGACCTGCTGGCCTCCTGCGGCAGCGCCTACGGCGACGTCCGGATGCAGATCCGCGACCCGGCAGGCACGGTGCTCCCGCCCGGAGCGGTGGGCGACATCTGGGTGTCCGGCTCGCTGATGATGTCGGAGTACTTCGGCGCGCCGGACCTGACCGGCGAGGCGCTCGTGGACGGTTGGCTGCGTACGGGCGACATCGGACGCCTCGACGACAAGGGCCGACTGTACATTGTGGACCGTGCGAAGGACATGATCATTACCGGTACCGGCGCGGTGAATGTCTACAGCCGGATGGTGGAGGACGTCCTGCTCTCGCATCCGGACGTGCGCGCGGCGGCCGTCGTCGGGGTACCGGACGAGGCCGTCGGCGAGGCGGTGCACGCCTTCGTGGTGGCGGCCGCCGGTACCGGACTGAGCGCCGATCAGGTGCGCGCGCACGCGTTGACCCAACTCAGCTCGATCTGGGCGCCGAAGGTGGTGCATTTCCTGGATGCCCTGCCCCTGACCGGATCGGGGAAGGTGGACAAGAAGCGGCTGCGGGCGGCCGCGGCACCGCCCAGCGCCGCGCCGGTCAGCCCGGCGCCGGTGGATCCCGCGGCCATGGGCCCAGTCGGGTGACGCAGCCCGCCGAGGTAGCGCCGGACGGTCGCAACCGCACCAGCATGGTGATGCTGATCGTCGCCGAGGGCATCTCCCTGCTGGGTACCCGGATCAGCACGGTCGCCCTGCCCTGGCTGGTGCTCGTCACCACGCACGACCCGGAGCGCATGGGCATCGTGGCCGGCGCGGCAACCGTGCCGTACATCCTCAACGGGTTCATCGCCGCGCCGCTCGTCGACCGGATCGGTGCCCGGCGCGTGTCGATCCTCACCGACGTGTTCAGCGCCGCCGCGATGGCGGGTGTGGCCGCCGGGTACCACGCGGGGATCGTCGTGCTGTCCGTACTCGTGGCGGTCAACGGCGCGCTGCGCGGCGTGGGGGACCGGGCCAAGAACGTCATGCTCAAGCCGTTGCTGGACGCGTCCGGTACCAACGTGTTGCGGCTGACCTCGATCTACACGGGCGTCGGGCAGCTCACCCTGCTGCTCGGCGGCTCCGTCGCCGGCGTGCTGATCAGCCTGGTGAATCCGTGGGGCGCGATCTGGTTCGACGCCGCCTCGTTCGCCGTCTGCGCGATCCTCGTTTCGGCGCTGGTACACGGGCCGCGCGCGCCGCGCGCGCAGGACGCCGCCCAGCCGGAACCGATCGCGGTGCAGCCGGAGCGCGAGCCCTACCTGGAGGAGCTGCTCGGCGCGGTGCGGTACCTGCGCCGGGACCACCTGCTGCGCAACATGGCCAGCATGCTGGTCGTGACGAACCTGTTCGCCCAGGCGGCACTGGTGGTGTTCATACCGCTCTGGATCGACCTGCGGCTCAACCACTCACCGGTGGCACTGGGCTTCATCGGCGCCGGCTTCGCGTTGGGCGCGATCGCCGGCAACGCGTTGTTCACCGCGATCGGGCCCAGGCTGCCGCGGTACCTCACCTTCGTGCTCGGCTATCTGGTCGGTGGGGCGCCGCGGTTCCTGGTCCTGGCGTTCAGCCACAATCTCGCCACCGTTGTCGCGGTGTGGTTCGTTTCCGGGTTCGCGCTGTCATCGGCCAACCCGACGATTGGCGCGGTGGTGTACCAGCGGGTGCCGTCGGGTCTGCTCGCCCGGGTCAGTGGACTCGTGACCGCGGTCGCGTTCGCCGGACTGTCGGTGGGCGGGGTCGTGGGTGGCTGGGCGGTCGAGGTCGTCGGGTTCGGACCCGCGATCGTCGCCTCCGCGGTGGTGTATGTCGTCGCGACTCTCGCGCCGGTCGTCGGGTACCGGACGTGGCGCCAACTGGACGTGGCGGTGCGCGGGCGGAAGGCGGCCGCGCCGAGGGGACGGTTGACGGTCACGCTGGAACACGAGGACGGGCTCTGGACGGCCACCGCCCGGCGGCGCGACGGTACCGTGCTGGCCCGCCGGTACCCGGTGCCGGCGCCGCGGGCCTTGCGGGCACTGCGGTTGACCCACTCACCGCCGGCCGCGTCCGCGCTCGACGGTCTGCTCGCCGGTCAGCACGAGGCGGCGGTACGGCACGCGCGGCGGTTGGGTGCCGAACTCGTCGAGGCGCAGGACGGCCTGGTCGAACTCGCCGCGTTGTTGGGTTCCCGACCGCTACCCGACGCGCAGGACACGTCGGCGACGGACCAGCCGCCGCCGTCGCCTGCGGACTGACGACAGGCGTGGCCGGGGCGTACACACCACCCCGGCCACGATCGGTGTCCGGCGAGCCGCTATGGCTCGCACAGCGATGAGCCACTCAGGCCTTCTCCAGACCGCCGCCACCTTCCATCGCGCACCTCCCTCCGAGCCGATTGGGCGGGAAAACCCTTCGCCCGCAGTGAGCCTAACTGCTCGTTCAGTTACAGAGAAAGTATTCGATCTAACGGATCTATCAACCCAACATCAGGTTCAGCGGTACCGCGTCGGCCATCGCCTGGTTTCCGGCGTCATTGGGGTGGATGTGGTCGCCACTGTCCCACTGTGGACGGACCCGGTCGGGTTGCTCGGGATCACGTAGCAATGTATCGAAATCAATAACACCATCGAATCCTCCAGCGCTTCTCAACCAATCGTTGACCGCGTAACGGGTCTTGTCCAGGTCCGCGGTCCATTGCGGGTACCCCTTCCAGGGCGACAGCGTGCACACCACGATCCGCAGGCCGTGCTGGTGTGCCCGAGTCACCACCTGGCGCATCCGGGCGATGATGGTGTCCGGGCCGTCATGCCGGATCCAGATGTCGTTGATGCCGAGCTCCAGAACCACCGTCTTCACGCCGGTCTGTGCGAACACGTCCCGGTCGAGGCGGGCCAGTGCGTTGACACCCAACTCGTTGAGTTTGATGTCGATTCCGTCGCCGCTGAGCATGCTGCCCGAGACGCCCGTGTCGACTACCCCCGGGGCGTGGTCACTGTCCGGTCGTGCCGCGAGTCGCGCGCCGAGCAGGTCCGGCCAGCGCTTGTCGCCGTTGATGGTGGTCATGTACCCGTCGCTGATCGAGTCGCCCAGCACCACCACGGAGCCGCCGGCCACCCGGCTGCGCACGTCGAGTCCGGTCAGGAAATACCACGACGTGGTCTTGGTCGGCAGCGCGGTGCCGGCGGTGTCCCCGGCGCGGTCGCCCTCGCCGATCCAGGTGTTCTCCCGGGCGATGAAGTGGAATGTGGACGGTCCGGTCGGCACCGGCAGCCAGATGCTGACCGTGACGTCGTGAGCGGCCGGTACGGCCATGTCGATCGGGTCGCTCCACACCTCACCGCCGCGTGGGATCACGACCGAGTTGGTGCCGTCGAAGGTGACCTGGTGGGTGCCGCCGGGTCGCAGCTCGGCCGAACCCGGCGCCGCGGGCAGCCCGATGGTCGCGTGCCCGACGTCCAGGGCCTGGGTGCCGAACGCGTTGGAGAGTCTGATCCGCGCCTGGTCACCGCCGATCGATGTGTGTACCGTCATGCGGATCGTCTGGTTGGTGAATCCCGCCCCGGAAACGCCCGTACCGGCACCGGTCGCGGCGGTGGCCCAGCTGCCCACCCAGCGCGCCGGATCGTTGCCGGCCTCGCCGCGGTGCGCGCCCACCACCACGGTACCGACGATCGCGAGGAACACCACCAGGGACAGCAGCGCGTACCGTGCGGGAAGCTTGCCCATCGGCTCATGAAAACCCACCATGTTAAATGCGTCAATGACTGATCCGAGGTCGACTTCGCGCAATGCCCGGGAGGTCCGATGAGCGACGCGGCGCCGGCCACGGTACCGGCACCGGTAACGGCCCCGTTGGCGATCGCGGACGCGTTGGGTACCGCCGCCACCCGGCTCGGGCTGCTCGCCGTGCCGTGGCTGCTCACGGTCACCGGGTCGTCCGTGCGGTACGCGGTCGCCGCGACCGCGGCGCTGGCCGGCCCGTACCTGTTGGTGTGCGTGCTCGCGAGACCGCCGCGCCGGCCCGGGTCGGCGTGGGTGATGTCCATTGTGGACGATCTGCTCGCCATGGGCGCCCTGCTGGCCGTGCCGCTGCTGCCCCGCGACGGGTGGAGCTGGCCGGTGCTGGCGGTGCTGGCCGCGGTCGGGGCGCTGCGGGGGCTGGCCGACCAGTCGAGGCGCGCGCTGCTGACCGCCGGCGCGCCGGCCGTGGCGAGGGGCGGGCTCAGCACCTGGCTGCTGGGCGGGCTCGCCGGCGCCGGCGCGGGACTGATCGCCGGCTGGCTGGGACTGGCCGGCGCCGTGTGGCTCGTCGCGATGGCCATGGCCGGCTCGGCCGCGCTGGTCGCGGTGGCGGGTCCGCGACCGACCCCGGCGGATCCGGCGCCGGTACCGCCGAGAGGCGCGCTCGCGCAGGGCTTCGTAGACCTCGCGCGCGACCGGCTCACCCGGGTGCTTGCCGGTACCCTCCTGGTCGCCGGTGCGCTGTTGCAGGCGGCCGGGGTCATCCTCGTTCCCGCCTGGGTGCGCGACGTCCTGCGCGCCCCGACCAGCCTGGGCGTGGTGGGCGGCGCCGCGCTGGTGGGCATGCTGCTCGCCCGCGCCGCACGGGCACCGTCCGGCGGCCCGGACGCCGGCGCTCCGCGCCCCGGCGC
>Ga0207661_10001920_pt1 | contig 14270 bp, 10 predicted proteins | sample KBSC713LmetaG_FD_184337 | JGI IMG/M metagenome (GOLD analysis project Ga0207661, IMG submission 184337) | Corn rhizosphere microbial communities from Kellogg Biological Station, Michigan, USA - KBS C7.1-3L metaG (SPAdes) (version 2) | ecosystem: Host-associated > Plants > Roots > Rhizosphere ...
CGTCGACATCGAAGGGCTTGATCAGGTAGTCCGATGCCCCTTCTTTGAGGGCGGCCACGGCTTGGCCGACGTCGGCGAAGGCGGTCATCAGGATGAAGTCCGTGAGCGGCGCGTCCCGGCGCGCGCACCGGAGCAAGGTCAGCCCGTCGACACCCGGCAGGCGCACGTCGCTCAGAATGACATCGAACACTGTCTCCCGCAGAAGCGCGGACGCCTTCTTTCCGTCGTTCGCCTCCGTGACGACGTGTCCGGCGTCCGTCAGCACCTCTCGTAATGGCTGCCGGACGTCCGACTCATCATCTATGAGGAGGATGTCCACGCGGCCGATCGTGGATCCCGCCGCGATGAGCACAAGCCCACGGTCATGCAATAGTGACGATGCTGTTGAAGGCGGGCTCTTACTGCGCCGCACCCAGGCGGAGCGGTAGACCGGGGTGCCAGGTCGGGGTTCCCGCGGGGTAACGGCGGCACCGGGCGGTGACCCCGCGAGCGGTGGTGCGGGGGCAGCCCCCGCTGAGGTCACCGAGTCGCGATCTCGACGCGATCGCGTCCCGCGCGCTTTGCGCGGTACAAGGCGTCGTCGCTGGCCTTGACGAGCGCCGAAGCGTCAAGGGAGCTGTCGCTCGAGGATGCGACGCCCACGCTCGCCGAGAGCCTGACGCCGTGCCCGGCATGCGCGCGGATCTCGGAGACCGTGTCGTGCCGGTGTCGGGCATTGGTCGCGTCCCATTCGATGCATAACCCGCTCCCATCGCGACGGCCGCCCGTGATTCATCTGAGCGTTACGGCCCCGCGACGGGGCGTGACAAAAACCTGGTCACCAGGCGGTGGCGCCAGCCGAGATCCCGACCGAACGCAACGTCCTGCCGCCCTCCTGGCCACCGCGGACGGGACTCGTTCGGTGGCACGCAACTTCCATTGAGTAGGTCGGCAACGACCATCAGGAGGGCTCGAATCATGTGTGGCATCGTCGGTCATGTTGGAGCGACCACCGGGCTGACCGGCCGGCGTCGCACAGGACGGGCGGCCCACCATGTCAACCTCTGAAGGTTCGACCTTGGACGTCGTCGGCGCAGTGCCGCGGGCCACGATCATTGCCGTGCCGCGCGCCGCGGCCGTCGCGCCTCTCGTCTCGACATCCGTCATCGCGCGTGAGGCGCTCGTCGTCGCCATCCTGGTCGCGGGCCTGACCGCTTTCGCGGCCCCGCGCGATCTCGGCGCCGGAATTGCCCCCCACCCTGGCTGGGCCGCGGTGATCCTGTTGTCGGCGCGCTACGGAAGCCGGGGGTTCGGGTTCGCTTTGGTTGCGCTCTGCGGAACGCTGGCGTTGACCGCGGTTGTCACGGGCCTCGCGCTCGGCCCGTTGCTGGCGGTCGCAGGCAAGTCCCTTCCCGATCTGACCGCTCTGGCGGTGAGCGTCCTCGTGGCCTGGATCTCGTCCGCGCACGAGCGTCGCATCTCCGACCTGTCTGCCCGCGCAGCGGCGCTCGCGCAGAAGAGCGCCGGCGATGACATCATCGTCGCCGCGCTGGGTGACGCCGCCATGGCGCTGCGCGCACGTGGCGACCGTCTGGACCATTCCCTGACGTTCATCCGCGACGTGGCCGCCCGGCTGGAGGGGGCCGATCCGCTCGTCGGCTCGCAGGCGGCATTGGAGCTCGCGATCGCCCGAACGGGATCGCGCGCCGGCGTGGTGCAGCTCGTCGACGCTCGAGGTCGTCTCCGCACCGTCGCGTCGCTTGGCGCTTGGACGCTCCTGAGGGCCAGACCGCCCGACCTCCTGCTCGATCGGACGATCAAGGCCGCCTTCGAGAGCGCAGCGTCGGTACGGGCCATCGATCTTCCTGATGTTGCCGGTGTTGCCGAGGCGGGACGCGACCAGAGCGACGTCGCCGCGCCCATCACCGACGAGGCCGGCGACGTGCTGGGGGTCCTGGCATTGCGCGGGGTGCCCGCGGATTCGCTGTGCCACGCGCTGGTACACGACATCGGTCTCATCGCCCGCTGGTGCGGAAAGACGAACGGCTCGCGGGACCTCGCAATCGACGAGACGGCACCAGCGACGGGGGACCCAGACCGGCGACCCGCACCGCCGCGCGCGGAAGGCACTCCGCCTTCCGGGTCACAACGATTCAATTGAATGGGGATTCCGCGATGTCCTTGGAGCCGCCGGAAACCGTCACGTCGAGACCCTCGCTTCTCCCGCTGCTGCTCGCCACCTGCTTGGACGGATTGGCGCTGGCCGTGCTGGTCTCGGGTGGCCGCGCGGGCGCTTCATTGATCGCGGCGGCTGGGCTTCACCTGCTGGCATGCGGAGCGGCCGGGCTGGCCACCAAGGCCGGCCGCAGTCAGCGCCTGCTCATGGCGGCGCTGACTCTGACGCTGCCTCTGGTGGGAGCGGTCGTCGCCGTGGCCGCCCTCCGCACGCGTAGGCGAGGCGAAGTTGGCGAGATCCCCGCGCGCGAGGCGCCGGATAAACGATCCCTCACCGTCGTCGACGTTCGCCGGCTCATCGACGGGTTGTCTGCGTCCGAGTCGCTGATGTCCGGGAGTCCGGCAGAAAAGAGCGCAACGGTCGGGATGCTCACGCGGCACCCCGACGCCGAATCGATCGCGCTCTTGCGTCGAGCGGTCGCCACGGGTGACGCGGACCTCGCCGTGGAGGCGGCGCTAGCCCTCGAGGATCTCGGCGCGCAGCTCGAGGTTTCCGCCGCCGCCGCTCACCAGGAGCTGGACGGCAATCCCGGGTTCGAGCGCGCGCTCGCAGACGCGGACATGCTCGCCACCGCCGTTCATTCGGGTTTGCCCGATGCGTCTGTGATCGCTCGCTTCGTGGCCGACGCCCGTCGAGGCTACGAGCGCGCGGCGGCGTTGTGCCCACGGCTCGTGCGCGACATTGCAGGGAGACGCGCTCGACTCGAGCTGGACGCGCAAGGAATATGATGCCTGCCGTCTCTGAGGCTCGCGTCGGTGTTCCGGACGACGTCTGCCTGCTGGTCGAGGGCACCTACCCCTACGTCGCCGGCGGCGTGTCCGCGTGGGTCCACGACATCATCAAGGGCCATCCCGAGCTGAGGTTCTCGGTGTTCAACATCGGATCCCGGGCGGGCGTCTACGGTCCGCCCTCCTACCCGCTTCCCGACAATGTGACCCGCCTTCACCAGACCTACTGCAGCGAGCTCGAGACGACACCGATCACCAGCGCCGCTCGGGAGCGCCTCGACGGTGAGATCCGCGCTTTCCGCCGGCGCGGCCGCTCGCGTCTGCCGCCGTCGCGCGTGCTGGGCGCGATCCGCCGGCTCAGCCTCGAGACGGGCCGGGGCGACGATCGCCTGCTCGAAGACCTCGCCTGCGGCGACCTCAGCGTCGGCGAGTTCCTGCACGGCCGCGAGACGTTCGAGCTCCTCGCGGAGATCGCCGAGAAAGTTGCGCCGCAGGCCTCGTTTCTGGATCTGTTCTGGCACCTGCGCGCGATCTACGTCCCGATCCTGCGCTTGCTCCCGGCGGTCGCGCCCCCAGCCCGTTGCTATCACACGGTCTCCACCGGATACGCCGGGCTGTGCGGAGCGGTGTTCAGCCTGCGGACTGGTCGTCCGCTGATCGTGACCGAGCACGGGATCTACTCGCGCGAGCGCGACATGGATCTCGCGCGCGCCAGCTGGATCAAAGACCAGCCCGACGCCGGCGACGCCATCCGGGTGGGCGCCAGGCCGTCGCCTCTCCGCGACCTCTGGTCGCATTCATTCCGCGCGCTGTCGCAGCTGGCATATCGGCGCGCATCGCGAATCGTCACGCTGAGCGACGTGAACCGGGCGCGCCAGATCGCGGACGGCGCGCTCGCCTCGAAGATTTCGATCGTGCCGAACGGCGTCGAGGTGCCGTCGTCCGACGCCGACCGCGGCGCCAGCGGCCCGCCAGTCCCACCAGGGTTGCCCGGCTCGCAAGGGCCGGATGACACGAGGGCGCTCCGCGTCGGCTTCGTCGGACGGGTGGTACCCATCAAGGACGTGATCAGCTTCATCCAGGCCTGCAACCTGGCGATGGCCGACGTCGCACTGGACGTTCGCATCATCGGCCCGATCGCTGAGGACGCCGCATACGTGCGCCGCTGCGTCGCGCTGGTCGAGAGCCTGGGTCTCGCGTCGTCGGTCATATTCACCGGCCCGCAACCGGCCCAGCTGATTTATTGCGACCTGGATGTCGTCGTGCTCACCAGCTTCAGCGAAGGGCAGCCGCTGGTGATCCTCGAAGCGTATGCGGCCGGCTTGCCTGTCGTCGCCACGGACGTCGGTGCCTGCCGCGAGATGGTCGAAGGACGCAGCGCGCCTGATCGGCTGCTGGGCGACAGCGGCCTCGTCACCCGCGTGGGGACCGCCAGTGAAACCGCGGCCGCGCTGGTCCGCTTGGCGCGCGATCCCCTGCTGCGCAGGCGATTCGGACGGGCAGGTCGCAAGCGCGTCCTCGGCTTCTATCGTCGGCAGGACATGATCGAAAGCTACCGCGGCCTGTACCGGGACATGGTGTCGCAATAGCAGGCATCGGCTGGAAGCTGCAGCGTCTGATCGACCGCGGCTCTCTGACAGGAGCGCTGGGCGCGTACCTGACGGGCGTGGTGGTGACGTCCGCCCCGTGGTTGCTGACGACCGCGGTTCTGCTGGGATTGCGCCTCTTCGCGCGGAGCTCGGGCACGAACGAGTTCCTGGTGGTGGAGCAGACCGTGACGATCGTGTACGCGCTGACGGTGGTTCTGAGCGCGCCCATGGACGTGGTGCTCTCGCGCCACGCCTCCGACCGACTGTATGACCGGCGCCTGGAAGCCATCGCCGCGCCGCTCTGGCGCGGCCTGGCGATCACGGTGGTCGGTTTCGCCGCCGTGGGAGCGTCCGTGATGACGCTGCTCCGGGTGCCGATCGCATTCGCTGTTCCCGGCACCCTGCTGACCGTGGTCGTGGGCGCTCAATGGCTGATGCTGTCCGTGGGCAGCGGTCTGAGCTCGCCCAGCGTCGTCCTGGGCGCGTTCGGCCTGGGCGCGCCGGTCACCATCATCGCGGCCCTCGCGCTCGGGCGCGGCCTCGGCCTCGGCGCCGTCGGCTACCTCTACGGGTTCGGCATCGGCCAGCTCTGCACGCTGGTTCTACTGCTGGTCGGCGTGATGCGCGTGCTGCCGGCCAACTCGGACGAGCGCGAGCGACTCTGGCCGGTCTTCGTGGAGTACAGGCTCCTCGCGGCTGCTTCCTTCGCGTACCACCTGTCAATCTGGGCCGACAAGCCGATCCTCTGGCTGCTCGCTGGTTGGCCGCTCGCGGCGCTGTACACCGCCAGCGCCGCGTTGGCCTGGTTCTCCGTCATCCCGGCGTTCGCCTGGATCTACGTGCAGATCGAGACGGTCTTCTATCAAAGTTACCGCGCGTTCTACAGCACGCTCGAGGGTGGCGGTACGCTCGCCCTGCTGAGACGGCGCGCCCAGATCGTTCGCGCCGAGGCGCTACGCATCTTGCGGGGAGCGGCGCTCGTTCAAGCCGGAGTCACCCTGGTCGCGCTGATGGCGGGGCCGCTCGTCCTGCGGGTGGCCGGCCTGCCGCCGGCCGCGACGCCGATGTACCGCGTTGCGCTGATCGGCGCGGCGATGCAGCTCGGCACCCTGCTCACCCTCTTGCTGCTCTACTACTTCGACCTGCGTCGCAACGCGCTGACCGTCGCGGTCGTGTTGCTCGTCGGCGAGGTGACGCTCACCGTGGCCTGTTGGCGGGCTGGCCTCCCACCTGGCCTCGGCTACGTCATCGCCTCGACGGTCTCGTGCTTGCTGGGCATCAACCTCGTCCGTCGTCGGATGCGGATCCTCCTCCTCGACACCTTTCAATCCCAGCCATTCGGCGCGATGTGAGGTGTCCTTGGCATGAAGCGTGTAGTGACACTCACCGAGGCGACAACATGCTCGCAGACAGGTTCGCCAGACCCAGTGTGCTGGTCGTTGACGATAACGAGGACATTCGGACGACGATTCGCGACGTTCTCGAGGATCAAGGGTTCACCGTCGCGTGTGCGGCCAACGGACGCGAGGCGCTCGAGATGTTGCTGGGCGACGAGCGAAAGCCGGCGCTGATTCTCCTCGACCTCACGATGCCGGAGATGGACGGCTGGACCTTCCGCCAGGAACAGCAGAAGGTGCCCCGGCTGGCGCAGATACCGGTGGTGCTGTTCTCCGGTCATCACGACGCCGCCCAGGCGGCGCAGTCCCTGAACGTCGCGGCCCTGATGACCAAGCCGCTGCGTCTCGAGGGCTTGGTGACGTTGGTCGAGCAGCTCTCTCGTCGCGGCAAGCCGAACTGACGTTCGGCGATCAACGATCGCGCCACCCGCCCGTAACGAAAAGAACGTTGGTTACTGCGACGTGCCACGTCGTTTGTCAGTGCCCGTCAATCATTTGGACAAACGTGGCCGCATCGCTTGTAGCGGTCGCGGCCGTGAGCATATCTACGAAAGGGGACTACATGCCCGCCCGGAGATCTCCGGTCGGCAATGAGGTCCGGGGAGCGGGAAGGTTGGAGGGACGTCATGAAGATCATTTCACTGATCGCGGCTGGCGTTGTGGCCTTGGGGTGGGCAACTGCGAGCGCGGAGACCTCTCCGAGCGCGGTGACGTCGGGTCCGCCCGACGACGGCACGATGCCGCCGCCGCACGTGAGCGTGGACGTGGATCCGGCTCCAGCCGTCGTTCCGGCTGGTGAGACGGCGACGAACGTCGAGGTCGACACGCCACCGGCGAACGTGGACGTGAACGTCGCCCCGACGCTGGTGCCTGCGCCGCCGGAAAGGCGGCAGGTCAGGGACTCGGAGCCTGGCCGCATTTATCGATCGTCGGTCTCCCCTCATGGCGGCGGACTGTTCCTCGGCGGCGGCTTCGAAGATTTTGCCGACAACAACCTCCGGAGCATGACGGGCGTCGGCGGATACTGGAGCGCGCGCATCGTCGGGGGAATGCGCCGAATCGTTGGCGTGGAGGCCGCGTACATCGGGAACGCCCGGGACATCGACGCGCTCGGTTTGAGCGGCAGCGCACGCCTGATCTCGAACGGGGCCGAGGGAGCGCTGCGCTTGAACATTCCGATCGTGAGCTGGAACCAGATGTCGCTGATCGAACCCTTCGGTTTCGTCGGCCTCGGCTGGTCGCACTTCAACGTCACCCACTCCGGAGTCAATACCTCGGACGTCGCGTCGAGCGACGACATCATGACGGTGCCGTTCGGCGGCGGCTTCGCGTTCGGATACGGCGGATTCGTGGCCGACGCGCGCTTCACCTATCGCAAGACCTACTACAACAACCTCGTGTCCGGCGGCGGGAACCTGGACAGCTGGGGGGCGGGCGGGCAAATCGGGCTTGGGTTCTAGCGCGATCGCGCGAGCCGGCCGCGCCCGAGATCCATACACCGAAAATACCGGCGACTGCTTTGCATCCCGTCGCTTTTGCCGACATATCACGCTCGTATTTTCGGATTGTTCAGATGTCCGGTGTGGCCCATAAGGCCTGTAGGTCGTCCGGGTCCTGCTAGCGTGTGTTGGTTCATCGGGCGTACGAGAAGGCCCTCGGGAGGTGGCCGAGCATGAAGCGACGGATAGACGCTTCGGACGGTTCGACAGGCGGCGATCGCGTCGTTGACGAGGTCGGCGAGTCGACTCTACCCAGCGACCCTGCCGGCGCCGCGTTTCCGATCGTGGGCGTCGGCGCCTCGGCAGGAGGACTCGACGCGTTCACGCAGCTGCTCAAGCACCTTCCCGCCGACACCGGGATGGCGTTCGTCCTCATCCAGCACCTCGACCCCACGCACGCGAGCTTCTTGCGCGACGCACTCGCCAAGGCCACGACGATGCCTGTCAGCCAGGCCGTGGAGGGCACCGTCGTGGAGCCCAACCACGTCTACGTCATCCCGCCCGACGCCGACATCTCGATCAGCCGCGGCCGCCTGACGCTCGCGTCGCGGGCACAGGACGGTCGAGGGTCGCACTTGTCCGTCGATGGATTCCTCCGCTCTCTCGCGGCGGACCGCGGCAACCAAGCGATCGGCGTCGTGCTTTCAGGAAACGCGTCGGACGGCACCGAAGGCCTGCGGGCCATCAAGGCGGAGAACGGCATCACGCTGGCGCAGGACCCGGAGTCGGCGAAGTACGGAGAGATGCCGCGCAATGCTCTCAACGCCGGCGTCGTCGACGCGGCCCTGGCGATCCCCGACCTCGCCCGCGAGCTGGTCCGCCTGAGCCGCCACCCGTACGTGGCGGCCATCGAGGGTCCGTCGCCTGCCAGCGACGCCGAGATCCGCAATCAGATTCTCATGGTCGTACGCAACACCTTCGGCGTCGACTTCGCCGAATACAAGCTGTCGACCGTGGAGCGCCGCCTGGCGCGTAGGATGGCGCTCCGCCACGCGCACGATGTGCAGGCCTACCTGGCCCTCGCGCAAGGGGATCCCGAAGAGGTTCGGGCACTCTATGAGGACATCCTCATTCACGTCACGTCGTTCTTCAGGGATCCGGCCGTGTTCGAGACGCTGGAGTCGCGGCTCTTCCCTGCGATCTTGAAGGACAAGCCGGAGGGGGCGCCGGTTCGAATCTGGGTGGCCGGCTGCTCCACCGGCGAAGAGGTCTACTCGATCGCGATCTCGCTGCTCGAGGTGCTGGGGAAGTCCTCCCGCCCAATTCAGATCTTCGGCTCCGATCTGAGCGAGCCGATCATCGCCAGGGCGCGCGCGGGTCTCTTCAGCGACGCTTCGCTGCGGGATGTGAGCGACGAGCGGCGACGCCGCTACTTCGCCAAGACCGACCGGGGCTATCGCATCAACAAGGCGGTCAGGGATCTCTGCGTGTTCGTCCAGCACGACCTCGCGCGTGACCCGCCGCTTTCAAAGATGGATCTCGTAAGCTGTCGCAACGTCCTCATCTATTTCGATCAGGCGCTCCAGAGGAGGATCATTCCCAGCCTTCACTATGCTCTGAATCAACCCGGCTATCTGCTGCTCGGCCACACCGAGAGCATCTCCGGGTTCGCTCAGCTGTTCTCGGTCGACGACAAGGCGAACAAGATCTTCGCGCGCACGGCGGTTGCGAGCACGCTGCGATTTGCCCCCCGGTTCGACCCGCGTCGGGTGGAACGTCCGGTTTCAGATCTCGATACGCCCACGCAGGTCCGTGGCAAGGTCGATGTCGCCAGGCACCTCGACCGCATGCTGCTGGCACGTTACGCGCCGCCGGGCGTCCTCATCAACGAGAGGATGGAGATCCTCCAATTCCGCGGCCAGACTGGATCGTTTCTGCAACCGGCGCCTGGAGACCCGCAGAATGACGTCATCAAGATGGCTCGTCCCGGGCTGATCTCCGCGCTGCGCACGGCGGTCGAGCAGGCGAAGAAGGACCTGGCACCGGTCAGGCGGAACGGCGTGGAGATCGACCAGGACGGGTTCACGCGCAAGTGCAACCTCTTGGTGCTCCCGTTCACGGGCCACCCGGAGACGCGGGAGCCACTGTATGTCGTGCTGTTCGAACAGGCGGCGGCACCCGCCGGCGAAGGTTCCCAGCCCACCGAAGCGACGTCGCGCAGTCGCCGCAGGCCCGAGCGGTCGCAGGAGGACCAGCGCCTCCCGAGGCTCGAGCACGAGCTGGTGGCGACGAAGGAATATCTGCAATCGCTGATCGAAGAGCACGGGCGGACCAACGACGATCTCGGCACGGCGAACGAGGAGCTCGTCTCGGGGAACGAGGAGCTCCAGAGCATGAACGAGGAGCTCGAGACGGCGAAGGAAGAGCTGCAGTCGACGAACGAAGAGCTGACCACCGTCAACGACGAGCTCCAGAGTCGCAACGACGAGGTCACGCAGGTGAACAGCGACCTTCTGAACCTGCTCGCCACCGTCGACATCCCGATTGTCATACTCGACCGCGAACATCGGATCCGCCGCTTCACGCCCAAGGCGAGAAGCATCCTCAACGTCGTCCCGACCGATCTCGGGCGTCCGCTCAACGACATCAAGGCAAACGTCGACGTCCCCGATCTCGACAGGCAGGTCTCCGAGGTCATCGACACGATGGCGATGACGGAGTCCGAGGTCCAGGACCGAAGCGGGCGCTGGTATCGGATGCAGATTCGCCCCTACAAGAACACGGACAACAAGATCGACGGCGCCATCGTGTCGCTCGTCGACATCGACGCGCTCAAGCACCTCGTCACGGATTCGCAGGAGGCGAGAGGCGAAGCGGAAAACGCGAACCGCGCCAAGGACCTGTTCCTGGCCGTGCTGGGTCACGAGCTCCGGACGCCGCTCGCCAGCCTGTTGTTACAAGCTCAGATACTCCGCCGCGGCAAGGTCGTCGATGCCGCGAAGCTAGCGCGATCGGGTGAGGTCATCGAACGTGCGACCCGGATGCAGATGCAGCTCGTCGACGATCTCGTGGACGTCTCTCGCATCGTCGCAGGCAAGATGAAGGTGGAGCTGGGGGTGGTGGATCTCTCTGCCGTCATCAAGGCAGCCCTCGACGGGGTCAGCGGCGCGGCCGAGCGCAAATCGCTCGACCTCGACGTCGCCCTCGATGCGTCCGTCGGCGCGGTCGCAGGTGATGCCGCGAGGCTCCAGCAGGTCGTATCGAATCTGCTCACGAACGCGATCAAGTTCAGCTCCGATCGCGGTCGGATCACCGTCACGCTGGACAAGGCGAACGGGTGCGCCCGCATCAAGGTGAGCGACACCGGGGCGGGGATCGAGCCCGGGTTCTTGCCGCACGTCTTCGACCGCTTTTCCCAGGCCGACACCTCCAACACGCGCATGTACGGAGGCCTCGGCCTCGGCCTGGCGATCGTGCGCCATCTCGTCGAGCAGCACGGCGGGATGATTCGAGCCGAAAGCCCCGGGGCCGAAAAAGGCGCCACCTTCTCGGTGACGCTGCCGCTCATGAACGTCCAGCGCGCGGTCGAGAACGGCGGAGCGATTGTCGTCTCGGCGGGAGTGAAACGCGTTCCAGGCGACCATCATCGCATCAAGAACCTGCGCGTACTGGTCGTGGACGACGACGTCGCGACGCAGGAGGCGCTCGCCGAAGTGCTGCGGGAGTTGGGCGCCGACGTGAAGGTGGCCCACTCGGCGGCGGAAGCGATGACCGCTGTCGTCGAGTTCCATCCCCAGCTCTTGTTGTGTGACATCGCGATGCCCGGCGAGGACGGCTACGCGTTCATTCGCCGGTTGAGGGCTCTCGGCGTCGACGGCAGCAGCAGCATCCCTGCGCTCGCGCTGACCGCGCTCGCGACCGACGACGATCGCCAGCGCTCGCTGGCGGCCGGGTTTCAGATGCACCTGACCAAGCCGGTCGACATCGAGCGCTTGTCCGACGCCGTGGTCGAGCTGGCAGGAGACCCGCGCGCGACCCCGTCGTGAGGGCGTTCAGCCTCGGCAGTGATGGCGGACGACACCTAAGAGCTGGTCGAAGTCACACGGCTTGCTCACGAAGGTCGCACCGACGTCGGCAAATTCAGGAACAAGGCCGGTCAGAAAGACGAACGGCGGGGCCGCGGCGCCGAACAGCTGCCGCGTGCGCGTGAGCAGCTCGCGGCCGTCCATTCCTGGCATGCGAAGGTCGCTGACCACGAGTGCGGGCGTCGATTCTCCCATCATCCGGAGTGCCACGGTGCCCTCGGGCGCGGCGGTCGCTGTGTAGCCAGCATCCTGTAGCGTCTCGACGACGGAATCGCGATTGTCCTCGTCATCGTCCACGACCAATACCCATTTCGCCGTCGCCACGCCGGAAGCGTACATCATTTGAATGGAGCGAAGCGGTGATGAATGGGCTGACGCATGCGCACAAGGGCAGCGTGAGTGAAATGTCCAACGATAGTCCTCGACTGCGGCCGCCCGACGATGTCGAAACTTTGCGACGCCGAGAATCAGGGCGCCGTCGGTGCCGCTCGGGGCAGATCCACGGTGAACGTGCACCCCTTGCCGGGTTGGTTGCGAACGCGGATCTCCCCGCCGTTCGCGCGGACGCCCTTCATGCTGATGGAGAGCCCCAGTCCCAGCCCGCTCTTGTCCGCGCCACGCTGCTCGAATGGGCGGAACAGATCCTCCGCCTTGCCTGGTGGCAGTCCGCCGCACTCGTCCTCCACATCGATCAGAACGCGGTCGCCTGTCGTGTGGGTACTGACGATGATGTGACCGTGTGCGCGGGTGAACTTGAAGGCGTTCTGAACGAGGTTCGCGACGACGGACGCCAGGATCTGGTGGTCGGCTTCGACGGTCACGTCGGGGTGACCAGCATCGACCGACAGACTGATATCGTGCTCGTTCGCGTCGATGGTCGCGACGACCTCGATCTCCTCGATCAATTCGGGGATGGACACGCGCTCTGGGTGCTGGGCGCCGCCCTCGAGACGCACCTCCGCAAGCGTGCGATCAATCAGCACCCTCATCCGCCGCAGGCTGCGCCCGAGCAAGGTGCCGGTGCTCCCGTGAACGCCGACGTTGCCTCTCGAGAGCGCCTCGAACGTGAGCATCGAGGTGCTGAGGAGGTTGCGCATTTCATGCGCCAGAAAACCGAGGTGCGCCACGCCAGAACCGCTGACGCTTCGGTCGCGCTGCTGTTCGTACATGGTCACAGCCTCGGCGATGGCGTCGTCGAGGCAGCGGTTCAACGTCTGGAACTCGTCGGCGGTGATCGCGACGTCGCGTTCATCGGCCAGCTCCGTGACGCTCTGGCAGATGCTGCCGTAGTCGTGGACCACCTGACCCACCGTCAGCCCGAGCCGGAGCAGCTCTCCGCCGTGCAGGCCGGCGCTCGCCGCCATGTCCCGGTGCCCCGCACCGCGATCGCTTTTTGCGGCTCGCAGGATTGCGATGAGCTGGTCCATGAAAAGGGGTAATCCGTCCGCCAACTCGGCCGGGGTGGGCGTCGGAGCCTTGCGCCCTGAGAGCTTCGCGCGCGAGCGCACGAGGATCTCCTCACGGTTCGCGATGAGGAACTCGTAAAGCACGGAGGGAAGCTAACGCTTTTTCACCTACCGAGAATGGATTGCCGATTCTTGCAGTGCGGCTGTCGCTTGGCTCCGTGCCGCGCCGGCTCGCACGTCCTAGATGTTCATTCCGCCAAAGAGGAGGTCAGTGGTGAGTTCTGTCGAGATGCCCCTGATCAGCCTCGACTGCCGCGCACGCCACCAACTGGCTCGCCAACTCTTCGAATAGCTGCGACCTCGTTTCCGAATCAGGTGCGTTCGCGATTCGAAAGAAGAGCTTTTCGACTTCCCGATATTGAGATTCGATCGAGCCGCCGATGTTCATCGTCAGATCCTCTCGCGGATGGTTGCTCGCTCGTCCTCTTACTAAGCGACAACCGTGCCCAGAGGATCACCGCCGAATCGAGGGCGTCCGGGGTGCTGCCGTACCGAAAGGGTAACAACAGGCGGCGGATGTGACGCCGGGATCCAAGATCCATTTTGCCGTCCACCAGAAGCGTCGAACGCCTCGAGGCTTCTGGGCTGCCAGGTCACGCGGGCGAACATCTCGTAGCAGCGCCAGGCCGCGCCGCGGAGATCAGCGGGACCTGCCTGCGACCGCCGCGGCCGGCGCGCTCCACAGCAGATCCCCGCCGGGGCTGACGAACTCGAGACTGAGCTCGGCCGGAACCGTCAGCGCCACGCTCGCCTGGGCGGCCACTCGATTGCCCATGGCGTCGACGTAGCGGGTGTGAACGACATCGCCGAGGCCTCGCCACCGCCAGCGCAGCGTCATCGCCCCCGGGTAATCGGTCTCGATGACGCTCTTGAGTGCCGCGGGCATGTCGGGCAGCGCCCATCCGCACTGGGTCGCTGACTCGGTCGGCCAGCACTTGAACCGCGACGAACGGCCTGCCGTGATCTGGAAGCCGCGGTCGAGCGTCGACGGGCAACCGGGCGCGATCGTCGCGTGGGACAGCCGATCCCCGCCGCTGTTGCCCTGGCCGAGGACGATCCGAAACTCGTTCTCCACGTACACCAGCGGATGCTGGCACTTGTCGTCGGCGAAACCGCTTCCGTCGGCGTAGAGGATCATCGATCGGATCCGCTGGCGCTGGGCGTTGAACGCCGCGACCAGGCGGCCGTCGCGTTTCAGGTTCGTCTCCACTTGCTGCATCTGATAGGGCTTCCCCTTGGCGGCGTCGACGCGCGCCGCGATCGCCGGATCGACCTTCCCTCCGTAGGTCACGAGGTCGCCCGCCACCAGAGCGGAGTAGAACGTCCAATCGGCGCTTCGGTGCGCATCCCC
>Ga0207661_10001927_pt1 | contig 14263 bp, 12 predicted proteins | sample KBSC713LmetaG_FD_184337 | JGI IMG/M metagenome (GOLD analysis project Ga0207661, IMG submission 184337) | Corn rhizosphere microbial communities from Kellogg Biological Station, Michigan, USA - KBS C7.1-3L metaG (SPAdes) (version 2) | ecosystem: Host-associated > Plants > Roots > Rhizosphere ...
CGCTCCCGGAGTTGATCGTGGTGGCGATTTGGGCTCTCCGGTCGGATGCGTGGGTACGGTCGTTGCCCGGATTCCGGCTACCGGCCGCCGAGCACCGGACGCTGCTCCAGGCGCGGCCACCGTCGATTGGCCGATGATCGTTGTCGGTGTGACGGGGGTCGATCAGGCCGGTTCGACCCCGTCAACCCGACAACGATCAACCCACCGCCGGCGTGCTGAGGTCAGCCACGCGGTCCCGATCCGGTCGCGGCATCGACGGTGACCTATGCACCCCTCGGTAACCCCGCCGAGGGCGCTCACAGCTGTTGATCGTGGTGGCGATTTGCCGCCAGGGCGACCATTCGCCACCACGATCAACAATGAACTCGCCGCTGGACGCCCACACCGTGCCGAACTCGCCCACACACGCGACCGAAGAGCACCACTCGGACCCACGAACAACAAACGAGCTCGCCGGCCCGCATCGAACCCGCCAACATGCAACCGAAGAGCCTGAATCGGCGCACGATCTTCGTCGAGCCCGGCCACGAACGACGACGGGCGACCAGATCGACCACCGTCTCAGACCTCACGTGGACGACGGGCGACCAGATCGACCACCGTCTCAGACCTCACGTGGACGGTGGTCGATCCACCCTGAGACGGCGCCCTCATAGCCGGTTGCCGCGTACTTCAGCGACTGCCCGAGCTTGGCGCGCCGCGTTCTTGGACGAATGCGGCCCCTGCCGTGGGCCATCTCGGCGGAAACTCTCCAAGATCTGCAATGGCGTTCGCGACTACGCAGAAATGCACGTTATCCGGCGGGATTACGTGCAGAACTGCGTACAGGCATGATCAACTCGCGTTTTTACAGCAGCGTGGTGTACAGGAGGAAGACGTTCAGGAGGATGATCAGCCCGGCGATCACCGACGTCGTCAGCGTGGTGATCCGGTGGTTCACGAACGAGCCCATCACGTCGCGCCGGCGGGTCAGCAGTACCAATGGAACCAGCGCGAACGGGATGCCGAACGACAGCACGACCTGGGAGATGACGAGGGAGTCGGTGGCCGGCAGGCCCAGGCTCAATACCAGCAGGGCGGGCAGCATGGTCAGGCCCCGGCGCAGGAACAGCGGGATCCGCCGCCGGATGAAGCCCTGCATCACGACCTGACCGGCGTACGTGCCGACGCTCGAGGAGGACAGCCCGGAGGCGAGCAGCGCGACGGCAAACGCCAGCGCCGCCCCGCCGCCGACGAGTTCGCCGAGGCCGGCGTGCGCCGCCTCGATCGAGTCGACGCCCGAGCGGCCCGTGCGGTTGAAGAGCGACGCCGCGATCACCAGCATCGACAGGTTGATCACGCCGGCCATGCCGAGGCCGATGACCACGTCGAAGCGCTGGAAGCGCAGGAGCTCACGCCGTTCGGCGTCGTCGCGGCAGGAGACGCGGGCCTTGGTGAGCGCCGAGTGCAGGTACACGACGTGCGGCATGACCGTCGCGCCGATGATGCCGGCGACCAGCAGGAGGCTGTCGCTGCCGGCCAGCGACGGGACAAGCCCACCGGCGATCCCGGCCGCGTCCCCACCGACAAAGGCGAGGTCGTACAGGAAACCCAGGAAGACGATGCCGAGCAGGCCGACGATGGCCAGCTCGAACCGGCGGTAGCCGCGCTGCTCGAGACCGAGGATGGCGAAGGCAACCACCGCGGTGATCAGCCCGGCCGGAAAGAGCGGCACGTGGAAGAGCAGGTTGAGCCCGACCGCCGCGCCGACGAACTCGGCCAGGTCGGTGGCCATCGCGATCAGCTCGGCCTGCACCCACAGCCCGCGGGAGACCGGCTTGGGCAGGTGCTCCCGGCACAGCTCGGGCAGGTCCTTGCCGGTCGCCACGCCGGTCTTGGCCGACAGGTACTGCACGAGCATCGCCATCAGATTGGCCGCGACGATGACCCAGACCAGCGTGTAGCCGTAGCGCGCGCCGGCGGTGAAGTTGGTCGCGAAGTTTCCCGGGTCGATGTAGGCGACGGCGGCGACGAACGCCGGCCCGAGCAGCGCGATCGCGCCGCGCAGCCGGCCCCGGGACCGCAGGACATCGAGGGCGGGGACGGTGCGGTCGATGACGGCCGCACCGTCCCCTGGTTGGGGCGACATTCCTTGCTCAGCCGACCGACGGACCGAGTCCGAGCGACTGAGGCGTGCTGGAATCGGGTGAGGGCTGATGCAGTCCCTCGTCCAGCGGCCCGAACTCCGTCATCAGCGCCGGGCTGCCGCCCCAAGGCGTTTGTTCCTCGGCCACGAGGGTGTTGGTGGTGAGGAGCAGACCGGCCACCGAGGCGCCGTTCTGCAGGGCCGAGCGGGCGACCCGCAGCGGGTCGATGATGCCCATCTCGATCATGTTGCCGTACCGGCCTTCAAGGGCGTCGAAGCCCTCGTCGACGCCCAGCTTGCTGAGCCGGTCGACGACCTCGTGGCCGGCGAAGCCGGCGTTGGCGGCGATCAGGTAGGCCGGCTCGCTGAGGGCCCGCCGCACGATCTCCACGCCGGTCTTGTAGTCGTCCTTGACCTCGACGTCCTCCAGCGCCGACTCGGCGTGCAACAGCGCCGCACCGCCGCCGGCCACGATACCTTCGGCCATGGCCGCCCGGGTCGCCGACAGCGCGTCCTCGACCCGGTGCTGGAGCTCCTTCAGCTCGGCCGGGGTCGGTGCCCCGACGCTGATCACCGCGACCTTGCCGGACAGCGCGCCGATCCGCTCGGTCAGCACATCCTCGTCGACGCCGAACGTGGCCCGGCCCAGCTCGGCCCGCAGCTGGGTGACGCGGAACTCGACGTCCTCGGGCGCACCGTTGCCGCCGATGATCGCCGTCCGGTCGGCGTTGACCCGCACCTGCGCGGCCCGGCCCAGCTGGTCGATCGTCATCGTCTCGAGCGTGAAGCCGGAGTGCCGGCTGTACACGGCCCCGCCGGTGATCGCCGCGATGTCTTCCAGCTTGTGCAGCCGGCGGTCGCCGAAGCCGGGCGCCCGGACGGCCACACACTGGAAGACCCGGTTGACGTGGTTGTGCACGATCATGGAGAGCGCCGTACCTTCGACGTTCTCGGCCACGATGACGAGCGGCCGCGGCGCCCGCATGATCTTGTCCAGCAGCGGCATGAGCTGTTGGACCTTGGTGATCTTCTCGCTGCACAGGAGGATGTACGGGTCGTCGACGATCGCTTCGAGGGACGCCGGGTTGGTCACCAGGTACGGCGAGAGGTAGCCGTTGTCGAACTCGAAGCCCTCGACGAAGTCGACGCCGATGCCGTAGTGCCCGCTGGCCGACTCCTCGACCGTGACGATGCCGCCGTCGCCGACGGTGTGCAGGGCCCTGGCGATGACTCGGCCGACCACGTCGTCGTCGTTCGCCGAGATGGCCGCGACGTGTGCGAAGTCCTCCTCGGACTCGACCGGCCGGGCGACGCTTCGCAGGTGCTCGACCAGCCGGGCGACCGCGAGGTCGATGCCCCGCTTGACCAGCACCGGGTTGGCCCCGGAGCCGATCGCCGCCATCCCTTCGCGGACGATCGCCTGGGCGAGGACGGTGGCCGTGGTCGTACCGTCGCCGACGATGTCGTTGGTCTTGATGGCGGCTTCCTTGACCAGCTGCGCGCCCATGTTCTCGAACTGGTCCTTGAGGTGGATCTCGCGCGCGATCGTCACGCCGTCGTTGGTGACCACCGGCGAACCGGTGATCTTCTCGAGGATGACGTTGCGGCCCTTGGGTCCGAGGGTCGTCTTCACGGCCTCGGCGAGTTGGTCGACCCCGGCCTGCAGGAGGGTGCGGGCGTCTTGTCCGAAGCGCAGTTCCTTCGCCATGGTCGGCCTCCGTTTACGGTACGAGGATCGCGCGGCCGCGTACGCGGCCCGCGTCGAGATCGCCGATCGCTTCCACGGCGGCGTCCAGCGGGTACGTCTTGGTGTGCAGCGTGACCTTGCCCGCCTGGGCGAGGACCATCAGTTCGGCGAGGTCGGTGTAGGTGCCGACGATGTTGCCGATGATGTTGCGCTCGGTGGAGATGATGTCCAGCGTCGGGATCTGGACCGTGCCGCCGTAGCCGATCACGAAGTACGAGCCGGCCGGCCGGGTCATCGCGAAGCCGTCGTTCTCGGCGCCCTGCTCGGCGACGAAGTCGAGCACCACGTGGGCGCCCTGGCCCTCGGTGAGGCCCTTGACCGCGTCGACGTGGTTGCCGTCCGCGACCACGGTGTGATCGGCGCCCAGTTGCTCGGCCAGCTTGAGGGCGTCGGGATTGCGGTCGACCACGACGATCTTCGTCGCGGTCAGCGCGGCCAGGCACTGGATGCCGATGTGCCCGAGGCCGCCGGCCCCGATGACCGCGGCGGTCGTACCCGGGGGAAGCAACGGAACGGCCTTGCGGACCGCGTGGTATGCGGTGATGCCGGCGTCGGCGAGCGCGGCCACGTCCTTCGGCTCGGTCGACGGGTCGAGCTTCACGCAGCAGCGGGCCGAGGTGAGGAGGTACTCGGCCATCCCGCCGTCGTGGCTCAGGCCGGGGAACGAGTTGTTGATGCAGTGCATGTCGTTGCCCGCCCGGCAGGCCGCGCACAGGCCGCAGGTCGGGGTCGGGTGCAGGATGACGGTGTCGCCGACGGCGACGCTGGTCACCCCGGAGCCGATCGCGTGCACCCAGCCGGCGTTCTCGTGGCCCAGCGTGTAAGGCAGGGCCGGGGCCATGGCCTCGGCCCACTGGCCCTCGATGATGTGCAGGTCGGTCCGGCAGACCCCGGCGCCACCGATCTTCACGACGACGTCGAGCGGTCCCTGGACGGTCGGCTCCGGTACGTCGTCGACGACCGGCATCTGGTGGTACCCGTGCAGCCGGACGGCTTTCATGATTCCTCCTCGGCAATGTCGTAACGATGGCGCAGCATTCCCCGGCAGATGCTGCCGTTGGCGTCGAGGCTGACCCGGGTGGTCCGCGCCCGGCGCAGGTGCAGCGGTACGGCGCCGGCCGGCACCCGGTCGCCACTCGCCGGGTCGATCAGCAGCGGCGCCTCGTCGCCGGCCGGCAGGCCGAGCTCGGCGCGGCGTTCCCGCAGCCGCGAGAGCGCCGGCGACGGCGGCACGTCACCCAGCCGCAGCTGAGCGAGGTCGTCGGGGCCGGTACCGGCGGCGGCCAGTGGCCGGCACACGAGATCGGTGCCGGCCATGACCGCCTTGCGCAGGAAATCGATCCGCAGCTGATCGAGTTCCGCGGTGGCCTCCCCCTCGAACGACCGGATGAAGCCGGCTCGGGCGGCCACTCCGTCGTTGATCGCGTCCGAGGCGAAGTGGTCGTCGAGGACGATCCGCGCGGAGTGCACCCCGTCGAGGGAGGACACCGCGTCGTATGCGTCGGCGACCATGAGGAACGCGAAGTTGGGCGCGCAGAAGTACGTCGGCAGGCGCAGGTGCACCTCGGCGTCGCCCTCGGGGGAGACCGACCACGACGCCACGAACCCGAGCGTCGTGATCGGCTCGTCCAACTCCGGGTCGCGGACGCCCCCGAGGGCTTCCAGGACGTCCGACTTGGTCATGCTGAGCCTCCTTGGTCGCGCTGCAGCGCGCCTTTACCGGCCGTCTTCCGCCGAGGCCGCGCAAGCGCGGCCTGAGGTCCAGACGCCCGACGGCGCGCCGCATCGCTCATGCTGAACCTCCTTGGTCGCGCTGCAGCGCGCCTTTACCGGCCGTCTTCCGCCGAGGCCGCGCAAGCGCGGCCTGAGGTCCAGACGCCCGACGGCGCGCCGCATCGCTCATGCTGAACCTCCTTGGTCGCGCTGCCGCGCGCCTTTACCGGCCGTCTTCCGACGAGGCCGCGCAAGCGCGGCCTGAGGTCCAGACGCCCGACGGCGCGCCGCATCGCTCACGCTGACTCAACCAGCTGGGCGTCGTCGCGCGCGCCGGCCTCGGGGATCTGCAGCTCCTTCGGCACCTCGATGCCGTAGAGCTTGGCCGCGTTCAGCCCGAGAATCTTCTTCTTCGTGGCGGCGGTGACCCGCGGGTAGTCGGAGAACTCGTCGCTCGGGTAGTCCCAGTCGACGAAGCCCTCAATCTGCCACTTGGGTTCCCAGATGCCGTAGTCGCTGCCGAAGGTCATCTTGTCCTCGCCGACCCAGAACAGCAGCTCCCCCATCACCTTCGCGAAGAAGTTCGGGCGGGCATGCATGAGCCCGCCGATGACGACCGACAGCCCCGCGTACACGTTGGGCTCCTGCGTCGCCATGAAGCAGAAGTCCTCGATGCGCGGCAGTCCCACGTGCTCGACGATGAAGTTGAGCTCAGGAAAATCGGTCGCCGCGTGGTCGATGTCCGTCATGTCGAACGCGTCTTTGTCCAGCGGCCAGATCGTCGGGCCCTTGTGTGCGTGGATGTTCGTGATGCCGAGTTCCTGGCAGGCTTCCAGGTAGCGGTAGGCATCGGGGTCGGTGAGCTTCCAGCCGCGCGATCCGTTGCGCCACTCGGCTGTGTAGAGCTTCACGCCCTTGGAGCCGAAGCGCTCGACGTTCTCCTTGAGCTTCTTCAGCCCGTCGTCGCCCTCACGCGGATCCCAGCGCGTGTTGTAGATGAACCTGCCGGGGTGCTTCTGGCCCATGAGTGCGTTGCGCTCGGTGGTGTTGAAGCCCTCCTTGTACCACTCGGTGAGATAGGTCGGCTGGAAGACCGCGACGTCGACGTAGCCGTCCTCGAAGACGTCCTTCATGAGGTCCTCTTCCGAGTACTTCATGAACTTCTCGATCGACCAGTGCGTCTCCTTCGGGCCCAGCCCCTGGTACGCGTGGAAGCACTCGATCCAGCCCTTGGCGTACTTCTCGGCGCCTGGTACCCAGTTGTCGGGAGCCGCGTTCCAGTAGTGCATGTGGCTGTCGACGACGAAGTACTTCTCGCCATCCTTCTCATACACGGTGGATTACCTCGATCCGGCCGTGAGGTCGAAGCCGATGTACTCGGCGGCGTCCTCGGGGTTGGCGAACATGATGGTGCGGTCGTCCTCGTGGATCATGCGCCCGTAGTGGGTCGACATGTTCTCCTCGAACTGCGCGGCGTCGAAGTAGCCGGGCTCCTCGCCGAGCGCCTCGGAGACCTCGTCGTAGATGACGTCCATACGGCCCGTCGCGTCGACACGGATCATCGACGGCAGCGGCATCACGCGTACGTTCGGCTTGTCCCTCATGACCTCGGCGACAACCGCGCCGACCTGGTTGTTCATCAGGGTGAAGCCGCACATGTTGGACGCGCTGTTGTCCGACTTGAACGGGCTTTCCTTGAAGGCGGGCCTGGTCACTGCAACAGCTCCTTCGGGGTCGGCAGGTCGAGATCGGAGAGGATGCCGGAGAAGCGGCTCTTGACCCGGTCGAGACCGTCCTCGAACCGCGGCGGCTTGGCGTCCGGCTGCGACCACAGCGGCTGCAGCGTCCGGGCGGCGGCGAGGGACTTGGGCACCCACTCGGCCACCCAGCCGTTGATGATCTGCTTGTTGTGGTCGGCGAACTCGCGGTCGTTGGTCAGCAGCTCGAACATCGCCCGCGTGTAGCGAAGGTCGCGCTCGGCGAAGTCGTACTCCTCGGCCCCCACGATCGTCGGGGTGACGAAGTCGCCGTTGCGCGGCGCCGCCTGCTGCACCAGCTGGCTGCGGAACAGCTCACCGACCAGCGGCTCGAAGACCACGTTCGACGCGAAGATCGCCTCGCACCAGTCATCGATCCCGGTCAGCGCCTCGGCCGTTTCCCGTACGCCCTGCCAGGCCGGATCGCTGTTCCACGTCTCGAGGTGGGCCGAGCCGTCGAAGCCCGGGATCTCCTCGGTGAGCGTCAGGTTGTACAGCGCGAGGTCCTGAGCCGCCCGGATGCGGTGCATGCTGTTGACCGAGATCGCGTTGTTGTGCATGTTGGTCGGCGCGCGCCGGTTCGCGTTGGCGAAGAGGTACAGGCCCAGCCCGTGGTCGACGTGCATCCAGGCGCCGACGTTGCGCTCGACGAAACGCACCCAGTTGGGGTTCCACTGCTCGAACGCCTTGGCCTGCCGGGCCGCTTCGACGTTCTGGGTCACCTGGCGCACGACGTTGGAGTTGTACCGGTAGAGGGAGAACTCCCACTCCTCATTCGGGTCGCGGAACTCGTGCCAGCCGTGCGCCGGCCAGTCGTAGCCGCGCCCGCCCGAGCCGGGGCTGCGCTTCGGCACCGGCCGGTCCGACCCCCAGGCCTTCAGCGCCGTCCACTCGAGGGGGTAGCCGCCCCGGCCGTCGGAGAAGCCGTACAGCCAGCCCTGCGCGAGGTAGTGGCGCGGGTCGGGCTGCACCTCGACGGTGACGTCCTCGTAGTGGGTCTGCTTGCGCTTCTGCGGGGTGTAGTAGTTGTACCGGCGGCTGTTGGAGTCGGGGAACTCCTTGGCGCCCGCCTCGGCGTCGGTAAAGACCGGCTTGGGAACGCTGCGTTCCGGCGTGGTCGTCATCAGTCCTCCCCACCTGTCGTGGTGAACTTGTCGTAAAAGATCTGCTTCTCGGCGACGCCGAGCCGGGTGAGCACGGCCATGGCCGCTTCGACCATGGGCGGCGGCCCGCACACGTAGGCGTGCGCACGCTTGAGGTTGTCTTCGTGGCGTTTCACCACGTCGGTGATGAGGCCGGTCTCGCCTTCCCACTCCTCCTCGGACAGGGCCGGCACGTACGTGAAGTTGGGCAGTGCCGCCTCCAGGGCGTGCAGCTCCTCCTCGAAACACAGGTCCTTGCGGGTCCGGGCGCCGTAGTAGTACGTCGCCTTGCGGCTGATCCCGCGCTCGGCCATCGAGCGCAGCAGCGCGAGAATCGGCGCCATCCCGGCCCCGCCGCCCACGAAGATCAGCCGCTCGTCGGTGCCCTCGCGCAAGGTGAAGACCCCGAACGGGCCGGTGATGTCCAGCCGGTCGCCGACCGCGAGCCGGGTGTCCAGGAAGGACGAGAACAGCCCGTTTGGGTACACCTTGATCACGAACTCCAGTTGCCCGCCGTCACGGCTGGAGGTGTTGGCCATCGAGAAGGACCGTGTCTCCTCCGACCCGGGCACCGTGAAGTCCATGTACTGGCCGGGGAAGAACTTGATCTCGGTCGGCTCGATCAGCTTCAGCACGAGATGGCGCATGTCGTGCGTGACCGGTGTGATCGCGACGACCTCGGCCACGGCCTGCTGGATCGGCAGGCCGGACCGGATCATGTCCTCGTCGAAGTTCAGCAGCTCGATCGTCACGTCCTCGTAGACGTGCGCCCGGCACAGCAGCGTGAACCCCTCGTCCTTCTCGTAGTCGGGCAGCGCGAAGGTGGAGTATCTGTCCAGCTCGATGTCGTCGCCGTCGAGGACGAAGGATTTGCAGGAGGCGCACTGGCCCTCCTTGCAGCCGTGCATGAGCATGATGCCCTGCTCGGCGGCCGCTCGGAGGACCGTCTGCTCCTCGTCAACCTCGATCTCGATGCCCACCGGCTCGAACCGGACGAGATGCTTGTCAGACATTCGTGCGCCCCTGCGACTCGTACTACTCTTGCGGGGCCGGCCGGCCGGCCGGGCCCTGACGGACGTAGTCGGCGGCGAAGGCCGCGCGCTCGGCGTCGGTCATCTGGTTGAGCAGCACGTTGGGGCTCAGGACCTCGGGCATGCGGCGCAGGTGGTCCAGGGTCCACATCTTCTTCGGGTCGAGGTTCAGGTGCGGCTGCGCGACCATCGTCTTGCCGTCGTCGCGGACGAAGCCCATGTCGCTGACCACGTCGGCCCAGTTCCAGCCGTGGTACATGGTCTCCCACTCCCGGGCGCCGATCAGCTGGCCCATGTTCGGGGTGTTGCGGCCCTGGAAGACCGGCCGGAACGCCTCGGCGTCCGTCCACCGGCACTCCTCGTGGCAGTACGTGCGCCACTGCCCGTCGACCTCGGCCATGACCATGTCCTCGCGGACCAGGCACGGGACCATGCAGGTCCAGCAGCGGTGCGGGTACACGTAGTCGACGTTCTCGGCGACGATCGGGTGGTGCCCGTTCGGCGTCGACAGGCGGTTGTAGTTCTCCCACCACTTGCCGTACCGGTCATACCAGCCCGGGTACTTGTACTCGAACCACTCGAAGTCCTTGTCGGTCATCGGGTCGATCCGCCAGTAGTTGGCCAGCCAGCCGGTGGCGAAGAACTGCGCGACCTCGTGGACGTAGCCCTTGTTCCAGATCTGGTTCCAGGCCTCCTCGATCAGGTCGTGCGGGATCACCAGGCCGTACTTCTCCAGCGGCACCAGGTAGGAGCGGTAGTAGTCGTCGTAGATCCACCGCCGCCACATCTCGGCGTAGCTCTCCCGGTCCTTGCGCCGGTCCTTCGTGCCGTACTCGATGAAGGTGCCGATCGCGGCGTCGACCACACGGTGGTTGTTCCACCAGGCATAGCGCAGGTCGCGCTCGAGGAGCTGGTGGTTGCTCTCGTCCGAAAGGGCCATGAGCAACGTCGCGTACCCGTTGCTGATGTGCCGGGACTCGTCGGACTGCACCGAGTGGAAGACGGTCGGCAGGAGGTAGTCGCCGTTGGCCGCGGCCTCGGCCGGCATGGCGACGAACAGCGTGTTGGTGAACGCCGTCTCGGCCACGATCGTCAGGTAGATGCTCGCCGCGGTGATCGCGTCCCCGGTGATGAACCCCTCGGCGAACTGACGGCCGATCGTGCCGCAGTAGTCGTTCTGGAAGTTGCGCAGGCTGCTGTTGAACCCGGCCGGGTCGATGTAGTTGTTCATGTACAGGCGCTTGAGGTTCTGCTGGATCGTCGAGTGCCGGACCTCGTCGATCATCTGGATCGCCTGGCCGTTGTGCAGTTCCGGGTTGGGGACCGTGCGGAACAGCAGCGGCATGGCCCGGGCCGCGGAGATCTCGGGCAGCGGGATGATGCTCAGGAAGAGCTTCTGCCATTCCAGCCAGCGCTCCTGCACCTGGCGGAACATGTTGCCGCGAATCGCGCCGTCGGACGCCCCGTAGACGCGGTTGTCCTTCTCTTCCTGCATCGGGAAGTAGGACCGGAGGACCTGCTTGAGCGGATCCTTCTTCTGCGCCTTGCGGAACGTGTAGTCGGTGCCGTATTGAGACACCGGTTCGTGGTACATCGGTTCCCAGGAGAGCTCCTGGATCTTCTGGTGAGCCTTGGCCACACTCTGGCGACTCATGGTTCAACTCCTCACTAGCACGCCTCGTGGCTTGGATCCCACATCAAGTCGTGGCTAGTGGCTGTCTCAGTCTGAGGCAGACCCGTTGTCGAACATCGCCGCCCGAAGATCAGCGAGGTCCTGGCGGACGCCTTCGGCGATCTGACGATTGCCCTCGGCGGCCGGTTGGATGCCGAGGGCGCGCAGCAGGTCGGCGGCCGGCGCGCCCGGATCCTGGCCTCCCAGAACGGGATGCAGCCCTTGCGCGGCGAGATGGTGGAACACGACGTTGACGACCGTCCACGGGTTGAAGGTCTCGTCCATCTAGGCATCAGACGGCGTGCCAGATGCACATGCGGTCTCAACATGAGACATGTACACGTGGTCTGGCGCGTAAGTTGTAAGGAACCACCGGACGTCGAATGCCGCCGCGCCCCGCCATGGCCGCCGGTGTTCCCGGCAGCGCAAGGGGGCGACCGCCGATGCAGACGGACGGTGAAGGCCTTGCGAAGACCCGTGAACGCTTCCTGACCGCTGAAACGATCGAGCCGCGCAGCGTGCGCGACACGATCCTCGCGTCCTGGTGGCGTTCGCGCCGCTGGAACGTCGCGGCCGACCGGATCCTGCTGTCCTACACGCGCGACCCCGACCTGGACACCCCGCTGAGCCGCAGTGCCCTGCCGATCCTGCGCCATCTGCGCGAAAACCTCGACGGCCAGCCGATCAGCATCATCCTCACCGACCCGACCGGCGTCGTCCTGACCCGCATGACCGGCGACCGCGATCTCGAGTACCACCTGGACAAGGTCTCGCTCGCGCCCGGGTTCAGCTACGCCGAGGAGTTCGTGGGGACCAACGGCATCGGCACCGCCCTGGAGGGCGGCCGGCCGATGCACGTGTTCGGCCATGAGCACTACGCGGAGAACCTTGAGGATCTCGCCTGCGCGGGGGTGCCGATCCACCACCCGATCTCCGGTAAGACGGTCGGCGCGGTGGACCTCACCTGCTGGCGCAAGGACGCCGGTCCGCTGCTGTTGACGCTGGCCAAGACCACGGCCGACCAGATCCAGCAGGCGATGCTGACCGACAGCGGGATCCGCGAGCTGGAGCTTTTGCAGGAATACTTACGAACCTGTCGCCGCACCGCGGGCATCGTGTTCGCACTGAACAACGACGTGGTCATGATGAACGACTACGCCCGGCAGGTGCTCGACCCGGCCGAGCAGTCGGTGCTGCTGGCGCAGGCCGCCGAGACGCTGGCCGGCCGTCACCCGACGGCGACCGTCGACGTCGAGCTGCCGAGCGGGATGAAGGCGCGCATGTTCTGCCGTCCGGTCCGCGGCGAGGGCCGGCTGGCCGGCGGCGTCGTGCACGTCAAGATCGCCCAGGTGGCCAGCATCCGGTCGGCCGAGGTCGCCACCCCCGCCCGTGCGCTGACCGCCGGCCTGGTCGGCTCGGGTGCGCTCTGGCTGCGCGGCGTCCACCAGGTCGAGAAGGTCTACGACTCGGGCGAGTGGCTGGCCGTCGAGGGCGAGCCCGGGGTCGGCAAGCTCGCCGTGATCCGCGCCGTCCACCAGCGCCGCACGCCGACCGCGCACTTCCGGATGATCGAGGCGGAGGACGCCGCCAAGCAGCCGTTCGACGAGGAGGGGACGCTGGTCATCCGCCACGTCGACCGGCTGTCCCCGGTGCGGCTGCGCGGCCTGGCCGCCGCCCTCCAGGACCTGCAGGACAGTAGCGGCGCCTGGGTCGCGGTGACACTCAGCCAGCGCGCCGACGTCGCCGACCTTCTCAAGCTTTTCCCGAGCACGGTCGAGCTGCCGCCGCTGCGCCACCACATCGAGGACGTGCAGGAACTGGTGCCGTTCTTCCTCGGCAAGCTCAGCGCCGACGGGCGGCTGATCTGCTCCCCCGAGGCCATGCAGGTCCTGGTCCGGGCCAGCTGGCCGGGCAACATCGAGCAGCTGTGGCAGGTCCTCAAGCGCACGGTCCAATACCGCCGGACCGGCTCGATCCGCCCATCCGACCTGCCCCCGGAGACGCGCGCGGTCAGCCGCCGCCTGCTCAGCCCGCTGGAGTCGATGGAGCGCGACGCGATCGTGCAGAGCCTGCTCGACAACGACGGCAACAAGGTCAAGGCGGCCGAGTCGCTCGGCATGTCGCGGGCGACGATCTACCGCAAGATCCACGACTACGGCATCCGCCCTTAGTCCTGCTTGTGGGCGGTGACCTCGATCTCGATGCGCATGCGGGGATCGGACAGCCCACACACTTGCATGGTGGCCGCCGGCCGAGCCTCGGCGAAGGCCTTGCGCAGCACCGGCCAGCAAGGCTCGAAATCGTCCCGGTCGGGCAGCAGATATCGCACGCGTACGACGTCAGCCAGACTCGACCCGGCCTGCTCGAGGGCCTCGATGATGTTGCGGAGGCACTGCTCGGCCTGCTCGACGACCCCGTCCGCGATGGTCATGGTGCGATAGTCGAAGCCCGTCGTGCCCGAGACGTGCACCCAGTTTCCGTCCACAACCGCGCGCGAGTATCCGATCGCCGCTTCGAAGGTGGACCCGCTGCTGATCAACCGCCGCTCCCGCATGCACTTATCCTGAGTCGCCAATCGGGCGGCGCGTAGTCCCAGCGCCGGCGATTTCGATCACCATTGCGGGGAAAGCACCAGGCACGGACCGGCGGGCCGGCGCGGGCCGGCGGGCCGGCGCGGGCCGGCGGGCCGGCACCGGCCGCCCCAGTGACGGTGGTCGATCTGCCACCAGTCGTGCCAGACGGTGGCCGCTGTACCGACATCTCACCGGCGTGGCGTGACGGCACATCGACCACCATCTGCAGACCCGCACAGACAGTGACCGCTCCACCGACATCTCACCGGCGTACGTTACGGCACATCGACCACCGTCAGCGGACCCGCACAGACAGTGGCCGCTCCACCCACATCTCACCGGCGTGGCGCGACGGCACATCGACCACCATCAGCAGACCCGCACAGACAGTGGCCGCTCCACCCACATCTCACCGGCGTGGCGCGACGGCACATCGACCACCATCAGCAGACCCACACAGACAGTGGCCGCTCCACCCACATCTCACCGGCGTGGCGCGACGG
>Ga0207661_10001933_pt1 | contig 14247 bp, 11 predicted proteins | sample KBSC713LmetaG_FD_184337 | JGI IMG/M metagenome (GOLD analysis project Ga0207661, IMG submission 184337) | Corn rhizosphere microbial communities from Kellogg Biological Station, Michigan, USA - KBS C7.1-3L metaG (SPAdes) (version 2) | ecosystem: Host-associated > Plants > Roots > Rhizosphere ...
CTTCTCCGCCTGTCGTGGCAAATGTTAGAACCGGTCGCGACGACACGCCACGACGCTATTTGACTTCGGGGGTACAGGTGGAACAGGAGGGTCGGGAGCCAGCGGGTGTGACCCGCAGCCAGAACGCAGTCTTCGTCATGCCGCACGACTGGGCGGCCATGGCACAGTTCCTCGGCCCCCTCGTCGAGCGAATCGATCCCTCGGCGCGCGAGCCGCAGTTGCTCGTCATCGCCTCGGATGCGGACGTGGCAGCAGCCATCGCGGCGTCGGCCGTGCGTCTCATCGAAGGGCGCGACATTGGCGTCGCGGCGGCGACATCGGTCGCGCGCGCCACGCGGCTGCTGCGCCTCCGTCCCGCGCACATTCTCGTGGGCGCGCCCGAAGCGGTGTTGGGTCTCGTCCGCGCCACGGCCGTGAAGCTGTCGAGCGTTCGCATGGTCTGCATCGCGTGGGCCGACGAGCTGCTCACCTCCGAGGCGTCCGGCGCGCTCGAGACGATCATTGCCGAAGTTCCGAAAGAGGCGAGTCGGACGGTCGTGACGAGCGAGCTGAATCCGGCCGTCGAAGATCTCCTCGAGCGTTACGCACGTCGCGCACGTCGCGTGGTTGCGCCAGCGGCCGTCGAAGCGACCGAGCCGATTCCCGCGCAGTTCGTGGCGGTCGCTCGCGACATGCGGCTCACGGCATTGCGGCGCGTTCTCGATCAGCTCGACCCCAAGTCGGCCGTCGTGTTCACGCGCGACGAAGGCAGCGAACATGACGTACGCGATCTGCTCCACGCGCTCGGCTACGCCGGCAGCGAGGCGCCGATTCATCTTGCGAAGGTTGCGCCGCCGGGAACGGATCTCGTCGTGCTGTTCGACCTGCCCGCATCGCGAGAGGAGTTGCGCGAAGCCGCGAGCGGCGCCGCGCGTGCAGTCGCGCTCGTGCAGCCCAGGCAGGTGTCGAGCCTTCGCGCGCTGAGCGGCGGTTCGATCTCCGCGCTCGCGCTCACGGAAACGGCGGATCGTGCACGCGAACGCGATGCACGCATGCGCGCGGAGTTGTCCGCCGTGCTCGCCGAGGCACACTTCGGACGCGAGATGTTGGCGCTCGAGCCGCTGCTCGAGGCGCATGACGCGATCGAAGTCGCGGCAGCGGCGCTGGTACTCCTCGAGCGTGAGCGCGCCTTGCGCGCCGCGGCCGAGCAGTCGTCGCACGCCGCGCCGGGCAGCGCGGCGCCGCGAGAGCGCAGCGGCCCGATGACGCGACTGTTCGTCAACGTCGGCGCGCGCGACGGCGTGCGTCCGGGCGACATCGTCGGTGCGATCGCGAATCAGGCGGACGTCACCAGCGCGAGCGTCGGCCGCGTGGACATTCGCGAATCGCACGCGATCGTCGAAGTGGCGACGGACGTGGTGGACACGGTCATCGATCGCGTGACGGGGACGTCGATCAAGGGACGTCGCGCCATCGCGCGCCGCGACGAGGAGCGGCCGCCGCGCGAGCGCGGCGAGCGCGGCGAGGGCGGATCACGCGGACCGCGGGATGAGCGGCGTGGACCACCACGCGAACGCGGCGAGCGAAGCGAGGGCCGGCCGCCGCGCGATCGTGAGGGGCGGCCTCCGCGTGCTGGCGGACGTGGCACGCCGCGCGAGCGAAGCGAAGGCGGACGCGGAGGCGCACGCGAGCGGGGACCGCGCGACTATAGCCCACGCGACCGCGGGACGCGTCCAGCCGGACGGGGGCCGCGGCGAGGCGATCGCGAGTGATCTCCGACGGGTACTTCTCCGGCGGCGCGGCCGGATGGATCGAAGTGATCTGCGGCGTGATGTTCAGCGGCAAGAGCGAGGAGCTCATTCGCCGCGTGCGCCGCGCGATCATCGCGAAGAAGAAAGTGCAGGTGTTCAAGTCGCATCTCGACGAGCGGTACTCCGGCATCTATCACGTCTCGAGTCACGACGGCCGTACTGTCGAAGCCGTGCCGATCGACACCGCCGAGCAGATCGGGCGCTTGATCCTGGCGGAGACGCAGGTCGTCGCGATCGACGAGGCGCAGTTCCTCGACGCTTCGGTCGTGGAACTGGCGACCGCACTCGCGAACCGCGGGGTTCGAGTGATCCTCGCCGGCACCGACAGCGATTTCCGCGGCGAGCCGTTCGGTCCAATGCCGCAACTGCTCGCCGTCGCCGAGGTGGTGGACAAGCTGCACGCGATCTGCGTGATCTGCGGAAATCCGGCCAGCCGCAACCAGCGCCTCATTGCGGGGCGGCCCGCACGCTACGATTCGCCCACGATCATGGTGGGCAGCACGGAGTCGTACGAGGCGCGCTGTCGCGCGTGCCACTCCGTGCCGAGGCGAGACGAGGATCAGGTCCGGCTGCTCTGACACACGCGGCGCCGAAGATTAGAGTCGCGGAGCGTGTGCCAGCGTGAGAAACTCCTCGCGCGTTCGCTGATCCGACCGAAAGGTTCCACGGACCGCACTGGTGATCGTCTTCGAGTTCTGCTTCTCGACGCCGCGCATCATCATGCAGAGATGGTACGCCTCGATCACCACGCCGACGCCCATGGGCGCGAGCACCTCGTCGATCGCGCTCGCGATCTGCTCCGTGAGACGCTCCTGGACCTGCAGCCGGCGCGCAAACATGTCGACGATCCGCGGCAGCTTGCTCAACCCGACGATGCGGCCGCTCGGGATGTAGGCGATGTGCGCCTTGCCGAAGAACGGCAGCATGTGGTGCTCGCACAGCGAATAGAGCTCGATGTCCCGCACCATCACCATGTTCGTCGCGCCCTCGGCGTCGAACAGCGCGCCGCCGACGACGTGCTGGATGTCCATCTCGTAGCCGCGTGTCAACCACGCGAGCGACGTGGCGACGCGGTGGGGCGTGCGGAGGAGGCCTTCGCGATCGGGATCCTCGCCGAGGAGCTCGAGCTGCCGGCGGATGATATGGCGGAATTCGTCGCTCGAGTCGCCGCTCTCGACGAGCTCGTCGGGCGACGTATACGAGCCGTCACCGGAAAAAGAACCTGTGTCGCGCATCGTGGTCTCCAGCGTGCCTGGATGGCTGGGTCCTGATGAGTTTCGACGTTGACGCTCACTCGGGCCTGGCCTAGCTTGGCCTCGCCAGGCAGCCCGCGTACGTCACCATCGAGGAATCCGTCATGCTCCTGGTTGGACTCACTGGCAACATCGGCAGCGGCAAATCGACGGTCGCCCAACTGCTCTCGGAGCGCGGGGCGACCATCATCGACGCCGACGTGCTGGCGCGTCGCGCCGTCGAGCTCGGGACATCCGCGTACGATAAGATCGTGGCCCGTTGGGGCAACACGGTGCTCTCTCCCGACGGGCATCTCGATCGCGCCGCGCTGCGCCGCATCGTCTTCGGCGATGCCGAGCAACTCGAGGAACTTAATCAGATCGTCCATCCGGAGGTCGAGCGCCTGCGTGCGCGGCTCGTCGAGCAGGCGCGGGGCCGGGGCGATCGCATCGTCGTGTGCGACATCCCACTGCTCTTCGAGCGGCACATGACGGATGCATTCGATCGAATCATCCTGGTGGACGCGCATCGGGCGATTCGTCTCGAGCGTCTGGTGGGCGACCGCGGGCTGCGCGAGACCGAGGCGATGGACATGATTGCCGCGCAGATGCCCGCGGAGCTCAAACGTGCGCGCGCCGATTTCGTGATCGACAACGACGGCAGCCTCACGCAGCTCGAGCGGATGGTGCAGGATGTGTGGACGGCGCTCCTCGCGGAAGCCGGCGGGCCGCGCGCCGCGGCCGCCCTTCCTTGACACTGTTTTTCAGCACGGGTAGACTCCGCGCGCACGATCACCTGTCACAGAGCTTCACCAGCGGAGCACCGTCGTGTCGGAAATTCCCAAGGATCTGCTGTACACCGAAGAGCATGAGTACGTGAAGCCGACGGACGACGCGGGCGTCGTGGCCATCGGCATCACCGACTACGCCCAGGGCGAGCTCGGCGACGTCGTCTACATCGAGCTCCCCAAGGTTGGCGCGACGTTCGGCAAGCACGACGTGTTCGGCACGGTGGAAGCCGTGAAGGCAGTGTCGGAGCTCTACTCTCCGCTGGCCGGCGAGGTCATTGCGGTCAACGACCGCCTCGACAAGGAGCCGGCGCTCGTCAATTCATCGCCGTACGGCGACGGATGGATGATCAAGCTTCGTCTCAAGGACGAAGGCGAGAAGAGCGCGCTGATGAATGCGGACGCGTACGAAACCCATCTGGGCAGTCATTAGTCGGCAGACGTCGAGCGCCAGACACTCCGCGTCGAGCACTCGACGCTAGACGGAGCGCAGGCGTTCGTCGCCAAAACGAATCGAAGCCTGCACGCCACAGACGACGAACGGCCAGCGCTTTCGCGCTGGCCGTTCGTCCACGTCACTCCGTTTTTCGCCTGCGTCCAACGACCGCGCCTCGTCGAGGGTCGAGACACTCGCGGCTAGAGAGTGCCTTCCGCGTTCGCTTCCGCATACGCGTCGGTCGGTAGACAGGAGCAGACCAGGTTCCGATCGCCGTACGCGCTTTCGACGCGCCCTACTGCCGGCCAGAACTTGTGCTCGCGAACCCACGGCGCCGGGAACGCCGCCTTCTCGCGCCCATATGCGTGGCTCCACGAATCGCTGAGCACCCGCCCGAGCGGATGCGGCGCGTTCTTCAGCGGGTTGTCCTGCCGATCAGCAATCCCTAATTCAATGTCCTTGATCTCCTCGCGAATCGCGATCAGGGCCTCGCAGAATCGGTCCAGCTCCGCCTTCGACTCGCTCTCCGTCGGCTCGATCATCAGCGTACCCGCCACCGGGAACGAGACGGTCGGCGCGTGGAAGCCATAGTCCATCAGACGCTTGGCGATGTCCTCCACCTCCACGCCCGCGGACGTCTTGAGCGCGCGCGGATCCACGATGCACTCGTGCGCTACGGTGCCGTTCCGGCCCGTGTAGAGTACGGGATACGACGACTCCAGCCGCTTCGCGATGTAGTTCGCGTTCAGGATCGCGATCTTCGTCGCCTGCGTGAGCCCCTCGCCGCCCATCATGTCGATGTACATCATCGAGATCGGCAGGATGCTCGCGCTGCCCCACGGCGCCGCGGACACCGCGCCCACACCGTTCGAGCCGCCAACCGTCACGACCGGATTGCTCGGAAGAAAGTCGACGAGGTGCTTCGCGACGCCGATCGGACCCATGCCCGGTCCACCGCCGCCGTGCGGGATGCAGAACGTCTTATGAAGATTCAGATGACAGACGTCCGCGCCGATGTCGCCCGGACGCGCGACGCCGACCATCGCGTTCATGTTCGCGCCGTCGAGATAGACCTGCCCGCCGTACTTGTGCACGATGTTGCAGATCTCGACGATCGTCTCGTCGAACACGCCGTAGGTCGACGGATACGTGACCATGATCGCGGCGAGCGTGTCGGCGTTCTCCTTCGCCTTCGCCTCGAGGTCCACCATGTCGATGTCGCCGGCCTCGGTGTTCTTCACGACGACCACCCGCATGCCCGCCATGACCGCACTCGCCGGATTCGTCCCGTGCGCGGACTGCGGGATGAGACACACCTTGCGCTTCGTGTCGCCGCGCGATCCGTGATACTGGCGAATCACCAGCAGCCCCGCGTACTCGCCCTGCGACCCGGCGTTCGGCTGCAACGACACCGCGGCGAACCCGGTGATCTCCGCCAACGCCTTCTCCAGGCGATCGAACATCTCGCGATAGCCCTTCGTCTGCTCGGCGGGTGCGAACGGATGAATCTTTCCGAACTCGGGCCACGTCACCGGATACATCTCGGCCGTGGCGTTCAGCTTCATCGTGCACGAGCCGAGTGGGATCATCGACGTCGTGAGCGAGAGGTCCTTCGACTCGAGCCGCTTCATGTAGCGAAGCATCTCGGTCTCGGAGTGATAGCTGTTGAACGTCGGATGTGTGAAGAACGGCGTCGTGCGCGCAAAGCGCTCGTCGTACCGGGCGTCGACCGACTTCGCGAGATCGGACGCGCGCGGCGCCTCGTCCTTACCCGCCCCGGTCGCGAACACCTCGAGTACATCGTCGACGTCCGCGGCCGTGACGGTCTCGTCGAACGCGACCACCACCTGCGACTCACCGATCGCGCGTACGTTGATGCCCTTCGCGCGCGCCGCTCCGACGATGTCGCTCGCGGGACGATCACCCATCTCCACGCAGATCGTGTCGAAGTAGTCGTCGGACGTCAGCGCGTACCCGAGCTGCTCGATGCCAGCCGCGAGCGTTGCCGCGTGCAGGTGAATGTCCTGCGCGATCGCCGTGAGTCGCTCGGGGCCGTGATACACCGCGTACATACCCGCGATCACCGCGAGCAGCACCTGCGCCGTGCACACGTTGCTCGTTGCCTTCTCGCGGCGGATGTGCTGCTCGCGCGTCTGGAGCGCCATGCGCAGCGCCGGCTTGCCATCCGCATCGCGCGACACGCCGATGATGCGTCCGGGCAACTGCCGCTTGAATTCATCGCGAGTCGCGAAGAACGCCGCGTGCGGTCCGCCGAAGCCGAGCGGCACGCCGAAGCGCTGCGAGTTGCCGACGCAGACGTCCGCGCCCCATTCCCCGGGCGGCGTGAGGAGCGTGAGGCTCATGAGATCCGCGGCGACGGTCACCATCGCGTTGACCGCATGCGCTCGCTCGCAGAACTGGCGGTAGTCGTACACGGCGCCGTTGGTCGCCGGATACTGGATGAGCGCCCCAAAGACGTCGGCGCCGATCGCCGCCTTCCGCCAGTCGCCGACGACGACGTCGATGCCGCGGGCATGCGCGCGCGTCTTCACCACGTCGATCGTCTGGGGATGGCACTCGTCGGAGACAAAGTACGTCTCCTTGCCGGGCTTGCCCCGTCCGGCGTACGACATCGCCATCGCTTCGGCGGCCGCGGTGCCCTCGTCGAGTAGAGACGCATTCGCGATCTCGAATCCCGTGAGGTCCATGACCATCGTCTGAAAGTTGAGCAGCGCCTCGAGGCGGCCCTGCGCGATCTCCGCCTGATACGGCGTGTATGCCGTGTACCAGCCCGGATTCTCGAGGATGTTCCGCTGGATCACGGGCGGCGTCACGCAATCGTAGTAGCCGAGCCCGAGATACGAGCGCGCGATCTGGTTCTTCCGCGCGATGCTGCGCAGGTTCGTGAGCGCCTGGTATTCCGACATCTGCGAGTGAATCGCGAGCGGACGTTTGAGGCGGATGCCGGCGGGCACGGTCGCCTCGATCAACGCGTCGAGCGAATCGTAGCCAAGGAGCTCGAGCATCGCGCTGACGTCGGCGTCCGTCGGACCGATGTGGCGCGGGATGAAGCTCGCCGCTTCGGCGGCGGTCATGTCATGAGACTGAGTGGTCATGCGTTCCTCGGAAGGAGTCCGCGCACGGGAACGCGGCCCCAGCGTCGTCGATAAGGAAGGAGAACACCCGATGCGGCGAGGCGCGTCGGGTGCCTTGAATTTATCTTGCGGTCAAGACGTCCGCTTCGACCAGAACATGCCTCCCCCAGCCTCCTCTCCAACCTGGCGCATTCTCGTCACGCCGCCCGCAAGCGGAGTCGAGAACATGGCGCTGGACGAAGCATTGATGGACCGCGCACGCGCCACCGGCGAGTGGGTGCTGCGCATCTACTCGTGGCTCGCCCCCACGCTCTCCTTCGGGCGGAACCAGACCGCATTGGGCCGGTACGACATCGAGCGAATTCGCGACCGCGGGCTGGATGTCGTCCGTCGGCCCACAGGCGGCCGGTCCATCCTTCACCATCGCGAGATCACGTACAGCGTCACCGCCCCGCTCGCGGACTCGGGCGATCTTCGAGAATCGTACAATCGCATCAACGGCATCCTCATGGGCGGCCTTCGCCGGCTCGGCGTGCAAGTCCGGATGGCTGGCCGCACATCGCGCGCGTCGCTACCAGGCGCGGCGCCCTGCTTCGACGAGCCGGCGGAGGGCGAGCTGATGCTCGGAACGCGAAAGCTGGCGGGAAGCGCGCAGTGGCGCGCCGACGGTGCGCTCCTCCAGCACGGATCGATTCTCACGCACGATGATCAGTCCAGCCTCGTCGAGCTCATGGTCGACGCACGGAATGGGATCGCGCCACCGGCCACGCTCGCTGAAGTCCTGGCGAACGTTCCATCACCTGCGACGTTCGCGGAGGCGCTCGCCGCCTCCATCGAGGACGCCGAAGACATGCGACCACTCGATCTCGTCCTCGATGACGCCGTGCGTGCCCGGACGGCTGCTCTCGTCGTCCGATACTTGGATGCTGCCTGGACCTGGCGACGCTAGCGCGCCGTCCGAGCCGATTTCCTCTTCACGGATCCGTCAATGCGTGCCTCCCCGCCACTCTCCGCCTCGCTCATCCTCGTCGCCGCGACGATCGCCGGTGCGGGCTGCTCCTCGTCGGCAAACAGCTCCGGCTCGAACGGGCAGTACGGCGGAACGGTCGTGATCACGCCGAACGCCGACGCATCGAGCCTCTTCCCGCCGCTGGTCTCCGAGCTCACCGATCACCTGGTGCAGGATCAAGTCTTCGACCGCCTGGCCGAGATCGACGAGAACCTCACGACGGTGGGAGACAAGGGATTCACGCCGCGCCTCGCGAAGAGCTGGACGTGGGCGCTGGATTCGATGTCCATCGCGTTCCACATCGATCCGCGCGCGCGCTGGCACGACGGCAAGCCGGTCACGGCGAAGGACGTTCAGTACACGTTCCGCGCGTTTACCGATCCCAAAGTGGCGTCGCCGAATGCGTCGGGGCTCGCGAACATCGATTCCGTCTCGGTGCGAGACTCCATGACCGCGGTCGTGTGGTTCAAGAAGCGCACACCCGAACAGTTCTACGACATCGCGTACCAGCTGGTCATCGTTCCGGAGCACATCTACGGCTCGATCCCGATGGATCAGTTGAAGTCGTCGCCCCTGATCCGCACGCCGATCGGAACGGGCCGCTTCCGCTTCGTGCGATGGGATCCGGGCACGCGGATCGAGCTCGTTGCGGATACCGCCAACTTCCGCGGTCGGCCGAAGCTGGATCGTCTGATCTTTGCGCCGGCTCCGCCGGCAACCGCGTCGACGCAGATCCTCGTCGGTCAGGCCGATTTCATGGAGGGCTTCCCGATCGACCGCGCGGCCGTGCTCGACACGAGCAGCGTCGCCCGCGGCATGGTGCTGCCGACCTTCGGCTACACCTTCATGGCCATGAATCGCTTCGCTCACAAGTCGACCACCACGCCGCACCCGATCTTCAGCGACATCCGGGTTCGTCGGGCACTGTCCATGGCAGTGAACCGGGTCGCCATGCTCGACAACGTGTTCGGCAAGGCCGGCCATCTCTCGCACGGCCCCTTCCCAATGTCGGTGAAGTTTGCCGACAGCACGCTGCACATGCCGCCGTACGACACGACCGCGGCCAAGGCGATGCTCGACTCGTCTGGGTGGCGCGTCGGTTCGGACGGGATGCGGTCCCGCGGCGGAGCTCCACTGCGATTCACGATTCTCACGCCCTCCATAAGTCTCTTCCGCCAACGCTACGCCGTGCTGATGCAGGCGGCGTTCAAGCAGATCGGTGTGCAGGCTGACATCGAGCAAGGGGACAATCAGGTCGTCGGCGCCAAGACCGCGACCGGCGACTTCGACGCCGTGCTCTGGACGTTCAGCATGGATCCCAGCCCGAGCGGTGTCCGGCAGGTCTGGGGAACCGAGGGCATTGCCAGCGGTGTGAACCTGCTTCGCTATTCGAACAAGACGGTCGACGCCGCACTCGACAGCGCCGCCACGTCGTTCGACCCGAAGCAGACCAAGCGCTTCACGTCTCGTGCGTTCCAGAAGATCATCGACGACGCGCCGGCGATCTTCCTGTACGACGTCACACTCGTCTACGCAGCCAATCGCCGCATCACGCTCGCACCCACGCGCCCCGACGAGTGGTGGGCGAATCTCGCCGACTGGAGCATTCCAGCAGACAAGCGAATCGACCGCGATCGCATCGGGTTGACCACCGCGCAGCGCTGATGGTGTGGTGGAAGATCGTCGCCCGCCTGTGGCAGTCGCTGATCGTCGTCGCCATCGTGACGACGATCAGCTTTTTCGTGATACGACTGGCGCCCGGCGATCCGTTCTCCTACGACTCCATCAAGATCACACCCGCTGTCCGCGAACAACTGCGCGCCGAACGCGGCTACGATAAGCCGCTGCCCGTGCAGTTCGTCCGCTACGTCACCGGCCTGGCGCATGGAGAGTTCGGGTATTCGGTGACCAGGCAGCGCGGGGTTGGCGACCTCCTCGCCGACGCCCTCCCCAGGACTTTGCTGCTCGCGGGCACCTCGCTCGTGCTCAGCATCGTGCTCGGCGTCGTGATCGGCGTGCTGCAGGCGGTGCATCGCGGCGAATGGTTCGATCGCGCGAGCTCCGCCGTGCTCCTGTTCCTCTTCTCGCTGCCAGATTTCTGGGCGGCGCTGATGATCATGCTGATGTTCTCGCTCTGGTGGCACGTACTGCCCGCCGGCGGGATCGTCGACGCCACCATGCATGACTACCTGCCGCCGTGGCGCGCGTTCGTCGACCGCCTGAGGCATCTGGTTCTGCCGGTCACATCGCTCACGCTGCTTTCCCTCGCGGGCATCACGCGCTTTCAGCGCGCGGCCATGCTCGAGGTGCTCCCCTCGGATTTCATCCGCACCGCGCGCGCGAAGGGCGTCCCCGAGCGGGCCATCATCTGGCGACACGCCTTTCGAACGGCGATTACGCCGATCATCGTGCTGCTCGGACTTACGCTCGCGCCGTTCCTCGGCGGCGTCGTCTTCGTCGAGAAGGTGTTCGCATGGCCCGGTCTCGGATCGCTCGCCGCGGATTCGATCGCGAGCCATGACTACGACGTGGTGACGGCCACGGTCATCGTCGGCGCGGTTCTCGTCGTCATTGGCAATCTCATCTCGGATCTCCTGCACATGGCGGTCGATCCGCGCGTGCGTGAATGACGTGAGCGACGACGGCACGTCACTCGCGCGCGGCGCGTGGCAGCGCTTGCTCGCTCACCGGTCGGCACGGTGGGCGCTTCCCGTCATCGGGCTCCTCGTGCTCGTCGCGATCTTCGGCCCCATCCTCGTCGGGTCCAAGGGCATCCAGCAGCTCGACGTCGTAGCACTGAAGAACGCGCCACCATCGCGCGCGCATCCATTCGGCACGGACGAAGTGAGCCGAGACGTATTCGCCCGAGTGATCGCCGGCGCGCGCGTCTCGCTCGCGATCAGCACGATCGCGGCTGCGCTCTCCATGACGCTCGGCACGGCGTACGGAATGATCGCGGGCTACTTCGGAGGACGCATCGACACGATCATGATGCGAATTCTCGACGCCTGCCTCTCGATTCCGCGGGTGATGATTCTGATCGCGGTGCTCGCCCTCTGGAATCCCGAGCTGCCAGGCGTCGTCATCCTGCTCGGCGCGACCGGGTGGTTCGGCCTGTCGCGGCTCGTCCGCGCCGAGACGCTCGCCGCGCGTCGCATCGAGTACGTCGACGCCGCGCGCGCCCTTGGCGCGAGCGACCTGCGAGTGCTCTGGCGGCATCTGTTGCCCAACGTCATTGCGCCCGTGGTGGTCACGAGCACGCTCGCCGTGGGCAACGTCATCGCGCTCGAGGCAGGGCTGTCGTTTCTCGGCGTCGGCGTGCATCCACCCACGCCTACGTGGGGCACGATCTTCTTCGAGGGCGCGAGCTCCTTCGCCGGCGCATGGTGGATCGCGTTCTTTCCCGGCGTCGCGATCGTCGCGACCGTGCTCGCGTTCAACGTGCTCGGCGACGCGTTGCGCGATGTGCTCGACCCACGATCCGCGCTGCCTGAGCGGCGGTAGCGTGGAGTGGCAGATCAGCCGGCGGCCGCCACAATCGCGGGGGCGATGTCAGAGATCCAGCCTCGTCTGGTGCATGGCCGCGTCCCGAGCACAGATTGTGAACGTCTTTGCGCTCACCCCGAATCCGGATCACACGTTTTGGCTCACGACTCGACCGCGGGTCCGCTGCTGTCCGTCGAAGATCTGCGAACGTTCTTCTACACGGAGGCCGGCGTCGCCCGCGCAGTGGACGGCGTTTCGTTTCAGATCGGACGTGGTGAGACCGTCGGCCTCGTCGGTGAATCAGGCTGCGGCAAGAGCGTCACCGCATTTTCCCTCATTCGACTGATTCGCCCGCCCGGCCGAATCGAGCCCGGCAGTCGGATCGTGTTCGACGGACGCGATCTCGCGACGCTGTCCGAGTCCGAGATGCGCAAGGTGCGGGGCGAGCTCATCGGATTCGTCTTTCAGGAACCGATGACTGCGCTCAATCCCGTGTTCACCGTCGGCGACCAGATCGCCGAAGTCGTGCGCGTGCACCACGGCGGATCGAAGCAGGAGGCGTGGGTCCGCGCGGTGAAGATGCTCGAGACGGTCGGCATTCCATCGCCCGAGCAGCGCGCGCACGAGTATCCGCATCAGCTCTCCGGCGGCATGCGCCAGCGCGTCGTCATCGCGATGGCGCTGGTGTTGAATCCGGCGCTGGTCATCGCCGACGAGCCGACGACCGCGCTCGACGTGACGATCCAGGCACAGATCCTCGAGCTGCTCAAGGATCTCCAGCAGAAGTTCGGCACCTCCATCCTGCTGATCACTCACGACCTCGGCGTCGTGGCCGAGACGGCGTCTCGCGTGATCGTGATGTACGGGGGCGAGGTCGTCGAAGAGGCCACGGTCGAAGAGCTCTTCAAGAAGGCGCACCATCCGTACACCGAGGGTTTGCTCAATGCGATGCCACAGGTCGGCGAAGCAAAAGAGCGGCTGAACACGATCCCCGGAACGGTGCCGCCGCCGACGGCGTGGCCGAAGGGCTGCCGCTTCCGCGATCGCTGCCCCTATTCCTGGGATCGGTGCGAGGCGGAGCATCCTCCTCTATATAGTATTGGCGAGGGACACGTGTCCCGATGCCATCTGGCCGAGGAGCCGCAGCGTCGCGCGCATCCGCACAAGCCGATCGTCGAGCAGATTGCGGATGAAGGCGGCTTTGCGCGCGGATCGCAGAAGGGCGAGCGGGACGTGGCGGCCGAGCGTGCCGCGGTGTCGGCGAGAGTGGGATCGTCGGACAAGGGGAAAGGGATTTCATGACCACTCCGCTCCTCTCCGTTCGCGGACTCGTGAAGCACTTCCCGATCAAGGGCGGTGTCTTTGGCAAACAGAAGGGCGCCGTAAAGGCCGTCAACGACGTCTCCTTCGACGTCATGCCAAGTGAGACGCTCGGCCTGGTCGGCGAATCAGGGTGCGGCAAGTCCACGACCGGCCGCCTCGTCCTGCGCCTCATCGAGGCAACTGCCGGAGAGGTCACCTTCGACGGAGAGAACGTCTTCCAGCTCGGCGCCGGCGATCTCAGACGCATGCGCCGCCGCATGCAGATCGTCTTTCAGGATCCGTTCTCGTCCCTGAATCCACGCATGACGGTGGACGCGATCGTTCGGGAAGGCCTCACGATCCACAAGCTGGCCGAAGGCGGTGAAGCGGATAAGCGGGTGAAGCAGCTGCTCGAGGAAGTCGGCCTCCGCCCGGAATACGCGCGACGTTTCCCGCATGAATTCTCCGGCGGCCAGCGACAGCGCATCGGCATCGCCCGCGCGCTGGCGGTCGAGCCCAAGTTCATCGTTTGCGACGAGCCCGTGTCCGCGCTCGACGTTTCGGTGCAGGCGCAGGTCATCAACCTCCTTCAGGACCTCCAGCGCGATCGCGGGCTAGCCTACCTGTTCATCGCTCACGATCTCTCCGTCGTCGAGCACATCGCCGACCGCGTCGCGGTGATGTACCTCGGGCGCATCGTCGAGCTGGCGAAGAGCGAGGACCTCTACCGCGAGCCGTTGATGCCGTACACACAGGCGCTCCTATCCGCGGTGCCTGTCCCCCAACCCAGCGCAAAGCGCTCGCGCATCGTGCTGACGGGAGACGTGCCCTCGCCGGCAAATCTCCCGCCGGGATGCGTGTTTCATCCGCGGTGTCATCACCCGGCAAAGGACGCCGCCTGCACCGCGATCATCCCGCCACTCGAGGAGAAGGCACCCGGCCACCTGGTGGCGTGTATCAAGCAGACGCCGACGACCGTGACCTGGGAGCAGCAGCAGGCGGCTGGCGGAACGAAGCGTCCGGAGCGATATCTGCCCGTGCTTGCCACGACATAGGGGTTCTGGGGTTCTGGGGTTCGGGGGTTCAGTCGTCCCGCACCAGAACCCCAG
>Ga0207661_10001939_pt1 | contig 14232 bp, 14 predicted proteins | sample KBSC713LmetaG_FD_184337 | JGI IMG/M metagenome (GOLD analysis project Ga0207661, IMG submission 184337) | Corn rhizosphere microbial communities from Kellogg Biological Station, Michigan, USA - KBS C7.1-3L metaG (SPAdes) (version 2) | ecosystem: Host-associated > Plants > Roots > Rhizosphere ...
GCATTTGCGGAACTCCTGGGACCGCTCCACGTCGACCTGCTGCATCCGGTACTCGCCGGGCTTGACGTCGGCGGGCGGCGCGAAGGCCGGCATCTCCAGCGCCTTCTGGTAGTTGAAGGACACGTCCGTGACCAGGTCCCGGATCACCGGGAAGGTACGCAGCGGCGTGACCGTGACGGTCTCCGCCTCCTCGAAGGTCGACATGCGGGTCATGCAGCCCAGCCGGGGCTTGCCGTTGATCTCCATCGAGCAGGAGCCGCACTTGCCGGCCTTGCAGTTCCAGCGCACCGCGAGGTCGGGCGCCTGGGTGGCCTGCAGCCGGTGGATGATGTCGAGCACGACCTCGCCGTCGTTGACCTCCACCTGGAAGTCCTGGAGGCCACCGCCGTCCGTGTCACCCCGCCAGACCCGAAAGTGCCTGACCGAGCCCATCACTCACCATCCTTCGCCGGCTGGTACGCGTCCAGCTCCTGGTCCGTCATGTACTTCTTGAGTTCCGACAGCTCGAACAGGCTGAGCAGCTCCGGCCGCATCGTCGGTACCGGCTGGTGGCGCAGCTCCACCTCGCCGGACGGCGACAGCGAGCAGACCAGGTTGACCTGTCGCCACTTCGGGTCCATCGCCGGGAAGTCCTCCCGGGTGTGCCCGCCCCGCGACTCCTCGCGCTCCAGGGCGGCCTTCGCCGCGCACTCGGAGACCGTGAGCATGTTGCGCAGGTCGAGCGCCAGGTGCCAGCCGGGGTTGAACCGGCGGCCGCCGATCGCGGACACACGTGCGACCCGCTCGCGCAGGTCGCTCAGCATCTTCAGGGACTCCTCCAGCTCGGCCTTGCGCCGGATCAGGCCGACCAGGTCCTGCATGAACTGCTGCAGGTCGTGCCACACCGTGTACGGGTTCTCGCCCTCCGCCCGCTCCAGCGGCGCCAGCGCGACCGCCCGGGCAGTGTCCACATCGGACTGCGCCACCGCCGGCCGGGCCGCGCCCAGACCGTCCACATAGGACGAGGCGTACTCGCCGGCCCGCTTGCCGAAGACCAGCAGGTCGGACAGGGAGTTGCCGCCCAGCCGGTTGGAGCCGTGCATGCCGCCGGACACCTCGCCGGCGGCGAACAGGCCCTTGACGCTCCCGCCGGCCGCACCGGTGTCCGGGTCGACCTCGACGCCACCCATCACGTAGTGGCAGGTGGGCCCGATCTCCATCGGCTGCTGGGTGATGTCGACGTCGGCCAGCTCCTTGAACTGGTGGTACATCGACGGGAGCCGCTTGAGGATGTAGTCGGCCGGGCGGCGGGAGGCGATGTCCAGGAAGACGCCGCCGGCCGGGGTACCGCGGCCGGCCTTGATCTCGGAGTTGATCGCGCGGGCGACCTCGTCACGGGGCAGCAGCTCGGGCGGGCGCCGGTTGTTGTCCGGGTCGGTGTACCAGCGGTCCGCCTCCTCCTCGGTCTCCGCGTACTGAGCGCGGAACACGTCCGGCACGTAGTCGAACATGAACCGCTTGCCCTCGGAGTTCTTGAGGACGCCGCCGTCGCCGCGGACCGACTCGGTGACCAGGATGCCCTTGACGCTGGGCGGCCAGACCATGCCGGTCGGGTGGAACTGGATGAACTCCATGTTGATCAGCGTCGCGCCGGCCCGCAGCGCCAGGGCGTGCCCGTCGCCGGTGTACTCCCAGGAGTTGGAGGTCACCTTCCACGACTTGCCGATGCCGCCGGTGGCCAACACGATCGCCGGCGCCTCGAAGAGCACGAATTCGCCGCTCTCCCGGTAGTACCCGAACGCCCCGGCCACCTTGTCGCCGTCGAGCAGCAGTTCGGTGATCGTGCACTCGGAGAAGACGCGGATGCCGCTGTAGTAGTCGCCGGTCGCGGCGAAGTCCTCCTGCTGCAGCGAGACGATCTTCTGCTGCAGGGTACGGATCAGCTCCAGTCCGGTACGGTCGCCGACGTGCGCCAGGCGGGGGTACTCGTGACCGCCGAAGTTGCGCTGGGAGATCTTTCCGTCCTTGGTACGGTCGAACAGCGCGCCGTAGGTCTCCAGCTCCCAGACGCGGTCCGGTGCCTCCTTGGCGTGGATCTCGGCCATCCGGAAGTTGTTGAGGAACTTCCCGCCGCGCATGGTGTCGCGGAAGTGGACCATCCAGTTGTCGTTGCTGTTGACGTTGCCCATCGCGGCGGCCGCGCCGCCCTCGGCCATCACCGTGTGCGCCTTGCCGAACAGCGACTTGGAGATGATCGCGGTCTTCTTGCCGGCCAGCCGGGCCTCGATCGCCGCGCGCAGCCCGGCGCCGCCGGCGCCGATCACCACGACGTCGAAGGCGTGCTTCTCTAGGTCACGGTCACTCATCGTCTTACCCCACGAACCGAAGGTCGGAGAACCAGTTGGCGGAGACCGCCATCACGTAGAAGTCCGTGATCACCAGCGTGGCCAGGGTGATCCAGGCCAGCTGCATGTGCTTGGCGTTCAGCTTGGACACGAACATCCACCACCGGTACCGCAGCGGGTGCTTGGAGAAGTGCTTGAGCCGGCCGCCGGTGATGTGCCGGCAGGAGTGGCAGGAGATCGTGTATCCCCACAGGAGCGCCACGTTGGCCAGCAGGACCAGGTTGCCCAGGCCGAAGCCGAAGCCCGTGGTGCCGTGGAAGGCCACGATCGCGTCGTAGGTGTTGATGATCGAGATGATCACCGCGGCGTAGAAGAAGTACCGGTGCGCGTTCTGGAAGATCAGCGGGAACCGGGTCTCGCCGGAGTAGGTCTTGTGCCCGTCCGGCACCGCGCAGGCCGGCGGCGAGGCCCAGAACGAGCGGTAGTAGGCGCGCCGGTAGTAGTAGCAGGTCAGCCGGAACAGCAGCAGGAACGGCAGGGTCAGCGCCGCGTACGGGATGAGCACGAAGTTCGGCAGGAACCGGCCGAACTCGGCGGCGTCCGCCTCGCAGCCGTTGGAGATGCACGGCGAGTAGAACGGGGTGAGGTAGTGGTAGCCGGGGCCCTGGCTGAAGTAGTACTTCTGCATGAGCAGCCGGACCACACCGTAGGCCAGCCAGGCGGTCAGGCCGAGCACCGTGAGTAACGGTGCCAGCCACCACCGGTCGTTGCGCAGCGTCTTGGCCGCGATTGCGGCTCGCGGCCGCGGTGCGGGCGGTCCCGCCTGTGGCCTCATTGCCGTGGTCGTCATCGTCGTTTCGCTCCCATGGCGGGCTGACATCAAGTTGTGAGCGGGTCTCCGGTTGGGCGGGGCCGTAGAGCGCCGCCTGGCGCCGCTTCGACAAGCTCCGCGGCGGAGCGCCGGATTCGCGCGGTGCACACGTTACGCCCGGCTCGCTCAGGACCTCGCGGAAGGGAGTCTCGTGTGTGACGAGGGGGAAACGAAATCGAAAACATCACATCCGGTCCACTGTGTGGACAACTTCACGGACATACCGGGGCTAACCGGACGCGCCGCCGGTGAAGTTCCAGGAGGCCAGGCGGAGCGCCGGTACCACGAGGGAGGACGACTCGTACGAGGAGGACAGGGTCACGCCGTGCCGGCCGGTACCGAGCACCGCACCGGGGCGCAGCGCCTCCGGATAGGACTGGGTGAAGCGCATGTTGCGCACCGGCGCGACCGGCTTGCCGTCCTCGATGAGCCAGACCCCGTTGCGGGTCAGGCCCGTCATCACCAGGGTGCGCGGGTCCAGCACCCGGGTGTACCAGTGGTCGGTCACGAGCACGCCCCGGTCCACGCCGGCGACCAGGTCGGCCACCTCCGAGTCGGCGACCGGTCCATCCACTTCGGACGGTACGGCGGCGTTGTCGCCGTCCGCGCGCTGCAACCTCAGGTTGAGCGGGATCGGGCCGGCGTAGTCGTCGGCTACCGCGTGGCCGGTGGACTGGCCGCCGACCTCGGCCGCGGTGCGCCGGTCGTGTGCCACGGCCGAGGTGACCCCGGCCGACACCAGTTCGATGCGCCGCTTCGGCGTGCCCTCGACGTCGAACGGCGGGCCGACCGCACCCGGCGCGGTCGCATCGTCCACAATGGACAGAGCGGGGTCGAGCTGGGCCTCGCCGACCCGGGCGAACGAGCGGCGCTCGTTGACCGCGCGGCCGCCGAAGCCGTAGATGGACAGGCACCGCAGCACGTCGTGCACCGCGGTCGGCTCCAGCACCACCTGGTACCGGCCGGGCGGCAGCTCGACCGGTTCGGCGCCGGCACGGGCCTTGGCCGCCGCCCGCGCTCCGAGTACGGCACCGTCCAGGTCGGACATCGAGGCACCCGAGCGCCGGGCGGCGCCGTCGGCACCATCCAGCCGGGCGATGCCGTCGAGCACCGCCTCGGTACCGGCGGAGGCCGCCGACTGGCCGGCGGAGTTGGCGAACGTCACCGTCGTGTACCGGGTGCGGCAGTACCCCGCGGTGGTCAACCCGCCCGCACCGTCCACAAAGGACGCGACGAGGGACGCCCGGTCATCGGGCGTGGCACGGGCGACGGCGTCGTCGACGGTACCGGTGCCGGACAGCTCCGCGGCGGCGCGAGCCCCGGCCAGCCGGGGTCGGGCGGGCTGAGCCGTACGGCGGCGACGGTGCGCTCCGCCAGTTGGCGCAGCCCGTCGGGGCCGACCAGGGTGGTCGAGCCGGTGGCGGTACGGCCGTCGAGGTGCAGGCGCAGCCGCACGGTCACCGCGATGTCGGCGACGTTCTGGTGGATGTGCGAGTTGGCGAACCGGGTCAGCGCCAACTCCTCCCGGGTCATCACGACCTCGGCCTCGGACCCGGCCGGCAACTGGTCGAGAACCATCGACAGGACGTCGCCGTTCATCCCCGTACCCCGATCCGCACGTTCCGGAAGCGCGCCGCGGGCGTCGGGTGGCCGGTGTGGCCGACCTGGGACGGCTGGCCCTTCCCGCAGTTCGGCGTGCCCCAGGGGACCACCGTCGAGGACAGCATGTCCATCGACTGCCAGAACCGCGGCCCGATCCCGGTGTAGGTCGGGTTGCGCAGCATCCGGCCGAGCCGGCCGTCCTTCACCTCGTACCCGACCTCGCAGCCGAACTGGAAGTTGAGCCGCCGGTCGTCGATCGACCAGGAACGGTTCATGTCCATGAATACGCCGTCGCGCGTCTGCGCGATCATCTCGTCCATGCTGTGCGGGCCGGGTTCCAGGCCGACGTTGGTCATCCGTACCATCGGCAGCCGCGCCCAGCCGTCCGAGCGCACGCTGCCCGCGTAGTCCAGCCCGGCCATCATGGCGCTGTCCCGGCCGGCCAGCACGCCCACCCACTGTCCATTCTGGACGGCGTACCGGGGAGCGGCCGGCGTCCCCTCGTCGTCGAAGCCGAACGAGCCGAGCGCGCCCGGTACCCGTGGATCGATGACGATGTTCATCAACTCGGAGCCGTAGGTCAGGTTGCCGAGCCGGGTGAGGTCGAGCCAGGAGGTACCGGCGTAGGCGGCCTCCCAGCCCAGGATGCGGTCCAGCTCGATGGCGTGCCCGACCGACTCGTGGATCTGCAACGCCATCTGCTCGTCGCCGAGGATCAGCGTGGTCTCGGCGGCCGGGCACTGCGGCGCGGTCAGCAGCGCCCGCGCCTCGTCCGCGATGCGTGCCGCGTGGCCGCCCAGGTCCAGTTCGTCGACGAGCTCCCAGCCGCGCGTGCCGTACTGGCCGCGGTACGACGGGTACGAGCGGCGCTGCGTCTCGTCCTCGCCGATCGCGGTCGCCGAGATCCCCCCGCCGCACTCGCGGATGTGCTGGTCGATGCGGTGCCCCTCGGAGGAGGCGAACCACTTGCGGGTGTCCCAGATCTGGTACGTGCCCTCCGCCAGGTCCGCGCCCTGGTCGTGTGCCAGGCCGGTCGCGCCGACCAGCAGGTCGCCCTTGACCGACAGCGGCACCTCCAGCGGGTCGACCGCGCAGTCGTTGGCCCAGGAGCCGGACCGTACCGGCAACCGCACCAGGTCGGCGGCGGGCCCGGGTACCCGACCGGACGCGGTGGCGATCTCGGCGGCCCGGGTACCGGCGGCCCGCGCCGCGGCGTCGCCGACGTCGGGTACCGCGAAGAAGCCCCAGCCGGAGCCGACCAGCGCCCGTACCCCCAGCCCGGCGTCCTCGTCCTGCATCAGCTCGCGGATCTCGCCGTTACGGGCGGACATCGACTCGTACCGCCGGTGCATGACGCGGGCGTCCGCGTACCGTGCCCCGGCGGCGAGTGCGGCCTCGACCGCGACGATCGCGGTATCGAACTCGGACACTCAGCGGGCGGGGTCGGTGGCCAGGTCGGCCAGCTCGTTGATCCGGGCGGCGAGCTCGAGGTCCTGCTCGGTCACGCCGCCCTCGGTGTGGGTGGACAGCCGGAACGTGATGTCGGTGTAGCGGATGTCGATGTCCGGATGGTGGTTCATCGTCTCGGCAGCCTCCGCGACGGCCGTCACCAGGGCGATGCCGCGGGGGAAGGTGTCGGCGGTGATGGTCCGGCTGATCTCACCGGTATCGCCCGACCAGCCCGGCAGTTCCGCCAGGCCGCTGGACAGCTGATCTGCGTTGATCACGGAAGCCATTCACTCACCGTACCCAGTCGGCCCGAGATTGGCGCGCAGGAAGGTGAGCTCGGTTCGCAACAGCCGCTCGATGAGCCCGCCGGTGGCCATGTGGGTCGCGCCGGTCAGCGGGATCATCGAATGCGGCCGGCCCGAGCGCAGCATCGCGGCGGACAGCCGCAGCGTGTGCGCCGCCACCACGTTGTCGTCGACCAGGCCGTGGATCAGCAGCATCGGCCGGGCGTCCTCGGGGCGGACGGGCGGCTCGCCGGCTATCTCCACGAGCGAGTGGTGCGCGTACACGTCCGAGCCGTCGCCGGGCAGGCCCAGATACCGCTCGGTGTAGGCGGTGTCGTAGAGCGCCCAGTCGGTGACCGCCGCCCCGACGACCGCCGCGTGGTACACGTCCGGGCGGCGCAGCACGGCGAGCGCGGACAGGTAGCCGCCGAAGGACCAGCCGCGGATGGCCACCCGGGACAGGTCGAGGTCGGGGTGCTTGTCCGCCAGCGCGTGCAGGGCGTCGACCTGGTCGCCGAGGACCACGTCCGCCATCCGCCGGTGGATCACCTTCTCGAAGCTCGGGGTGACCCCGGGGGTACCCCGGTTGTCGATGACCACGACGGCGAAGCCGGCATCCGCCCACCACTGCCGCTCAAGCCACCGCGACCGGACCGCGAGCACCTCCTGGTGGCCGGGGCCGCCGTAGATGTCCACGAGTACCGGCAGCCGCCGCCCGGCGACGTGGTTGCGCGGGTACAGCACGCCGGTCGGCAGCCGCCGGTCGGTCACCCGCTCCAGCATCGGGCGAGGCGCGGAGGGCGGCGTGGCGGCCAGGTTGGCCAGCTCGCCGACCGGCTGCCCGGCGTGCTGCACGGTCCACCGCGAGCCCGCGTGGTCCAGCCCGGTTTCCCCGATGACCACGGTCGGGCCGCCCGCGAATCCGGTGAACCAGCCCGAGCCGGAGGTGAGCCGCCGGGCGTCCACGACCGGCGCGCCGGCCTGCGCGGTCACCCGGTACAGGTGCTGCTCGCTGGGCTCGCCCTCGCTCGCCTCGACCAGCAGGTCGGCGCCGGGCCCTTCGACCGGCCCCATCCGGCCGCACACCCGCCGCACGTACAGGTTGGGCGGGGTGAGCAGGGTGCCGTCGGCGAACAGGCACCGGGCGTCGTACCCGTCGTGGGCCAGCTCGCCACCGACCAGCACCCGCCCGTCGGGCAGGTACGCCGGGGTACCGGCGATCGGGTCCACCCAGCGCGGGTCGGCCAGCTCCGCGTGCACCTGGGTCTCCCCGGTGCGCGGGTCGACCGCCAGCACCAGGCCGTGCTGCTGCAGCCGGCGCAGCACCGTGATCAGCGGACCGCCCGACTCGGCCCAGGACACGGCCACCAGGTAGGGGTAGGTCTCCCGGTCCCAGTGCACGTCCACCCAGCCGCCGTCGAGGTCCAGCAGGTGCAGGGTCACGATCGCGTTGACCGCGCCGGCATGGGGGTACGCGACGGTGTTCGGCGGGCTCTGCGGCTCGGCGGGGTCGTGCAGGGTCCACCGCGGTACCCGGCTCTCGTCCACCCTCGCGGCCAGCAGGCAGCGCCCGTCCGGCGACCACCAGTACCCGCGGAACCGCCCGAACTCCTCGGCCGCGATGAACTCGGCCAGACCCCAGGTGATCCCTTCCTCCGCGGCCATCAGCGTGTCCGGCTCGGTGACCCGCAGTGCCCCGCCGGTCACGTAGGCGATGCGCCGGCCGGTCGGGTCGGGTCGCGGGTCGATGACCGCGCCGGCCGTCTCCACCTCGGTCACGGCCCCGCCGACCAGGTCGGCCCGGAACAGCCGGCCGCCGAGCGCGAACGCGGCCACGGTCACGCCGGGATCCGTCGCGTACGAGCCGATCCCACCGGCCGACAGCCGCAGCCGCTCGCGCAGCGCCCGCTCGTGCGGCGGCAGGTCGGCGTCCGCCCCGGCCAGCAGCTCGCCCGGCTCGGCCACCAGCCGCTCCTGACCGGTCGCCACGTCGAAGACGTGGAGGCGGTCGACCGGGTCCTCGGGCCCGGCCGAACGCAGGAAGACCACGCGGCTGCCGTCCGCGGCGACGCTCACGGCGCGTGGTGTGCCGTACGAGAACCGCCGGGTGCGGGCGGCCAGTTCCGGATACTCCATCCGACCATGATGACGTGCCCGCCCCGGCCAGCGCCGCAGCATCGGCCCGCCCGGACCCCGCGCCCGTCCCCGCGCGTACATTGTCCAGGTGACTGTCAGCGGGCACTCTCCGGTCGCCGCCAAGCGGATCGTGCTGGTACACGCCCACCCGGACGACGAGTCGATCGCCACCGGCGCCACCATGGCGTACTACGCCGCCCGGGGCGTGCACGTCACCCTGGTCACCTGCACGCTCGGCGAGGAGGGCGAGGTCCACGTGCCGGAGCTGGCCGGGCTCGCCGCCGCCGAGGCGGACCAGCTCGGCGGGTACCGGCTGACGGAGCTCAAGGCCGCGTGCGCCGCCCTGGGCGTGGCCGACCACCGGATCCTCGGCGCGGCCGGCCGGTACCGCGACTCCGGCATGATGGGCCTGCCCACCAACAACCACCCGCGCGCCTTCTGGCAGGCCGACGTGGACGCCGCCGCGGCGGGGCTGGTCGAGATCTTCCGGGAGATCCGCCCGCAGGTCCTGGTCACCTACGACGACAACGGCTTCTACGGCCACCCGGACCACATCCAGGCCCACCGGGTGGCGATGCGCGCCGCGGAACTGGCCGCCGCCGAGGGACTCGCGCCGCAGAAGGTGTACTGGACGGCCACGCCCCGCAGCGTCATCGAGTCCGGTTTCGAGGCGTTCGCGAAGTCCGAGGACAACCCGTTCGCGGGCGTCGAGGGGCCCGAGGACATCCCGTTCGGTACCCCGGACGACCAGGTCGCCGCGCGCATCGACGCCCGGGACTTCGCCGACCACAAGCTCGGCGCGCTGCGCGCGCACGCCACTCAGATCCCGCCCAGGTCCTGGCTCTACGTGCTGGCCGGCAGCTTCGGCGCGGACTTCCTGGGCATCGAGCACTACGCGCTGGCCCGCGGCGTCAAGGGCCCGACCGGCGAGGAGTCCGGCCTGGAGGACGACCTGTTCGCCGGCGTCGAGCTGCCGGTGCCGCTGCCGTCATGAACAACAAGGAGCTGCTGCTGCGGATCGCGGGTACGGTCGTCGGCCTGCTCCTCGCGTTCCTCACCGCGCTCTGGACGATCTTCGCCAGTCCGCTGCGCGCGGGCAGGGTACCGCTGCCGGTGTCCCCGGTACTGGCGATCCTGGCCGGCATCGGGCTGGTGTGGTTCACCCGGCGGGTGACGGGGCACAACGGGTTGGCTCTGCTGCCCGGGGTCGTGTGGTTCGGCACGATGGTGGTCGCGGCCAGCAAGACCGGCGAGGGCGACCTGCTGATGCCCAGCAACGACTACATGGGACTGGTCGCGATCCTGCTCGGCTGCGCGGCCTGGGGCCTGGCCGGGTACCGGATCGTGCTGTCAGGCCGTCCCGCCGCTCCGGCCGCCGCGCCCGCCCCGGCGCCCCTGGCGGAGGCGAAGCCGGCTACGGCCGGCAAGCCGCTGCCGGGTGCCAAGCCGGTTCAGGGTGCGAAGAAGGCGGGCGGGGCGGGCAACCGGCGCCGCCCCTCGCGCCCGTCCGGCCGCTAGTCGCGACGCCTGCGGAGCGGCTACGGTCAGCGTTCGCCTAGCCGTCTTCGCTTCCAGCGTCTTCACAGCCTCGACGGCCTAGCGCGGTGTGAGGTTCACGCGCTATATGTGTTCCATTCCGGGCTGCGCGTGAACGGAGGGCGATGCGATGAAGGACCGGTGGTTGCCGGTCGGCCTGGTGGCGGGGGTGCTGTTCGTGGTCAACGCGATCGCCCGCCTCGTGGTCCGGCTGGCGGCGCCCAAGAGCGACAGCAAGCAGATCGCCATCGGGCTGGCTCTCTTCGGCGTGGTCGGTCTGGTCTTGGTGGCCGCCGCGTTCTGGTGGGGCCGGCGGTACCCGATGCCCCGCGTCTTCGCCGACCTCGGCGTGGTGATCCTGGTCAGCTGCCTGCTGTCGGTACTCCTCGGTCCGTTCGCGGGCGGCTCCCTGCCGTTCAAGGAGGGCGTCGGCCTGTTCTTCGGCGAGATCTGGCGGTATCTGGGGTACACGGCCGCCGGGGTGGTGCTCGGCCTGCTGATCCTCATGGCGCTGGGCCTGGACTACCGGTCCCAGGCGCTCAAGCGGTACACCGAGGTGCGCCAGGCCCGGCCACGGCGGGTGGTCAGGCGCTGAAGGTACGCGTCACGTAGGCGTGGTGCGTCTGGAACCCGAGCGCCCCGTAGAGCGCGATCGCCGGTCCGTTGGACTCCTCGACCTGGAGCATGGCGGTGTGCGCTCCGTTCTCGCGCGCCCAGCCGGCGAGGGTACGGGTCAGCCGGGCGGCCAGACCCTGCCGTCGCGCCGCCGGGGCCACCTCGACCAGGCCCAGGTGCAGCACGCCGGAGACGACGGCTCCCCGGGCCGTGGCGGCGAGCGCTCCGTCGCGGTACCCCTCGGCGAAGCGCACCTGCGACGGGCCGGTGAGCAGCCCGTGCGCCTCGGGTGGCAGCGCGCCCTTCCACCGCTGGACCGCGGTGATCCAGGCCGGCGACGGCGCCGGCGCCAGCCGCACGTCGTCGCCCCCGGCGGCCCCGGTCAGGTTGGCCAGCGGCGCCGTCTGCACCAGGGTGGGCTCGGCGGCGAGCCAGCCGCGGGCGTCCAGTACGGCGCCGACCGCGGCGGCCAGCGGCAGCGGCACGTTGATCCGGGGCGGCAGCCCGCGCGCGGCGTACCAGTCGACGACCGCGTCGACCGCGTCGGGCAGCGGCAGCCCCGGGTCGCCGACGGCCAGCGCGGAGTTGGCCCGGCCGGTCCAGCCGCCGGTGGCGCGCAGTTGCCAGTCGCCGAGCCGGTCCCGTTCGGCCGCCGGCCACGCCTCGCTGGCGATCCGCTCCAGGGCGGCGGTACCCATGCGCGGAGGCGGGATCCGCTTGCCCGCGACCACGTCCCCGCGCGGTATCCGCAACGGGCCGTTGCGGGTCAGCACGGTCAGCCCGGCCTCGTCCAGCGCGACGAGGTCGCCGAGGGCGTCGGAGTACACCGGCCGGCCGTCGCGTACGCCGGCCCGCCGGCGCACCACGACACGGTGTCCGACGTCACGCGGCTCGAGCACGACATCCCCCTCTTCCAAACGAAGGGATCCTGCCAGACGCGGGCGGTAGCCGTGGCGACTGCATCGCTCGCTCCGGAACGCTTGCCGGTAGCGGCTCCGCAGGCGTCGCTCGCTATGCTCTTTATGCCGCGGAGGATCGCGGTGAGTTGCTGGTGCGGAGAGGACGACCCGTGACCTACATCATCGCCGAGCCATGCGTTGATCTGCTCGACAAGGCGTGCATCGAGGAGTGCCCGGTCGACTGCATCTACGAGGGCAACCGGATGCTCTACATCCACCCGGACGAGTGCGTGGACTGCGGGGCGTGCGAACCGGTGTGCCCGGTCGAGGCGATCTTCTACGAAGACGACGTACCGGCCCAGTGGAAGGACTACGTCGGCGCCAACTACGAGTTCTTCGAGGACCTCGGTTCCCCGGGTGGCGCCTCGAAGATCGGCAAGGTGGCGAAGGACGCCTCGTTCGTCGCGGCCCAGCCGCCGCGCGAGACCGAGGGCGAGCACTGAGCCGCTCGTACGACAACGGGTCCGGCGGCGACCCGGCGGTGTCGGCCGGGCTGCCGGACTTTCCGTGGGATCAGCTCGATCCGGCTCGGGAGCGGGCCGGGGAGCACCCCGACGGGCTGGTCGACCTTTCCATGGGTACCCCGGTGGATCCGGTACCGGAGGCGGTGCGCGCCGCGCTTTCGGCGGCCGCGGACTCACCCGGGTACCCGCTGACCGCCGGTACCCCCGCGCTGCGCGCCGCCATCACGGAGTGGGTGACCCGGGCCTGTGACGCGAAGCCCGGCTTCGGCGTGCTGCCCACCATCGGCTCCAAGGAGCTGGTGGCGTGGCTGCCGACGCTGCTGGGCATCGGGCCCGGCGACACCGTCGTCATCCCCACGGTCTGCTACCCGACCTACGAGGTCGGCGTGCGGCTGGCCGGGGCGAACGTGCTGCGGTCGGACTCGCTGACCGGCATCGGGCCGGCCCGGGTGCGCCTGATCTGGCTCAACTCGCCCAGCAACCCGACCGGCCAGGTGCTGCCGCCGGCGCACCTGCGCAAGGTACTGGACTGGGCGGCGGAGCGGGACGTGATCGTCGCCAGCGACGAGTGCTACCTGCCGCTGGGCTGGGAGGCCACGCCGGTCTCGATCCTGTCGCTGGTCGAGGAGTACCGGGGCGTGCTCGCCGTGCACTCGCTGTCCAAGCGCTCCAACCTCGCCGGGTACCGGGCCGGCTTCGTGTCCGGCGATCCGGCGCTCGTGGGGGAGCTGCTCGCGGTACGCAAGCACGCGGGGATGCTCGTACCCCAGCCGGTACAGGCGGCGATGGTGGCGGCGCTGCGGGATGAGGCGCACGCGGTCGAGCAGCGCGACCGGTACGGCGCCCGGCGCGCCCGGCTGCGCCCGGCACTGGAGAAGGCCGGCTTCACGGTGCACCACTCCGAGGCCGGGCTGTACCTGTGGGCGACACGCGACGAGGACTGTTGGTCCACTGTGGACTGGTTGGCCGAGCGCGGCATTCTGGTCGCGCCGGGCACCTTCTACGGCCCGGCCGGAGCCAGGCACGTCCGGTTCGCGTTGACCGCCACCGATGAACGGCTCTCCTCGGCGGTGGACCGGCTGGCCTAATCTGGCTGCATGACTGAGCCTGTGGTGGCCGTACGCGGCGAGGCGTGGCGCGAGGTCGAGCCGGAGATCGCGACCTTCGCGGTCAGCGTGACGGTGTTCAATCGCGACCGGCAGGAGACGCTGCGCTCGCTGGCCTCCGGCGTCGACTCGGTACGGGCGGTCCTCGACGAGTACCGCGACGCGGTCGAGAAGCGTGAGACGGCGGGCATGCACGTGTACCCGCTGACCAAGGGCTCGGCCGAGCGCGTCGTCGCGTACCGCGGCAGCGTCACCACCACGGTCACCGTCTCGGACTTCACCGTGCTCGGCGACCTGATGCTGCGCCTGGGCAGCACGGAGCAGGCCGCGGTCTCGGGACCGTGGTGGGCGCTGCGCCGGGGCAGTCCGGCGCACCGGGACGCGCGGCAGGCCGCGATCGCCGACGCGCTGGAGCGGGCCCGGGAGTACGCGGCGGCCCTCGGCGCCCGGATCGTCCGGCTGATCGAGCTGGCCGACTCCGGACTCAATCCGCACGTGGCGCGTGGCGGTTTCCGCGCCACGGCCCTCAAGGGCGGCGGCGCCGGCGAGGTGCCGCAGATCGACCTGGAGCCGCAGCGGCAGAACGTCGAAGCGTCGGTCGAGGCGCGCTTCGCGATCAGCGAGCCGACCCTCGGGTAGCGGCCCGGGAGTAGCGGCCGGCTGCGCTCAGTCGGTGCCAGCTGTGACTGTGCTCGCCTCCGCCAAAACCCGGCTCCGGCTGCGCTCAGTCGGTGCCAGCTGTGACTGTGCTCGCCTCCGCCAAAACCCGGCTCCGGCTGCGCTCAGTCGGTGCCAGCTGTGACTGTGCTCGCCTCCGCCAAAACCCGGCTCCGGCTGCGCTCAGTCGGTGCCAGCTGTGACTGTGCTCGCCTGCGCCAAAACCCGG
>Ga0207661_10001942_pt1 | contig 14225 bp, 10 predicted proteins | sample KBSC713LmetaG_FD_184337 | JGI IMG/M metagenome (GOLD analysis project Ga0207661, IMG submission 184337) | Corn rhizosphere microbial communities from Kellogg Biological Station, Michigan, USA - KBS C7.1-3L metaG (SPAdes) (version 2) | ecosystem: Host-associated > Plants > Roots > Rhizosphere ...
ACGCTTACAATTATCTCACTAAGATTGGTCCAGATTTTCCAGCAAGGGCACGTCAGGGCTCGAGATCTCCATCATCGCCTTGCCGGCGATCGCTTGTAGGTCGCCGACCATGCCAACGGTGGAGTTAAGCACAACAGAATCTGTGTTTTCCACTCGCCCAGTGAATTCACCGGCCCAGCGACGGCCGGATGATCTCCTCCACCCTGGCGCGTTGGACTTGGTTGCGGATGAGAACGCTGATTTCCTCGCCTTCCTCGGCACCCAGCAAGGCTTTGGCCAGTGGCGTTTCGCAGTGGATGATGCCGTTGCTTGCGTCCGACTTGTCGCGGGTGACCCTGACGCTGACTTGCTTCCCGCCGGCGAGGTAGGTGACGCGGACGGTGTCGCCGATCGATACGCCCATATCGCGCGCCGCGGCCACGGTCAAAGGCTGATCGCGGGACGTGCGGGTGTCGGAGGCTGGCTGACGATGTCCGCGCACCTGTGTTGTTTCGCGACCAGGCCCTTCATCCGACCTGGACAGTCGCTCGGACGCACGGGCAGATAGAGCGGATATAGGCGTTGCTGCTGCCGCTATGTTGGGCGCAGGATCCGGCCTGACATAGTCCTGCTCCTTCGCCTTCAACTGCTCCAGCCTCTGCGCAATCGCCTGCCGCAGCCGTTCGGCTTCGCGGTGCGGGTTGTTGAACCAATCAGTCGACCAGATCCGGTGCAGGCGCCAGCCAAGGCCTTCCAGCACCTCCTGGCGCAGGCGGTCGCGGTCGCGGGCCGATTTCGCCGAGTGATAGTTGGCGCCGTCGCACTCGACCCCCAGCAGGTAGCCGTGCGGCCATTGTGGATGCCTGATGCCGATGTCGATGAAATAGCCGGCGACGCCAACCTGGGGCACGGGCTCGCAGCCCATCGCCTTGATTTGGTTGATGACATAGACCTCGAACTCGGAATCCGGTTCGCGCTTCGTGGTCTTTCCTGCTTCCAGCACGCCGGTCCTGGCGTATTCCAGCCAGCGCTTCAGCATGTAGGCGCCGGCGTTACCGTTTTCGTCGGCCACGATGTCGGCCGACGTCATGGAGGAGAAGGTGACGACCTTCTCCTTGGCGCGGGTGAATAGTACGTTCAGGCGGCGACGGCCTGCAAGCCCGTTGATGGGCCCAAAACGCTGCATGACGCGCGTGCCTTCGGTCTCACGGCCATAGACCGTGCCGATGAAGATGACATCGCGCTCGTCACCCTGCACATTTTCCAGGTTCTTGATGAAGAACTCTTCCAGCCCGTCGTTCTGTTCCCGCCAACGCTCCAGGTAGTCCTGGACTTGCGTGTCGCTGGCCGAACGCGCTTCGAACTCTTCGCGCACTAGCTCGCGCTGCTTCTGGTTCAACGTCACGATGCCCAGCGAGCGGTCCGGATCGCTACGCATGAAGGCCATGGCGGCGTCGACCAGCGCCTGGGCTTCGAGGGGATTAGTGCCGGACTTGTAGAGCCCGGGGACCTCACGCAGCTCGACACCCATGCGTTTCGAGCCTTCGTCCGCCGACGGGAACACCACGAGGTCATCGTCGTAGACCAGGCGGTTGGAAAAGGCGATCAGCGCGGAGTGGCGCGAGCGGTAATGCCAGCGCAGTCGGCGCGGCGGGCGGAAGGTCGCATTGGCCATTTCCAGGATAGACTCGTTCAGGACCGTCTCGTCCTCGTCGTCGTCCTCGTCATCAACGACGGTGCGAAAGAAATTGCTGGGCGGCAGCTGGTTAGTGTCGCCCACCACGACGGTCTGGCTCGCGCGCATCAGAGCACCCAGAGCCGACTCGGGCGGCATCTGCGAGGCTTCGTCGATAATGCACAGGTCAAATTTGATAGTGTTGCGCGGCACGTATTGCGCCACCGCCAGCGGTGACATCATCCAGCACGGCTTCAGCTCCTGCAGCGCGCGGCCGGCGCGCTGGGTCAGGTCGCGCACTGGCGCGTAGCGCTTCGACTTGCTGATTTCGTTGTCGATCAGCGCCATTTCGGTAAATGTCGATTTCTTGCCCGTGCCGTTTCCGCGTGGGGGCCTGGCGGCGTCCTTCACACGCGCCCGCAGATCCTTCCGTCCCAGCGCGATCAGCTCGCGGTCGAGACTGGCCACCAGGCGTCGCTGGCTGTCCAGGTGGCTGCCAACGAACGTGCCCAGTTGCGGACCGTGATGCTCGTACACGCTCTTCGCCAGCTGCCGCAGGATCAGTGCTTCGCACGCGCCCGCCAGGTCGTCCAAAGTGCCGGAGTGAGCGGCCAGGTGTTCGCGTAGCGACCGGAAGCCGGCTTGGTCCAGTGGGTCAGCCAGCACGGAGGAAGACGCACAGTAGTACAGGCCTTCCGGGTCGTTACCGGCTTGCAGCAGCCGGTCGGCGGTCTCGTGATGAGATGTGCCGCCCGTAAGCAGTCCGGCGTCCACCTTTGCCAGCTCCACGAGCGCAGTCAGCATGCGGGCCGTGGTCGTTTCCAGACCTTGCACGGTTTCCGCCCGGGTTCGGGCTGCCTCGGCAAGACCGCGTTGGATCACGGGGGTCAGGTGCTGTGCATGCGACAGCGCCTGATCGGACCAGGAGATCAGGCTTGACAGCAGGTCCAGGTCCGTGCCTGCGCCGGCAAACATGGGTCCCAGCAGATCGGTCGCAGCATGGCTGTCGGCAGCCTGTCGCTGCTCCATCAGGCTCTGCAGGCGGGATGCCATGTCGCGCAGGTCGTCGGGCCCGGAGCGGGGATCGGCCAAGACGTGGGTATGAGAGCGCAGCGCCGTCGCTGCCTGCTCGAGCGCTGCGATGCTGGATTTGGAACGCGGGATCGCAGCCGCAACCAGGTCGAAGGTAAGTTCACCGACGGCAGGCGGTATCTGCAGGTGTGGCAGGCTCTCCAGCTCAGCCCGCTGGCCTCGCGCAGGAACTTGCGTACTTCGGCATGACCGATGTCTTCGACAGCTATGTAGAAGCGGCCCAGCGCCTCGAATGGCGCGAACTCCGTATCGAGGCCGCGGAAGCGGCCGCCGAAGATGGTCCTGGCATCGGGGTTCGCGTCCAAGGATGCAAGCTGGCGCTGGAAGCTTGCCAGCTTTTCGAGCTCCCCGGCGGCCTCGGCGGCATCGAACCTGCGGTCAGCGGCAAAGGATTTGTAGAGCCGGCGGGCGCTGCGATAGACGGAGCTGAAGATACTCAGGACGCCAGATGTCCGCAGGGCGGCGGCAAAGTCCTGAAGCGTTTCGGCCGGCAGGTTGCCAGCTACGGCTAGACCTTTTGCGAGCTGGACCTTCTCGCGGCGGAGTCGGCGGATCTCGTCGCAGAGGATGACGATCGTCTCGGGATCGTGGTCCGACAGCCGGTCCTTGCGCAGGCTCAGGCCTGCGCGGCCGGCCGCCTTGACCAGCCCATGGGCGGTCGCAAAGTCCCGCAGTATCCATCCGCGGCTGTCCGGTCGCTGGGCGACGAAGCCCGCCAGCCGGTCGGTCAGGCCTTGCGCAAACTGCACGAGCTTACGCTGGTTGTCGATTTCGGACTGGACGTCTTCGTCATGGACCGAATCCAATGGCACGCCGTCGCATGCATCGGCGATCGCCTGCACGGCGTGCAGACAGCTCTCGTCCAGTTCGACAGCAAACATCGGCTGCAGCGACTGTGTCGCCTCGGTGATGTCCGTGCAGCGTCGATGCAGCTCGCGCACCACACTGGATGAAGCGGGGTTCAGCACGGCCAGCAACGCCTGCTTCGGCGCATCCCCCGGGACCAGGGCAAGCACCGATGCGATGTCCTTCAGCTGTTCGGTCGACAGGTCCGCAAACAAGCCCGCCTGCTGAAGAAGGGCACGCTCCGTCGCCAGCTCCCTGAACCTAGTGCCAAGCGTCGCGGCCTGACCGCAAATCTCTTCCACGGTGAAGCGGTCGGGGTTCGTCAGCTTCGTGCTGCGCCAGGCCGGGTGGGCGGACAAGGTGTGCCGGTGTGCTTCATTCAGCCGTTCGGCATGGCGCCGGCTCCGGTCGATGCCGTCGGCCGAGAGCACTTCGGCAGATATGTTGCAGGCGCTGACGACTTCGCGGGGCAGGGCGTCCAGCCGCTGCGTCGCGGCGGTGGTGCGGCCCAGGATGTCGCGCACTCTCAGATGGCTACCCTGGAATTCCGACGCCATCAGCTTCAGATAGACCGCCAGCTCGTCGCGCACGCGGCGGAATTCTTTTACCTTAGCCTCGTGGTCCCGCGACGGCTTCTCCACCTCCATGTCCAGCCGTTCGCGGATCGACTCGATTACCTGCTCGCGGGCGGATCGGTCGGCCTGCAGCGGCAGCAGGAACTCGCCCAGCCCCGCGGCCTCTAGCCGCGATTTCACGACGTTCAGCGCGGCCAGCTTCTCGGCGACGAACAGCACCTTCTTGCCGGCGCCGATCGCGCCGGCGATCGCGTTGACGATGGTCTGCGACTTGCCGGTCCCGGGCGGCCCTTCCAGCGCCAGGTTTCTACCGCCCGCGATATCGACCAGCGCGCTGAACTGCGACGCGTCAGCTTCGCTGATCAGCCGCGGCACCTGTTTTTCGATGTCGGGGTGGTCTATCTCGTATTCGGGCGCGAACGGGCTGGCCTCGCATGTGTCGTGGCCGGCCAGCAGCTGACTGACCACGTCGTCCTGGCCCATGCGCAGCCCGGCCGGATCCAGGTCGCGATACATCGCCATGCGCGCGGACGGGAACACGCCGACGACGATCTGTCGGCGGACGCGCCAAACGGGCATCGACTTCGGGGCTAAGCTGCCGATCTGCTCCAGGTAGTCCTCAATCGAGCCGCCGGGGAAGGGGGGCAGCGCGATGTCAAACTCCAGCCGCAGCTTTTCCGACAACACTGTGTTGGTCTCGGGCTCGGCGCCGGTGCCTTCGATCCAGAACTCAGCGCCCCGGATGGTCTTCTCCCTTGCCAGGCTGGCCTCGTTCAGCACGAGCGGCGCGAAGGAATGAGTCGATTCCGCGGCCTCGGCCCATTCCAGCAGACCATAGGCGACGTGCAGAACGTTCAGCCCGGTCTCCTGTTGCCACGTCCTGCACTTCGACAGGATCGCGTTCAGCTTGCGCTCCAGGTCCTTCGGCAGGAACAGCGTCTGCAGTCTGTCGTCCTGGTGCGCCGGCTTGTCCTCGTCGTCGTCTGGGACGGGCAGGTCGTAGGACGGCGAGATCCCGTGCGCGCGGGCGTGCTGCACCAGGTTGACGTCGTCCCCGGCAAGGCGGGCCGGCAGGTTCAGCGATGCGCGCACGCGATCTTTGAGCGTTCGCTCGATCGCCTGCGTCCTATTGGGAAAATCCTCCGCATCGTCATCCAGCGCGTCGATGGCGGCCAGGTAGTCGGCGTCCGTCAGCCTGGCGTTCGCCAGCCGGTCAGTGAACTCGCGCGTGCGTTCGTCCGCCGGCTCGGTATCAAGGTTGGGCAGAGGAACGATCTGCAAACGCTCGCCGCTGGTGATGTCGTAGAACACGACGTCGGGCAGTTCATCGACAATGCGCACCAGCGAGGCGGAGCGCGGCGACAGCTTCGCCGAGATCAGCGGATTGACGCGCGTCAAGTCCAGCAGCTTGGGCCGCAGGCCCGCCACCTTGGCGCGGACCAGCTCGTCCAGTTCGTTTGCCGGCGCCGTGTCCGGCGCTATTCCTGCAGCCATGCCCCCAAAGCGCAGCACGACCTTGCGGTGTAGCCAGACGCCCCCTGTTCATTTGACGGGAATTGTGCCGGGTGGCCGTGGAGGCGTCAAGAAATGTGGGGGAAGATTGCTAGGCCCGGATGGAACCCGGCCGGGGTGACCGGAGGCATCGAGGTCCTGATGGTAGATGGCGATGCGGTCACGAAGGCTCGTCATCCGCCCTGCCTAGTGCGTTGTCGATGGCAAAATGGCGCGGCATGGCGTTGTCGCCATAGTAGAAGAAATCTCCATTGGCCGGCGTACTCTCTCCGACGAAGAGAGTGGCGATTCCTTCGGTAGACGCTCTTGGCGTTCCTCTCCCGGAGATCCGCCAGTGCTTCTGCCCAGTAAGTCGGCCGAATCGGGGCACACCCAGGAGCGCAATGAAAACTGGTTTGCGGAGTCCCGCTTCTCAGTATCAGGTTCGTCGCCGCCTCGCCTCGGTCAGACGGCTGGAAGGTTCGGCAGATGGCTCAATGTAGTCCGTCCGCGCGCGCTCGAGGCGGGCGCCGGGCTGATTCAATCCCCACCGGCGATCGAAATAGAACTCCAGAGCTTTCGTCGTTTCGACGCACAACAGGTCGTCGTCGAAGCCGTATTCGCGGCGGACCGCCGCCGCCTGCCGTGGCGATAGGTCCTTGCGCGGGCGCAGCCAGATGTGTGTCACGGTGTGCCAATCCCGGTCCTCGGGAATCGCTTCCGTCACCGGGCGGGTATCAAACTTGCTGCCTGAATCGACCCGGATCGGCAGGTAATCACGGTATTCGCCATGCCTGAAACTGAACGCCCGCAGATGGACCGACTCGCCATCTGACGAGAAATTCGTCGGCAGAATCCATTGCTGCTCGTCGGACGCGCTGTTCATCGACGTGTAGCGGATGTTCAGCGCCAGGCCCGCGCTCATCGCCTGGTACAGCCGCGCGATAATGCGGGCATTGGCGCGGCGCACCGGCTGGGGCAGGCTGGCCCTGCCGGGTTCGTGCACCGGTGCCAGCACGCTGTCGAAGGCCTGGATCAGCGTGAAAGGAACCAGTGGCTTGTGTTTGTCCGACGCCACATAGGTTTTGCGCGCGGCGTCGTAGTGGGGCGGTGTCTTCGAGCGCTCAAGGTACAACCTGAAGTCGATCGCAGCCTGGGCCGTCGACACGCCGAACCGCTCGGTCAGGTCGCGCCGGTTCGCGGTGCCACGCCAGGTCAAGCACTGATCCAGATGGATCAGCCGCTCGCGCTGCGCGTGTTTCAGGTAATCGAACTCCACGGCCGCGAATCTAGTTTGACTCGTTCCATTTGTACATCTAAAAACTGTACGTTTAGTTTTTAGATGTATCTGGGGGTGGGTATGAAGATACTGCATGTTGCGGACCTGCATCTGGGGCGGCTGTTCAATGGCTGGTCTCTGGAAGTCGATCATGCCGCCATCCTGGCGCAGACCCTGCAGGCGATGGCCGAGCACCAGCCCGACGTCCTGATCATCGCGGGCGACATCTTCGACCGCGCCGCGCCGCCGGCCAGTGCGGTCCGCCAGTTCAACGATTTCATGAGACGCGTCGCGCTGGATACCACTGCGGCGGTGGTTATGATTGCCGGTAACCATGATTCCGGCGATCGTATCGGATCCATGGCGATCCTGACTGATGCGAAGCGGGCGCTGATCAGGGGGCCGCTTGCGGCCGACGAGTATCCGCTGGTGCTGGCCGACCAGTACGGTCCGGTGGCCTTTTCGGCATTGCCATTCGGCTACGAATTCGCGGCACGCGAATGTTTCCAGGGCAAGCCGATCGCGACGTTGCAGGACGTGATGACCGCGCAGGTCGCCGCGGCGCATCGCTATGTGCCACCGGGCGCGCGCTGGGTCATCACCGCCCATGCGTTCGTCGCGGGCTGCGCGACCAGCGAGAACGAGCGGCCGGCGCGGGCGGGGGGCATCGACCAGGTCGAGCCACTGACCTTTCAGGGCGCACATTATGTGGCGCTGGGGCATCTTCATCGGCCGCAGCAGGTGGGACGCCCGTTCGTCCGCTATTCTGGATCGCCGCTGGCGTTCGGGTTCGACGAGGCAGGTGCGCAGAAATCCATGTGCCTGGTGGAGCTGGACGCGGCAGGCAACGCCAGTATCACGATGATCCCCTTCTCGCCTCCTCGCGGCGTCCGTGTCCTGACCGGCACGCTGGCGGACCTGCTGCTGATGACGGCATCAAACGATTTCATCCGGCCCGTGCTGACGGACGATGCGCCGCGGATCGATCCAATGAAGCAGCTGCGCGAGAAATTCCCTTACGCGTGCAATCTGACCTATGCCCGCGACGAAAAGATGCGGGACGCATCCCTTGCGGCGGCCGATCCTGCAAGGGCGCACCAGCCGATCGAAATCGTGATTGATTTCATCAAGCAGGTTCGGGACAGCGAGATCTCGGATGCGGAGCGCGACCTCGTGATCGCTGCGCTCACCGACATCCAGACCGTGGAGGCCAACACATGAGACCGCTCCGACTGACGATGCAGGCGTTCGGGCCCTATGCGGAGCAGGAAACCGTCGACTTTCGGGACGCCGTCAACGCGCAGCTGTTCGGTATCTACGGGCAGACCGGCTCTGGCAAGTCCACCATCTTCAGCGCGATGACCTTCGCCCTGTTCGGCAAGTCTGCCAAGGAAGAGCAGAATGATGCCATGTCTCTGCGGTCCGACCGGGCCGATCCCGACCGGATCACCTCGGTCGAGTTCGTCTTCGACGTCGGCGACCGGCGTTATGTGGTCCGCCGACAGCCCGAGCAGACGCGCCCCAAACTGCGTGGCGCAGGCGAGACGAAGATCCAGCACGAGGCGTGGCTTTTCGATGCCACGGAAATGGCGCTGGAGGACATCACGACAGACAATCCTGGCAAGGTGATCGCCGAGCGCCGGGTCGACAAGGTGCGCACTGAGCTCAAGCAGTTGCTGGGCTATGAGGTCGAGCAGTTTCGGCAGATCGTCCTGCTGCCCCAAGGCAAGTTCGAAACCTTCCTGGCCGCAAACACGACAGCCCGCAAGGACATCCTGCGCGAGTTGTTCGACGTCGATCTGTATCGCCGGCTCACGGAAAATCTGAAGGCACAGGCCGCTGCCGTCGAGGCGGACATCCGGACCAGGCGCGAAGTTTGCACTGCTCGCCTGAATGCGGCAGGCCATGATGGCATGCAGGCGCTGAACGATGGTATCGTCCTTGCCAGATCGGCCTGCGATGATGGACGGGCGACGGAGCAGCAGGCGATCGCGCAGCGGGACCGTGCCAACGAGGAGCTGGGCGCAGCGCGCGCAACCGACGACAGGTTCGTGGCCGCGGATCAGGCAAGAACCAAGCTCGCCGAATTGGAGAGCCAGAAGGAGACCTTCGAGGCGCTCGGCCAGAAGGTCCGCAACGCCGAAGTCGCGCGATCGCTGGTCGATGTCGAGATGCATCACCTGGACGCCCTGAAGGACGAGGCGGCCCTGCGCGACAAGCGGGACCAGCGGCAAGGCGATGCCGAAGGGGCGCGGATCACGAACGACAAGGCGGCGCAACTGATGCAGGCCGAAGAGGCGCGCGCTGGCGAAACTGAACACCTGCGAGTGAGGATTGAGACCCTGCAGCGTCATGGTCAAACCCTTGCCGATGCGGCAACGATCGCGGGATCCGTGGGGCAGGCGGTCAAGGCGTTGTCGGAAGCGAACAAGCAGGCGACGGCCGCCGCGGCTCGTGCCGGTGAGCTCAGGGCATCGCGCGACACGTGCGAACGACGGCGGCTGCTTGCGAGCGAGACGGCGGTGCATCGAATCCAGTTACAGGGCCAGCGCAAGGATAGTGCGGCAGCACTCCGTGCTGCGCTGGATTTTGAGAAGGCGACGAAGGCGTCTGCGGACGCACAGACGTTGCTTGCACGCTGCAATGAGCAGCATGACGCAGCGACGGCTGAGCTAGACCTTGCACGCCGCACCTTCGAAGCGGCAGAGCAGGCCTTATCCAGGGCCCAAGCCCTTCATCTTGCAACCAGGCTGGTGCCGGGCGATCCGTGCCCGGTGTGCGGCTCCCTCGAACATCGCAGCCCGGCCACCGGCTTCCCGGACAACCAGGGGCTCGACGGCGCGTTCCGGACCTCCAGGGAGGCCTGGCAGACGGCGCAGGGCAGGGAGCAGAAGACCAGATCGGCCCTGGTTGCGGCGCAGACGGCGGCGCAGATGCACGATCAGGCACTCGCCGTCCTGGAGCCGTCGGCCCTGCCGGTTGCCGATCTTCAACGCAAGCTGGCCGAGATCGACAAGCAGATCGCCGCGCTGGGGCAGGAGAGCGATCTGTCCGCGATTCAATCGCAGCTGGATGTACTGACAGCTAGGCTGGATCAAGCCGAAAATGTGCGTGACCAGACACAGATCGCGCTCAACCTGGCGCACCAGCAGGAGGCTGCCGCCAAGGGCAGGCTCGAGCAGGCGCTTTCGGCCGTGCCGATCGAACTGCGCCAGTGCGAGGTGCTCAAGCAGCGCCTGGCGGACACGCGGGCCCGCCACGCGGAGCGGGTCGTCGCCCTCGAACGCGCAAAACGGACGAAGGACGATGCCGCTAAGGCCGCGCTGGCTGCCGAGCGCGATGCCCTTGCTGCTATCGAGGCCCATCAGAACGCCGTCAAACGCCGCGATGCGGCGTATGAGGTTCTGCAACAGCGGCTCGTCGAGAAGAACCTGTCCGAGGCCGAGTATCAGTCGTTCAAAGATTTCATTCCGTCGATCGACACCGACAGGGCGGCGATCGACACCTTTGCGCGTAATCTGAACTTGGCGCGGGATGCTTTGGCGAGTGCCTTGAAGGCCATCGAAGGCGCCGAGCGTACCGATCTGTCAGTGCTCGCCGCGGCTTTTGCCGACGCACAGCGAGTGGCCACCGAGGCCATGGAGCAGCGTGTCAGGGCGGAGAAGCACCTGGAAGGCCTTGAAACACTTCGCGGCGACATCGAACAGGAACAGGCACGCCTCGAGGCCATCGAGCGCGAGAGCGAGCCGCTGCGAGAGCTGGCAGGCCTGTGCAGCGGCGGCAACCCGTCGAAGCTGGAGCTGGAGACCTTTGCAATCGCGGCCATGTTCGACCGTGTGCTGGATGCCGCCAACCGGCGGCTGCGGCCCATGACGAAGGACCGCTACCGGCTGCAACGGGACGAAGGCGGCAGTGGCAAGTCCTATCGGGGCCTGGGCATCAGCGTGTTTGATGTGGAAACCGGCAAGGCCCGCGCGCCGTCAACGCTGTCGGGCGGCGAAACATTCATCGCCGCGCTGGCGCTGGCGTTGGGCCTGTCGGACGTCGTCGAATCTGTCAGCGGCAAGGTGCACTTGGATACGATCTTCATCGACGAGGGGTTTGGCAGCCTCGATACCGACGACGAGGCCGGTACGCTGGAGCAGGTGCTGCAGGTGCTGACGCAGCAGGTGAGTCCGAGCCGGGCGATCGGGATCATCTCGCATGTGAAAGCAGTGCAGGAGCGGATCCCGAACGGGTTCTACGTGCACAAAGATGCTGGCGGCAGCAGGATTGAGGCGCGGGGATTGGCTTGATTATTGATCGATGCAATGAGGAGGCCTGGTTGAGTTGATCGGATCCCGCCGGTTCGAATTTCTGGCCCATTGATGACCCGTGTTTTTTTGATCAAACACGCCGTCCTTCGCAGTTTGGAGCTTTTCGACGAGGGCGCTCTCGACCAAGCTCTCGATTTCGGGAGCCGAAACGCGCGAGACCGAACCAGCGCGGTCCTTTCGCCCACGTAGGGCCGTGCTGACATAGAACCGATAACGCACCCCGTTCTTACTCGAAAAGCTAGGCCCCATCCGGTTGCCGTTGTCGTCGAACAGTTTTCCCTGGAGTAGGGCGCCGCTCTGAGAGTGCTTGATGCGACGTGTAACTCGGTTCGTTTTCAGCAAGTCTTGGACCTGATGGAACGTCTGCCGCTCAACAATTGCCTGGTGCTCTCCTTTGAACCATTTCCCGCCGTGATGAATCTCGCCGATGTAGATGCGGTTTTTGAGAAAGTAGGCGAGGGGACCGTAAGTGAAGGGAATGCCGCCCTTATATTTCGTGACCTTAGTCGCCCGTCGTTTGGTGACGATCTTGCGGCGGTCGAGCTCTGCAACCAGCTTGCCGAATGATTTCAGCTCGAGGTATAGGCGAAATATGGTTCGGACGGTTTCGGCCTCGGTCTTGTTGACGACGAGCTTTTTGTCCTTTGCATCATAGCCGAGGGGGACCGAGCCACCGGTCCACTTGCCCTTCTTCCTTGAGGCCGCAACCTTGTCCCGAACGCGCTCGGACGCCAGCTCCCGCTCGAACTGAGCAAAGGAGAGTAGGACATTCAGCGTGAGTCGGCCCATAGAAGTGGTGGTATTGAACTGCTGAGTGACCGCCACGAACGAGATCGATTTGGCGTCAAAAGTCTCGACGAGTTTGGCGAAATCGGCCAAGGACCGGGTGAGGCGGTCAATTTTATAGACAACAACTACATCGATCCGGCCGAGTTCGATCTCCCCGAGGAGCCGCTTTAGGGCGGGGCGTTCGAGATTGCCTCCGGAGTAAGCGGGATCATCATAGTGCTGGGGCAACACCTTCCAGCCCTGCGACGTCTGGCTCTTTATATATGCCTCGCAGGCCTCTCGCTGGGCGTCCAGGGAGTTGAACTCCTGGTCCAGGCCATGCTCCGTGGATTTGCGGGTGTAGATGGCGCAGCGAACGATTTTTGAGGACTCAATGGGCATGGCGCTCGTCCCCCATCTCCCTGTCCGATGCCCGTCTTAGGCCGAAAAACCGCGGTCCGTTCCACTTGGTGCCAGTGATAGCGAAGGCGATTTCTGAAAGGCTCTTGTAAGTGCGTCCGTCATAGGCAAAGCCGCTCGCTAGCACTACGACACGGTAGGTGCGCTTGTTCCATGTGCGAACTAGCTCTGATCCAGGCTTGATCCGCCGAGGCAACTCAAGGCGGCCGTTCGGCTTGGCCCTGGCGGATCGCACCAATTGATCGAGCAGGTGCTGATGCTCTCGCGGCAGCCCCCCATATGCCCGCTCCTGAATCCGATGTGCGATACTGCGCCTGAGAAGGTCCGGACCGAATGCCTTCGGCGGTTCGGCCCGGAACAGTTCGCGATACCGGGCCCGGAGGTCTGCGATTTTCGTTGTAGCTAGTTGATCCAGTTCTGCTTCCACGACCGGATCGGTCTTGGCCGCAATTGTTGGTCGACCTTGTGTCACGACGCCGTACCGGCTTTGGCAATTTTATAGACGCGTTCTTTGCCCACCAGTTCGGATTCTAGCTTCAGCTTGAGCTTCTTTTTGACTACTCCCGCAAAGAAGCCGCGCACCGAATGTTGCTGCCAATGGGTCGCCTTCATGATGGCCGAAATGGTTGTGCCCTGGGGCTGGCGAAGCATGTCTACGACCTTTTCCTGCTTGGAACCCCCGCGCTTTGCGGTGGTGCCCGATGACGCTTTTACGCCGGCCGACGAAGGGCGTTCGGCGGGCTTAGGCGTTGTGATGCGCGAGGCAACGGGGCCGGGCTTCTTATTTCGCGGGAGCGTGCGCTTTGTGGTCTTCGGTTTCTGCTTACTTTTGGACATGCGGTCCTCCTGTGTCAGCGACAGCATCCGGTGCTGCCACTGACACAAGCCCCGTCGTCAGCGGGGACCGTCGCATTGATGAGGACCGGCTACTCCTATGGCCGGGTCATTCGATGCATAAACGAAACAGCATCATGGAGTCGACCAGCCTCATAAATCAGCTGTTCGATATCCATGGAAACCTCAACGCCCTCGGCGACACTGCCCGCAAGGATGCAAGCTTCAGCTGCGCGGGCAAGACGGGTCGCTTCGTCAAGCTTGCTGCAGATCGCGCCAAGGCAAACTCTGATGGCTTCGTTTAAGGCCGCGCCGCTCATGTGGGACCATCCGTCGTTGACGGTCGCAGTACCGCTCCAGCCGCCCAAGAAGTCGAGCGGATTCGCGAGCAATCTTGTGGCTCATTTAAACGTCGTTCCGTCGAAAGATGCTGACGGCCTGCAACTTTCGTTGCCCGATCGGTCAAGGCGTCTAGCGGACGGTCTTCTTCTTCTTGGTCCCTTTTATCGGCTTTCCCGTCAGGAAATCACGAAACAGCTTCAACGGATCGGCGCGCAGCGCGCGAGAAATTGCTATGAATTCAACCACGTCAATCCGGCGCTCGCCGCCCTCGTATTTGGCGACAAATGATTGCGGCCGGCCGAGCTTTTGGGCCAATTCCTGCTGACGAATGCCCGCTTCATGTCGCACTGCGACAAGAAGTTCGATCAAGCGGGCGTATTCCGCGGATTTGAGGGATTTCTGCATTGACCGCCGGGACCGTGAATCGGCGGCAGGCAATCTGATCCCGGAAAAGGATTATCTCAAAACTGGATAAGGAGATCCGTCTGAGCTATCAGACCCTCGTAGAGGTAGAGGGAGGCGGATTTGGCTAGTTCTCATTGTGGAAGCTGTGGAGCCGACGCGTTCAGAAACGCAACTTGCTGTGCTGAGTGCGGGGTTCGAAGACC
>Ga0207661_10001944_pt1 | contig 14207 bp, 10 predicted proteins | sample KBSC713LmetaG_FD_184337 | JGI IMG/M metagenome (GOLD analysis project Ga0207661, IMG submission 184337) | Corn rhizosphere microbial communities from Kellogg Biological Station, Michigan, USA - KBS C7.1-3L metaG (SPAdes) (version 2) | ecosystem: Host-associated > Plants > Roots > Rhizosphere ...
ACATTCCGACAACGACCCCCAGCGTTTTTACTCGCCCGATTCCGATCCCACGCATCTCCATCCCCCTTGCCTCCGTCCCCTGACTTTGGCCCTGCCTGCCAATCATCCCTTGGCTGTCCCCGCGAGCGCTTCTCTAGCCGGCAGAGACGTCGAGCGTCTTCCCTATCGCCTTCCAACTGAACTCCGCCACATCTCGCCCGGGATTCAGAATCACCATCAGGTCGATGTCGGAGCGCCGATCCGGATCCGTCTCGCCAGGGTCAGCCTCGTTCCTCGCTCGCGAGCCGTAGAGCCAAACAGCAACAAGCTCCTCGCCCAGCTCCTGGCCTTTCACTGCGGCTCGGGATCTCACCAGATCTTGGGGATCAAGCGTTTCGTGCTTGCCGCGTAGGCCTGGTATTCGGTGCCCAGGTCAGTGGTGAGGGCAAGCTCCTCGCGCCGGATGCGTGGGATGACGCCGATCATCGGGATCGCCAGGCAAATCAGCAGGGAGAGGGAATTGGCAAGTGCGGTGCCGATGCCAAGCTGAATCAGGAGGGCTCCTGTGTAGGCGGGATGGCGCACCAGCCGATATGGCCCGCCCGTGATCACCCGATGCTCATTCTGAATGGCGATCACGAAGCGAAAGAAGCGACCCAAGGTAAGAATGGCCCAATAGCGAAGAGCGCACCCCGAGCAGATCAGCAGGACGCCAAGGAGCAGCCAGGCCCAGCGGCTTCCCGGCAAGGCAACGGAGTGGGCGAACACAGCAACCACGGTCGCGAGCATGTCCGACAGCACGGTCAGGCCAACGATCAAGCGAAATTCGGGGTCGGCCGAGAAGCTGCGGGAGTCAAACCCGCCGACCCGCGATGCCAGGGTGTAGTCGAGCAACGCCGGCAAGGCGAAAATGGCGAAACCCGCGGCTGCGCCGAATATGAGCCCTGTGGCGCTAATAGCGCCCCCAGCTTGGCCTCATTCCCTAACCCCGCAAGCCTTTTCCACCTTCGCACTTATCGAGAGCCCTTCGGCAAAGGCAAAGGAGGCCAGGGCCAACGGGAAGACGGTCCGCTTCGAACCCTCCGGAGCAGGACACCCCGCATTGAAGTAGGAGAGCCGGCGGCCCTTGTATTGGTATTTGCGCTTCAGCGTCAGCTTGATCCGATCGACGTAGCCCCAGTCGCCGAGGGCTTGGGGGAGAGAGGCGGTGAGCTTGGTCCCGTAGACGCCGTTTGCCTTCTTGGCGATCGAGAAGGGGATGACGAAGGAGCTGAAGAACGGGTTGGCGGTGAAGATGTGGGTGAAGATCACCGGGCGGCCGTTCTGTTTGCCGTTGAAGATCAGAAGCCGTCCATGGGTCGGGTAGGCACCTTGGTCGGGAAGCACGATGTGGGCCCAGAACTGCCCGGAGCCGATCAGGGCATCGCCGCAGGAGGAGAGGGCTCTTTCCGTCGAGGCGGGTTGGATCTTTGAGAGCTTGCAGGTGGCAAGGCCCTTTGACTGCAGCAGGCCGTGTTTGTTGACTTCCACGGTCATCTGCTGCAGCTGCGGCGGGATGCCGCCGTGGGGTTCGGAGAGGTGGCCCGATACGAAGACGGCGATCGGGGCGGTGCCGTGGCGGGGGAGCTTGTAGGGGAGGACTTGGCTCAGGACGCTGACCAAGACGTTGTCCTTTTGGATCACGGTGGCGTGGGCGAGGCTCGCGCACGCCAACAGCGCCACCGCGGTGGCCAGGGCCCCCGCCCGTCTGCTCATCGGCTAGTGCCTGCGCTTGTGCTTGTGGGCCTTTGCCTTGCAGGAGGCAGGAACCAGCTCGGGCGTCTTGTTCCAGACCTTGCCGTTTTGGCCGGTGAAGTTGATTTCGGCCTTGTGGGTGCCCTTGCAGAGGTTGGTCGAGTTGACGAACAGGCCCTTCTTGCCGCCCTGCATCTGCAAGGTGAAGGAGGAGACCGGGGCGTCGGGGGCCGCTTCGAAGGTGGAGCGAAGGCGGCCTTTGACCGAGTCGACGTGGGCAACCAGGTCGAAGTCGATCTGGGAGTTGTGAAGGGCGACTACGAGGTCGGGGAGTTTGTGTTCTGAGGAGCGCAGGAAGACAGGGCCTGTGAGCGGTTCGCTCAGAAGCGGCGTCACCGCGCTTGCCTTGCCGTAGACGGAGTCGGCGGGGCACTGGGCACCGTTGCCGGCTCCGGCTTTGAACTGCACCCTGGTGCAGATCGTCTGGAAGTGGGTGTTTTCGATGAACTCCGACTTGGGCAGGACCACTTCTGAGCGGGCGATCCCCGCTTCGCCGATGCCGTTCATCTTGAGCTTGGCGGTGAGGGCCGGGAAGGAGCCTCGCCTCGATCCTCCCTTGAGGCTCAGGTTGAGGCGTGGCTTGAAGGGAAGGGCGGCGCAGTCTGCCGCCTGGTAGGGGGTGGAGACCGTTACCGGGCGATCGTCTGCTTCGGAGAAGAAGTCAAGGCCGCTTCCCAGCAGGGTGCTTGCGGTCGAGGTTCTGGTGCAGTCTGTGGGGTTGAGCGTGAAGCCGGATCTGTCGACGTAGGCGCGGATGTCCCTGGCGTGCACTGCCACTCCCTTGATGATGTGGGGGATCGGGTCCGAGCCGGTGGCGTCGATGAAGGCTTCGGCGGTCTCGGGGTCGATCTTCAGGGCGTAGCGGATCACCACGTTGCCGAGATCGAAGGGGCCGACCTTGGCCGCCGTTATCGCCACGATCGAGAGGTTGGAACCGTGGTAGGGGCCTGCCAGGTAGATCTTGCCCGGGGCGTAGGCCAGGGCTTGGCCGACGCCTGCTCCGGCCAGGGAGTGGCCGATTTCAGAGGCGGCAGGACAAGAGGGCGAGGCGATCTCTTCTTCACCGCCGTGGATCCCTGTCCTTGACTCGGCCAGGGCGACGCCCGACTCCGGGCAGTAGGGGGTTCCGGCGAGCTTGGCGGTGATCCCCGGCGGCAGCTTGATCGAGAAGCGGGTGAACTCCTGTTCGGTGTCGCTTCTGAACAGCCTCACGTTGAAGGGGGAGAAGTGACCGGCGGCGTTGTTGATGCTTCCGGCGATCAGGCCCGGCTTGAAGGGCGGCAGGCCGCCCGAGGGGCAGGGGCCGCCGTCGGCGCCGTGTTCGATCTGGAAGGCACCGGTGGTTTCGATCGCTTCGGCATCGGAGGAGGCCGAGAACGGGGTCATCTTCGCCACCGTCCGGTATTCGCCGCAGGCTTGCGGGGTGGCAAGCGGAGCTCTGGCGCCTTCGCGGAAGTGCAGCTTGAAGGAGGAGAAGGGGACCGGCGGCAGGCCTTCGAAGGTGGTGGTGATCCGACCCGTTGATTCATTCAGGTCGATCTTTCCCGCCTGCTTTACGAAGACGCCTCGTTCGGGTGCCCTGGCGACCATGTAGAGGGCTGTCAGGGAGTTGAAGGGGTTTTCATAGGGGGCGGCCAGGTAGAGGGAGCCTTCCACCGGTTCTTTCAAGAGCGGGCTCAAGACGTGGACCGATCCCAGCTTTGAAGCTTCGGGGCAGTTTTCTCCCGCTGCCGATCCCAGCCTTTCCGCTTTGTATTGGGCTTCGGAGCAGGTGGCGATGCCTTCTGCCAAGGAGGGGTTGACCGTCACCCCTTCGGGCAGGGTCACGACCACTTTCTTCGGCTCTGTTTCGACCGTGCCGCCGGCCGAGGTGAGGCCCTGGTTTTGCAGCTTCAGCTCGAAGTCAAAGCCCGAGGGGTTGGACGCGAGCTTTGACGTCGGTTGAGAGCTGATTGTCGGGTCGAAGGGGACGGCGTCACAGCCCGACTGCGCCGCCGGGTTGCCGGCGCCGTCGACAGAGACGGCGCTCTGTTCGTCAAAGACGCCGGGGTTGGTGATCGAGTCGACCTTGACGGTGGTTTCAAGCGGCGTGCCGCAGTTGGCCGGCAGGGTCAGGTAGGCGCCGGGCGAGAGCGAGGAGGAGCAACCGCTGAAGGTGCCTTCGCCGCTGGGTAGCTGGCATTCGCGTTCGGGGTCGTGCCCGGGGTCGGGGGGAACGCCCCAGACCGTCTCGGTGACCGCGGTCGCCTCCACCGGGATGTTGAAGGCGCCGACCTCGAGGCCGTAGCCTTCTTCGCTGCGCACCGAGGCGTCCTCGAAGACGTTGGCGGCGAAGAGGGAGAAGCCCAGGCGAGTTGCCGCGCCGGGCGGAGGCGTCAGGTTATAGAGGGCGGTATTGATTTCGCCGAGTCCCGGTACGGTGGCGCGCAGGAAGCCGATCTGGGTTTCCCCGGAGCAGCGAGGTATACGGCTCTCGAGGTTCTGGTGGGGGCAGCTGGGTACCGCCTGGGGGTTGCCGACCAGGCCGGGTGGCAGGTCGACGATCACGTCGCGCGTGGCACCGCCTTCGGTCGCGCCCGATTCAAGGGTCTTCAGGGCGAAGTGGACGAGGAATTCATAGGGATGGGTGGAGGCCCTGGTGTCGGGGCTGCCGTCCTTGTTGAGGGCGCTGACGCGGACGCTGCCCGGTACCAGGCCGTAGTCGGCTTGGGCGGCAGCCGGCACAAGCAGGGCGCAGGCCAAGACCACGAGAGCGATCAGGTTACGGCGAATCACTTGACACCTCCGCGGTTGTGCTTGGCGGCTCGCTTGTGGGCGTGCTTCTTCTTCGCGTGTTTCTTCTTCTTGTGCTTCTTGGCGTGTTTCTTTGCCTTGGCTTCTTCCTTCACGTTGCCGGCGCCTTGGAAGGTGCTCGAACCGGGCGTCGGGTCGTTGGGCGGCGAGACCGGCGCCTGGCAGGCTTCGCCCTGGCATTCGCCCCTGGAGGTTTCGGTTTCGCTTGCGATGCCGCCGTCTTCTCTCGCGTCATAGAGATCGATCAGGTCGTCGTGGTCCTTCAGGCTGAGCTGATCGCGGGAGGTGAAGAAGACGTTCTTGGCGCTTTCGTCGATCGAGAGGAAGTTGGAGTCGATCGGTTCGGTCCCGGCCGAGATCAACCTGACGCAACCTCCCGCCCGTTGACAGGTGCCCGCCCCTTCGGGCTCGTACTCATAGACGTCTTCGACCCCTTCGTTGGTGTCGAAGGTCGAGAGCGAGTCCCCCGAGTCGAAGTAGAGGCGGCCCGAGTCGGTGATGAAGCGGGTCTGGGACTCGAAGAGGGAGTTGTGGATATTGTTCAGCGGCAGGGCGGAGTTGCCGAACGGCGCGCGGCCGCTCGGGTTGCAGGAGGGGCAGCTGAGGCGGCCCGTCCGGGAGTCGTAGAGGAAGACCTCTTCGCAGGGGCCGGTAGTGCGCGTGACTTTTGCGTTTTCTCCCGAGCCGGCTGCTACGGGGATGCAGTTCCCGGTGCTGTCGACGCCGGTCAGCGGCGCCCGCGACATGAAGGCCAGGTAGCGCCCGTCGGGGCTGGCCTCGGCGCTGCGGTGCCCGGCCGCGGCGTGCCAGTCGCCAGCGTAGCTGAAGATGCTGTAGTAGCTACCGTCGATTGCGTTGTCCCCAGGGTCAGCGGATCCTGTCCCCCTGTCGAGCGTGGTGATGAAGGTCGTGGCGCCGCCCCGGTGCAGGTAGAGGTTGGCCTGGCCGGGCCGGGCTACCTCGCCGCGTTCGTTTTCTGCGCCGCCGAGCACGGCGCTGTCGACGAAGTAGATCGAGGAGAGGTCTGCGGTGCGCCCGGCGATGCCTTCGAAGCCACCCTTGCCTTCGGTCAGGTCGGTCAGCGGTTCTTCGTCGCCGAGGCCGATCAGGTGGCCGTCGGAGAGCAGGACCTCGGAGCCGTCGGCCGCGGCGGTGAGGAACTTGCCGACATGGTCGGAGACTTCCCTGGTCCGTTCGCCGTCTTCGCGCACGTAGACCTGGCCTGCTTCGTCTGACCAGAAGATGCGCGAGCCGTCGGTGGAGATCGCGTTGTCGAAGGCGTATTCAGCGTGGTTACTGGGCTGGGGCAACAGCCTTCCCGAGCCGAAGCTCGCCCCCGGCAGCGTTTCGCCGTCGGGCAGGATGTTGACCAGGCGCAGCTCGCCGTTGACGGACTCATAGAGGTTGTTCTTTTTTGCGCCCCCGTCCACCGCTTCGGGTGCGAAGGGGGTTTCGCCGGTGAGGGCGTCGTTTGCCTCGAAGAGCGTGTGGGAGAGGTCGGGGGTGGCGCCGGCGTAGACGAGCGCGAAGCTGCTGCTGGGTCGGTTGGGTGGTTCGGCAGTGATGGACGGTGAGAGCGTGACCGGATCGGCGCTGGAGAAGCCGTAGAGGTTGGCGAATTCGCTCGGAGCGTCCGGGGAGAGCGAGGGTTGGGCGTGAGCGAGCAGGCCCTTGGTGAAGTTCGGGTCGAAGGCCCTGAAGCCGATTTCGCCCGCGCCGGTGGAAAGCAGTTCGGGCGTCAGGTTGGTCGTCTGCCAGCCCGCGGCGGTGCGGCGGGCGAGGTACTCGTTTTCTTTGTGACCGCCGCCGGAGGTGGAGAAGGGCTGGCCCTCATAGACGACCGCTTCACCGCCGGAGGAGCTCTGCTTGGGGAAGACGTTTGATTCCACTGAATTGCATTCGAAACAGCTGCCGCGCCAGGGTTCGAGTCGGAAGACCTCCCCGCCCGCCTTCTGCACCGGGGAGACGAGCTCATAGGCGCGGTGGTCGGGCAGTTCGGGCAGCTCGGAGGGAAAGGTGTGAAAACGCTCGGCCGCGCCGCTTGCCCTGCAGAGAGTGCCTTCGTCTTCGGGGTTGCAGGGTGAGGAGGCGGTTGCCCGGTAGTAGTAGGTGGTGTCGGGCTGCAGGCCGCCGACGGAGGCACCGGCGCTGAGAGGTTCCTGGCCGCTGCCGAGCACCGCTCCGCCCACAGGCGTTTCACTCGCTCCGGCAAAGCCGTTGCCGCCGTCGTTTTCACCCTGCACCGTGGCGCTTGCCGAGCCACCGCTGAGGCCGGAGGAGTCGGCTTCGAGCAGGGGCAGGTCGGTGTTGGTGAGATCGCCGGTGAAGTGGATCGAGTAGGGACTCGATCCCGTTTCGTCGCCGGGACCGCCGCTGACCACCACGTTGCCCGAGCCGATCGTCGGCAGCGATTCGAGCACGCGGCGCACTTCGCCGGCGGAGGCGTCGAAGGCAAGGCCGGCGTGGACGGTGACTGTGCCCGAAGAGCTCGCCGGGGCCGAGAGGGTCAGCTGGCCCGCTTCGGCGGCGAGGATCGTCGTCTCGGGCGGGATACCCGCTCCTTCGATCCGCTGGCCCGCTTCGAAGGGGCCGGGGCCGGAGGTGGAGATCGCCACGCCCGTCCCGGGGGTCGTAATCGCTTTGGAGAGCGTCAGCTTGGCGCCTTCGACCGCTTTGATCGTCGTGCCGGCGGGGATGCCGGCTCCTTCGATCCGCTGGCCCGCTTCGAAGTGACCCTGGCCGGTAGTCACCGAGCTGAGCTGGTTGGAGCCGGCTTTGATCGCCACGCCGCTGCCGGCTTTGATCGCCGGGTTGGAGATCGTCAGCTGCGTCGCTTCGACCGCCGTGATCGTGGTTTCGCCGGGAATCCCTTCGCCCGAGACAGTCTCGCCGACTTCGAATGTCCCTTCGGAGGTGGTGAGCGAGCCGAGCGTGGTCGAGCCGGCGCTGAGGGCGATGTTGGCCGAGGAGAAGGTTGCCGCGGCCGAGAGGATAAGTTCGCCTGCTTTGACCGCGTTGACCGTGGTCCCCTGGGGGATCCCCGTTCCGGAGATCTGCTGGCCGACTTCGAAAGTGCCTTCGGAGGTGTTGAGTGCTGTGACCGTGGTCGAACCGGCGATCACCGTGCCGGTGCCTTTCCCCGCCTTGAGCGTTGCGGTGCCGGTAGCCCCTTTCAGGGTCGCGGTGCCGCTTGCGGTCTTCAGCGCGCTTGCGGTGGCCGAGCCCGAGCTGAGCGTGACTTCCCCTTCGCCGCCGTAGCGGCGCCCTTCGAAGCCGAGGCCAAAGAGCCCTGCCGTGGCGCTTAGCGTCAGCGACTGGATCTCATCGGGCTGGTTGGCTTCATAGGCTGCCTGGGTCAGGTACTGGAAGGCGTAGTTGGTCTGGGAGCCTTCGGGATTGATCTGGGCGTGCAGGGTGGCGCCGGCGTCGCCGACCGAGGAGACCGACTCCGCTTCAACCCTGGGTGGGCTGATTTCGGCGGGGGCGAGGATTTCGACGCTGTGCAAATTCCCCACGTAGAGGATGCCCGCCGGGCGCGATGCTTCATAGGAGAGGGCCGGGTCGAAGGCGAGCGGACGACGGAGGGCTCCACTCTGAAACCCCTCCGGCGTGAAAGCGCTCTTTTCTCTGAATTCACCCTGCGCATTGCAGGCGGCGAGCTGGTGGAACTTTCCGCCTGCGATTTCCTTGGTGTAGAAGATGTCGCCGTTTTTCGGGTTCACCGTCATTGATTCGAGCCCACCACCCGGGACTTTGTAGCGGCAGGAGGGTGTGTTCTTCTCGCCGGGCGGGAACTCCGAGATGAATTCGTGGGTGGAGAGGTAAAGGTTGCCGGCTTCGTCGATTGTCACGCCGCCGTTGGTGACGAATCCGGCGCCGACCGTGTAGGCGATGTCGTTTTCGTGACCGGCGTAGACGTAGTGTGCGTAGTCGCCGGGGGTTTCGGGTTTGAAGACCATTACCCGGGCTTCGAGCTCGCCTTCCGGATTGGTGATGTCACCAACGTAAACTGCGCCGGAGGCATCGACTGCGATCCTCCCCGCCACATCGGAATTGTGAAACTTCGAGGGCGTGGCGGGGATCGATTCGCGCAATTTTTCCTGCTGTTCGCCGAAACCTCCCACCGGTTCGCCGGCAGCCGTGAACACCTGCACTGTTCCGTGTACGCGGTGTTCGTTGTATACGTAGACGTAGCCGGTCGCCTGGTCGACCGCGATCCCCCGCGGTTCGTTTAGCTGGCCCACGCCTTCGCCGTAGTACCCGTACTCGAATTCGGAATTGCCGTTGTCTTTGCAGTTCGGGTGCGCAGGTTCCCCGTCCGGTCCGCAGCGCTCGAATTCTTCGTTGTCGTCGCCAACGCCCCAACCCCATGCCTGGCGGAACTCGCCTGTGGCGTCATAGCTCGTCACCGTGGCGCCGGTGTGACTAGGGTTCTGGCGTTCGCCGACCACGTATACGGTGCCGACCGGCACGCCGCCGGCCCCGGTGTAGTTGACGGCGATCCCGCTTGGATCGTAAACGGGCGGAACGTCGTTGGAGCCGAAGGCGCTGAGGGCTTCGAAGCTCGCCGCCGCCGGGCTCGCCGCCAGCAGGCTGAGGCCGAGGAGCAGGCAGAGGAAGACGCCGAGCCGTGCCCCGCTCGGGTTACGTCGTGCGCTCCCCGTGGGGGCATCCTCTGTGTTATTGCGACCGTGCTGTCTCATCTCCATCAGCTCCATCAGCTCCTCAGTGTGTTGTTCAGAGAGTCATGCCATGCCCGGCGACGGGTCCCCGGCGACGGCGATGTCCTTAGGGTGTGGGAGCAGTTACAGCCCACGAGCCACGACCGGAAAAGCTGGCGCCGTTTTCGGGCCCTTCCCCGAAAACAACCAAGGCCGTCCCGCTCGTCCGGTATCCGGTGTGTTCATCGAAGAGGGTCAGCGAGATGAGGGTGCTTTCATTGGCGACTTCTTCGTCCGTGTAAACACAGAGGATTCCTTCGGGAGCAGTGGGTTCCGCGACCGATCCAGTGCAGCCTGCTTCGAAGCCTGGTCCTTCTCCTAGTGCGGTTTCGGCCTTGTTGAGGACAAAGGATTCTTCCGACGCATCCTGCAGCGGAATGTTGAAGGAGATCGGCGCATAGACTTCCGCCTGGTTTGGAATGCCGAACACCGAGACGGCCCATACGCCCGTCTCGGTCTTCCCCGGAGGAAGCGTTTCGGTGAAACCGCTGAAGCCGGTCGGGCCGGTTGCACCGGTGGCACCCGCCGCTCCCGCCGTACCTTTGGCCCCGGCGGGCCCGGTCGGCCCGGTCGCGCCTTTTTCACCGCCGGCGCCATTGGAGCCGTTCGCCCCCGCATCCCCCTTGGCCCCGGCAGGACCTGCCGGCCCCTGAGCACCGGCAGGACCGGCGGGCCCCGTAGCGCCCTTGGGACCCCTCGGTCCCTTCTTGGCCTTGGCGGAAGCGGTCGCCTTGCCGTTTGAAGTCGAGTTGTTGGCGGCGTAGGCGCCACCGATCATTGCGAAGACCAGGGCCATCACCGAGATGACTCCGGGGATGCCGAATCTCGTACGAAGCGTCGAGAACATCTAGATCTCTCTCCTTGTCCCGTGAGCCCCTCTGCCCGCCGCTTCCCTTAGCGGCTTCCTCGAGGCTCGGTTATGTCCCTGTACTCACCGTTCCCTGGAGCGCTGATCTAGGTGTCTGTCGTTCCTAGAAAGTGCCGTTGGTACCGGCTGGTGGCGCCAGTGAAGCACCCGGTTCAAGGGTTGTCAAGCAAAAGTTCCCAAAAGAAAAACAGCGTTCCCAGAGACGTTCCCTGGGCGTATACGCCGGTACCGAATTAGGCGGCTTGGGAATGGGCCAGGCGGCCCGCGGCCTCCGCGCCCAGGTAGGGCGCGAGGATGAACTCGGTGAATTCGGGGAGCAGGTCGCCGAGCTGCTCGGCCTCGCCGGCGGCGACCTTGCGGCCGGCGAGGAGGACGAGGGCGCCGAGGGTCGACTCCTCCGTGGTCGGCGGCAGCTGCCGCTCGCCCGGCCGCAGCTCGCGCCCCTGTTCGAGATAGGGCGTCACCTCCTGCACCGCCTCGTGGAAGCGGGCGGACACGGCCGGGCCGGCGGCCTGGGACTCGACCAGGCAGAGCCGGGCGAGGTCGGGCTCGGCGGCGAAGAAGCCAAGCACCGCGCGGGCGGCGGCGATCGCCTGCTCGGGCCAATCGGTCAAGGATGCGGCGGCCTCCATCGCCAGCTCGCGGATATGGCCGACGACCACCTCGAAGGCGGCCAGGAAGCACTCCTCCTTGCCCTCGAAGTTCTCGTAGAAGACGCGGCGTGAGACCCGCGCCTCTTTGGTCACATCGGTGATCGTCACCGCGCGGTAGCCCTTCTCGGCGACCGCGGTGGCGAGGCCGGCGATCAGGCGCTCGCGCTGATTATGGGCGACCTGCTCGCGGCTGAAGCCGTGGCGACCGGCCGGCAGCGGGCCGAGCTCCTCCTCAGCCACCCAGCGCCTCGACGCCGCCTGCCTCGCGCGCGGCCGCTTCCTCGCCGACGTAGGGCCGCAGGAGGAACTCGAGCGCCTCGGGCAGCAGTGCCCGCAGCTTCTCCGCTTCGCCGGCGATCAGGCGCTGGTTGATCACCCAGAGCACTCCACCGGCCAGGGTCTCCTCAAGGCTCTCCGGCAGTTTGTCGGCACGGGGATTGAGCTCGCGCCCCGGCCGCAGCAGCGGCGCGAAGCGCTTCAGCGCCGCCTCGTGGCGGGCCGCCGCCTCCGGCCCCGCGGTCGGCGCCTCGACCAGGCAGGCCCGGGCCACGCCCGGGTGCTCGGCGGCGATCTTCAGCAGCGCCCCCAGCCCCGCCCCGACCTTGTCGGGCCAGGGACCGTCTTCGCGGTCGAAGGCTTCCTCCACCTCATAAGCCGTGCGCTCGACCGCCGCATCCATCAGGGCGAGGAAGGCCTCCTGCTTGTCGGCGTAGTGCTTGTAGAAGGTCGCGTAGCCGATCCGCGCCCGGCGCACGATCTGCTCGATCGTCGTCTCGGCGTAGCCCTGCTCGGCGATCAGGTCCGCGGTAGCTTCGAGGATCCGTCGCCGCTGGTCCTCGGCGGACGCGGCGCGGCTGACCGGCTCGGGGCCGGGCGGCTGCCGGGAGGCCTTTCCAGGCAATGCACGCACGCAGTCAGGATAGCGCGCGTTCCCATTGGTACGAAGGCAGTATATGAAGTGTTGATAGTTCCCAAAGATGGGCTAAGGTACCTCGGAGTGGATGCACCACCCACACTGCGCGCGGTGAGGTCATGGGACGAAGCGATTCCGCAGCGCGCGTCGGATGAGGGAGCGCTGGAAGCGATGCTGCTCAGCGTCGGCGCCCGCGGCTACGACAGGGCCACGGTGCAGGAAGTGCTGGAGCGCAGCGGCATCTCCCGCGACCGCTTCCAGCGCCGCTTCGGCGGCAAGGAGGCCTGCTTCGCGCAGGCCTACGAGATGGCGGCAGACAGACTCTGCGCGGAAGTGCTCGAGGCGGGCCGTGAGGCCGAGAGCTGGCGGGCGGGCTTCCGCGCCGCCCTCGCCCGCCTGCTGCGCACCGTCGCCGAGCAGCCGCTGCTGGCGAAGGCGCTGGTGGTGGAGGTACGAGCAGCCCGCGGCCAGGCCTGGGCGAAGCACCAGCAGCTGATCGAGCGCTTCGCGCGGGCGGTCGACTCCGCCCGCCACGAGCCCAGCGCCAGGGCGACCGCAACCGCGCTCACCGCCCAGTTCGTCGTCGGCGCGGTCGAGGAAGCGATCGCGACCGAGATCGGCGCCGGCCGAGCGGCGACGGTCGAGCGCCTGCTTCCCGACCTCGCCCATCTCGCAGTGCTCAACTACTTCGGCGAGGACGAGGCCTGGCTGGAACTGGGCACGCCGGAGCTGCAGTCCGTTGACACACAGGACTGACGCGTAGCTATAGCTGCGTAGCGATCAGGACCATGATTCCGCTGAATCCGGCGAGGATCCCGCCCGTGATGGCGATCAATGCGTGGACCATCGAGCGCTGAATCGAATCGAGCCGCTCGTTGACCCTGCTGAATTCGCGGTCAAACCGCTGATCGACCCTCTCGAATCCCCGTTCGAGCTTGTCGTCGATCCGGTCGAACCGCTGCTCGGCCTTTTCGAATCCCGCGTCGACCTTGTCGCTCAGGTCGTCAAGCCGGCCGTCTGTCCATTCCTGTGCCATCGCCTCCACGATGATGGCAGCCTAGGACGAAGTGTGTTGTCTGTGGCGCTCTCATTGCGCCAAATGGCGGAAACCTTCCGCGCGAACACGCGCAAGGTCTCTCCTGACTACTCCCGCGCCAGCTCCGCCGCCTCTTGGCTGCCCAGATAAGGAGTGAGCGTGAACTCGACCAGGTCGGGCAGCAGCTCCTCCAGCTCTTCGGCTTTGCCGGCGATGATGCGGCGGGAGATCAGCGAGACCATGCCGCCGACCAGGGCCTCCTCGGTCGTAGCCGAGAGGCGCTCCAGGACCTCGGGCGGGCGGCCCTCGCGGCCGGTCTGGAAGTAGGGCACGAAGCTCTGGATTGCGGCGTCGTAGCGCTCGACCACGACCGGGCCGGCGACCAGCGCCTCGACCATGCAGAGGCGGGCCAGGTGCGGCTCGGCGGCGAGGAACTCGAGCATCGCGCCGATCCCGGCTTTGACCGCGTGCGGCCAGTCGTCCTCGGCGTCGAAGGCGGTGGAGACGCGCCCGCGCAGCTCCTCCATCACCGTGTCGTAGGCGGCGACGAAGCACTCGTCCTTGCTGGAGAAGTGCTCGTAGAAGGTGCGGCGGGAGACGGCAGCGTGGCGGGTGATGTGGGCGATCGTCGTGCCCGAGTAGCCGTTTTCGGCGATCGCCTCGGCGAGTCCCGCGATCAGGCGCTCGCGCTGGTTGTGGATGACGAACTCGCGCGGCAGGCCATGGCGGCCTGGCGGTAGGCGCGCGAGCTCTGGGGGATATTCCTCCGCTGACACTCCCGGGTCACCCGTCTCCCGGGAGGAGGACTTCTTCTTGGCCACACCCCGACGATATCGCGCCGGCGGCTCGAAGCCCCTCGACAACTCGGCCAGGCCGGCCTCGATTCCCAGATACGGCATTACTGCGGCGGACATCAACTGCGGCACTAGCTCGGGCAGCTCATCAGCGTCTCCGCGTACGACTTTGGCATAGACCTGGCCGTAGGCGGACCCCGCGAGCGCCTCGGCGGTCGTGTGCGGCACCGACTCCGGGTCCTCCATCTCGTTGCGCCCGGCGTCGATCAGCGAGGCGATCACCCGCATCGTCATGTCGCGCCGGGCGCGGGCGGCGTCGCCGGCGGCCAGCACCTCGACCGCGAAGGAGGCGCGGCTGGGAGCGTTGCGGAGGTTTTCGACGATCTCGCAGGCGACGGCGCGGAGGCGGTCGGGCCAGCTCTCCTGGCTGTTGTAGGCCTCGAGCATCTCCCGCATGCAGCCCTCGTTGATCTCCTGCCAGGCGGAGAGGAAGCAGTCGTACTTGCCACGGAAGTGGCGATCGAACGCGGGCCGGTCGAGATCGGCTCGCTCAATGATCAGCTCGATCGTGGTCTCGGCATAGCCGCGCTCGGCGGCGATCTCGATCAGGGCCTCGACGATGCGCTCACGCTCGGGACTGGCGGCGCGCTCGCGGG